>Ga0207657_10000281_pt1 | contig 54261 bp, 55 predicted proteins | sample KBSC33metaG_FD_184316 | JGI IMG/M metagenome (GOLD analysis project Ga0207657, IMG submission 184316) | Corn rhizosphere microbial communities from Kellogg Biological Station, Michigan, USA - KBS C3-3 metaG (SPAdes) (version 2) | ecosystem: Host-associated > Plants > Roots > Rhizosphere > Soil ... | reverse complement strand
GTAAACGGCCACAAGACGGTGTTCGTCGAGCGAAACGGCCTTTTGGAAAAGGTGCCGACCCAGTTCCAGGACGAGCGGCATCTCCTGCGCATCATCCAGAAGATCGTCAGCGCCGTCGGCCGCCGGATCGACGAATCCTCGCCGTTCGTCGACGCGCGCCTCGCCGACGGCTCGCGCGTCAACGCCATCGTCGCCCCGCTGGCGATCGACGGGTCGCTGCTGTCGATCCGCAAGTTCGCCAAGCGGCCGATCCGCATCGCGCGCCTGATCGAGCTCGGCAGCATGCCCGAGGAGGTCGCCCGGGTGCTCGAGGCCGTCGTCCGCTCACGCCGCAACGTGCTCATCTCCGGCGGCACCGGCTCGGGCAAGACGACGCTGCTCAACGCGCTCTCCTCGTTCATCGACAACCGCGAGCGCATCGTCACCATCGAGGACTCGGCCGAGCTGCAGCTGCAGCAGGAACACGTCGCCCGCCTCGAGACGCGCCCGCCGAACATCGAAGGCCGGGGCGAAGTGACGCAGCGCGATCTCGTCAAGAACGCGCTGCGCATGCGCCCCGACCGGATCATCGTCGGCGAAGTCCGCGCCGGAGAGGCCTTCGACATGCTGCAGGCGATGAACACCGGCCACGACGGTTCGATGACCACAGTCCACGCCAACTCGCCGAGAGACGCGCTGTCGCGCGTCGAGCAGATGATCGGCATGAGCGGGATCGATATTTCGTCGAGCTCCTCGCGCGCGCAGATTGCCTCGGCGATCAACCTGGTCATCCAGGTCGGGCGCCTCGCCGACGGCCGCCGCAAGGTGCTCAGCCTCTCCGAACTGACCGGCATGGAGGGCGAGACCATCTCCATGCAGGAGATCTTCCGCTTCAAGCAGACCGGGCGCAGCGACGCCGGTGACGTCCTCGGACATTTCGAGGCAACCGGGATTCGGCCGAAGTTCATCTCGACGGCCGCCGATCAGGGCATCGAGATCCCCGCGGAACTGTTCCGTCCGCAACTGCGGCTGGGCTGATCATGGCCACCGCGGACATCATCCGGCTGTTCCTGCTCCTCGCCGTCTTCGCGAGCGTCTTCCTCGCATCGCAGATCGTGCTCGGCTCGACCGCCCGGCGCACCGTCGAGGTCGGCCTCGTCAATCGCCGGCTGCGGATGATCAGCCGGGGGGCGGATCGCGAGGACATCATCGCCGAGCTCAGGCGCAACGATCCCATGCTGGGAGACCAGCCGCTGGATGCGTTCGGCCGCTGGATGCGCAAGTTCCGGCGCAACCTGATGATGGCACAGGTCCCGTTCGGACCGACCCAGGTGCTGGTGGCGATGATACTGCTGTTCCTGGCGCTCACCGCGATCATCGTCTCGGTCGCGTGGTTCCAGCGCTTCGCGCTCACGCTCGGCGTCATCCAGCTCATCGTCGCGGTCTCCGCCGCGGTCGCCGTCTTCACGCCGCTTTCGGTGGTGAGCTTTCTCGCCCAGCGCAAGCGCCGGCGGATGCAGGAACAGTTCCCCGTCGGGCTCGACATCTTCGTCCGGGCGCTGCGCTCGGGCCACCCGATCGCTTCCGCGATCGAGCTTCTCACCGAAGAGATGGAAGATCCCATCGGCAGCCAGTTCGGGCTCGTCTCGGACGAGGTTTCCTACGGCGCCGAGCTGACCGACGCATTGCATGCCATGGCCGAACGCTGGGATCTCGATGATATTCGCATGTTCGTCGTTTGTCTTTCGGTGCAGAACGAAACCGGCGGCAACCTCGCGGAAATCCTCGAGAACCTTTCGACCGTGATCCGCGAACGCGCCAGCATGTACATGAAAGTGCGGGCGCTCAGCTCGGAAGGACGCATGACCGGGTGGCTTCTCGGCGTGCTGCCGCTCTTTACCTTCATCTTCCTGTTCGTGATGAACCCGGCGTTCTATCTCGGCGTCGCGACGGACCCCATTTTCTACATCGGTTTTCCGATCATGATCGGATGGTACCTGGTCGGCATCTACATGATCCGCCGGATGATCGATTTGAAAGTCTGAACGATGGTCGACTTCCTTCTCGCCAACGACATCGCCCGGTGGCTGTTCCTGGGGGTGGTCTTCGCCGCGATGATGATGATCGTCTTCACGGTCATCGGCTCGATGAACCGCCGAAGCGCGGTTCGGGCCGAGCTGAAAACGCTGGAAACGCGCGGTCCCGGCGGGCAGGTCGCGCGGCTCAGCCAAGCGAAGCAAACCGCCTGGACGCGGCTTGCCGACAGGATCGAGCGGACCGGTCTCAATCTCACCGATACCAAGAGCGACGCCGTGCGGCAGAAGCTGATCGCCGCGGGCTTCGATTCCTCCGCCGCGCCGCGCCTGTTCACGCTCATTCGCCTCGTGCTGATCTTCGCGCTGCCGGGCGTTTTCGTGCTGCTTACCCTCGCGGGCGGAAGCCAGATGAGCTTCCTCAAGATGTATCTCTACAGCGCCGTCCTGGCGCTTGTTGGCCTTTACCTTCCCAACCTCTTCGTCACCGCGCGCGCCGACCGGCGCCGCGAGCAGATCACCAACGGGTTCCCCGACTGCCTCGATCTCCTGCTGGTCTGCGTGGAAGCGGGTCTCAGCCTCGAGGCGGCCCTGGACCGCGTCGGCCGAGAAATGATCGAATCGCACCCGCTGGTCGCCCGCATCCTGTCGACGACGACCCTGCAGCTGCGGGCCGGCGCGCAGCGCGATGCCGCGCTTCGCAGCATGGGCGAGATCAGCGGGGTCGACGAGATCAAGAGCTTTGCGACCCTGCTGATCCAGTCCGACAAGCTGGGCACGAGCATGGCCAGCACGCTGCGCGTCTATTCGGCGGAGATGCGCGAGAAGCGTCGTATGCGCGCCGAGGAAAAGGCGCATCGGCTGCCGGTGATCATCTCGATCCCGCTGGTGGTCAACATGCTGCCGACGATGATCGGAGTGCTGATGCTGCCGGCTGTCGTGCGGGTCGTGCGCACGCTGATTCCGGCTCTGACTGGGGGATAGGACGATGACCAGACTTCTGAAAGTTTCGGCAACGCTTTTGGCGACGGTGGCCCTGAGCGGCTGCGCGTCGATCTTCGGGCACGGCTTCGCCGACCGCGGGGCGGCGCAATCCGCCCCGGCCCTGTCGGTCGGGACTGTCGAGCTCGCCGCCGCCCGGCGGGCGATGGACGCCGGCATGACCGCCGAAGCGATCGATCACTTCCGCGCGGCGCAAACCGATCCGCAGGCGCTGCCGGCCGCGAGCAACGGCCTCGGCGTCGCCTACGCCCGGCTTGGCCGGTTCGATCTCGCCGACCGGTACTTCCGCATGGCGATGGCGCTCGAGCCGGCCAACCAGCGCTTCGCGGCGAACATGCTGCGCCTGCAGGGGGACTATGCGCTTGCCCAGGCGCAGGCGGCGGAAACCACCCGCCTCGCCGAGGCCGCAAAGCCCGCCGAGGCCGCTCCCGTGGCCCTCGCCGCGGCCGAACGCCCGGGAGCGCTCGAGCGCGTGTCGCGGGGCGAAGTGCGCATCCGCACCGTTGCGGTGGCGGCTGCCGCGCCGGTCGCCGTCGTGGCCTCGCGCGATGCCCTCCCGGCCAGGGCGACCGGGCCGCTGTCCAGTCAATCGATCCGGACCAGGGCGCCGGCGGGCTATCCGGTGCGGATCGACCTCACAAAGAACGCGAGCTCGGCGGGCGGCGATCTCGCGAGCGTTGAATATCCGCAGCGAGTCGACCTCTCCAAGGTCGTGCTGGTCGACTGATTCAGGATCATAGCGGGCCATGACAGGGCAAATCGGGTTGCTCGCCGCGTGCCTGGCGCTCGCGGCGGCGGGGGCCGCGTGGGACGTCAGGATCCGCCGGATTCCCAATGTACTTTGCCTGCTGCTCGCGGTCATGGCGGCCGCCTACGCGTGGTGGGCGACCGGCGCGAACGGTCTCCTGTGGGGAGCGATGCACGCGGCGATCGCCCTTGCCGTCGGCATCGGTCTTTTCGCGCTCGGGGTGATCGGCGGCGGCGACGCGAAGTTCTACGCCGCGGCGGCCCTCGCGGTCCCGCTCAAGGCGGGCTTCACGCTGCTCGGCTGGACATCTCTGGCCGGTCTCGTGCTCCTGGTCGTGCTCGTCGTGGGCAAGCTGCTGTTTGCAAGCAGCGGAAAGTCGATGCGGGAAATGCGCAAGATGCCGGTGCCCTACGGCGTTGCCATCGCCGCGGGGTTCGCGCTCACCACGCTCGCCTGATTTCAGCGACGCGGTGCATAAGCGGGGAGCGCCTGCACCGCCGGTCGCGCCGCCATCCGTTCCAGCCAGCCGGTAATCGCCGGCGCCGCCTCGGCGTTGCAGGCATCGGGCATCACCCGGGGAAGCGCCGGGGCCATCGAATACCACTTGATGTCGGCGAGCGAGTAATCCTCGCCGAGCAGCCACGGTCCGCGAGACTTGAGGCGTCCCTCGAGCCTCGCGATGCAATGGCCGAGCCTGCGGCGGGCGTCGGCCAGCTCGCCCTCTGAATAGCCGGTCTCGGAAACGGTCGCCCATTTGCGGCGCACTTCCTCGTTCGGCATGTTGGCGAGGCGGGCGGCCATTTCGGCCTTGTCGATCTTCGAGGCGAAGGGCGTCGCGCCGTGCGCCCCGATGACCGTCAGTGCCGGGCAGAAATACTCGTCGACGTACTTGGTGAGCCCGCGCATCTCCGCGCGCAGCCAGGGATCGGCCGGCCGCAACGCAACCTCAAGGAAGACATCCTCGAGATATTCGTTGATCACGCTCGATTCCTTCACCACCCTCCCGTCGTGGACCAGAACGGGGACCATTCCCTCGGGGTTGATCGCGCGAAACGCCGGATCGTGATGCTCCCACTTGCGGCTGTCGAGGACCCGGTTCTCGAACGCGAGGCCCTTCTCGACGAGGCACAGGAGCGGGGTCAGGGAGTTGGCGACCGGTCCGAAATGATAAAGCGCCAGCATCAGCTTCCGAGCCGCTGCTCCTCTTCGAGCATCGCCTGGGCCTGCTCGCGCATCGTTCCGAGCACGCGCCAGACGACGGCCGCATCCTCGGCCGGGATGTCCCTCGTCAGCAGGCGATCGCGCTCGTGGACCCAATCGACCATCTGGTCGTAGACCTTGCGGCCCTCGCCCGAGAGATCGATCTCGATCTCCGGTCCGCCGGGCTTGCGCTCGCGCGTGAGGAGTCCGCGTTCGACCATCGCCTTGACGGCGCGGCTCAGCTGGCCGCGGTCCTGCACCATCGCCTCGGCGAGGCCGTTGAGCGACAGCGGCGCGTTCTCGCCAAGCTGGGTCATGATCCGCCACTCGGTCTCGGACAAGCCGAACTGGCGCCGCTGCGCCAGGATCCCGCTTCGTCGCAGGACGACGAAGAGGCGAATCATTCGCATCGAGACCAGCCCGTAGTCGAGGTCCGGCCGGCCCCTGGCGATCGATTGCGCGTCGTGCATCTCAGGCTCCCGTTCGCTCCCCTTCTCTAGAGTAGTTTTGTTGGTGTCAAAAAGCTTTTTGGTTCACACTGGCCCAAGCCCTTGGGATCGCTCGCGGAGCAACGATGCGCGAATTGGCAGGCAGGACGGCGTTCATCACCGGCGGCGCCAGCGGAATCGGGCTCGGCATGGCGCGGGCCTTCCTCGCCCGCGGCATGAAGGTCGTCATCGGCGACTTGTTGCAGGCGCACCTTGACGAAGCGCGCGGCCTGCTGGGTTCGAGCAACCGCCTGCACTCAATCCGCCTCGACGTCTCCGATCGCGCGGCGATGCATGACGCCGCGCGCGAGACGGCCGACGTGTTCGGCAACGTGCACGTCCTGTGCAACAACGTCGGGGTCAGCCAGCGCAACTCGCTCGACGAGGCGGGCTACGCCGACTGGGATTACGTGCTCAGCGTCAACCTCGGCGGCACGATCGCCGGCCTCGTCGAGTTCCTCCCGGCGATGAAGGCGCATGGCGAAGGCGGGCATGTCGTCAACACGAGCTCGATGGCGGGGATGATACCGGTGCCGGGGTTCGCGGGCATCTACGCTACCAGCAAGTTCGCCGTCAGGGGCTTGAGCGACGCGCTCCGCCTGGCGCTCGCTCCTTACGGCATCGGCGTCTCGGTGCTGTGCCCCGGCCTCGTTCGCACCCGGGCGATGACGGCCGGCGATCTCTACCGCGGGGCGCACGAGCGGGCCGACCCCGCGATCGAGCTGCGCGACACTCTCGACGGCGGAATGGACCCGGCCGAGGTCGGCGAGCTCGTTGCAGGAGCGATCGAGGATAACCGCCCGTACATCTTCCCGCACGGGGAATTCGTCGGCGAGGTGAAGACGTACTTCGAGGAGATGCTCGCCGCCTTCCCGACCGAGTTCACGATGGACGAGCGCCGCCGATTGGGCGAGGAGCGGCGGGCGAGGATGACCGCCGAAGCGAGGGCGCTCGCCGATGCGCTGGGGAAAGAGCAGGCATGAAGGACGTCTCCGGCAAGACTGCGTTCGTCACCGGCGGAGCCAGCGGAATCGGCCTTGGCATGGCCAAGGTATTCGGCTGGGCGGGAATGAACGTCGTCGCCGCCGATGTCCGCGAGGACCACATCGCCGCCGCGCACGACGAGATCGCCGACGAAGGGCTCGCCGAGCGCGTGCGGTTCCTCCGTCTCGACGTCACCGACCGCGAGGCGTTCGCCGCCGCGGCCGACGAGGCCGAGGCGATGTTCGGCAAGATCCACGTGCTGTGCAACAACGCCGGGATCGGGCTGCTCAAGCCGATCACCAAAGCGAGCGAAGCCGACTGGGACTGGGCGATCGACGTCAACCTCAATTCGATGTTCAACGGCGTGAAGGCCGTGCTGCCGAAAATCCGCGCCCACGGCGAAGGCGGCCACATCGTCAATACCGCCAGCATGGCCGGCGTGCTGCAGTACAGCCAGGCCGGGATCTACGTGACGACCAAGTTCGCCGTCGTCGGCTTCTCCGAGGCCCTGCGCGCGGAGCTGGCGAGCGAAGCCATCGGCGTCTCCGCCTTCTGCCCCGGCGGCGTCAGGACCAACATCCGCGACTACGAGGCGACGAGGCCCGGACGTTACGCGACGAAGACCGAGGCGCCGGGCGGCCCGCCGCCGGGCTTCGCCTTTACCGATGAGCAGCGCGCGCGGCTCGCCGGCCTGACCGCGACGCCGGAGGAAGCCGGCGAGCTGGTGCTGCAGGGCATCCGCGGCAACGCGCTCTACATCTTCACCGCGCCCGAGTTCCGCGCCGGGGTTGAGGAGCGCTTTGCCGCCATCCGCCGGGCGCTCGGCGAAGACAAGGCGCGCGAAGCGATCGCGCTCGAGCTGATCCCCGGCCTCGTCGGCAGCCCGATCTACAACGAGGCGCCGTGAGGTCGCAGCCTTTCACGTTGGCGGGAGTTGCGGGCGCAAGGGAAGGCCTGAGCGACGCCGAAGCGGATTAATCCGAAGGAATGAAATTCGCCTGCCCGGCGATGTTCACAAAGTTGATGCAACCGTCCACCTATTGGACAATCGTAAACTCCGGGCTGGGACGTTGTTAACTTAAGTTCTATCGTCGGGCGCATGAGACACGAATCGGCAGCAGCGCCGGCTTACGTCATCAAACCCGAGGAATTGTCGGCGCTCAATTACCTGCCGCCCGACCATCCGCGCCCGCAGGCCGTCGAATGGATCAACCGCGGCACCAACCAGACCTTGCGGCCCTCGTCGGTCGACATGCTGATGCGCACGCTGTTTGTTGACGTCGCCTCGCCCAGCGTGGTGCGGCTGCACCGCACCTCGGGCCTGCGCGCGGTTTTCGCCAGCGACCAGGAGCGCAACATGTTCGCCGCCGCGTTCACCGCGGCGCGCCAGAAGCTGCTCGGGGTCGAGAGCCATCACGTCACGGCGATCTTCAATCAGCTCAAGGAAGCCGAGCAGGCCGTGGTGGCGCTGAAGGAAGCGGGCGTTGCCCCGAAGGCCATCTCGCTGATGTTCCGCGCCAGCCAGTTCATCGACACGACCGTCAAATGGCGCGAAGGGCACAGCAAGCTCAGCATCGCCGGGGCGACCGCGGGCGGCGGCGTCGCCGCGGTGATCTTCGCGATGGCGGTGCTGGCGATCCCCGGCATCGGGCCGGTGGCGGCGGCCGGGGCTCTCGCCACCTCGGCCTTCCATTCGTTCGCCGCGGCAAGCGGCGTCCTCGGCGCGACCGGCGGGGCCATCGCCCGGATGCTGACCGACCACGACGTGGACGGCGTTTCGGCCTCCTACTACCAGGAGCAGATCCGGCGCGGGAAGATCTTCGTGTCGGTCGATGTCCGCGAAGCGCCCAAGTGGCGCACGCTCGCGCGCGATATCCTCAGGCAATTCAACGGGCGCACCTCGACCCGCGCCTGACCTTCCTCAGGCGATGCGGATGTCGAGCAGGGTCGGCTGGGCCTCGGCGAAGCTCCAGGCGAGCGCCGCATCGAGCGCATCGACCGTGTCGACGCGCCGGCCCTCGACCCCGTGGCCTTGCGCGAGCTTCACGAAATCGAGGCCGCTGAGATCGCACCCCGGCACGTGGTTCATGCCGAACTCGGCCGAGAAGCCCGACAGCGCGGCGTAGGCGGCGTTGTTGAGAATGAGAAAGCTGACATTCGCCTTCTCGGCCGCCGCGGCGAACAGGCCCTGGATGGTGTACATCGCCGCGCCGTCGCCGATGATCGCGACGACCTTGTCGCCTTGCGCCATGGCGATGCCGACGGCGGCGGGGAGCGAGTAGCCGAGGCCGCCGCTGGCGCAGGTGTAGAAGCCGCCCTCGCGGGTGATCGGCAGGACCTCGTGCTCGGGGCCGCGCGCGGTCGGCGCTTCCTCGACGATGACCGACGCCGCCGGCCGCAGCGCCGCGACGCGCTTGAGGACGTAAGCGGCGTTCATCGCCGGCTCGGGCTCGGCGAAGGTGCGCGGCTTTCCCTGGTAGGGGCGCGCGTTGGCCCGCTCGCACAAGAGGGCGAGACCCTCGGCGACATTGCCGAGCACTCCGCCTCCCCCGGGGAGCGCCGCGAGGTGCTGGGGGTCTTCGCTGAGCGCCATGAGCTTCGCGTGCTCGGGCCAGTGCGGGCCCGTCCCCTCGACGTGCCAGGTGAACACCGGCGCGCCGGCGACGAGGATCGCGTCGTAAGGCGCGAGGAAGTCGCGCAAGTCGTCGCGCCACGCGGGGAGGAAGCCGGCGAACTGCGGATGGTTCTCGGGAAAGGTCTCGCGCGCGGCGTAAGGCGCGGACCACACGGCGCAGCCGGTCTTCTCGGCGAGCCGGATCGCCTCGCGCCAGCCGCCCGAGTTGGCCACCCCGGTGCCGATGACCAGCGCCGGCCGTTCGGCCCCGTCGAGCAGCGCCGAGAGGCGCTCGATCCCGGTCGCCGAAGGGACGGTGCACAGCGTCAGATGCGGCAGGGCGGGCATCTCGCACTCGCGGTCCCAGTCGTCGACCGGAATCGACACGTAGCACGGGCCCATCGGCGGCGTCAGCGCGGTCACGAAGGCGCGGATCAGCGCCAGCGGCACGTCCTCGGCCCGCGCCGGCTCGACCGAGTACTTGACGTAGGGCCGCGGAAATTCGGTCGAGCGCTCGTTGTAGAGGAAGGGGTCGTAGGGCAGGATGCTGCGCGCCTGCTGCCCGGCGGTCACCACCACCGGCGCGTTGTTGCGGAAGGCGGTGAACAGGTTGCCCAACGAATGGCCGGTGCCGGCCGCGCTGTGGAGGTTGACGAGGGCGGGCTTGCCGGACGCGCGCGCGAAGCCGTCGGCCATCGCGACCACCACCGCCTCGCTCAGCCCCATCACGTAAGGAAACGGCATTGCCCTGAGCATCGGGATTTCGGTGCTGCCGGGATTGCCGAACAGCCGGTCTATACCGAAGTGCTCGAAAACCCTGAAGGCGGCTTCACGGACGGTGGGCATTGGGCGCTCTTCCTCAACCTTTATTGCCGGGCCGCCTTCGGCGGCCGGCAACGGGGAAGCAAGATGTTTTCGTGACGCGCGCTCAGACCTCTTCGCCCCCGGCGCGCGCCCGCTCGAGCACTCTCGCCTCCTCGCGGTTGACCCGCAACAGCACGACGAACAGGCACAGCACGATCACCGGCCAGACCACGTTGATCGAGATGATCGCCGTGCCAAGGTCGCCGTGCAGGCGGTCGCTGACGATGCCGACGAAGTACGGCCCCATGCCGAGGCCGAGCAGCGTCTGGATGATGATGAAGATCGAGCTCGTGACCCCGCGCATTCGCGGCAGCACCAGGTCATAGACCAGCGAGTACAGCGGCGGCAGCCACAGCGTCAGGATCAGGCTGTAGAAGGTAAAGCGCACGTAGAAGCTCGCCGGATCGGGCGCATGGTAGGTCCAGATGCCGAAGATCGGCGAGACGCCGAGCGAGAACATCGTCAGCCACACGCGGCCGCGGCCGCCCATCCTCGCCGTCAGCCAGTCGGACATCGGCCCGGCGACGACCGGTCCGATCACGCCGAGCGCGGCGGCGAGCAGGCCGAACTGGAGGCCGGTCGCGGCAATCGACAGGCCGTAGGCGCGGTTGAGGAACGAGGGCGTGAAGCCCATCACCGCGTAATTGATCGAGGTCTGCAGGCCGGCGACGACCGTCAGCAGGACGATCGCCGGCGACAGCACGAGGTTGTAGGTCGGCCGGTCGGTCAGCCGCAGCGACTGGAACATGTTGAGGATCACGAACAGGCCGAAGCCGACGACGAACCACTGCAGCCGGTGCGGATCGATGCTGAGGCCGAGCACGTTCGTCGGCGGACGCGGCGAGAACGCCTGCGTCAGGTGCGTCATCGTCCAGCAGAACAGCACGATCACGGCAAGGCCGACGAGATTGACCGCCCATTGCCGCGCGGGGGCCTTGCGGCTCCACAGCGACAGCCAGTTGACCGCCGGCGTGACCGAGGCGAGCACGGCTCCGCTGGCCCTGAATGGATGCGGGTCGGGCGGCGAGATGATGCCGTCCACTTCTCCGCGAACGGGCTCGCGCAGCCTGAGGATCAGCCACCCGAGCAGCAGCCCCGGCGCCGCGGCGACGAGGAAAGCGAACTGCCAGCCGGAAAATCCGCCCGGATGGTTCGGGAACGCGGTGTTCCACCACTGCGCGACCACGCCGCCGAGCGCCATCGAGAAACCGAGGCCGAGCGAGGTCGTGATGCCCATCGCCGCCATCGCCGTCCCGCGGCGCGCGCGCGGGAAGGTGTCGAAGATGATCGAGTTGGCCGCGGGCTGGGCCGACGCCTCGCCGATGCCGACCCCGAGCCGCGAGATCGCCAGCAGCGCGAACCCGCCGGCGAAGGCCGACAGGCCGCAGAACGCCGACCACGCGAAGATCGAGATTCCGAGCAGCCGCGTCCTGATCCAGCCGTCGACCAGCCGCCCGAGCGGGAGGGAGAACAGCGCGTAGAACAGCGAGAACAGCGTGCCGTAGAGCAGCCCGAGCTCGGAATCGCCGAGGTGCAGGTCGGCGCGGATGCTCGGCGCGAGGATCGACAGGATCTGCCGGTCGAGCAGGCTGAGCCCTTGCGCGGTCGACACCAGCGTCAGCGCGTACCAGCCGGCGCGGCTGACCCTCATCGATTGTCCCGGCACCGCGCCTTCAGCGGCAGTCGTAGCCATTCATCGTTCCTCTCCTCGCCCTCCCCGGGTTGGTCCCGGGTGAGGATTCGCCCCGACTACAGCTTGAACCAGCGCTCCGCGTTTGTCTGGAAGAATTTCTTCTTCTGCTCGAACGGGATGTCGAGATCGTCCATCCAGCACACCTCCTCGGGGACGTACTGGTAGGGGTAGTCCATCGCGTACATCACGCGGTCCTCGCCCATCACCTCGATCATCGTCTTGATCGCCGGGCCGAACGGCAGGCCGCTGTTGGTCGCCAGCACGTTGTTCTTCATGTAGTGGAACAGGTCGTGCTCGAGCGGCTTGAGGCGCGGGTAGCGGCCGCTCCTGAGCCCTGCCTTGTGCATGTAGTCGAGCCGGTAGAGCATGTGCGGCAGGCCCTCGCAGCCGTGGCCGAGCATCAGCTGGAGGTTCGGATACCGGTCGAACACCCCGGTCGTCATCAGCCGCATCGCGTGGTAGCTGACCTCGACCGCGAAGCCGAAGATCGCGCCGTCGAGCCCGGCGCCGACCATGTCGCCGATCATGTCGTCGGGCAGCCCCTGGGGGTGGATGTAGAGCGGCAGGTCGAGCTCGGCGCAGGCGCGCAGGATCGGGTCGAACTGCGGCTCGTCGAGGTAGTGGCCCATCGTGTGCGAATTGATCTGCACGCCGTGGAAGCCGAGCTCCTGCTTGCCGCGCTTGAGTTCGCCGGCCGACCATTCGGGGTCCTGCGGGGCGACGGCGATCATGCCGTAGAAGCGGTCGGGGTAACGCTCGCAGGCGTCCTTCAGCCTGTCGTTGCCGTTGCGCGCGATGCGCTTGGCTTCCTCGACGTCGAACAGCGTCTGCACCCCGGGGCTGGTCATCGCGAGGACGGCCTTATCGATCCCGCTTTCGTCCATCGAGGCGATGCGCTCCGGCCCCGCCTCGACCAGCCGGTCGCGGATGAAGGTCGTGCGCTCGCTTGGGGACGTGCCGTAGAAGCCCCACAGGCTGACCGTGCCCTTGTCGGCGCGGCCTTCCTTCACCTGCCGCATGATCGCGTCGAGCTGCTCCTGGGTCGCCCAGGCTTCCTCGGTGGCGATGCGCAGATAGCCGCGCTCGCCGCCGGTCTTGAGTTCGTGAGTCATCGTTATCCTTCGTGAACTGTCTTCATCACCATGCACGCGAGCACCCCCTCGGGGCCGTCCTCGGCGCCGTGGCCTGACCATTTGACGCCGCCGAACGGGGCGTCGGCGGCGGCGATCATGTGACTGTTGATGCCGACCATGCCGGTCTCGATCGCGTCGGCGAGGCGGCGCTGGCGCTTGACGTCGTTGGTCCAGGCGTAGCCGGCGAGGCCGTATTCGAGGCGGTTGGCCTCGGCGATCATGGCGTCCTCGCCCTTGTAGGGGTTGATGAGGGCGACCGGGCCGAACGGCTCTTCGTGCATGATGTCGGCCTCGAGCGGCACTTCGCTCAGCACCGTAGGCTGGAAAAAGAAGCCCTGGTTGCCGATGCGGCCGCCGCCGGCGTCGACCTTCGCCCCCTTGTCCTTCGCGTTGCCGATCAGGCGGTCCATCGCCTCGGGCCGGCGCTTGTTGGCCATCGGGCCCATCTGCGTGCCCTCGACGAGGCCGTCGCCGACCTTCACTTTGCCCGCCCGCTCGGCGAAACCGTCGCGGAAGCGCTCGAACACGTCCTCTTGAACGATGAAGCGCGTCGGGCTGACGCAGACCTGGCCGGCGTTGCGGTACTTGCCCATGACCGCGACGTCGAGCACGTGGTCGACGTCGACGTCGTCGAACACCAGCACCGGGCCGTGCCCGCCCAGTTCCATCGTCGTCCGCAGCATGTTGTCGGCGGCGAGCTTCATCAGGTGCTTGCCGACAACCGTGCTCCCGGTGAAGCTCAATTTGCGGATCACCGGGCTTGCGAGGAGATGCCGGCTGACCTCGTCGGGGACGCCGAACACCGCCTGCGCGACCTGTTTCGGCAGTCCGGCGTCGAGCAGCGCCTGGAGGATGCCGAGCGCGCTCGCCGGCGTCTCCTCGGCGCTCTTCAGGATCACCGAGCAGCCGGCCGCGATCGGCGCGCCAAGCTTGCGCCCGGGGTTGCCGAGCGGGAAATTCCACGGCGCGAACGCCGCGACCGGGCCGACCGGCTCGTGGCGCACGCTCGAGCGCATGCCCGCCGGGCGGACCAGCTCGCGGCCGTAGAGGCGGAAGACTTCGCCGGCGTAGAACTGGAACAGGCCGACGACCATCATCACCTCGAGGCGCGCCTCGGGGAACGGCTTGCCTTCCTCCATCGTGGCGATGCGGGCGAGGTCGTCGGCGCGCTCGAGCAGCAGGCGGGCGGCGCCGTTGAGCACCGCGGCGCGCTCCTGCGGCGTGGACTTGCGCCAGATCCTGAAGCCCTCGGCCGCGACTTCGAGCGCGCGGTCGAGGTCGCAGGCTTGAGCGAGCGGCAGCGCTCCGATCGCCTCGCCGGTGACCGGGTTCACGACATCGAACGTCCGCCGGCCGCCGCCGGAGACCCTTTCGCCGTCGATGAGCATGTGGAGGGAGGGGTACTGGGTCATCTTCTTACCAAATTCCTTCGTCGCCCCCCGCGAACGCGGGGGCCCGGTTGAGTGGCGGGGCCCGCGCGTCGGGCCCGGCGGTCCCCGCTCTTGCGGGGTTGACGCCTCAGACATGCTTCACGCGGCCGCCTCGGCCTTCTTCTTCGCCGCCCGCTTCTCGTCGCGCCTGGCATCGCCTTCCCAGCGCTGCGCGACCATTTCCTCGCCGGTGATCGGGTGCCTCATGTGGAACGGCAGCAGCTTGTGCACCGGCCACAGCCAGTGGTCGTCGATCAGCTCGTCCGGGCCCGAGGGCTCCTCGGGGTAGAGCGTCTTCAGGAACGGCGTGTACTCGGGATCGGTGTAGGCCCAGCCCTTGTCGAAATCGGCGTGCCAGTGCGGGAAGTAATTGAGCACATGGATGCGCCACTTGCCGTCGGCGCCCTTCTTGTAGGTGTTCTCGTAGATACCCCCTTCCCACCACTGGCGCACGCCGAGGCCGGCGGCCTCGTCGGTGTAGTCCTTGTGGCGGCCGGCCTGCATCATCGAGCGGGCGCGCATCTTCGCCGTGACCCCGTCGTCTTCGATATCGACGATGTCCTGCAGCTGCGGGTGGTCGAGCAGGAAGCCGTCGATCGGGCCGTTGTTGTCGTGGGTGAAGCGCTTGCGGAAGCGGTCGACATAGAGCCGCCGCGCGCCTTTCTTGCCGTGCCACACGCCGCCGAAGAAGCGCACCTCGCAATCGTCGGTGAACAGCTCGATCACCTCATCGTACATGCACTTGTCGATGAGGTACCCGTAGAGGAACTGCAGCTTGCGCACGTCGAGCTCGTCCTCGCGCCGCTGCAGGCGCTTCTCCATCGCTTCGAGCTTCGCCTCGAGCGCGGCGAGCTTTTCTTCGGTCATCACGACTCTCCCAAATTGTATGCGTTGCAAACGATTTGCGAGGAATCGCCAGCCCCGTCAACGGGGGCATCACATGCCGAGCTTTTCGAGCCGCATGACCTCTTCGCGGTAGGGCCTGATGCCGCGATACATGAGGTAGGTCGCCGTCGGCAGGAAGATCGCCGCGGTGATCAGGATCGACAGCCACACCTTGCTCTCGTCGACCACGACGTAGGTGCTGACCGCGCCGATCACGTAGCTGCCGAGCGCGCCGAAGAAGGTGAACATGAAGAGGTAGAAGGCGCTGATCTGGCCGCGCTTCTCGTTCGGGGTGATGCGCTGCACCGCGGCGTTCTGCGCAGGAGCGCCGGCGAGACCGAAGAACACGCCGAGCGACATCAGCGTTATCGCAAGCACGCCGTTCGGCATCAGGGGCGTCAACACGGTGCAGACGGTCGTGCAGGCGAAGATGACCGCCGTCGCACGGATATTGGCGTCCTTGTGGCGCTTGCCGAGCCACTGGACGAACAAGGTGCCGGCGACGATCCCGGCCAGCATCGCGACCAGCTGCAGCGAACCGAGCAGCGCGCCGGTCTCGGCCTCGCTCCAGCCGTAGGTGCGCTTCATGAAGGGGATGCGCCAGGCGGGAAGACCCTGGCTCTCGACGGCGGACAGGGCGAGCGCGGCGAACAGGGGCAGAAAGACCTGCCGGTGCTGCCAGATGGCGACGGCCGCATCGAACCCCAGGAAAGCGAGCACCTTGCGAGAGAACGAAGCGCTTGCGGGCACGAGCCGATGCGCCTCGGGCGGACTTCGCCGGGGCGGCTCCCTGACGAACAGCATGATCACCCCGGCGAGCACGCCGAGCCCGCCGATGATGATCATCACCAGCTGCCAGTTGAACGTCATGATGCCGAGGACCGACACCTTGGCCGGCAGCGTCGCGGTCCACGCGACCATCTGTCCGCCGAGGATGTTGCCGAGCGAGCTTCCGCCGATGTAGCCGAGCTGGATCAGCGCGAACACGAGCGGGATGCGCAGCGGCCGGAAGGAGTCGACCAGCATCGAGTAGGAGCCGGGCCCGTTGGCCGACACCGAGGCGCCGACGAACAGGCGCGAGGCGATCAACTGGGCGAAGTTCTGGGCGATTCCGCCGAGCGCCATGATGACGCCGAGGATCGAGATGCCGCCGGACAGCACCCACTTGCGCGGATAGATGTCGACCAGCCGCGCGAGCGGGATGCCGACGATCACGAAGGCGATGACGCTCGCCGGGCCGAGCAGGAAGCCGAGCGTCGCGTCCGAGATATGGAAGCTCGCCTTGATGCGCTCGGCGAGCAGGCCGAACACCGTCTGGTCGAAAAACATCGTGAAGGTCGCGAAGATGATCGCGAACAGCGCGAACCAGCCCCGGCCTTCCGACGGCCAGGGTTGCGCAGGAGCGGCTCCGACTTCGGCGGCTGCGTTCTCGGCTTCGGCCACCATGCCTGGGCCGGTCGGCGCAATAGCCATTCACTGTCTCCCATCAGGCGCGCTTGCCGCGCGCCTCTCGTGAATTGTGCTTGCGGGGGTTTCTAAGTGGCGAATAGACGAAGGCGAAGCGAAAAGTTGTCGCCAGATGTTGCGCGGCGCGCTCAGGGAGAGAGACAAACATGCCGAGATTCGTTGCCCGCGCGGCGCTTGCCGCCGCCATCCTCACAACTACCGGAGCCCTTTCGATGACCGCACACGCCAAGCAGCCGACTTATGGCAAGACCTACGCCGAGGATCGCGCCGAGATCGAGGATCTGATGGCGCGCTACCTGTTCGCGATCGATTATTTCGACTGGGATTCCTACGTCGAGACGTTCGCGCCCGACGGCGAGCTGACTTTCGCCAGCGGCACCTCGAAGGGCCGCGACGCGATCCGCGCGGCGGTGACGAGCTTTTCGAGCCGCATCGGCCAGTTCTACCACACCGAGGACGGCAAGCCGGCGAAGCTGCGCCACGTCGTCCTGCAATCCTCGATCCGCGTCGAGGGCAACAGGGCGTGGGGCCGCACGCTGTGGGTCGAGATGGCCAACCACGGCCCCGGCGACACGATGAAGATGGGCACTTACGGCATCTACGAGGACCAATTCAGCAAGATCGGCGGGCACTGGTTCATCCAGAAACGCAACGTCCTCAACGAGTTCCTCAAGGGCCGCAACTCGGGGCCGAACAACCCGGTGCGCGACATGGACGCGCTCGCGGAGGCGTCGAAGAAGTGAGCTACGCGACCGACCGCGCCGAGATCGAAGACCTGATGGCGCGGTACCTGTTCGCGATGGATTACCACGACGCCGACGCCTACGCCGAATGCTTCACCGAGGACGGCGAGCTCGACTGGGCGATGGGGGTGGCGCGCGGACGCGAGGCGATTCGCGCCGAGGCGCTGTCGTTCAGGGAGCGCATCGGCGAAATCTTCAAGGACAGCTCCGGCGCGCCGGCCAGGCTGCGCCACGCGGTCTGCCACAAGGCGATCCGCGTCGAAGGCGACCGCGCGTGGAACACCGGCTTCTGGTTCGAGATGACCAACGGCGGCCCCGACGGCTCGATTCTCCTGCCGAGCTTCGGCGTCTACGAGGACGAACTGGCGCGGGTCGAGGGCCGCTGGCTGTTCAAGCGGCGCAAGATCTGTAACGAGTTCCTGCCCGGCCGCCAGTCCGGCCCGGCCAATCCGGTGCGGGCGATGGATGCTGCGTGAAGCCTCACCCGGGGAACCGCCGGATGATCCGTTCGCCAGGGCGGCGTCGCCCGTTACGACGTGTCGTCCTTCGCCCGTCCCGGAAACGGGGGGCCGATGCATGAGTTTTCTCCTCCAGCAAGGGTGACGGCGTGTCGCCCTGCTCACCTCGACAACGATGGAGCGTCAAGATGATCGAGTTCGCCGGCCGCACGGCCTTCGTCACGGGGGGCGCCAACGGGGTCGGGATCGGCATCGTCCGGAACCTGCTGGAAGCGGGCGCGAAGGTGGCGATCGCCGACATCCGGCAGGACTCGATCGACCGGGCGCTCGCCACGCTCGACAATCGCGAGGTCATGGGCGTCGAGCTCGACGTGCGCAGCCGCGAGGGCTTCGCCGCCGTGGCCGACGACGTCGAGGCGAGGTTCGGGCCGGTGAGCCTCGTGTTCAACAACGCCGGGGTCAACCTCTTCCAGCCGATCGAGGACAGCTCGTACGACGATTGGGACTGGGTCCTCGGCGTCAATCTCGGCGGCGTCATCAACGGGGTGATGACATTCGCCCCGCGGATGAAGGCGCGCGCGCTGTCGGGCGAAGTGAACGGCGGACACATCACCAACACCGCCAGCATGGCAAGTTTCATCGGCAGCGGCACGCCGGGCATCTACAACACCAGCAAGTTCGCGGTGCGCGGGCTCAGCTACTCGCTGCGCCATTCGATGTACCAGTACGGGATCGGCGTCAGCTGCGTGCACCCGGGGCTGGTCAAGAGCTACATCTATGCGAGCGACGACGTCCGGCCGGACGAGCTCAAGGGCGCGATGAAGCCGGTCGACAAGGCGATGGTCGATCGCCTGGCGGGCGTGCACGAGTTCGGCATGGAGCCCGACGTGATCGGCGCGCGGATCCTCGAAGGCATCCGCGAGAACCGGGCGAATATCTTCACCCATCCCGACCACAGGGAGGAAGTGCGCGAGATCTTCGACGAGATCCTCGCCGACTATCGCGATTATCCCAAGGACGCCGGTTTCGACCAGCGTATCGCCTTCGAGAAGGTCCGGCGCGACAATTTCGCCGAGACCCGGCGCAAGGCGCGGGAGATTTGATGGTGGCGGTTCAGGTTCGCTGGTCTAGGAGGCGGGCCATGACCCTACGCATTCCGCTTGTCGCCGCGCTGGCGTTCGCCCTCGCCGTGCCGGGAGCGGCCCAGCAGCCCCGGCCGGCGCCGCAGCTCAACGACGAGCAGAAGACGCTCCTCCATTGCGCGGCGACCTTCGCCATTGTCTCCGGCCGCCAGCACGCGAAGGACGCGCAAGCGCTGGCCTTTCCCGACATCACCGAGCGCGGGCGCGAATACTTCATCGAGGCGATGGCCCAGTTGATGGACGAAGCGGGGCTCGACCACGACGCGGTGAAGTCGCTGGTCGCGCAAGAAGCTGCGGGGCTGCAGGATCCGGCCGTCCTGTACAAGCAGATGCCGGCCTGCCTCGCGTCGCTGCAAGCCTCCGGGCTGTAAACCTTTTAACCCCGCTGTAGACGCGCCGCACGCCTTGCGGCATGGCTCGGGGCAATGTGGCAGCTGCATTGCTTTCCCCTGTGCCCGTTCAGCCGCAAGGTCCGCCTCGCCCTCAGCGAGAAAGGCGTTCCGTTCTCGATGGTTCGCGAGAACCCGTGGGAGGGTAGCGACGCGCTTTACGCGCTCAACCCGGCCGGCCGCACGCCGGTGCTGCGCGAGCCGAACAAGCACCTCACGCTGGCCGACAGCCAGGCGATCTGCGAGTACCTCGAGGAGACCCTCGACAAGGCCCCGCTGATCCTCGGCACCGCGCCGCAGCGGGCGGAAATCCGCCGGCTGGTGGCGCTGTTCGACGAGCAGTTCTTCGGCGAGGTCACCCACCCCTTGCTGCACGAGCGGATGAAGAAGCGCCTGGTGCTGCGCGCCCCGCCGGATTCCAGGCTGCTGCGCGAGGCGATGCGCCTGTCGCACGTGCACCTCGATTACATCGACTGGCTGATCGACAACCGCCGCTGGCTCGCCGGCGCGCAGCTCAGCCTCGCCGATTTCGCCGCCGCCGCGCAGATCTCGGTCGCCGAATACCTCGGCGGGATCGACTGGTCGGGGCACGACGAGGCGCACGGCTGGTACCGGGTGATGAAGAGCCGGCCGAGCTTTCGCCCGCTGCTGACCGAGAAGATGGAAGGCATCCCCGCGCCGGCCGGGTATAGCGATCCCAATTCCTGACCCCATATCTTGCGGCAAAGGAGGACCTCATGGCCGAGAAGATGAACCTGACCGACGCCCAGTGGCGCGAGCGCCTGACGCCCGAGCAGTACGCGGTGCTGCGCGAGGGCGCGACCGAGCGGGCGTTCACCGGCAAGTACGAGACAAACAAGGCCGCCGGCGAATACGTCTGCGCCGGTTGCGGCCAGCCGCTGTTCGAGAGCGACGCCAAGTTCGAATCAGGCTCGGGATGGCCGAGCTTCGTGCGCCCCGCCGAGCAGGGAGCGGTCGAGGAGCATCGCGACGCCTCGCACGGCATGGTCCGCACCGAGGTCGTCTGCTCGCGCTGCGCGGGCCATCTCGGCCACGTCTTTCCCGATGGCCCGAGAGAGGAAGGCGGGCTGCGCTATTGCATCAACAGCGCCGCGCTCGACTTTAAGCCGGAGGAAAACTGACTGGCGCGTCGCGGCTGGGCGTTAACGCTGTGTTTTGTTTCCTCTATGCAAGCGGCGTGACACACCGGGCGCGCGGGTCGCGCCGATTACCACGGCTGACGGGGCCAGATGGCTGACAAGCGGGGCTCGCGCTCCAGACGAAGGCAGGAAAACGAACGCCAGCGCCGCCGCGCGCCGGGCCGGCGGGCCCAGGCGCGCGAGCGAACCGGCTGGCGCCTGTGGCTGTGGCGGACGCTCGTGTGGGGCGGCTCGTTCGCGCTGCTGTGCGTCTTCGCGCTCGGCTGCGCGGTGTTCTTCGCCGAGCGCTCGATGCCGAGCTTCGGTACGCTCAAGGGAAGCCGCAACGGCCAGACGATCGTCGTGCGCGCGCGCGACGGCAGCGAGATCGTCGAGCTCGGGCCGAGCTACGGCCAGTGGCTCACCTCGGACCAGATCCCGCAATCGATGAAGAACGCGATGATCGCGACCGAGGATCGGCGGTTCTACTATCACTTCGGCGTCGACCCGATCGGCCTCGGCCGAGCGGTGTACATCTGGGCGACCGGCTCGAAGCGCCTCCAGGCGACCTCGACGATCAGCCAGCAACTCGCGCGAAACCTGTTCCTCAACGACAACCGCACGATCCAGCGCAAGCTGCGCGAGGCGGTGCTGGCGATGGCGCTCGAGGCCAAGTTCTCCAAGCAGCAGATCCTCGAGCTCTATCTCAACAAGGTGTACTTCGGCGGCGGCGCCTACGGCATCGATTCCGCCAGCCGCAAGTTCTTCAGCCACCCCGCCGACCACTTGAGCAACGCCGAAGCGGCGATCATCGCCGGCATGGTCAAGGCGCCGAGCCGCTATTCGCCGACGGCCGATGTCGACGCCGCGGTCGATCGCGCCAACGTCGTGCTCGGCCTGATGCACGAACAGGGGATGATCTCCGCCGAGGAGGCATCGGTCGACCCCGGCACGGTCCACCTCAAGCCCGAGGAAGGGCAGAACTCGGTTCGCTACTTCACCGACTGGGCGCTGCCGCAGCTCGACCTGCTGCTGCCCGACAACGACAGCAACACGCCGATCGAGGTGTGGACCACGATCGACCTCGGCATGCAGAAGGCGGCGACCGAGGCCGTCCAGAACAACGTTCCCAAGGGAGCGCAAGGCGCGCTCGTCAGCATGGACAGCGACGGCGCCATCCTGGCGATGGTCGGCGGGACCGACTACGTCAAGACGAACTACAACCGCGCGACCGAGGCGGTGCGCCAGCCGGGCTCCGCGTGGAAGCTGTTCGTCTATCTCGCCGCCCTCGAGGCCGGCTACACCCCCGATGACCGCGTGAAGGACGAGCCGGTCACGATCAACGGCTGGAGCCCGCATAACTCCGAAGGCGGCTATGCCGGCGAAATCGACGTGCGCACCGCGTTCGCCTATTCGAAGAACACCGTCGCGGCCGCGCTCGGCAACCAGGTCGGCTTCGGCACGGTCGCCTCGATGGCGCGGCGCTTCGGCATCACAACGCCGATCTCGACTTATCCCTCGATGGTTCTCGGGACATCGGACGTTCGCGTGCTCGACATGACCCGCGCTTTCGCCGAGATCTCCAACAAGGGCCAGTCGGTCGAGCCCTACGGCATCATCAAGGTGACGACGAGCGACGGCGAGGTCATCTACCAGCACCAGCCGGCGCGCGCGTCGCCGCTCGTCGCCGACTACGTCGCCGCCGGCATGACCGATCTCCTGCAGACGGCCGTCAACACCGGTACCGGGCGGGCGGCGCAGATCGGCCGCCCCGTCGCCGGCAAGACCGGAACGACGAGCTCGAACAAGGACGGCTGGTTCCTCGGTTTCTCGAGCGGGATCACCACCGGCGTGTGGTTCGGACGCGACGACGCGAAGGCCGTCGGCGGGCTGTGGGGCGGCACGTCGCCGGCGCGCGCCTTCGCCGAGTACATGCGCTACGCGGTGAAGGACCGCCCGATCGAGCCGTTCGACACCCAGGTGCAACTGCCGCAGTGGCAGCTCGAGCCCGACGACGAGTACATCCAGGGCAACCCCGAGGACTATTACAACTACGACGAGAACGGCAACCTGGTCCCCCCGCCCGGTCCCGATCTGCCGCGCGGCAACCTGCTGCCGCCCGACGGAGCGACCGAGCCCGAGCGGCGCCAGCAACCAGAAGGGCAGGCGAATCCCGGAGCCGCGCCACCGGCGGCGAGCGAGGACTTCCTCAATCGCGCGACCGGGCGGGGCGATTCCTCGAACCCCCCGCGCGTGCGGCGCATCGGCCCGACGACGGCCCCGAACGCGAGCCCGACGTCGCTCCCGCGGGTGGTGCAACCCCCGTCGCAGCCATAGGAAAAGCCCCCGCCGAGAGGGCGGGGGCTTGCTTCTGTCGCCCCTTGCCGGCGACCCGCGGCGAATCGATCAGCGCAGGCGAACCGGCACGGTCAGGGCCGGGCCGCCGCGCGCCTGCACGCGCAGCAGCAGCGCCGTGCGGCCCGACGCCTGGGCCGAGCGAACGACGGCCTCGAGCTGCTCGACCGTGGTCACAGCCTGGCCGTTGGCCGAGAGGATGACGACACCGCGGTCGAGACCGCTCTGCGCGGCGTCCGAGCTCGGGTCGACGTTGGTCACGACGAGGCCCCGCGTGCCCTGGTCGAGGCCGAGCTGGCTGGCGATGGTCGGCGTGAGCGGGATCGCGCTGATGCCGAGCGACTTCTCGAGGATGCCGCTGGCGGTCGGTCCTTTCGGAACCGCCTGGCCCTGGTTGTTGGCGCTGAACGACTGCTGCGCCAGCTGGTCGTCGCTCGGCCGGCGCGCCACGGTGGCGGTGACGGATATCTTCTTGCCGTCGCGCAGCACGGTGAGCGGCACGCGCGTGCCCGGCGTGAGGTTGGCGACGAGGTAGGACAGCGACTGGTCGGGGCTGACATCCTTGCCGTCGACGGCGAGGACCACGTCACCGACCTTGAGCCCCGCCTTGTCGGCCGGCCCGCCGGGCTCGACCGACTGGATGAACTCGCCGCGGTTGTTGGCGATGCCGAGCGCGGCGGCGAATTCCTCGTTGATCGGCTGGATGCGCACGCCGAGGTAACCGCGAACGATCGCCTCGCCCTTGATGAGCTTGCCGACGATCGGGGCGGCCGTCTCCGACGGGATGGCAAAGCCGATGCCGACGCTGCCACCGGTCGGCGAGTAGATCGCGTTGTTGATGCCGATGACATTGCCCTTCATGTCGAACAGCGGCCCGCCCGAGTTGCCGCGGTTGATGCTGGCGTCGGTCTGGATGTAGCGGTCGTAGGCGCCGCCGCCGACGCCGCGATAGACCGCCGAGACGATGCCCGACGTGACCGAGGTGCCGAGGCCGAACGGATCGCCGATGGCGATGACCCAGTCGCCGACGCGCGCCGTCCTGGAATCGCCGAACTTGACGAACGGGAACGACCTGCGCCCGTTGATCTTGAGCACCGCGAGATCCGACTGGGCGTCGTCGCCGACGATGGTCGCCGGGTATTCGGTTCCGTCCGCCGTGGTGACCTTGATCTCCTCGACCTTGCCGCCGTTCTCGGCGGTGATCACGTGATGATTGGTGACGATGTAGCCGTCGGCCGAGATGAAGAATCCCGAGCCGAGGGACTGCGCCTCGCGCGAGACCGGCTGGCCGCCGTTGCCGCCCTGGCCGAACAGATCCTCGAACGGGGTCCCGGCGAAGGGATTGGCGGTGTTGACCGTGATCTTCTGCCGGGTCGAGATGTTGACCACCGCCGGCTGGAGCTGGGCCGTCAGGTCGGCAAAGCTCGCCGGGGCGCCGGCCCGCGGCACTACCTTCGCTATCTCGGAGTTGTCGTTCTGCGCCACTTGCGCACCGGCGGGATGTCCGGTGACGAGCGTCAAGGCTGCTCCGCCGAGCAGCAGGGCCGAGGTGATGGCATAGGAATAGCGCACAGGCTTCACGTCCTCTTTTTCCTCTCTTGCGCGGGCGCCGCGGCGCCCCTTCTTGAAGTGTGGTCGCGTTTCACGCTTGCAAGGCTGAACGCGGCTTTAATGTTGGCCGCGGAACTGCTTGAGATATTCGTTATCCGGCGAAAGGATTACCTGGCTCGACCCAGTGCCCTGGGTGAAGGTCGTGTCGTAGCTCTGCATCGCCCGGTAGAAGTCGTAGAAGTCCGGATCCTGGTTATAGGCCTCGGCGTAGATCTTCGCCGCCTGGGCATCGGCCTCGGCGCGGATGATCTGGGCGTTCTTCTGGCCTTGCGCGCGGATCGTCGCCGCCTCCTGCTGGCGCGCGGTCTTCATGCGATTGAAGGCGGAATCGAGCGGCGTGCCGTCGGGCAGGTCGGCGCGCTTGATGCGCACGTCGATCACCTGCACGCCGTACTCGCGCGCCTGGGTGTCGAGCAGCTTGCGAATGTTCTGCATCGTCGTGCCGCGCTCCGCCGTCAGCAGCGAAGCGAAGCTGCGGCGGCCCAGTTCCTGGCGAACCACGGACGACAGGATCGGCGACAGCTGCGATTCGACGTTGTCGACCGTTCCGGCGCTCTCCACCAGCTTCACCGGATCGATGACCCGATAGCGCGCGTAGGCATCGACGTTCAGGCGCAGCTGGTCGGTCGACAGCACCTGCTGGGGCTGCATGTCGAGCGAAAGCACGCGCTTGTCGACGTAGACCACCTGGTCGATGAAGGGGATCCGCCACCAGATTCCGGCGCCGGTCTTGCCGAACGGCTGGTTGGGCTTGAACTTGTTGACCACCTGGATCGGATCGCCGGTGCGGACGATCACCGCCTGCTGGGTCTCGGGAACGACGATCACGGTCGAGAACAGCGCCACCAGCGCGATCGCGACGGCGATGATGCTCATGCGGTGATTTTGCCAGATGGCTTCCACGTTATTGCCCCTGGCCCTGGCCGGCCGCGCCCGCATCCCCCGGCCGCGGTTTGATCTGCGGCAGCGGCAGGTACGAATTGACGCCCGGCGCCTCGACGATGACCTTGTCGGTCTTGCTCAGCACCCGCTCCATCGTCTCGTAATACATGCGCCGTCGCGTGACCTCGGGGGCAAGCCTGTACTGCGCGTAGACCTTGTCGAACGACGTCGCGTCACCCTGCGCGCGGGCGAGCACCTGCTGGGCGATCGCCTCGGCCTGGTTGACGGTGCTCTCGGCGTCCTGCTGGGCGGCGGAAACATCCTTGAACGCGTCCTCGACCTCGGCCGGGGGGTCGGTCTTCTTGATCTGCACGCCCTGGATGGCGATTCCCGAGCGATAGGCGTCGAGGACGTCCTGCATCCGCGTCTTCACCGCGTTCTCCGTGTCGGCCCGCCCCGCGCCCGAAAAGATCGAATTGAGCGATTCTTCCGCCACCGAGGAGCGCATCGCCGCTTCGGCCACCTGGATCACGGTGTCCTCGGGATTGAGCAGCTGGAAGCGGAAGAGCTTCAGGTCCTTGATGTTCCAGCGCACGACGTAGCTCAGATCGACAAGGTTCTGGTCGCCGGTGAGCATCAGCCGCTGGTCGCTGCCTTGCGGGATCTGCTCGATGCGAAACTCGCTGACATTCTCGATGTCGACGTGCTGGAATGGCCACGGAAACGTGTAGTTGAGTCCGGGCGACAACGTCCGGGTGTACTTGCCGAACGTGGTGACGATGCCCTCCTCCTTGGGGCCGACCTGGTGGATCGAGGTAAGGCCGAGCCACAAGAGCACGAGCGCGGCGAGGGCGATGGCGAACCAGCTGAACCCGCCGGGCGCCTGCGGCAGGTGAATGCCGCCGCCGCCGTCACGGCGCGGCCCGTCGGGGCGGCGGTGGCGAAAGATGTCCTCGATGCTGGCGGAGCGCCGCCGGCGCTCCTCGTCGCCGCCGCTGCCGGGCAGCCACGGGTTGCGCGGCCCCTTGGGCTGATCGTCCGCGGCCGGCTTCTCGCCGCCGCCGTCATCGTCGTCGCCGCTCGAGGGCCCTTTGCCCCAGGGGCTGCGCTTTCCGGCCATCGCCAGCGCGATCCTCTCGATCAACCCGCCCAGTCGTTCCATCGGCCCCCTTATAGGTATCGGGGCGCGGAAAAACAGGGGACAGCCCAAGTTTTCGCTGCGCCGCGGCGAGAGGTGCGCTAGCAGGCCCCTCGATGACGGAGCAAGAGATCAGGGAAGCCCTGCCGACCGAGGCGGTCGGGCGGGTCAAGGCGGTAACGCTGCGCAACGAAACGGCGACCCTGGTGGTCGACGCCGGGGGGCTTTCCCGGCCGCAAGCCGAAAAGCTTGAACAGGCCATCCAGGCCCGGATCGGCTCGCTCGAAGGCATCGCCACCGTCCGCGTGGCGCTGATGGCCGACAAGGTCACGCGCCGGATCATCGCCGTCGGCTCGGGCAAGGGAGGGGTCGGCAAGTCGACGCTGACGGCCAATCTCGCGGTCGCGCTGGCGCGGATGGGACGCAAGGTCGGCATCGTCGATGCCGATGTCTACGGCCCTTCGCAGCCGATGCTGCTCGACGCCGAGAACCAGCGGCCGCAGGCGCGCGACCAGACGCTGCTGCCGGTCGAAAGCGAGTTCGGTGTCAGGCTCCTCAGCATGGGCCAGCTGGTCGAGCCCGGGCGCGCGATCGCCTGGCGCGGCCCGATGGTCGGCAGCGCGCTCGGGCAGATGATGGAGGCGGACTGGGGCGACAGCGAGCTCCTGCTCGTCGATCTGCCGCCGGGCACGGGCGACGTGCAGCTGACGATGCTACAGCGCTTCCGCCCGGCGGGCGCGGTGATCGTCACCACGCCGCAGGACCTTGCGCTGATCGACGCCACGCGCGCACTCAACCTGTTCAAGCAGGCGGGCGTGCCGATCGTCGGCATCGTCGAGAACATGGCCGGCTACGCTTGCCCGCATTGCGGCGAGGTGTCCGACCCGTTCGGCTCGGGGGGCGCCGAGGCCGCCGCGCGCGCGCTCGGCGAAGACTTCCTCGGCCGCGTGCCGCTGGCGATGGAGATTCGCATCGCCAGCGATGCGGGCCGGCCGCCGGCGGCCGGCGACGCGCCGCAGGGCGAGCCCTTCGCCGCCATCGCCGCGCGACTCGCCGCCTGGCTGGACAAGGAAGGACGCTAGCTGATGCGACTCTCGCGGCGGGGGTTGCTCGTCGGGGGAGCTGTCGGCGGCGGCCTGGTCGTCGCCTGGACGCTGTGGCCGCGCAAGTACGCGCCGCCGCTCCCCGCCGGCCCCGACGAGACCGCCTTCTCGGCGTGGCTCACCATTGCCCGCGACGGGATCGTCACCGTCGCCATACCGCAGCTCGAGATGGGCCAGGGGGTCACGACAGTTCTGGCGCAGATCGTCGCGGTCGAGCTCGGCGCGGACTGGCGCCAGGTCGCGCTCGAGCCGGCCCCCGTCAGCGGGGCCTACGCCAACTTGCCGCTGGCGGCCCGCTGGGCCCCGTTGTGGCGGAGCGGGATTCCCGCGGCGCTCGCCAACGACGAAGGCGACCTTCTGCTCAAGCGCTGGGCGCAGGACGAGGCGTTCACCGCCACCGCCGAGGGCACCAGCCTCGCGGCCTACGAGCAGCCGTGCCGCGAGGCGGCGGCCTCGGCGCGGGCGCTGCTGTGCATGGCCGCCGCGAGCCGCTGGGGCATTCGCTGGGAGGAATGCGACGCGTTCGGCGGCCTCGTCCGGCACAACGATAAATCGCTCTCGTTCGGCGAGCTCGCCGGGGCCGCCGCGAACCACGAGGCGCCGAAGACGCCGCCGCTGCGGCCGAAGGCGGCGCTGGAGCTGGCCGAGGCGTTTCCCGACCCGGATCAGCTGCAAACGTCATTTCCCCGGCTCGACCTGCCGTCGAAGGTCGACGGAAGCTATCAGTTCGCGGCCGACGTGCGCCTGCCGAACCTGGCCTATGCCGCCATCCGGCATGGCCCGCTCGACGAGGCCGAGCTCGCAGCCTTCGACACAAGAGCGGCTGCCGGCACGCATGGCCTCCTCGCCGTGGTCAAGGGCCGGCGCTGGCTCGCGGCGGTGGCGCAAACCGGGTGGGCGGCCGAGCAGGCGCTCGAGAGGATGGCACCGCGTTTCCGCGTCGCGGGAGCGGTCGACAGCCGCGCGCTCGCGCGCGCCCTCGACAACGGGTTGCGTCATGGAGATGCGCAACGCATCGCCGAGCGCGGCAACGGCGACGAGGCCATGGGCCCACCGACGCTCGCCTTGCGCTACGACATCGCGCCGGCGGTTCACGCCACGATCGAGACCGCGAGCTGCACCGCGCGGCTCGAGAACGGCCGCCTCGAGCTGTGGCTCGCCAGCCAGGCGCCCGAGGAGGCCCGGCGTGCCGCGGCCCGCGCGCTCGGCCTCGGCCTCGACGACGTGGTGCATTACCCGATGCCCGCGGGCGGCAGCTTCGACCGGCGGATCGAGCACGATCACGCGATCGAGGCGGCCTTGATCGCCCGCGAGGCGGGGCGCCCGGTGCAGCTCACCTGGTCGCGCTGGCAGGAGCAGCTGGCGCTGCGCCCGCGCGCGCCGGTGGCGGCGGTGCTGTCGTGCCGGACCAATCCCGACGGTTTTATCGACACGTTCCGTGCGCGACTGGCCGTGCCTCCGTGGGCGCGCGAGTTCGGGCGGCGGCTGTTCGACAACGAAACCGCCTGGGCGGCGATCGAGCATGTCACGGGCGAGGCCGATCCGCTCGCGCTCGAAGGCCTCATGCCGGTCTACGCGATCCCCAACGTCGCCGTCGATCACGTGCCGGTCGCGCTCCCCTTGCCCGCCGGGCGCATGCGCGGCGGGGCGCACGGCTACACGGCGTTCATGGTCGAAAGCTTCATCGACGAGGTCGCCCACCGTTCGGGCCAGGAGCCACTCGCCTACCGCATGTCGATGCTGGGGCAGGACGTGCGCCTCGCCACGTGCCTCCAGCGCGCGGCGCAACTGGGCAACTGGGGAGGCGGCGGCGAAGCGAGCGGCCAGGGCATCGCCTGCCACCGCATGAGCCTCGGCGACGACGGCCCGGAAACCGGCGGCCGGATCGCCGTCGTCGCCACGGCGAGCGGGGGTGCCGGCGGCATCGCGGTGAGCAAGCTCGCCGCAGCGGTCGACATCGGCCGGGTGGTCAACCGCGACATCGCCCTGCAGCAGATCGAGGGGGGGCTCGTCTTCGGCCTCTCGCTGGCGCTCGGGTCGGCGACTCGATACCGGCACGGCCTGCCGACCGCGCAGCGCCTGGCGGCGCTGAGGCTTCCCGCTCTCGCCGCTTGCCCCGAGATCGCCATCGACCTCATTGACAGCGGCGAAGAGCCGTTCGATCCCGGCGAAATCGGGGTGCCGGCCGTCGCTCCGGCAGTGGCGAACGCGGTGTTCTCGGCCAATGGCCTTCGCTTGCGCAGCCTGCCGCTGCTATCGGTCTCCGCGTGACAGGAAGCGATCCGAACCGGCCCGAGGGTCATCCGGACGTGGCGCACGGCTCGGTGGGCCTGCTCCTCGTCAACCTCGGCACGCCCGATGCGCCGGAGCCGCGCGCGGTGAGGCGCTACCTCGCCGAGTTCTTGTCCGATCGCCGGGTGGTCGAGATCCATCCCCTCGCCTGGCAGCCGATCCTGCGCGGCATTGTCCTCAGCACCCGCCCGAAGAAGAGCGCCGAGGCCTATCGCCAGGTGTGGACCGAGGCCGGCTCGCCGCTCGCCGTGATCACCGCCGAGCAGGCCGGCGATCTGCAGGCCCGGCTCGGGGACGGGGTGCGCGTGGCGCACGCCATGCGCTACGGCGCGCCGGGAATCGTCGCCGAGCTGCACAAGCTGGTCGACGAGGGCTGCGAGCGCGTGCTGCTGGCGCCGCTCTATCCGCAGTACTCGGCGGCGACGACCGCCACCGTGTTCGACAAGGCCGCCGACGCGCTCAAGGCGCTGCGTCGTCAGCCGGCGCTGCGGACGCTACCGCCCTACTACGACGAGCCGGCCTACATCGGCGCCCTCGCAAGCGACATTGCGGCCCAGCTCGACCGGCTTGCCTTCGAGCCCGAAGTGCTGCTGCTCAGCTTTCACGGAATGCCCGAGCGGACGCTGCACCTCGGCGATCCGTACCACTGCCACTGCCGCAAGACCGCGCGGCTGCTGGAGGAGGCGCTTGCCCGGCCGGGGCTGCGTTTCGTCACCGCGTTCCAGAGCCGCTTCGGCCGGGCGAAGTGGCTCGAACCGGCAACCGCACAGGTTCTCGCCGACGAGGCATCGAAAGGCACCCGGCGGCTCGCCGTCGCCGCGCCGGGGTTCGCCGCCGATTGCCTCGAGACCCTCGAGGAACTGGCGATCCGCGGGCGCGGGCAGTTCCTTTCCGCCGGCGGCGAGCATTTCGCGGTGCTCTCCTGCCTCAACGCCGGCAAGGCGGGCATGGACATGCTCGAAGCGCTGGTCCGGCGTGAGCTCGCCGGCTGGATCGACTAGAAGTCGATCGCGATCCCGTTCTTCACCCAATCGCCGTAGCGCGTCGGGCTGAGCTCCTCCTCGGCGCCCTCGGCCGGTTTCGGCTCGGGCGGTGGATCGCTCTTCCAGTGGGCCGGCTTGGTGATGCCCTCGGGCCGCTTGGTCGCGCGCTTCATGATGAAGATGATGGGGCGGCTGGCGCCGCGGGGCAAGGGGCGATAGGGCGCAGGCGATGCCCCTGACCGCCGGATTGCCTGCCCGCCGCGGCGCCCTCAAGCTGCTCGACGCCGTGCTGCGGCGGGGCGAAACGCTCGAGGCGGCCGAGAGCGCGGCCCTGCGCGGCGTGGCCGCGCCGGCCGACCGGGCGCTCGCCCGGGCGATCGCCGGCGAGGTGCTGCGCTGGCTGGTCGATCTCGATGCGCTGATCGACAGCGCGACCAGAAAGCGCCTGCCAGACGATGCCAAGCCGCGGGCGGTGCTGCGGATGATGCTCGCGCAGTGGCTCAGGCTCGATACCCCCCCGCATGCCGTCGTCGCGACCGCCCTGCCGTTGCTGGACGGCGGCCCGCGGCGACTGGCGCACGGCGTCTTTTCGGCGTTGCACAAGCGCGGCGTCGCGCTTCCCGCCGCGCCGACGCTGCCACCATCCGTCGCCGCCCGCTGGGGCGAGCGAGCGGCGGCGATCGCCGCGGGCCTTGCCGAACCGCCCCCGCTCGATCTCGCGCTGCGCGACGCCGGCGAAACGGACCGGTGGGCGAGGGTCCTCGGCGCCGCGGGCCTCGCTCCCGGGCACTTGCGCCTGCCGCGCGGGAGCGCCGTCGCCGGGCTGCCCGGGTATCGCGAAGGCGCTTGGTGGGTGCAGGACCTTGCCGCCTCGCTGCCCGCGCGCCTGCTCGGGCCGGGCGAAGGCAGGCGCGCTCTCGACCTCTGCGCCGCACCCGGCGGCAAGGCCCTGCAGCTCGTGAGCGCCGGCTGGCAGGTGACCGCACTCGACGTCAGCGACAAGCGGCTCGACCGCCTGCGCGAGAACCTCGCCCGCACCGGCCTTGCGGCGAAGATCTGGATCGCCGACGCGCTCACCTGGGAGCCCGCCGAGGCGTTCGACGCCATCCTGCTCGACGCGCCGTGCACCGCCACCGGCACCTGCCGCCGCCACCCCGACGTCCTGCACCGCATCGGCCCGCGCCAGATCGCCGAGATGGCCGCGTTGCAGGCGAGGCTGCTCGAGCGCGCGCAGCGCTGGCTGAGCCCGGGCGGGGTGCTCGTCTACACCGTCTGCTCGCTCGAGCGCGAGGAGGGCGAGGAGCAGGCGCGGCGCGTTGGCCTGCCACCGCTGCCGATTTCCGCTGCCGAATTGCCGGCCGGGCTCCGCCCGACCTCGCAGGGCTGGCTCATCACCGATCCGGGCATGCTCGCCGGGTCCGGCGGGCTCGACGGCTTCTTCGTCGCCCGCTGGAAGGCGTGAGGCCGAAGCAACGGACCACCCGCCGGTTTGCTTTGACAGCGCCGCCGCGGGCCACCATGAAACGCCCTCTCGAAGGGGCCTATTCATGGATCGCCTGAACTCCGCTTACGGACAGCTTGCGACGAAATTCGCCCAGCTCGGGCATCTCGGCGCCGCCGAGCATACCTTGTTCTGGGACGGCAGGACCAAGATGCCGACCGGCGGGGCCGCCTCGCGCGGCAAGGTGATGGCGACGCTAGCCGGTGTGATCGCCGAGAAGATGGCCGACCCTGATCTTGCCGACCTGCTCGAGCGCGCCGAGAACGAGGAAGCCTCCCGGCTCGGCGAGTGGGAAGCGGCCAACCTGCGCGAGATGCGCCGCCGCTGGCGCCACGAGACGGCGGTGCCGGTCCCGCTCGCCGCCGAGCTCGCCGAACGCACGGCGCTGTCGCAGAAGGCGTGGGAGAAGGCGCGCCGCGACAACGACTTCGCCGCCTTCGCCGAGCCCCTCGGCGCGCTCCTCGCGCTGCAGATGGAAGTGGCGCGGGTTAAGGGCGATGCGCTCGCCATGGCGCCTTACGAGGCGATGATGGACGCGCACGAGCCGGGCCTGACGATGGCCTTCGTCGATGCGTTGTTCGACGATCTCGCCCGCTTCCTTCCGGCGCTCCTCGCGCGGATCATGGCAAGGCAGGCGGCCGAGCCGGCGCCGCTCCCCCTTCCGGGCCCTTTCCCGCATTCCGCCCAGTTCGCGCTCAGCGAAAAGCTTTCGGCGATGATCGGCTACGATTTCGATCACGGTCGCATCGATCTCACCGCGCACCCGTTCGCCAACGGCGTCCCGGGCGACGTGCGCATCACCACGCGCTTTTACGACGACGAACCGGTGGCCGGCGTCATGGCGACGATGCACGAGACCGGGCACGCGATGTACGAGCTGGGGCTGCCCGGCGAGTGGGCGTTCCAGCCCGCCGGCAGCGCGCGCGGCATGGGGCTCCACGAGAGCCAGTCGCTCATCGTCGAGATGCAGGCCGGGCGCAGCCGCGCGTTCCTCCCCGTTCTCGCCGGGCTCCTGCGCGAAGCCTTCGGCGGCGAGGGCGCGGCGTGGAGCGACGACAACATCATCAGGATCTACCGCCGCGTCGAGCCGAGCCACATCCGCGTCGACGCCGACGAGGTCACCTATCCGCTTCATGTCATCCTGCGCTACCGCATCGAGCGGGCGCTGATCGACGGTTCGCTCGACATCGCCGGGATCCCGCACGCGTGGAACGAGCTCAGCCGCGAGCTGCTCGGCATCGTCCCGCCGAACGATGCGCTCGGCTGCCTGCAGGACATCCACTGGGCGATGGGCCTCTACGGCTACTTCCCGAACTACACCTTCGGCGCGGTGGCCGCGGCGCAGCTGTTCGCCGCCGCGATCCGCCAGCAGCCGGCAATTCTGCCGGCGCTCGGGCGCGGCGAGTTCGCCCCCCTGCTCGGCTGGACGCGGGCCAACATCCACGCGCGGGGGAGCCTTCCGCCGAGCAGCGACGCGATCATCCGCGCGGCGACAGGCGCCCCGCTCGGCGCCGACGCCTTCAAGGCGCACCTCACCGCGCGGTACCTCGAGGAGTGAGCTAGGCCTTCACTTTCGCCTGGAAGCTCTTCCTGAGCTTGGCGAGCTTGGGCGGGATGACCGCGAGGCAATAAGGGTTTCTCTGGCCTTCGCCTTCCCAGTATTCCTGGTGATAGCCCTCGGCCGGGTACCACACGGCCGGGCCCTCGATGGTGGTGACCGCCTTCTGGCCCGAATGCTCGCCGTTCCAGCGCTCGATCGCCGCCACCGCTTCGGCACGCTGGGCCTCGTCGAGCGGGAAGATCGCGCTCCTGTATTGCGTGCCGATGTCGTTGCCCTGGCGGTTCAGCTGCGTCGGGTCGTGCGTGCCCATCAGCACGTCGACAATTTCGCCGTAGGAGATCTCGCCCGGATCGTAGGTCACCTTGATCGCCTCGGCATGGCCGGTATCGCCGCTGCAGACCTGCTTGTAGGTCGGATTGGCGGTCGTGCCGCCGATGTACCCCGCCTCGACGTCGCTGACGCCGATCACGTCGCGGAATACCGCCTCGGTGCACCAGAAGCACCCGCCGGCGAGGATGGCGGTTTCATGGTCGCTCATGTCGTTCTCCTTCGCTCCTTTAGATGGGGCGCCGCAACGCGCTTGTCATCCTGCCCGGCCCGGCTAGGCTCGCGGCACTGCTCGATATGGGAGAGCTTCGATGCGTGTCGTGCTTCTCGCCGCCGCGGCGCTTCTCGCCGCCCCCGTCAACCTCGGGTTGCCGGCGCGGCTCGCCGCGCAAGCGGCCGACCCGGCGATGGCGCGGGTGCTGGCCGATCCGCGGCGCGACGGCGACAGGGCGCGCGATGCCTATCGCCACCCGGCCGAGACGCTCGCGTTCTTCGAGGTCAAGCCCGGAATGACGGTGGTCGACTACCTGCCGGCCGGCGGCTGGTTCACCCGCGTGATCGCGCCGTACCTCGGGCCCGATGGCCACTACATCGCCATGGGGCCCGACCTTTCCGGGGAGAGCAACCGGTACTTCCTCGATTCGATGGGCGGCCTCGCCGACAAGTTTCCGCGCTCGGCCGCAGGTTGGGACTTCACCGGCGCGGCGAGGATCAGCGCGTTCAATGTCGACGGCTATCCGAAGGAGCTCGACAGCACGGTCGACCGCGTGCTGATCTTCCGCGAGCTGCATAACCAGCTGCGCTTCGGCTGGCTCAACAAGGACATGGCCACGATCCGGCGTATGCTCAGGCCCGGCGGCCTGCTCGGCATCGAGGAACATCGCATGTTCGAGAACGCGCCCTATGCCATGAGCGACGGCAGCAAGGGCTACTTGCGCGAAAGCGACGTGGTCAAGCTGATGGACGTTTACGGTTTCGACCTCGTCGCCAGGAGCGAGGTCAACGCCAATCCGAAGGATACGAAGGACTGGCCGCAAGGCGTGTGGATGCTGCCGCCGGGCCTGCGTGGCGCGACCGACGCCACCCGCCAGAAGATGCTCGCCATCGGCGAGAGCGACCGCATGACCCTGCTGTTCCGCAAGCGCGACTAGATGGACTCCGCCCGGTCTCGCCCTTAACGCCGCGCGCATGGACACAATCACCGTCGCCGCGCTGCAGCTGCACCTCAACCTCGAGGCCGAGACGGACAACATCGCCGCCGTCTCCGCGCTGGTGGAGGAAGCGGCCGGCAAGGGCGCGACCATCATCCTGCCGCCCGAGCTGTTCAGCGGCGGCTACTTCTGCCGCGAGGAGGACGACCGCTTCTGGGCGCTCGCCCGACCGACGAAGGAGCATCCCTCCGTCCTTGCGATGCAGAAGCTGGCGAAGGGGCTAAAAGTCGCCATCCCGACCAGCTTTTTCGAGCGCGAGGGACATCATTACTACAACACCGTGGCGATGATCGGCGCCGACGGCGAGATTCTCGGCACCTACCGCAAGAGCCACATCCCCGACGGGCCGGGCTACGAGGAGAAATTCTATTTCCGCCCCGGCAACACCGGGTTCAGGGTGTGGGACGTTGGCGGCACGCGCATCGGCGTCGGCATCTGCTGGGACCAGTGGTATCCCGAGAGCGCCCGCGTGATGGCGCTGCTCGGCGCCGAGCTGCTGTTCTACCCGACCGCCATCGGCTCCGAGCCGCAGGCGCCCGATTTCGATACGCACCGCATGTGGCGCCGGGCGATGGTCGGCCACTCGGTCTCCAACTGCATGCCGGTAATCGCCGCCAACCGCATCGGCGACGAGGGTGGGCAGAGCTTCTACGGCCACAGCTTCATCACCAACGAATGGGGCGACCGCGTCGCCGAGTTCGGCCGCGAGGACGCGGGCGCGCTGGTCGCCGAGCTGGACCTGGCGAGCGCCCGCCGCCACCGCGCCAGCATGGGCTTCTTCCGCGACCGCCGGCCGCAGCTCTACGGGCGCATTTGCGAGGACATCTAGCCCCGCGCGACGTGTAGCGCCTGCCCGAGCCCACGCGGCCGGCAGCAAGGGGCAATCTTCAATTCCCCCCCGCGCGCCTATGACGGCGGAAGGTCGCCCATGCCGGCTATCCGGCCCTTGCCCCAAAAGGCGGTCGGCGCCGGTCGGGCAGGTGAGCTAGGGCGCCCAGGCCTTCGCGCGGGCCAGCACGGCGGCGAACATCGGCGGGCTCAGCTTGCCTGTGTTCGTATTCTGCCGGCTGCAATGATAGGAATCGAGCAAAACGCGCCCGTCCGGCAGCGCGTGCTCCGCGGCATGGGCGAACTTGTGAGCGGCGAGCTTGAGGCCGCAACGCCGCAGCACGCTGTCGTGGGCGACCTGACCGAGCGCCAGCAGCACGCGCGTGCCAGGCAGGGCGGTAAGCTGGGCGTCGAGGAAGCGGCGGCAGTTGGCGACCTCGCTCGGCAGCGGCCTGTTTCGGGGCGGCAGGCATTTGACGGCGTTGAGGATCATCGCTCCGACCAGTTCGAAGCCATCGTCGGCGCGCCGATCGAAAGTGCCGCGCGTCAGGCCTGCCTCGGCCAGCGCGGCGAACAGGAAATCGCCGGCGTCGTCGCCGGTGAACGGCCGCCCGGTACGGTTGGCGCCCTTTCGTCCGGGCGCGAGGCCGACGATGGCCAGCCACGCCTGCGGGTCGCCCCACGCAGGCACCGGAGCGTTCCACCACTCCGGCTCGGCGCGCCGCAGCTCCTGGCGACAGGCGACCAGGCGCGGGCACAAGGGGCAATCCCGCGAAGGCTCGGTCGCGGTGAGGGGCATTTCCACACGCATCCCTCGCGGGTAAGCCGCGGCGATGCCCATCGCAACGCCACACCGCTACCTGATCGCCCTCGGCTCGAACGTGCGCCATCCGCGCTTCGGCCCGCCGCGGCAGGTGCTGGCGGCGGCGACCGAGCGGCTTGAAGCGCAAGGCTTGCGCGTGATCGCCGCGGCGCCGGTGTTCGAGACGGAGCCGATCGGCCCCTCGATGCGCCGCTACGCCAATTCGGCAGCGGTGATCGAATCCGACCTCGCGCCCGAGGCAATGCTGGCGCAGCTCAAGCGCATCGAGCGCGACTTCGGCCGTCGCGCGCGTGGTCGGCGCTGGCGTGCCCGCGTGCTCGACCTCGACATCGTCCTGTGGAGCGGAGGCCCCTATGCTTCACCGGGCCTGACCATTCCGCACCGATTGTTCCGCGAACGGCCATTCGTCCTCAACCCTGCGCTCGCCGTCGCTGCCAATTGGCGCGACCCGCTCACCGGCGCGACCGTCCGCCACCTTCACGCCCGGTTGACCCGCCTCGGCGCGCTGCCTAAGCGGGCGCCCGGCCAATGACGTCATTGGGGCCCTTAGCTCAGTCGGTAGAGCAACTGACTTTTAATCAGTAGGTCGCTGGTTCGAATCCAGCAGGGCTCACCACATTTTCCAGGTCCGTACCGGACACATGGGTTACAGATTATTCCGGAGACATAGGTAACACTTTGGCTCCGAAAGGTGAAGTTGCCGGCTCGAGCCTGCAGGTTTCGTCGTCGAAGAATCCGAGGTCATATTTCATGAAGGTGACGAGCCAGATGCGTTCGTCGATCTGGCGGATCCCGACCTTCTGGCCGGCGAAGACGGTGCTGAGATTAACCTTCTGCCTGTTGAAGCAGATTCGCCCGCAGGTTGTCTCCCGTGAGAGGTGCAGTACAAATCTGTAACAAATTGCGCTATAACTTGCGCACTAACCCTGCTAATGCACGAATTATGGTGCGTATATGAGAAGCTCGCTTTCACAGACCGCCTTGCCAATCGCTGTGCGAAAGGCCCTGCGCAAACTCGGGGGCGACATCCAGATCGCGCGTAAACGCCGCCGCTTGACCATGGCAATTGTCGCCGAGCGGGCATTTATCAGCCGCAACACACTCACCCGCGTAGAGCGAGGGGACCCCGCGGTCGCGCTCGGCATCTACGCAACAGTTCTTTTCGTCCTGGGCCTGGCCGAACGGGTGGGCGACCTCGCCGATCCGCTCGCCGACCGTGTGGGGCTCTCGCTGGAGGGGGATCGTCTTCCACAACGCGCGCGCGGCGAGAAGTGATCGGCGCGGCGATGGAGCGCACTCTCGACGTTTATATCGATTGGCAGGGCAAGACTATCCACATCGGCCGCCTCTGGGCGCGGTCTAAGGGAAGCAAGGAAACGTCCAGCTTCGAATATATGGACGAGTGGCGCGCGCACCCGCGCACATTCGCACTCGATCCAATGCTACCGTTGACCGCCGGCGCATTCCACACCGAGGGGCTGTTTAACGCTTTTACAGATCCGGCCCCCGACCGCTGGGGCCGCAACCTTTTGCTGCGCCGGGAGCGCAAACAGGCGAAGTCGGAAGGCAGGCCGGCCAGGACGCTAGTTGACATCGATTTTCTCACTCTGGTCGAAGATGAGAACCGGTCAGGCGCGCTTCGCTTCACGGAAGCCGGCGACGCGACATTTCTTGCGAAGGCCGAACAAGCCATTCCGCCGATCATAAGTCTTGCTAAGCTTCTTTCGGCCACTACCCGTATTCTCCAGGACAACGAGAGCGACGATGACCTGCGTCTCGTTCTTGCGCCAGGCGCATCGCTCGGAGGCGCACGCCCGAAAGCCGTGGTGATCGACGCGGATGGTCGGCTCAGCATCGCCAAGTTCCCCAGTCCAAATGATGACTGGCCAGTGCCGCGCTGGGAAGCCACCGCGATGAGTCTTGCGCGGGCAGCCGGCATCGATGTGCCTGACTTTGCGCTTAACATTGTCCAGGATCGGCCCGTCTTCCTTATGCGCCGCTTTGATCGTGATGAAGCCGGCCGGCGCATCCCCTTCATTTCGGCGCTGACTGCTTTGGCGGCTTCCGACGGCGAGGTACGGAGCTATCTTGAGCTCCTAGATCTCCTGCGCACCGATGGCGCCGCGCCGGAGCGGGACGCCGCGCAGCTCTGGCGCCGGATGGTCTTCAATATCCTGATCTCCAACACAGATGACCACCTGCGTAACCACGGCTATATTCGTGACGAAGGTGGCTGGCTCCTGGCGCCTGCCTATGATCTTAATCCGATGCCGGTCGACGTGAAGCCTCGCCACCATGCCTTGACTCTCGACGAGGCAGATGACGCGAGCTCAATCGACACCGCCATGGCAGTGGCTGGCCAGTTCGGGATCAAGCCTGACAAAGCGCGGACGATAGCAGCGGAGGTCGGCTCTGCCGTGCTCGCCTGGCGTAAGGTCGCCGCTCAAAACGGCCTAACGAACGCGCAGATTGAGCGCATGGCTAGTGCCTTTGATCATGAGGATCTAGCGAAATCAATCGCTTGACCCCCCTGCCATCGTTGCCGGGCCGACTTCCAACAGAGAAGGTCGCCGCCATGGATGATCTAACCGCCGCCCTTGTTACCCTCTGGCGCGTCGCCCATCCCGGTCCCCTCAATCCATTTACGTCACCGGCATTCAAGGAGGCGGCGGCAGTCTGCGTAGGTTTGCCCACGACCATCGGCCAGACGCTTCCGTCGGCAACGGGCCCGACGTGCTCCCGTGATTCTTACCGGTCAGAGGTAGAGTCCGGCACCTTCATGATGGTCGTTTGATGGGATGGCAACGTGTCTGGGGCATGCGCCCAGGCACGTTCACCGGCGATCTCGGTGGGGTGCGCCCGCCCAGTTTCGAGTGTGGCTGACGTGATTTTAGTCGTGCCGCCAGGCATCGAGCACCAACCGGGCTTGGGCCAGTGAGGTGAACACGGTTTCGTTGAGGCATTCGTTCTGCAGGCGAGCGTTGAAGCTTTCGACAACGCCGTTCTGCATCGGCCTGCCTGGCGCGATGAAGTGCCACTCGACCTGCCGCTCCTGCGACCAGCGCAGGATCGCCGACGACGTCAGCTCGGTGCCGTTGTCGCTGACCACCGCGTGCGGCTTTCCACGTGGCCCGATCAGCCGCGTCAGTTCCCGTGCGGCCCGGACGCCCGACAGCGACCTGTCGGCCACCAGCGCCAGGCACTCGCGCGTGAGGTCGTCGACCACGCACAGGGTGCGGAAGCGCCGGCTGCATGCGAAGGTGTCGGACACGAAAATCACTGGTTCGGCCCATCCTGCAACACCATGGGTGCTCGTGTGCTCAGCTGCGGCGCGGCGATCAAGGTGCGAGCGCAGCGACAATCAAGATGAGAATCGCGAGGGGGGTGCGCGTCGTCATCCGCGGGCCCCTCCTATGGACTACCGGAACAACCCGAAATTGCCGGCTATGCAGCGGGGTCAATTTCGCATGCCGATCAGCTCCGATGTTAAAACCATGGCTTGAGAGAATTTCTCGAAGGTAAGCCGCAAAGTTGTAGCAGGGCGACCGGTTCCGAAAGCCAACTCACCTAATGACGGCACATTCGCTCATCGCTTCGCGCTTGAATGCTCCCGGACACGGGTTGTGCGCCTCCGCGAATATCTCATTTCTTTGGACGGCTCGCAAACCCGATCTCGTTGATCACACTGAAAGGCGCTTTGGGTGATCCTCGATTGCGGCCCTCACATCGGCAGGAAACGGAAGGTGCTTCTTTTCCTGCGCCCAAAGCTGGTCGAAGCTTTCGACCGTCACCCGTGCCGTGGCGACGATTAGATGCGAGGGCAATCGAGCCTTTCAGGTGATGATCTCTAACTCATCGTAGGTGAAGGAGTCCCAGCTTCTGGAGCGGTGAAATTTGAGCGCCGAAACATCTTGAGGAATGTACGCAACTGTAGAAACGAGATCATAAGCCGGAGCCAAAAGTGGCTGACGCCGGTCCGGACAGAGCGCCCTTCCATGAGCCCAAGGCAAGGGCAGCGATCGCTCCGACCATGCGTCCGGTGGACCTCACCCGCACCCCACGCGGCAGCCGCTCGGCGGCCCGCATAAGCTTAAGATCACTGTCGTTGCCTCTTCCCGCCGCGAGGTCTAGTTGAGGGCGAGGTGGAGCAGGTTTTCCGTTCGATTTCCGTCGTTCAGGAAGATCGATTTGGGAGGTTCGAACATGCCCGACAACGATCCGGCCGCACAAGTCGATGTCACCCAAGAATGGCGCGCGTCGCAAGGCCAGAAGTCGGCCGCCACGCGTCTGCGTCTGTTTGCCGCGATCGCCTGGGTCATCGCCATTGCCGCGGAGATCGCCGGCGTAGTCATGCTCAGGCAACACAAGTTCGATCACGGCAACCTCGCCCTTTTGATCGGCCTCCTGGTCGTGATCGCGGTGTTCGCGATCGCCGGCAACCTGATGTGGAAGGCGGCCAACAAGCACGATCCGGCCAGCAAGGCCGACGGTTTCCGCTTCTTCGTCCAGAACCAGCTCGGCGCGATCATCACGCTGATCGCCTTCCTGCCGCTCATCGTCCTGATCTTCCTCGACAAGGACATGGATCCCAAGAACAAGAAGATCGCCGGCGGGGTGGGCGTGGTGCTGGCGCTGATCGCCGCGGTGATCGGGATCGACTTCAATCCGCCTTCGACCGAGCAGTACACGCAGGACATGAACCAGTGCGCGACGCAGATTAAGTCCGGGCAGCCGACCACCGCCTGTTCGCCCGAGGTCGCCGAGCAGGCCAAGGCGATCGCCGCGGACTCCGCCACCGTCGCCGACGCGACGAAGGACGCGGCGCACCCCAACGGCCAGGACGTGGTGTACTGGATCGCGCCCGAGAACGGCGCCAAGAAGGCCACCACGCCCCATGTCTTCCACTTGTGCCAGAACGTGAGCCCGCTGCGGGGCAAGACCGTCAATCACGGCTCGGTGACCGAGGCCTACGCGCAGAATGCCACCCGCATCACCAAGCAGGTTCCGATGGAGCAATCGCAGTGCGGCTTCACCGGTGCGGCCAAGGCCAATCCGGCCTTGGACGCGGCAACCGCCGCGTCTTCAGGGGCGTGAGGCCATTTCAGGAGAGTTTCATGGGCGTTTTCGATTCGATCCTCGGCTCGGTCGGCGGGACCGACCTTGAAAACCTCGCAGCCAAGGTAGGCATCGACCCGTCGATGGCGGAAAAGGCCGTGGCGGCCCTGGGGGCGGCCCATGTGAAGGAAGGCGACACGGTTCGAACCGCCGCCGCTCATACCGGCCTCGACGCTTCGGTCCTGTCGCAAATCGTCGAGCACATCGGCGGCGAATCCTCGCTCGGCCATTACGCGCAGATCGTGCAGGACAACCCGCAGGTGCTCTCCGGGATGACCTCCGCCCTCGACCGCGACGGCGACGGCAACCCGCTCAACGACGTGCTCGGGATGGCCAAGGGACTGTTCGGCGGCGCGAAGGAGTAACCTGTCGCGCTCGGTCACTCGTGCGGCTTCATCCCGTACGGCAGTTCCGAGCTGATCCGGCGGAGCGCCTCGATCCTGCCGCCTTCGATGCGGAAGATCTCGATGATCTGCAGGCTGTGCGGATAGTCGGTGGGATTGGGCCGCGTGGTTCCGTTGGCGGGGGTGAACTGGCGCGGGACGGACGGGATATCCTCGAACACGCGCACCGCGACGAGGCCGCGCTTTTCATCAACCGCCAGCACTTGCCTGTCGCGCCAACGGGCGATCCATTGCAGGCCGTCGGCCTTGAGCGGAGCCGCGCAGGCGCCCAAAGCCTGGCCGTTGACGTTCCACTGGCACGCGGGGGCGAGGCCGGCAGGGACCTTGCCGCCGTGGGCGTTGAGGGCGTCGTAGAAACCGTCGACCAGCTTGAGCATGTGCGCGCGCGGCGTGCGCCGGTCGGCGGGCAGCTCGGCGAAGGAGGGGGGTGAAGCGGGCGCGGCCCACGGGGCGCCGTATTCCTTGCGGCGGATGGTCGCCTCGACATCGCCGACCCGCTTGCCGTCGGCGGTGACCGTGACCGCGGCCCAGGCGGGCTGGCCATGCTCCTCGATCCCGCCGAGCCACACCGCCTTGCCGGTCTGCGCGTCGGCGATGATGAGCGGCTGCGGGTCGATCGCGGTGACGGTCGCCCAGATGCCCTCGCCGACGCGGATGCCGACGCCGTTCTCGCCGTAGCCGACCTTCGGCGCCCAGTTCACCGTGCGCCAGGCGTTGCCGACGTAGGCCTGCATCACCGCATTCGCCTCACCCGTGAGGCAGGCGGCATCGCACGCCTTGGGCTGCGGCGCGTAGTGCGGCGGGTGCGACACGCCCTCGCGGAACGGGTCGGGCATGAAGTACGGCACGTAAGTGAACACCGCCTCGATGCGGGCGATCTTGCCGTCGCGGATGCGGAAGGCTTCGATTAGGGTGATCGAGTTCGGCCACTTGAGCGCGGTCTTCATCTCGCGCCCGTTGGTGAGCTTGTAGGTGTCGAACTCGTTGGCGTGGTCGAAGAAGCCGCGGGCAACCGCGACCCCGCGCTCGGTGTCGATGATGAAGAAATCGCGGCGGACGCGCTTGTTGATCTTGTAGAGGCCGAGCTTGAACTGGTTCTCGCAGCCGGTGGCGATCGCCGCGGCGTTGCCGCCGCCGCTCGCGCCAGGAGCGGTTGGCGCCGGCGCGGTCGTGCTGATGCCGTTCTCGAGCCGGCCGCAATCGTCGGTGAACTGCGTGAGGACCTGCCCGTCATTCAATTCGACGGTGCTGAAATAGCCGTCGGCGATCGACAGCATGCGCTCGCGCGGGCGGCGCTGCTCGGGCGGGAGGACCTCGTTGAACTCGGGGTCGTGGACCATTTTCGCAACGTCGCCGAACGGCGCGGGAAGCGCGGTCTTGCGGTGGACCACCGCCTCGATCTCGTCGATCGCGCCGGCGGCATCGACGTGCACGCGCACCGCGTAGATCGCCGGCTTGCCGTTCTCCCTGACCGAGCCGAACCAGGCGGCGTTGCCGGTCAGCGGATCGGCGGCGGTGAGGCCGGTGGCATCCACGCCGGTGACCGTGCGCCACAGGCCCTGTCCGACCGGCAGCAGAACGTCGTTCTCGGCGTAGCGCACCCCCTTCGCCAGCTTGAGCTCGGAGGGATCGCGCGCGGCCAGCGCCTTCATGTGCGCTTCGACCGTGGCGATCAGGCAATCGTGGTCGCACTTCGGGGCGACGACCGCGCTGGCCTCGCCGGCCGCCTGGGCGATCGCCGGAGCGGGGGCGATGACGAGCGCCAGCGCCGCGAGCGGGGCGAGCCTCATTGCCGCTTCACCAGGTCCATGAAGTTCGGCTGGTAATCGTCCTGCGCGCGCTTGATCAGGTAGGCGTGGATCGCCTCGGCGTCTTGCTGGCTGAGCTTGCCGCCGAACTTGGGCATGCCGAGCTTCTCGCGGCTGCCGCCAAGGACGATGTTGAGGAAGTCGGCGTGCACCTGCTTGGTGAGATGGCGCAGGTCCTTGACTCCGCCGACCGCGGCGGGGCCGTGGCAGATCGCGCAGTTCTGCGTGTAGAGCGCCTCGCCCCTGGCGGCGACGGCCGGGTCGACCTTGTCGTTCGGCGGCGCCGGAATCGCGCTCGAGGGCGGCGCCGGCGGCAGCGTCACGCCCTTGGCGTCGAGCGCGAACACCATCAGCCGCGCCGGGGCGTAGCTGAACGGCGTGCCGTCGGGGTTGGTGAGCTTGGAGACGATCGCGCTGTTCCAGCCGACGTTGACCGCGATGTACTGCTTGCCGTTGACCATGTAAGTGATCGGGCCGCTGACGGGGACCGAGCCGACCGGCAGCTCCCACAGCTTTTCGCCGTTGTCGGCGCGGTAGATCGCGAAGGTCTTGTTGATCGTCCCCTGGACGAGGAGGTTGCCAGCGGTGGTCATCGTGCCGCCGCTGCCTGCGTGCGGGTAGGGGATGCGGAAGGCCTCGCGCTGGTGCACCGGGTCCCACGCGAGCATGTACCCCTTCTCGAAGTCGGCGGCCTGCTGGCGCAGCTTCTTCCTGAGCTCGGGCTCGTTGGCGTAGCCCTGGTTGATCGTCGTCTTGCCGAGGGTGAACTTGAACTGGTCGTCCTCGACGATGGATTCGACCATGTAGCCTTCCATCATCGGGATGTAGACGAGGCCGGTGAGCGGGCTGAAGCTCATCGGGTTCCAGTTGTGGCCGCCGCCCGAGCCGGGCGAGATGAGGTGCGGCTTCACTTGCGGCTCGGCATCGGGGTAGAGGATCGGCCGGCCGGTCTTGGGATCGACGCCCTTGGCCCAGTTCATCGGCATGTACGGCTTGGCGCTGATGAACTCGCCCGTCCTGCGGTCGAGCACGTAGAAGATGCCGTCCTTCGGCGCGTGCATGATGACGTCGCGCTTCTTCCCGTCGATCGTCAGCGTCGCCATGATCGTCGGCGAGGTGCAGTCGTAGTCCCATTCCTCGGCCGGGATTTCCTGGTAATGCCACTTGTACTGCCCGGTGCGCGCGTCGACCGCGACGATCGAGCACAGGAACAGGTTGTCGCCCTTGCCCGCCGAGCGGAAGCGGTGCGGGTGGGGCGAGCCGTTGCCCGTGCCGAAATAGACGAGGTGCAGGTTGGGATCGTAGGAGATCGAATCCCAGTCGTTGCCGCCACCGCCGTACTTCCACCACGGGCCGGCCCAGGTCTTCTGCGCCATTTCCGCGACGCTGTCGGACGCGGCGTTGTCGAGCTTGCCGGGCTCGGGCGGCACGATCCAGAACGTCCACGCGTGCTTGCCGGTATCGGCGTTCCACGCGGTGATGTAGCCGCGCGCGCCGAGGTCGCCCCCGGCGTTGCCGATGACAACGTTGCCGTCGGCGATGCGCGGGGCGCCGGTCAGGGTGATCGGCTGGCCCTTGTCGAGCACCGTGTCGGCGGTCCACACCGGCTTGCCCGTCCTCGCGTCGAGCGCGATCAGGCGCCCGTCGAGCGTGGCGATGATGATCTTGCCGTGCCACGCGGCGACCCCGCGGCTCACCGGCCCGCAGCAGATCCAGCTGGTGACGGCGGGATCGATCTTCGGATCGTAGGTCCACAGCTTCTTGCCGGTGACCGCGTCATAGGCGGTGGTCACGTCCCATGCCGAGATGTTGTAGAGGACGCCGTCGATCTCGAGCGGAGTGGCCTCGACGCCGCGGTAAGTGTGGAGGTCGTCGTACCACAGCAGCCCGAGGCGGCCGACGTTCCTGTCGTTGATCTGCGTGAGCGGGCTGAAGCGCTGTTCCTGCCAGCCGCCGCCGTGGGTGATCCAGTCGTCGCCGGGGCGGGCGGCGGCGGCGAGCCGCGCTTGCGTCACGTTGGCGGGCCCGGCCGGAGCCATCGCGTAGACGAGGCCGCCGATGGCGAGCAGAACGAAGGCGAGAGCGGAAAGGCGCAGCGCCTTCCAATTGAGCAGCCGAGTCATCCCCGATCCCGAAGTTGTTTGCCGCAGTCTTGCCGAGTGCGGGCAGGAATGTGAAGGGCTCAACGCTAACGACCGTGAAGATTATCGCCTCTTTGCCCCTTTTCTCGTGCCGGCGCGGCTCTATGGTGGCCGAAAGCATAACGATCGTTCGGGGAGGTCAGGGATGAGACGAGGCTGCACCTGGCTGGCGGGGCTGACGCTCGCGGCCTGCGCGACGGTGCCGCCCTCGCCTGCTCCCGCCGACGTGACGATCGACGGCAGCCGGGTCTATCCCGAAAGCATCACCTCGGATGCGGCCGGCAACCTCTACAACGGCAGCAATGGCGGGACGATCTATCGTGCCCTCGCCGGCGCGAAGACGGCCGAGCCGTGGATCGTGCCCGACGCGCACAACGGCCTGAGGTCGCTGTTCGGCGTGTTCGCCGACGACAGGCACGGCCTCTTGTGGGCGTGCGACAACCCGAACATCTTCAAGCGCGAGACCGGCACCTCGGCGCTGCGCGCCTTCGACTTGAAGACCGGCCAGCTGTCGGCGGTCTACGCATTCCCGAGCGACGGCCCCGCCGCCTGCAACGACATCGCGATCGACGCCCATGGCAATGTCTGGGCGACCGAGACCCTCGCCGGGCGCATCTTCGTGCTGCGGCCGCACGCCAACGAGCTGGAGCTGTTCGCCAGGAGCGCCGACCTCGTCGGCATCGACGGCATCGCCATTGCCGGCGACGGGGCGATCTACGTGAACAACGTGAGGAAGCAGCTTTTCCAGCGCGTCGAGCGCAAGGCCGACGGCTCGTTCAACAAGCTGACCACGCTCACGACCAGCCTGCCGCTCAACGGCCCGGACGGGCTGCGCGCGCTCGGCGGCAATCGGTTCATCCAGGCCGAGGGGCCTGGCGGGCGCGTGACGCTGGTCGACGTCAGCGCGGACAAGGCGACGATCACGCCGCTCGCGACCGGGCTCGACAGCTCCGTCGGGGTGACCGTGACGCCCGGTGTCGCGCACGTGATCGAAGGCAAGATCGAATACATGTTGGACCCCAAGCTCAAGGACCAGAGCCCGGACCCGTTCGTCATCCGGGCCTTCGCGTTGCCGAAGAAATGAGGGCTCTTGCTGCTCTTGCCGTCCTGGCGCTCGCCGTTCCCGCCCCGGCCGCGGCCGACGACGTCAGCGCGCAGATCGATGCGCTGACCTTGCGTGTCGAGAAGCTCGAAGGCGTTCGCGCGGTCAAAAAGCTGCAGCGCGCGTTCGGTTACTACGTCGACCGGGGCCTGTGGCAGGATGCGGCCGACCTGTTTACCGACGACGGCACGATCGAGATAGGCCTCGACGGCGTCTATGTCGGCAAGCGGCGCATCCACGACTACCTGGAAAAGCTTGGCGGCGGGCAGCCGGGGCTGGTCTATGGCCAGCTCAACGAGTTCATCACCCTGCAGCCGGTGATCGACGTTGCCTCCGACGGCCGCAGCGCCCGCGCGCGCTGGCGCGACCTCGGGATGCTCGGGCAATACAAGCAGCACGCTGAATGGCGCGACGGGATCTACGAGAATACCTACGAAAAGGGCGCCGACGGGATCTGGCGGATCAAGTCGCTGCACCTCTACGTGAACTTCATCGCCCCTTACGAGAAGGGCTGGGCGAGGCTCAGGCCGGGCGAAGGCCTCGTGCGCAGCCAGGCCAGCATCGAGTTCCCGCCGGACCGCCCGCCGACCGTGGCTTACAAGCCGTTCCCCGACACCTTCGTGCCGCCGTTCCATGCGGCGAACCCGGTGACCGGCAAGCGGGTGGAGACGCCGCGATGAAGCGCGCGTGGCTCGCTTTCGCCGCGCTCGCGATCGCCGTTCCGGCGCACGCCCAATCGGTCGAGCAGCGCATCGCCGCCTACCGGCACCGCGTCGCCCTGCTTGAAGACCAGGACGCGATCGAGAACCTTCAGGCGACCTACGGCTATTATTTCGACAAGGGCCTGTGGGACCAGGCGGCTGACCTGTTCGCGGCCGATGGCAGCTTCGAATACGGCCAGCGCGGGGTGTACATCGGCGTGCCGCATATCCGCCGGGCGATGCTCCTGTTCGGGCCGCAAGGCCTCGCGGCAGGCCACCTCAACAATCACATGCAGCTGCAGGCGGTGATCACCGTCGCCGACGACGGCCTCTCGGCGAGGGCGCGCTGGCAGGGAATGATCATGCTCGCCGAGCCGGGCCAGAACGGCGTGTGGGGCGTCGGCGTGTACGAGAACGAGTACGTCAAGCAGAACGGCGTATGGAAGATTGCCAAGCTGCATTTCTACGTGACGGCAGAGACCGATTACGACCTCGGCTGGACCAAGTCGGCAATCCCGATGGATGGGCCGAGCGCGCTGTTCCCGCCCGACCGGCCGCCAAGCGAAGTCTATCGCGCGTTCCCCGGCGCCTACATCCCGCCATTCGATTACAAGAACCCGGTCACCGGCCGGTCGCTCGCCGACATTCCCGAGCCGGCCGACGACGTCGTGGGGAGGAAGTGATGAACAAAGCCCTCCTCGCCGCCCTACTCGCCGTGACCGCCACGCCTGCCTGGGCGCAGCAGGCGCAAACCCCCGAGCAGCGCCTCGACGCGCTCGACAAGCGGATCACCCGGCTCGAGGACATGAACGCCGTCGAGCGTGTCCAGCGCGCCTACGGCTACTTCGTCGACAAGGGCCAGTGGACCCAGCTTTCCGAGCTCTTCGCCGATGACGCGACGCTGGAAATCGGCGGGCGCGGCATCTTCGTCGGCCGCAAGCGCGTGCTCGAATACATGCACGGCGCGTTCGGGCCCGACGGGCCGAAGGAAGGGCTGCTGGCCCAGCACATGCAGTTCCAGCCGATCGTCGACATCTCGCCCGACGGCCGGACCGCCTGGGTGCGCAGCCGCGCCTTCGTGATGAGCGTCGGCGGTTGGGGCCTGCCGCTCTACGAGGACGAGTTCAGCAAGGAAGGCGGCGTCTGGAAGTTCAAGCGCGAGAGCGGGCCGTTCACGATGTACACCAGCTGGAAGGGCTGGGGGCATGACGCGCTCAACAACACCTGGCCCGACAAGTTCGACCCGCCGCCCGACCTGCCGCCGAGCACCGTCTACCTCACCTATCCCGCCTACTGGATCGTGCCGTTCCATTACCCTAATCCGGTGACCGGCAAGCCCTTCCCGGTCGAGCCGGTCGGCGCCTACCATCGACCGCCCGGTACACCGGAGCAGGCGGCAGCGCGCCAGGTCGGCAAGCTCGCCGACGGGACCCAGCAGATCGCCGAGCCGCCGGGGAACTGACGGCCGGCAGAACGCAAAAACGGGCGCCCCAAAGGGCGCCCGTCGCTTGTGGTGTGCAAGCTTTGGCTCAGACGATCGCGGGGCTGACCAGCACGACGCCGAGGAGGGCGCCGCTCAGTGAAGCCGCCGCAAAGGCTGCCAAGGCGCGGGTGACAAAAGTGCTCATCGTTCTTCCCCTGCTGGGACAGCGCGGGCTGCCTTCCAGGGGCTTAATGGTGCAGTGCAACAAATTGTGCAATTGCGAAGAGCGAAGCAGCTATTGCATGATTTGCAACACAATCGGGTACCGTGGTGCGAAATCTTCACCGCCAGGGGCGCTGTTTTCCGCGCTAGGGGCCCGTGTCGCTTCCGGGCGCGCGATAGGCTCTGGTGGTGGGCTCGAACAGTTCGATGAGGTTGCCCGACGGGTCTTCGAGCAGGACCTGCTTGCCGGCGACCCCTTGCACGGCCTCGCCGCGAAAGGTGCAGCCGGCCGAGCGCAATCGTGCGCTCATGCCGTCGAGGTCGTCGACGGCGAGATGAATGCGGTTCCAGCCGCCGGGCTTTTGCCGCTCGCCCTCGTGCATGGCGCCGCCGCCCCTGCTCGACGGGTGCGAGAGATAAAGGTGCATGTCGCCGCGCGAGATTTCCGCAAACTCGGGTGCGGGATGCATCTCGAGCGTGAAGCCGAGATGGCTGGTGTAGAAGGCAATGGCCTCGCCGACGTCATCGACGATGTAGCGAAAGCAGGCGGCCATGGCGTGTCCTTCTTTACGCTCCGCTGACCGGCGCGGGCGGCCGGAATGCTAACGGATTTGCCTCCCGCCGGCAAAAAGCGAGGGCGCGATCCCTTGCGGGGACCGCGCCCTTTCCTGTTTCGCGCGAGGAACGGCTCAGAAGATGCGTGCGGCGCACTCCGCCGGGGCGGCCAGCAGCTTCTCGAGCTCGTCGTCGAGGCGCAGGATGGTCACCGAGGCGCCGGCCATCTCGAGGCTGGTGCAGTACTCGCCGACGTAGTTGCGCACGACTTTGTATCCGGCCTGCTCGGCGCGCTCGTGGACACGGGCGTAGAGCACGTAGAGCTCGGTGATCGGCGTCCCGCCGAGGCCGTTGACCATGATCGCCACCCGGTCGCCCGAGTTGAACGGGATGTCCTGGCTGACGGCGTCGAACAGCTCGTCGGCGATCTGGTTGGCCGGATGGATCTTCTCGCGGCGGCGGCCGGGCTCGCCGTGGATGCCGACGCCGACTTCCATCTCGTCGTCGCCGATCTCGAAGATCGGCGTGCCCTTGGCCGGCGGGATGCAGCTGGTCAGCGCGACGCCCATCGTGCGGACGTTGTTGTTGACCTTGTCGGCGATGGCATAGACCTCGTCGAGGCTCTGGCCGGCCTCGGCGGCGGCGCCGCAGCACTTGATGACGAAGAAGTTGCCGGCCACGCCGCGGCGGCCGACGGTATAGAGGCTGTCCTTCACCGCGACGTCGTCGTTGATCCAGAACTGCTTGGCGTTGATCCCTTCGGCCACCGCCATCTCGGTCGCCATGTCCCACGCCATGCGGTCACCCTGATAGTTGTTGACCAGAACGAGCACGCCGGCGTCGCTGGCGCAGGCCTTGATCGTCTCGTAGCACGCGTCGACCGGCGGGGCGGCGAACACCGCCCCCTGGCAGGCGCCGGTGAGCATGCCCGGACCGACCGCCATCACGTGCGCCGGCTCGTGGCCCGAGCCCGAGCCCTGCACGACCGAGACCTTCGCGTTGCTCGGCCCGCTCTTGCGGGTGATCATCTGGAACTCGGGCGTGAAGCTCAAGAGATCGGGGTTGGCATCGGCGATGCCCTTCATGAACTCGGGCACGAACTGGGCGGGATCGTTGACGAACTTCTTCATGGGGTTTTCCTCTCCGTGAGCGTTGTGATCAGGCGGTAGCTTTGGCGACTTCCGGGGCGCTCGGCGTGCGCTCGACGCCGCATCGCTTGCACCAGTCCTGCAGGATCGTGGCGATGGCAACGATGCCCGGGTCCGGGGTGTTGGCGCTGCGCTCGCCGACCTGGCTGGCGCGGCCCCGATGGGCGACGAGGTTGCGGGTCTCGTCGACCGCCTTGTCCGCCGCGCCGGCGCATTCGGCGAGAGCCGCGCACAAGTCCACGTCGCCGGCCGCGGCGTGCCTCTGCAGGGTCTCGTGAATCGGGATCAGCGCATCGAGCAGCGTCTTGTCGCCGCGCTGGGCGCCGCCGCGCGCCTGGATTCCCTCGATGGCGGACCCGACCATCTCGGCGAGCTCGGGTAGCGTGACCTCGGTCTTGCCACGGGTCAGCATCGCCGCTTTCATGAAGCCCGTGCCCCAGATCGGGCCCGAGCTGCCGCCGACGGTCTTGCTGACGATCATGCTGATCTTGAGCAGCATCGCGCCGATGTCGGTCTTGGGAATGGCGTCCCATTCGGCCTTGATCGCGCGGAAGCCGCTGGCCAGCGAATTGCCGAAGTCGCCGTCGCCCGCGAGGCCATCGAGATCGCAGAAGTAGAGCTCGTTGCGCAGCACCGTGTCGCCGGTCGTCTGGATCGCCTGTTCGATCGTTCCTTGCGAAATCTCGGGCATTCTTGCTCCTCCTCAGGCCGCTTCGTGCTCGGCGGCCAGCTCGCCGAGGTCAGCGAGCGTGATGTTGATGTTGGGCGCGTCGCCGAGCTCGGGCACGACCCGGTCGGCTTCGCTGAAGTCCTCGTCCACCGTGTAGGTGCTGGTGGTGATGAGCGTCGGCAGCCCGGCGCCCTTGGCGGCGAGCAGGCCGTTGCGGCTGTCCTCGATCACGATGCATTCGTGCGCCGGCAGCTTCAATGACTGCTTGGCGAGCTCGTATATCGCGGGGTCCGGCTTCTTGCGCGCGACCACGTCGCCGGCATGGACGAAGCCGAACCGGGCCTTCCGCTCCGGCCCGAACAGGTCGAGCACCGCGTCGATGAAAACGGGGTTCGAGGTGGTGCACACGCCGAGGATCACGTCGTTCGCCAGCGCCTCGTCGACGATGCGGCTGATCCCGGGGCGCAGCGGCAGCGCGCCTTCACCGACCAGGCCGGCGGTGATCTCGGTCTTGGCCTTGTGCAGGTCCCTGATCAGCGCGTCCTTGCGGTCCTCGGTGTCCGAGCCCGCGGGCCAGCCGTACTCGTCGAAATAGGCACGCATGCGCTCCTTGCCGCCGGCGACCTGCAGCAGCTTGCCGTAGAGCGGCACGTCCCACTGGGCAGCGATGCCGAACTGCCTGAACGCGCGGTTGAAGCCGACCCGGTGGCCGTCGCGCTCGGTGTCGACCAGCACGCCGTCGCAATCGAAGATTATCGCCTTCAGCATGCGCACTCAGGCGGCCCGGGCGAGATAGGGCTGCGCGCGTCCCTTGCCGCCGAATTTCTCGATGAAGCCGGCGAACATCGTCTTGCACGCCTGGTACTGCGCGTCGATCAGCCGCAGCGGCTCGAAGTCCTTCGGGTTCGCCGTGTGGTAGTCGACGAAGCTCTCGACGAAGACGTGCTTGAGATTGGTCGAGATGTTGATCTTGCCGGCACCGCGCTCGATCGCCTTGCGGAACACTTCGTCGCTGAGGCCTGAACCGCCGTGCAGCGCCATCGGCGTATCGGTGAGCGCGTTGATCTTCTCGATGCGCTCGAAATCGACCTTCGGCTCGCCATGGTAGAACCCGTGCGCGGTGCCGACCGCGCAGGCGAAGGCGGAAAGGTCGAGCGCGTCGCAGAAGCGCCTGGCGTCCTCGGGATCGGTCAGCACGCTGTCGTCCTCGGCGACGTGCATGTCGTCCTCGACACCCATGATCTGGCCCAGCTCGGCCTCCATGCCGACGCCGTACTTCTCGGCGATCTCGCGCACCTTCTTCGACTGCTCGAGGTTCTCCTCGAACGGCAGGTGCGAGGCGTCGATCATGATCGACGTCCAGCCCGCCCTGGCGCAGGCCTCGATCATCGCGAGATCCTTGCAGTGGTCGAGGTGAAGCACGACCGGCACCGGCGAATCCTCGGCCACGGTGCGCACCCAGGAAACGATTTCCCTGTGGCTCCAGTACTGGATGGTCTTGGTGCTCGTCTGGCAGATCACCGGGGCGTTCAATTCCTCGGCCGCCTGGACCATCGCCTTGGTCGTGCCGTAGTCGACGAGGTTGAAGGCGGCGACGGCATATCCGTTGTCCATCGCATCGCGCAGCAACGGTTTCATGTTGACCAACGGCATTCAAATGCTCCCTGCCGGTTATTGAAAACGCCCCCCAATGGCGGGCGATTCGCTCGGTTCCAGCCTAGCCGAGCGACTGGGTCCTGTCTTGCATTCCGCACCGCCGCGCAAGCCGCGAGGAGGCGCGTCTTCTGCTTGAGCGACAAGCAGATGCCGCGACCGCAAGGGCCACGGCATCCACGTGTCCGGTGGCCCGCCCGGAGGCGGAGCCGCTTACTGCGCCTGGGCGCGCTTCTGGGCCGCCTCGACCGCTTCGGTCGTCGGGTTGCCGAGCGACAGCTGGCGCCCATTGGGGAAGCTGATCTCGGCCGCG
>Ga0207657_10000280_pt1 | contig 54274 bp, 69 predicted proteins | sample KBSC33metaG_FD_184316 | JGI IMG/M metagenome (GOLD analysis project Ga0207657, IMG submission 184316) | Corn rhizosphere microbial communities from Kellogg Biological Station, Michigan, USA - KBS C3-3 metaG (SPAdes) (version 2) | ecosystem: Host-associated > Plants > Roots > Rhizosphere > Soil ... | reverse complement strand
GGAGGAATTCCGCCACAACGCGCATCACTGGCTGATCCTGCATGGGCGCTACATATGCCAGGCGCGCAAGCCGCTGTGTCCGCAATGCGTGATCGTCGATCTGTGCGAATACCGGCACAAGACGGTGTGAGCCCGCGACAACGAAAAGGCGCCGGAACGGCGCCTTGGCGGACCTGCGGTCGGACGTTCGTTCAGTGCCGGGTGACCAGCACCGCGGGTTGCGCCGCGTAATAGGCGGCGACGTTCTCGATGTCGGCCGTCGAGAGCGTTCCGGCGAACGCGCCCATGATCGGATTCTTGCGCGCGCCCGATTTGTAATCGCGCAGCGCCTTGGCCAGATAATCCGGGTATTGGCCGCCGAGCTTCGGATAGTCGGCGTTCTGGCTGTTGCCGTCGGCGCCGTGGCAGGCCTGGCAGACGGCCTTGACCTTGGCTTCGCCAGCCTTGAGATCGGCGGCCAGCGCCGCGCTCGCCGCGCCCAGCATCATCATCGCCAACAGGCCGAGCACAGGTTTTTTCATCATGGTTTTCGCCGTCACTTGCTTGCCGTCTTCGGCAGCGCACCCGAGTAGTAGGCGGCCAGGTCGGCGATATCCTTGTCGGACAGCGTCGCCGCGATCGCCTTCATCGACGGATGACTGCGCTCGCCGGCGCGATAGGCCTGCAGCGCTCTGACGATGTAGGCCTCGTGCTGGCCGCCGATCTTGGGCACCTTGTAGACCTCGGGAAAGGCGGTGCGCCAGCCGACGATGCCGTGGCAACCGATGCACATCTCGATTTTCTGCGCCCCAGCGGCCGAGTCGCCCACAGGCGCGGACGCTTGTGCCGGCGCGGCCGCCTGTGCCGCCGCCGGTGCCGGTGCGGGCGTCTGTGCCGGCGCGGGTGCCTGTGCCGGCGCGGTTGCGGGCAACACCATCAAGACCGCGGCAAGCAACGACAGTCTAATCATTGACCGGCTTTCCAAAGATGCCGCTAGCTCGACACCGCGGCAGGGTGATTTGAAGCCCGGCTATTCTAAGGGCTCGCCGCAACGCCGGTCAAACTCATCGCGGGCCAGCACGGCACTTCAGCGCTCGAGCAGGGGCAGCTTGACCTTGACGGTCTTCCACTCGTCGGCGTCGGGCGGCGCCGGCTTGCGCTCGATGATCGGTTTCCACACCTTCGCCAGCTCGGCATTCAGCGCCTTGAACTGCTGCTGATCGTCGGGGACATCATCCTCGGCGTAGATCGCCTCGACCGGGCACTCGGCGACGCAAAGCGTGCAATCGATGCACTCGTCCGGATCGATGACCAGGAAGTTGGGGCCTTCGCGGAAGCAATCGACCGGGCAGACGTCGACACAGTCGGTATACTTGCAGCGAATGCAGCTTTCGGTCACCACGTAAGTCATCGCGCGTTTCGATCCTTTGCCGCCGATCTTGGATTTTACCAAATCGGCCCCAGCTACGGATAAGCGGGCTGATGCCCCGCGGGTTGCGCCTGTCGTGCCTTTGCGCTAAGTTAGGTTTGGGGACGCGAAAGCAGCGACCTTCCAGGCAGGCCACCGGCGCCGCGAAAGCGCTTCAGCGAGGATCACCATGAATGAGCACATCAAGCACGTTACCGACGCCACTTTCGACAACGACGTCCTGAAGGCGGGCACGCCGGTGCTGGTCGATTACTGGGCCGAATGGTGCGGCCCTTGCAAGATGATCGCGCCGATCCTGGACGACGTCGCCAAGAGCTATGCCGGCAAGTTGACGGTGGCCAAGCTGGATATCGACGCGAATCCCGGAGTGCCGGCGAAGTACGGCATCCGCGGCATCCCGACCCTGATCCTGTTCAAAGGCGGGGAAGTGGCCGCGCAGAAGGTGGGGGCGCTGTCCAAGTCGCAGCTGACGGCCTTTATTGACAGCCACATCTGAACACGCTACGCTCCTGACCCATTGAAGTACGCGCCCCGCCAGGCTTAGACGCCGCGGGACGTCGTCACCGGCGCTGTCGGCTTCGTTGTCTTATCCGGCGCCAACCTCCCTTATCGCATCAGGTTTCGCGGCCTTTAGCTTGTCCGGGGACCGTCCCGCCTTCCTCCCGCAACTCACTCCCTCCATGCACCTGTCCGAACTCAAGTCCAAGCCGGTCACCGAACTCGTCGAGATCGCCAACACCAACGAGATCGACGGCGCCAACCGCCTGCGCAAGCACGATCTGATCTTTGCGCTGCTGAAGAACCAGGCCAAGAAGGGCGAAAGCATCTTCGGCGACGGCACGCTGGAAGTCCTGCCCGACGGCTTCGGCTTCCTGCGCTCGCCGGACACCAGCTATCTCGCCGGAACCGACGATATCTACATTTCGCCCTCGCAGATCCGCCGCTTCAATCTGCACACCGGGGACACGATCGAGGGCGAGATCCGCACGCCGAAGGATGGCGAGCGCTATTTCGCGCTGGTCAAGGTCGACAAGGTCAACGGCGAGCCGCCGGAGAACGCCAAGAGCAAGATACTGTTCGAGAATCTGACGCCGCTGTTTCCCGACGAGCCGCTGATCCTCGAACGCGACATCAAGGCCGAAGAGAACATCACCGGCCGCATCATCGACATCGTGGCGCCGATCGGCAAGGGCCAGCGCGGATTGCTCGTTTCGTCCCCGAAGTCCGGCAAGACCGTGATGCTGCAGCACCTCGCGCATTCGATCGCCGCGAACTATCCCGAAGTGGTCCTGATCGTGCTCCTGATCGACGAACGGCCGGAAGAGGTGACCGAGATGCAGCGCACGGTGCGCGGCGAGGTCGTGTCGTCGACCTTCGACGAGCCGGCGACGCGCCACGTACAGGTCGCCGAAATGGTGATCGAGAAGGCCAAGCGTCTGGTCGAGCATAAGAAGGACGTCGTGATCCTGCTGGACTCGATCACGCGGCTCGCGCGCGCCTACAACACCGTCGTCCCCGCCTCGGGCAAGGTGCTGACCGGCGGCGTCGACGCCAACGCGCTGCAGCGGCCGAAGCGCTTTTTCGGCGCCGCGCGCAACATCGAGGAAGGCGGGTCGCTGACGATCATCGCCACTGCGCTGATCGACACCGGATCGCGGATGGACGACGTGATCTACGAGGAGTTCAAGGGCACCGGCAACATGGAGATCCATCTCGATCGCCGGATGGCCGAAAAGCGCATCTATCCGGCAATCAACGTCAACCGGTCGGGCACCCGCAAGGAAGAGCTGCTGCTGAAGCAGGACGTGCTGCAGAAGGTCTGGGTGTTGCGCAAGCTGCTCTACCCGATGGACGAGCTCGAAGCGACCGAGTTCCTGGTCGACAAGGTCAAGCAGACGAAGAACAACGCGGAATTCTTCGACTCCATGCGGCGGGGCAACTAGCTTCGTGTCAACGCGCGACGGCGTAGAACACGCTCGAATTCCGGTCGCCGTCTCCGGGGTCGCATCCCCGCGCTGAAGCGCGGGGCCCCTGCTCCGCCCTGCGACGGCGCACTCTTCGACTCCATGCGGTGGGGCAACTAGCTTCGATGTCGGGGCCACCAGCAACGCCGGAGCGCAGCTCTTAGGTTTCCGATCACCCTCTGGTAGGACCGAGCGGAACCTCACCGCCGGCGCCTGCCCCGGCTCGAACCAAACTCCGCGGCCCCAGTCTAGAGGAGGGACATAGCGGCTAAGGGCAGGTCGGTTGGAATGACGCGTCGCCTGGACATCGATGCATTGCGCGGCTTGATGCTGGTGCTGATGACGTTTACGCACCTGCCGACGCGATTCGCCTCGCCCGTCGGCCAGCCGCTGGGCTTCGTATCCTCGGCCGAAGGATTCGTGTTCCTCTCCGCCTTCATGTGCGGATGGATCTACAGCGAGCGCGCCAGGCGCGACGGCCTGTCCCGCATGCGCGGTGCGCTCTGGAAGCGCGCGGCCGCGCTCTATGTCTGCCAGATCGGCTTGCTGACGTTTCTGCTGACGATCGTTGCCAGCATCGCGCGAGCGCACGGGCAGACGGCGATCACCGACCTGATTTCTTTTTTCAGCAAGGATCCCGCGACCGCGCTGACCGCGGGTTTCGCGCTCGTCTACAACCCGCCGCTGCTCGACATCCTGCCGATGTACGTCGTGCTGCTCGCCGTGACGCCGCTGCTGCTGAGCTATGCATTGCGGCGCAGCTGGTGGCCGATCTTCGCATTGAGCGCCGTCCTGTGGACGCTGGCGCAATTCGGCGCGGGGCGTGCACTGTATCAGTCGTTCGCGGCCGCGATCGGCCTCGACTTGCCGGTGACCGAAACCGGCGCCTTCTCGCTCCTGGCCTGGCAGTTCCTCTGGATCGGTGGCCTGTGGCTGGGCTCGCTGAAAGCCACCGATGCGCCACGCGGATTCGCGGCGCCGCGCTGGGCCGTCGCGCCCGCGATCGCCGTTGCCGTGGTTTGTCTGGTATGGCGCCACGTCACCGGCCAGGTGCCGGTACCGCACGACGGCGCTCACGCGCTCAATCTGCTATTCGACAAATGGCAGCTCGCTCCGCTGCGCCTGGTGAATTTTCTGGCGTTGCTGGTACTGGTTCTGCGTTTCGGCCCGTGGCTGGCGCGCCGCGTGCCGCTGCAGTTCCTCGCCAGGCTGGGCGCGGCGTCGCTGCCGGTTTTCTGTGCGCACCTGGTGATCTGTCTGCTGGCGCTCGCGATCCTGGGCGACCATTACGACCATCGAAGCTGGATCGTCGACGTGGCGATGCTGATCGGCGCGTTCGCCGCGCTCTACGCGGTCGCGGAATTCGTCGAGCTCGAGTACCACGCCCGCGGCGCCGCCCACGGGCAATATGCGCCGCCTAGTTCACGTAGCGCGAGATCACCGACTTCCACAGCGCATAGCCCGTCGCGTTCAGGTGAAGCGCGTCGGGCCTGAAAAGCTCGCTCCGCGGGTGTCCATCGGCCGCCAGCATCGGCGAAAAGACGTCGACATAGGCGACGCCGGGCTGCGTGGCGGCGAATTGCTCGACCAGCGCATTGGCGCGGCGGATCTCCGGCAGCAGCGCGGCGCGGGCGGGGCTGGGCTTGATCGAAATGAAGGCGATCCTGGTTGCCGGCAGGGCAGTGCGAACGCCTTGCACGAACGACTCGAACTGATGCAGCACATCGGCGGCCGACCTGCCTTCGGCCAGGTCGTTGTCGCCGGCATAGACCAGCACCAGTCGCGGGCGGTACCGTACCACCAGGCGATCCAGGTAGTGCACACAGTCGGACAGCCTCGAGCCGCCGAAGCCGCGATTGATGACCACCGGCAAGGCCGCGAAATCGCTCTCCAGTCCGTCCCATAGGCGGATCGACGAGCTTCCGACGAACAGCACCCCGCCGGGCGGCGGCGCATGCTTCGCGTCGGCGGCGGCGAACGCCGCCATCGGCGCATCCCACATCGCCGTTACCGCGGGAAGGTCGGGCGAGGCTGCCCAGACAAAGCCGGGCACGGCGAGCAATAGTGCGAGCAGAAAGGGCATGGTCCTTGATTTTAAACAGGACATCATTAATAAACGCCGGAGATCCCCGGCGGATGACGCCCGCCGGAATCGTACCGTACCGGGTTCGCGGCGGCCAGGCGGCGGTTGAGCGCCGCATCGACCGTCAGCGCCGGGCTTGAACCGGACATTGACGCCGCCATCTAAGCCAAGTTCCCTCCCTGTTGCACTGCAGCGACAAAAGGCCCATAATTTTCGGCTGTACGGCTTGGGCTCGAGGCGACGGCGCCAAGGCTCCGGAGCCTAAAGTCCTGCCCAAACCCGGCGCGCGTCGCGTTGGCGCCCGCCTCCGAGGTATCGATGAAAACCGCAATCCACCCGCAATACAGCGAGATCCTGGTGACGTGCAGCTGTGGCAACACGTTCACTACCCGGTCGACCGTGCAGAAGCCCCTGCACGTCGAGGTCTGCTCGGCCTGCCATCCTTTCTATACGGGCAAGCAGAAGATCGTCGACACGGCCGGCAGAGTCGAGAAGTTCCGGCAGCGTTATGCCGCCAAGCCGCCCGCGCCGCCGTCGGTCAAGCCGGCTCCTGCTCCGGCCGCCAAGGGCGCGGGGAAAGCTGCCAAGGGTGCTGCGTCGGCCAAGAGCGCAGCGAAATCGGCGTAAGCGCCGGGTCTTCGCCAAGGGAAGGCAGCTTCGGCTGCCTTTTTTGTTGGTCGCGGGCCGGCACCAAAGCTCGAGGCGGCTCGAGTGGCGCCGGTCGTCATAAACCACTAGTGTTCTGAACCGAACGACGAACCAAAGCCAGACTGCGCAGCGCTCATGCCTCTTGCCGATCCTACCGCCCCTCCGGGTAATGCGTCCCGTCTGTCGCCCGGCGGCAAATATCGCGCGCTCAAGCAGGCGGGGCTGGTGTTGCTCTGCGCCGCGTGGATTCTGCTCGGCTTGTTCGGACACGATCCGTGGAAGCCGGATGACGCGACGACGTTCGGTGTCGCGCATGATGTGCTCAGCAACGGCGACTGGCTGGCGCCGCAACTCGCGGGCGCGCCGGCAGCGGTGCGGCCGCCGTTGTTCTACGCCCTGGCTGCGGCGAGCGCCGCGGCGCTGCAACCGCTGCTGGCAATGCACGACGGCGCGCGCGTGGCCAACGCGCTTTGCCTCGGATTGACCTTGTGGCTGCTCGCGCTTGCCGGTCGCGAGCTCTACGGGCCCGCCTTCCGCTGGCTGCCGGTGCTGATTTTCATCGGCTGCGTCGGGTTGTGGGACCGCGGCCACGCGCTGGCGCCGGAAATCGGTTTGCTGCCCGCTTACGCGCTGGCGCTCTATGCGCTGGCACTGGCACCGCGGCGGGCGTTGATCTCAGGATTGCTGCTCGGTGCCAGCGCGGGCATCGCCTTCCTCGTGCGAGGCACGTCCTGGGCCGTGATGATCGCCCTGACCGCGCTGCTGCTGCTCGCCTTTCCGCAGTGGCGCACGCGCCGCTACGCCGCGACGCTCGCGCTGGCCGTGCTCGTCGCTGCCCCGTTGCTGGTGGCGTGGCCGTTGGCGATGTATTGGCGCGATCCGGCGATTTTCGCGCTGTGGTCGGAGGGACAAAGCATCGCGCGCTTCCTCGGCATCGCCGCCGGATCGCCGCCGGCCGAGCCGTTTTATTATCTGAAGAATCTGCTGTGGTTCGCGTGGCCTGCTCTGCCGCTGGCACTGTGGACGCTGTGGCTGCGGGGGCGCGGCTACAACGGCGGCCTCGCGCAGCCCGGCATCGCGCTGCCGGTGACGATGAGCATCGTGCTTCTGGCCATTCTGTCGGCTGCGGCGGAGCCGCGCGCGACGCTGGCGCTGCCGCTGCTGCTGCCGCTGTCCCTGCTCGGCGCGGCGGAAGTCGACACGCTCAAGCGCGGTACGTCGGGCGCGCTCGACTGGTTCGGCATCCTGACCTTCGGCCTGGTCGCGGTCCTCGTCTGGGCGCTGTGGCTCGAATCGCTATGGCACGGCCTGCCTGAGCCGATCGCCCGCATCTTTCGCGATACGCAGCCCGGCTTTCGCCCGCCGCTGCAGCTGCTGGCGTTGCTGGTGTCAGGATTCCTGAGTCTGCTCTGGATCGTGCTGGTCCGGCCTGCGCGTCGCTCGAATCGCCGTGCGGTGCTCAACTGGGCCGCCGGCATGACGCTGGTTTGGGGGCTTTATACGACGCTGTGGCTGCCTTATCTGGATTCCCGGCGCAGCTACCGTCCGGTCGCCGAATCGCTGGTGCAGCAGTTGCCTGCCGGCACATCGTGTCTGGCGAGCCGGGACCTCGGTGAACCGCAGCGCGCGCTGATCGAGTATTTCGCCGGCATCGTGCCGCTGCGCGACGATCTTGCCGCGGCGAACACGTGTCCGCTGCTGCTGATGCAGGTTGGCCGCGACGACAGCGATACGCCGCCGGACTCCTCGTGGGAAAAAATCTGGGAAGGTCACCGGCGCGGCGATGACACCGAGCGTTTCCTGCTGTTCCGGCGGCCGCCGGCGACCTGATCCGGTGAACACGGCCATGCGCATGTGCGAGCGGCGACGATGAAGTTCATCGACGAAGCCAAGATCGAAGTCATCGCCGGCGACGGAGGCAACGGTGCAGTGTCGTTTCGCCGCGAAAAGTACGTCCCTCGCGGCGGACCGGACGGCGGCGACGGCGGCCGGGGCGGGAGCATCCACGCGATCGCCGACCGCAACATCAACACGCTGATCGATTATCGCTTCGCGCGCATCCACCGCGCCAAGCGCGGCGAAAACGGCCGCGGCGCGGATCAGTACGGACGTGGCGCCGAAGACATTGTCCTGCGCATGCCGGTGGGCACCGTGATCACCGACGCGGAGACGGGAGAAATGATCGCCGATCTCGCGGCGCATGGTCAGACGGCGGAGCTCGCCAAGGGCGGCCAGGGCGGCCTGGGCAACCTGCATTTCAAATCGAGCACCAATCGGGCGCCGCGGCAGTCGACGCCGGGCGAGAAGGGCGAACACCGGTTCCTGCGGCTGGAGCTCAAGGTGCTCGCCGACGTCGGTCTGCTGGGGATGCCGAACGCCGGCAAGTCGACGCTGATACGCGCGATCTCGGCCGCCCGGCCGAAGGTCGCCGACTACCCGTTCACGACGCTGGCGCCGAACCTGGGCGTCGTCAGAGTCGACGAGAATCGCAGCTTCGTCGTCGCCGACGTGCCGGGACTGATCGAGGGCGCGGCCGAGGGCGCAGGACTCGGCCACCAGTTTCTGCGCCACCTGCAGCGCACGCGGCTGCTGCTGCACGTCGTCGATCTTGCGCCGCTCGACGGCGATGCCGATCCGGTCGCCGGCGCACGGGCGATCGTGCGCGAGCTCGAACGCTACGACCGCGCGCTGTACGACAAGCCGCGCTGGCTGGTGCTGAACAAGGTGGACCTGATCGACGCCGACGAACGCGAGGCGCGCATCGCCGCGTTCGTCAAGGCGTACCGATGGAAGGGTCCGGTATTCGCCATCGCTGCGATCAGTGGCGAAAGATGCCGTGATCTCGTCTATGCCGTGCAGCGCTGGCTGGAAGCGCATCCTTCCGAAGCGCTCGCCACACAGCCATGAGCGCACCGGGCACGACATCGATCGTCGCCACGGCGCGGCGGCTGGTGATCAAAGTCGGATCGACGCTGGTCACCGACGAAGGACGCGGCATCGATCACGCCGCCGTAGGGCGCTGGGCCGAGCAGATCGCGGCGCTATCGAAGAACGGCAAGGAGCTGGTGCTCGTATCGTCCGGCGCGATCGTCGAAGGCATGAAGCGCCTCGGCTGGAGCCGGCGTCCGGTGGCGATTCACGAGTTGCAGGCGGCGGCAGCCGTCGGCCAGATGGGCCTGGTGCAGGCGTATGAGACCGCGTTCAAGCGCTTCGGACTGCATACCGCCCAGATCCTGCTGACGCACGAAGACATGTCCGATCGCCGCCGCTATCTGAACGCGCGCTCGACGCTGCTCACCCTGCTGCGGCTCGGCGTCATCCCGGTGATCAATGAAAACGATACGGTCACGACCGATGAGATCCGCCTCGGCGACAACGACACCCTGGGCGCGCTGGTCACCAACCTGATCGAAGCCGATGTGCTGATCCTGCTCACCGATCAGTCCGGGCTCTACAGCACCGATCCGCGCAGCGATCCGGCGGCGACGATGCTGCGGCGCGCCCGCGCCGGCGACCCCGCGCTGGAAGCCATCGCCGGAGGCGCCGGCGCGCTGGGCCGCGGCGGCATGCTGACCAAAGTCCTGGCAGCCAAGCGCGCGGCCAGAAGCGGCGCGACGACGGTGATCGCCGGTGGCCGCGAGGACGGCGTCCTGACCCGGCTCGCCGCCGGCGAGATGCTCGGCACGGAAATCGCCGCGGAAGTGATGCCGCTGGCCGCGCGCAAGCAGTGGCTGGCCGACCACGTCCGGCTGGCGGGCCGGCTGACGCTCGACGCCGGCGCCGTGCGGGCGCTCACGCGCGAGGGCAAGAGCCTGCTGGCGATCGGCGTCACGGCATGTGCCGGCCAGTTCGAGCGCGGCGAGCTGGTCGGCTGCTTCGATGCCGCCGGCCACGAGCTGGCGCGCGGACTGATCAACTACAGCGCGGCGGAGACGTCGCGCATCCTGGGCAAGCCCTCGACGCAGATCGAAAAAATTCTGGGCTATATCGACGAGCCCGAGCTCATACACCGGGACAACCTGGTCGTGCTCTGAGGCCCCGGCGCGCCGCGTTCGCCGCCGGCCGAAAATCGACAGGGGCGTCGCATTCGCCTACACTCGCGACACAATAACCGCTCCGATTGCACGGTTGACGGGCCGCGAGCGGCCGACTTTTCGCGATTTTTCGATCGAACCACGGGAGGGGATCATGAACCTGGTCGACCGCATCAAGAATATCCTGCTGTCGCCGCGGACCGAATGGCCGAAGATCGCCGGCGAGACGGCGACGGTGCAATCGCTGTACGTCGGCTACATCCTCATCCTCGCCGCCATCGCGCCGCTGGCACTCCTGATCCGCACCGGAGGCGTCGCGATCGCCGCAGCGATCGCCCATTACGCCATCGCGCTGGTCATCACTTACCTGATGGCGCTGATCGTCGACCTGCTGGCTCCGACCTTCAACGGCACGAAGGACTTCACGCAGTCGCTGAAGCTCGTCGCCTACTCGTACACCGCACCGTGGGTCGCCGGAGTCTTCCTGCTGCTCGGCGGCACGATCGGCGGCCTGATCGGGCTGCTCGCCGCGATCTATGCCTGGTACACGTTTTATCTGGGCGTGCCGGTGCTGAAGAAGTGCCCGGCGGAAAAAGCGGTCGCCTATACGATCGTCGTCGTGCTTTGCGGCATCGTGCTGGCGATTGTGCTCGGCGGCGTGCTGATGTCCGCGATGTTCGGCGGCGCGATGGCCGGTGCGGGATTCGGCATGATGCGCTGAGCGCATCCCGGCTCGAGCGCCCGGCGAGCGCGGGACGCCTTACCACCGGAGCAGTGCAGCGCTAGGCCTTGCCGGTCGGGTTCGTATACGGCGACGGCACGACGCTGTGCGCCCAGCCGTACAGGCGCTCGCGCCGCGTTTGCGGCCGCTGGTGCAGGAAGCGCTCGAGCTCGGTCAGTCCGCGCCGATAGACGTCGCGCTTGAACTCGATGACGTTTTCCAGCGGAATCCAGTAGTCGTGCCAGCGCCAGGCGTCGAATTCGGGGTGCTCGCTGGCGCGCAGGCTGACGTCACTGTCGCGGCCGGTCAGCCGCAACAGGTACCAGATCTGTTTCTGGCCGCGATAGCTGCCGCGCCATTCGCGCTTGATCCAATGCTGCGGGACCTCGTAGCGCAACCAGTCGCGGGTGCGTCCGAGGATCTTGACATGGTCGGGCTCGAGCCCGACCTCTTCCTTCAACTCCCGATACATCGCCTGCTCGGGCGTTTCCCCGGGATTGATCCCGCCTTGCGGAAACTGCCACGAGTGCTCGCGGATCCGCTTGCCCCAAAAGACCAGATTCTTCGAGTTGGAGACGACAATGGCGACGTTCGGGCGATACCCGTCACGGTCCAGCATCGCGACACCTGTAGTTCTGCGCGTTGCGGATATTCTTGCATAGTTCGAAGCGCTTGGAAAGCGCGTCCCGCGGGGCGTCGAGGGCTATAAGGGTCAGCGACGCGACAGCTCGCGAGGCGTTGTGCGCAGCAGCAGGCGCTGGTCGCGGCGCAACACGACGACGTCGACCGCATCACCGATGCGCCGGCCGGTGAGCAGGCGCTGCAGGTCGTCGATGCCTTTGACCGCTTCGCCGCCGAACGCGACGATCAGGTCGCCGGCACGCATGCCGGCGGCCGCGGCAGGCGAATCTTTTTCCACCGTCGAAACGCGCACCGCCGATTCGTTGACCAGGTCGAAATGGCGAACGATGCGGCGCGCGATCGCGGTATCGTGGCCGCCGACGCCGAGATAGGCTCGGCGCACCCTGCCCTCGCGCATCAATGCCACGGCGACGCGCTCGGCGGTGTTGGCCGCGATCGCGAAGCAGATGCCCTGCGCCGGCAGAATCATGGCGGTGTTGACGCCGATGACTTCGCCGCCGGCGCTGACCAGCGGCCCTCCCGAATTGCCGGGGTTGAGCGCGGCGTCGGTCTGGATGATGTTGTCGAGCAGCCGCCCGGTCCGGCTGCGCATCGACCGCCCGAGCGCGCTGACGATGCCCGCGGTGACCGTGTGCTGAAACCCGTACGGGCTGCCGATCGCAATCGCAATCTGTCCGACCCGAACTCGCGCAGAATCGCCCAGGCGCGAATAAGCGAGCTCCGGCGCGCCGACCTTGACGACCGCGAGGTCGGAATCGGGGTCCTCGCCGACCAGCTCGGCCGGCGCGGTTCGCCCGTCGGGCAACGTCACTTCGAGAGCACGCGCGCCGCCGGCAACATGACTGTTGGTGAGCAGGTATCCGTCCGGCGCAATGATGAAACCCGAGCCGGAGCCCTCGCCGCGACCCTTGCCGGGACGCTCGACCCGGATGTGAACGACCGCCGGGCGCACTCGCTCCACCGCGCCGACGACGGCAGCCGAGTAGGCGTCGAGCAGCAGCGCATCGTCGAGCGCATCGTTGCGGCCTCCCGGCACCGCAGCGGAGACCTCGTCGAGGACCAGATGCAGATGCGGAGCGGCGCGGCCGTCGGAAGGCGACATGGCGCTTAAGTGGCGGTGCGCGCGGCCGAATTCAAGGCAGCCTGCGCCAGCGGACGTCGCAACCCGGGCCGACGACATCAGCCGCGTTTGTTGCAAGGCCTACAGTAACTTGCAGTTCTTGCGCGCAAGGGCGATGCTTGTCGCGGCACAGCCTAGCGATTGCGCCCCGAATCCGGTGGCATGTCGATTGCTACAGTTGACGCTGAACTGTAAGGGAGAACAGCGATGACCGACATCCGGGCAACGACCTCGCAAGACCCGCAATCGGTAGGCACGGCCATCCTGGGCGGCGGGGCGCCCGGCCTTGCCGCCAGGCCCGAGTTGATGCCGGCGCACGCGCTCAAAGGCGACCCGGTCGTCAATCCCAAAGGCTATGCGCTGGGCCGAGTCGAGCACATCGTCATCGATGTGCAACGCGGCCGCATCGCCTACGCGGTGCTCACTTTCGGCGGTTTCCTCGGCCTTGGTGAGAAGTTGTTCGCGATACCGTGGAACGCCTTTACGTTCGACGCCGACCACCATCGCTTCATCCTGAACGTCGATCGCGGCGTGCTCGAAGGCGCGCCGGGATTCGACAAGAAGCATTGGCCGGCGATGGCCGACCCCGATTGGGCCTCGCACCTGCACGCGTATTACGGCTATCGTCCCTACTGGGACTAGTCCGCCTCTTTAGGCGGCGAGCTGGATGCCCGACGTAGGCGTCTGCAGACGCAGAAGCCCCGCGCCCTCGGGCGCGGCCTCGATCAGCGCGCTCAAACGGCGCAGCCGCGCCGTTCCGAAAAAGGTCGCGAACGGGACTTCCGACGCATCGCGTCCGGTGCCGATGCGCACCAGGTCCCGCATCGGCGAGAGGTCGGTCGGATCGAACAGTTGCCATCGGCCGCCGAGGAAGGCCTCGAATACCGCGTGAAAATCGGGCGGGGGCTCGGCGTAGCGCGCGTACCCGGTGACAAAGCGCGCAGGAATGTTCAGCGCGCGGCAGAAAGTGATGGCCAGATGCGCGAAATCGCGGCAGACGCCGGCGCGCAGCGCCAGAACATCGCGCGCGGAATAGCTCGGCGTCGAGGTCCCGATCAGATAATCGATGTTGGCGCGGATCCAGCGGCAGATGGCGTCGACGCGCGAATAGCCGGGAGCCATACCTCCGAACAGGCGGCAGGCGAGATTGAACACTTCCTCGGATTGGCAATACTTGCTGCCGCGAAGGCAGGCGAAGGCATCGACCGGCAACGCGGTGACCGGAACCTCGGGCGCCTGGGTGTCCGCTTCGATCGGCGTCACGTCGACAGCCGCCAGATAGCGCACACGAAACGGACCGGGCGCGACATCGACGCGAATGAAGCGATTGAGCGTTTGCGGCTCGCGCAGCTCGTCCCAGTACAGCGACGGTTCGAGCTCCACGCGTTCTTCGACGACGCGCTGACGGTAGTCGTCCGGAACCGCGACGTTGAAAACGAAAACCGTCTGCGCGGCGACCTCGTATTCGAGCTCGCAATCGATCTGAAACGTGCTCATAGCTGCATGGATTGTGATCGCGCCTGGGGCAAGCGCGCAAGGGCCCGGAACGTGCGCGGCGCCGGCCATGTAGCCGGCGCCGCGCCCGTCTTTGATGCGCTGTAGTGCGGCGGGTTCGCTAGATGCGTCCCATCAGCAGTAAGACGATGAGGACGACGACGACCAGTCCCGCGATGCCGCTGGGCCCATAACCCCACCCGCGGCTGTATGGCCACGCGGGCAATGCGCCCAATAGCACGAGGATCAGGATGATCAGCAGTATGGTGCCTATACTCATGGCTTGCCTCCGTGTTCGCCTGGCTAGGCGGAAATGCGAATCGTCCGGGATGCGCCGAAGTGGACAACCGCGATCCGGCCGGGATCGCGTGGCAATGGCTGCTTTGCCACCCGATCCTGGCCGGGCGGTTGTTATCGCCTGACCGCGCGTTATTGGTTATAGCGGGCTTTGGCGTCTGCGATGCACTTGCTCTTGGCGTCGCCGCTCATTGCGTCGCATTTTTCCTTCGCGACGGCGTAATTGGCTTCGGTCTTTTCGTGCGCCGCCGTCGCCATCGCATCCTTCGACTTGCGGGTGGCCTTGGCGTCTTCCTTCGCCTTGGTCAGGTTCGCCTTCGCCTGCTTGATGCACACGTCCTTGTCGTTGCCCGACTTGGCGTCACAGGCGGCTTTTTCGGACTTGTACTGGGCCTCGGCGCTATTGACGGCCGCCTTGTACTGCTCCTTGTCGGCCTTCTTGGTGTCGTCGCCCATGGCGTAGCAGTTCAGCGCGAAAACGCCGAGCGCCGTGGCACAGATCACTTCTCTCATCGCGATTCTCATCGTTTTCTCCTTGGTTGGTTTGCCGGTCTCGTGCCGCTGCGGCGAGTTACCCGCGGCGACGCGAGAGTGCCCCGGGAGGCTCTAGTGCGTTTTTTCCCAGTCCTTCACCTGCCGGTCGGCCTCGTCACGGCTGATGCCATAGGTCTCCTGGATCTTGCCGACAAGCTGATCGCGTCGACCGCCGATTTCGGCAAGCTCATCGTCGGTCAACCTGCCCCACTGCTCTTTCACCTTTCCCGTCATCTGTTTCCAATTGCCTTCCACACGGTCCCAATTCATCTTCGTCCTTTCGACGATGCGTTGACTGCTGCATCTGCATCACTGCTTCAGCAACCGTCGTGCCAAACTAATTTCACTATCATAAACAGAGGCTTACGTAGCATTATCGGATGCGCCCCACCGGCGCAGCGTAAGAATTGCTTGGCCCGGCTGTAAATGCTGCCCGAACGGGCGCGGCCGCATCGCGCACGTCGGTAACCCAAGCCACCTTTGCAGTCGGACGCCCGCCTACGCTATGGCGTTGCGCAGCGTTGGCGCTGCGGGCGCGCTGGATGCGCGCTGATCGTGGCCGTCACGGCCCCAGAATGTCGCCGTAAGGCTTCAAGCGCTCGACATGGTCGCAGACCGTCTTGATCGCCACCATGATCGGCACCGCGAGCAACAGGCCCCAGCCGCCCCAGAGCATTCCCCAGAAAAGGAGCGATACGAACACCGCCGGCGTGTTCATTCGCGCCGCGCGCCCCATCAGCCAGGTCTGCACGAATATGCCCAGAATGACCGAGGCGACGATGGGTATGATCGCTGCGAGCAGCGCCATCTGCAGCGTGCCGAACTGTCCGTAGGCCACCAGCGCCGCGGCGCCGGCCAGCATCGCCGCGCCGACATAGGGAATCGTATGCAGAACTGCAGCGGCGATCCCCCACACCGTCGGTCGCTCGAGGCCGATCGCGTAGAAACCGGCGCCGATGACGACGCCGACGGCGGCGTTGATCAGCAGGACGATCGCGAAATAGCGCTGGTTCTGCCGGTCGACATTGTCGAGGACGCGCAGCGTCGTCCGGCGGCGCGAAAAATCCCCGCCGACGGCGCGCAGGAACTTGCGCCGGAACAGGTCCCCGGCGGACAGCAGAAAAAACGCGAGGAAGAGCGCCGAACCGAGCTGCCCGAGCGCGATCGCAATATTGCTCGTGCCGATCAGCAGCATTGACCGGATATCGACGGCGGTAGCGGCAGCAGCCTCTTTCGGGCGCGCCGGCACCGGGCTCGCCGCTTCGGCGAGCTTCTGCAACTCCGAGGCGGTCCGCTGTACGTGCTCGAGCGTGCCGGTGTGATCCTGTTGGGCGTGCGTGAGCACGATCCGCAGTCGCTGCACCGCCGAAGGGATTTCCTGGATGACGTCGCCGGCATCGCTTCCGACCCGGTAGAGCGCGCCTGCGATCGCGGCGCTGAAGGCCAGGATCACCAGCGCGGCGCCAAGCACTCGCGGCACGCCCCAGCTCGCCAGCCGGCCCACCACCGGCGAGAGGGCATAGTTCAGAAACAGGCTGAGCAGCAACGGTATGAAAAACGCCGCCCCCGCCCGGATCGCAAACAATCCGAGGATCAGGGCGATCAGCGTCAGGGCGACCGTCGATGGGCGCGGCGGCGGGAGCGGCGTCTCGCCGGGCGACCGCCCGTTCTCCGGCACCGGCGTCGCGACAGCACGCGCACGGGCCCTGCTATCCGCCTTCATCGAGCCTCCCTCGGTAGCGGACGTGCCTTGAATCCAGCCGCCTGGCCGGCAAACTATGCCGGCCAGGCGCGAGGAAACGCTCGCTTGCTACATCTTCTGCTTGGCTTCCCGTGCTTCTTCCTGGACTTTCTTGCCGCCAGCGGAAACATCCTTACCCGCGCCTTCGACCGTATTGCAGGCGCTGATCAACGATACGACGGCGATGCTGGCGAAAGCCAATACGATCTTTTTCCACATGACCCGATCTCCTTGTGATTATGCGCAAGGCGGCCGATGCCACCTGCGTCGACAACAGCAATCGCCGTGCCACGACCACTCGCACGGCCGCGACTAGGCATGCTTTCCCTCCGTTCGTTCGTGTCGGCCTGATGCCGATACGCCGTCATCGCGATACCGGTGCAGCGCGCGCTCGACCGCGACTGCCGTCATGCCCCTGAACACCGGCGCCCACACCGATCGCAGGATGGCTCCGAGGATCGAACCGGCGCGCCGCCTTTCCGGCGCCTGCGCCACCGTCCGCGGGCGTGCGCCGGCCAGTCCCCCGACGAAGAGCAATATCGCCAGCGTCGACGGCCGGGTCAGCGTTCGCCGGCACTGCTCGGTCAATGCACGCTTGGCCTCGGTCAGCGCCAGCTTGTCATTACGCAGCTTTTGCTCGGCTCGCAGCGCCTCGCTGTCATCGACGCTGAACAGCACGATGGGCTCCTCAGCCGTCGCCGCGCAACTGCTGCCTCGATCGCGCGAACAGCGCGCGCCGCGCAAGCGAGCGCAAGCGCAGGACGAACCAGCCAGCCCCGAGCGCGCAGATCAACGCGACGGCGCCGGCGGCCGCTGCGCCGGAAAATCCGCGCTCGATCATTCCCATGGCGATCGCGGCCAGAGCCCCGGCGGCCGCGAGGACGCCCAGCACTGCGCCGCAGACGGCGGTGATGACCAGCGCCGTCATCATCTGCAGTGCGACGTGCGCCTCGGCCGCGACCAGGTCCGCAGCGTCGGCGACCAGCGCGCGGCCGGAGCCGAAGAGCTGCGCGATCGCCGCCGAAAGCGACGAGGGTGCGTCGCCGGCAGGCGCTGGCGTTCCGATTGCCGATTCGCTCACCGCGCGAGACGCCCGATCAGGTAGCCGGCGGCCAGAGCAATGCCCAGCGTGACCAGCGGACGCTCGCGGATGTAGTCGCGGGCGCTCGTGACCATCTGATCCTGCGTCTGCCGGACGCGCTCGGCACTCTCGCCGATCCATTCCGCTGCAGGATGGGCCGCCTGTGCGACCTTGTCGACGGTCTGGTGCGCTGCGCGTGCGACGCGGTCGATCGCCGGCCCCGCCTTGTCGGTGGCCCGTCGCGCGAGATCGTCGACGGTCTGGTGCGCCTGGCTCGCAGTGCGCTCGATCGCGTTGTTGTTACCGGTTAGTTCCATGTGCATTCTCCTCAATCACGAAAGTGCCATTGCTTCGAAAAAAACACGGGCGGAGCGGGCGCAAAGCGACCGGAGGCTCCGCCCGCGACGGGACGCAATGGCGCGCGAAAGGATGTCGTACGGACATCCCCGCCCGATGTCACTGTTTTCCGTCCGTCGCCGTCGTCGAATGGTCGTTCGCTTGCGCGGGCTTGGGCATCGCGGTCGATTCCTCTTCCTTGGTCATCGGTTCCTTGGCCTTCGGGTCGCTGCCTTTTGGCGTCTCCTCGGCGGGCGCCTGCTTTTCGGGCGATGGCGAAGGCGGCGACGCGGCGGCTGTCTGCGACGGCGTCTCGAGCACGGAAGCCGCCTTCGGCGGCATCACCGGCGCCGGGTTCGCCGACGGAGGCGCGATCGCCGGAGCCGTCGGCGTCAACTCGGGTTTCGCCGCTGCCGACTTGTCCGGAGAACGATCGCAGGCGGCAATGCCGACGGCGATGGCTATCGCCGCCAGCAGAACCGGCGTCCGCATCCCATTCATGTTCGTGGCAGCGCGGCGGTCCACTTAGCCTCCCCCGCGACGGAACAGACCGACGACGAGCGAAACCACGAACAGAACCAGGAAAATGAAAAACAGGACCTTGGCGATTTCGGCCGCGCCGGCGGCGATGCCGCCGAAGCCGAACAGCGCCGCGATCAGTGCGATCACAAAAAACACGATGGCGTAATGCAACATTTTCAATCCTTTCTGCTCGAATGAGAGCAAGAGTTACTCGGACGCAGGCACTGCGACACGAAAACTTGTGTTCTGGTGCCCGCCACGCCTACCTGGAAGCAATGACGCAAACCGCATGCCAGTCGCCCGCCACGCAGGCTGTTTTGCTGAGCGGAAATGTGTCGCGGTGCGCCGCGGATGCGAGCGCACCCGGTGCGTCAGCGCGCGGCTTACATGATCTGACGCAGGCGCGTCAGAAAGCTGTCGTACTCGGACGACTTGTCGAAAAAGGCATCGGCGCCGGCGAGCGAGCATTGCACCTGATATTCGGGATAGGCGAAGTTCGTCAGCACGAATATCTTCGGCTGCGGCGCCGTTTCATCGGCCCGAATGTTGCGAACGACGGCGATTCCGTTGCCTTCCTTCAGCCGGATGTCGGTGACGACGACATCCGGATGGAGCTTCTTGATGGCTTCGATCGCCTCCTCTTCGGACTCGGCAAAGCCGACGACATCGAATCCGCCCATCGCCTGGACGTTGTCGATGATCCGCCTGCGGATCAGCGCCGAATCCTCGACCACGAAGACGCGCAGCAATGCAGATTTCACCAGGAGAGCCGCGCGCATCAGCTGATCAGACTGTGCCGGAGCGCATACGCGGTGAGCTCCGCATTGCGCGCGAAATTCATCTTCTCGAGAATGCGCGTGCGATAGGTGCTCACGGTCTTGACGCTTAGACAGAGTTCTCCCGCAATGTCGGTAACGGTCTTGCCCGCGGCGAGCTGCACGAAAATCTGGAACTCGCGGTTCGACAGCTGGCGGTGAAGCGGTTCGGCGGCGTCGCCTGCCGCCTCCATCGCAAGCGCTTCGGCCAGCGAGGCGCTGATGTATTTCTTGCCGCTCGCGATCGTGCGCAGCGCCTGCAGCATGTCCTTGGCTTCGCCCGCCTTGGGGAAAAATCCGCTGACGCCTGCGCGCAGCAGATTGACCGCGTACTGCTCCTCCGGATACATGCTGACGATGAGGATAGGCAGTTCGGGTTGCTTGCGCCGAAGCGAGCTGACGGTTTCCAGGACATTGGCGTCGGGCAGCGAGATATCGAGCAAAACGATGTCGAACCGGCCGGTCGCCGCCAGGCTCAGGGCGGCGGCTGCGGTTCCCGCTTCGCCTGCGGCCTCGAGGTCGTCCGTCGTATCCAGCAGCTGCTTGAACCCGGCGCGAACCAGCGCGTGATCGTCGACGATCAATACGCGCGTCTTGCGGCCCGGCAGGGCGGCACGTTCGCCTTGCGTCATGGTTTCCCCCCCTTCACGCATCACGGCTCTCCTCGATTATAGGTCGGGGCGTTGCGCCCGGCCAGCCGCGGCGCTCAGGCGGCCAGAGCATCGTATCCGTTCGAGGACATCGGCTTGCGCCGTATGCATCCGTCTCCGTAGGCGTGCAGGCGGTTGTACATCGTTTTCAGGCTGATGCCCAGCAGCCGCGCGGCCTCCGTCTTGCTGCCGCCGACGGCCTGCAGCGTGGCCGTGATCAGCGCCCTTTCGACGTCATCCAGCGACATGCCGACGGTGATGCGCAGCGCTGACGGATCGGACATCGCCGGTGTGCCCGTCGCGGATCCCATCGTCGCGACCGCGCCGCTGTCGTCGCGTTCCTGACCCAACGCCGAAAAGGTGCCGATGTCGACCTGGACTTCCTCGTCGGACAGGACGAACGCCCGATGGATGACGTTCTTCAGCTCGCGCACATTGCCGGGCCATGTGTGCTCGACGATCCGTCGCCGGCCCTCGGCGCTGAGAGTCTTCTGCTCGCCCTGCTCTTCGTTGAGCTCGGCAAGGAACATTTCCGCCAGCAGCACGACATCTTCACCGCGCTCGCGCAACGGCGGAACGTTGACCGGAATGACGCACAGTCGGTACATCAGGTCCTCGCGCAGCTTGCCCGATGCCACCGCCTGCCGCAGGTCACGATTGCTCGCCGCCAGCACCCGCACGTCGGCGCCGATTTCCTGATCACCGCCCACGCGCGTGAACCGTCCCGTCTCGAGGACACGGAGCAGCCGGACTTGCATCTCCACCGGCATTTCGGTCACTTCGTCGAGAAACAGCGTGCCCCCGTCAGCACGCTCGAAGCACCCGCGGTGCGTCCTTGCGGCGCCGGTAAAGCTGCCGCGCTCATGACCGAACAGCTCGCTTTCTATCAGGTTCTCCGGAATCGCCCCGCAATTGACCGCGATGAACGGGCGGTCTTTGCGCGCAGACAGATGATGCAGCGTCGTCGCGACGAGTTCCTTGCCGGATCCGCTTTCGCCGAGGATCATCACCGGCGCCGTGGAACGCGACAGGCGATCGAGCCCCCGAAACAGATCGCGCATCGGCTGGCATGCGCCGTACAGCAGACCGAAACGCTCCAGACGTTTTTCGATGGATGTCTTGCTCATCGCGCGTGGCACAGCATCAACGGGCGTGGTGGCCGGATACTTGGCAAGATTAGCGATGCTCTGAAGCTCTCCAAACATGGCCCTCTCCGTTGTTATTGACGTTGGACGCGCCAATACTCACCTAGGCCGCTTGGAGCCGGTATAGGTCTTGCTCTGTAAATTCTGTAGGCGTAACGCGGAGAGTTGTAGGATAAAGTCCTACAATGAAGAGTCGCGTCTGCAGAAAAGGCCGACGCATTGAAACGGTTACGGCCCGCCCTGATCGGGCATCCCAGTCCAAGGCGAAGGCGGACTGCCGAAGCCGGCAGCTTTGCGGAGTGCCGCAAGGCCGCCACTGAAAAGACGGAGCAGGCGCGCCGGGTTATCGAACTCGGTTCATGGGAGGGCTGAACGAACCCAATGTTCCCGACGCCCTGCGCGCACTCCGTCGCAAGCGCCGTGCCAGCATCGGCTTCACTCGACAGCGAGCTTTTCGAGCGCTTGCACGGCGGCACGACTTGCAATCGGTATTGCAATAAACGACAGGTCGTTTGTAGAAAGGTCGCAATGTCCGCGTGGCGCTGACGCGCGCAGGACGCGGCATCTTGGCACGACGCTTGCACCAGTCGCATCGCCGGTCCACGACCTGGACAAACTGGATCAATGCGATGCCGACCCGTCAGAATCATCCGCAGGACGAAGTTTCCGTCGAGCCGCCGATCGCGAGCGCGAACCGCAGCCGGCGCACCAGCATCGAATCTCCGGCCGACCCGGAGGTGGCAGGAGACGTCGAGCGCAGCATGTCCGAAGCGCACACGCCTCGGCCACACCCGCCTGTCGAAGAGCCGGAGGAGCAGCCGGACGAGCACGCTCCGGAAACCGAGCCCGAAAGCGAACCGGACGCCGACTCGGACCCACGACGCCGTCCGCCGCGTCCGGGCAAAGCCCCTCGCTGAAGCTTCGTCGCAGCACGCGTTCAACTTTTCCGGTCACGGCTTTTGTCGCGCATGCGCTCGGCGGCGGTGACGCGCAGCATCGGCGTCGAGTGATGACGAGGTAAACAGCCTCGTTCGCCATTGGCGCGTTGACGCGCACCTCGTTTCGACGCTATAAGCTCCTCGATCGCTCTGCCGGTCGTTTTGCATTCGACCGTCTCATTGCGTCGCAATCAGCTAACATCCGTTTTGCCGTGTTCGCCTGCGGCGTGCGCAAGACCCTATGCCGATCACTCGCTCCCACCGGCTGGACACCTGGATCACGGCGCTGCTCTTTGCCTTAGGCACCGGGCTTGCCGTCTTCGCCGGCCTGATGATCGTCAGCTGGCACGCGCCGGAACCCGCGCGCGTCGTCACCGCGGTCGATCGCATTCAATACGACGCCGCGTGGGCCATCGTCTTCGCCAGCATGGCACTGGCGCTGCACGTGATCGGCGCAACGAGGATCGCTCGCCTGTGCGCGCTGCTGCCGTTGGCGCTCGGCAGCGTGCGGATTGCCGCCTGGATCGTGCCCGACGGGATCCCGATCCATCCGTTGCTGGCCAATCCCTGGCTGCCGCTCGGGCCCGGTTCCTACAACGACATGGGGCTGCTTACCGCGCTGATCGCCGTCGTGATCGGCACTGCGCTGCTGCTGTTGCTGCGACCGGGAAAAAGCCGCAGGCCATGGCACGCGATCACGGTGGCGGTGCTCACTTCGATCGCACTCGCACTCTCGCTGCTGATGCTGTTTGCCGCATGGAGCGGCAGCACGGTCGCGTCCGAGTCGCTGCAGCTGACCGGCGGCGAACGAGCGACCGGCGCGGTCTACACCTTACTCGCCGCCACGATGCTCGCCTACGCGATGTTCACCAGCGGCGGCGAGCGAAAGGCTTTGCGCCGCTCGGCGCCGCTCATCGTCTGGCTCGCCGTTTTCGCGTGCACGCTTGTTCTGTGGCGCGCGCTGGCCGTACAGGAGACGCGCTTCATCCAGCGCAGCACCGCCCTGGTGGCAGCGGACGCTCGTGGCCAGATCCAGCGGGATCTGTACGCACGCATCGACATCGTTGAGCGCCTGGCCGATCGCACGCTGGCGTACTCCGATAGCGAGGCGTGGAAGCGCGACGCCGAGGGTCTGCTCAAAGGCGTCGCAGCGGTCGAAACGGTGACGCTGGGCGGTCCCGATTACATCATCCAGCAGGCGGTCCCTGCCAGCGCGCAGCCGGTCGTCGGCCTCGACAGGCGCCTCGACGCGCAACGCCGCGCGGCGATCGACCTTGCGGTGCGGACGCGCCACGCCACGCTCAGCCCTTTTCTCGATCTGGTCGTCGGCGGCGAGGGTCTGGTGCTTTACGTTCCGATATTCCAGGGGGATGAGCTCCGCGCCATCCTTTCGGCGACGCTGGCGCGGACGGGATGGCCGAAGTCGATTCTGGACGACCGCTTTCCCGAGCATTACATCGAGATTGTGCAGGACGGACGGGTGACGCGAACTGTCGCTGCCGAGGGACCGAAGGCTGCCGACAAATGGGCGCAGGAGCTCCCGCTGGTCGTGCAGAATGCGCGCTGGGCCCTGCGCGCGACGCCGACGCAGAATCTCGTCGCCAGCGGCGCCTCGCCCTTGCCCATCGCCGCACTGGCGCTCGGTACGATCCTGGCGACGCTGCTCGCGCTTTCGACCTATCTTTTCCAGACTGCCCGCGCCAATGCAAGGGATCTCAAGCGGACGAACGAGCGGCTGGTCAGCGACATCGCGCGGAGATATCACGTCGAGCAGGAATTGCGCGAAAGCGAAAGCCGCACCAGCCTGATCATCAACGCCGTCAAGGACTGCGCGATATACATGCTGGACACCGAGGGTCGCGTTGCAAGCTGGAATCCGGGCGCGCAGGCCCTGAACGGCTATACGGCGACCGAGATCCTCGGCAAGCATTTCTCCGTTCTCTACCCGTCCGATCGCAAGGAGGCGCCGGAAAAGGAGCTCGCCATTGCGGCCCGGCGCGGCTGGTACGAGGAGGAATGCTGGCATCTGCGCAAGGACGGCAGCCGGTATTGCGGCGACGACATAATCTCGGCGATCCGCGACGAGCCCGGCAATCTTCGCGGTTTTTCCGTCGTCACCCGTGACGCGACGATGCGGCTCGAGTTGCGCGAGCAGACCGAGCGCGCACGCGACTTCTATTTTTCGCTGTTCTCGGGATTCCCCAATCTGGTCTGGCGCTCCGATACCACCGGAGCCTGCGACTACCTGAACCAGGCATGGCTCGAGTACACCGGGCGCAAACAGGAGGAGGAGTTCGGCTCGGGCTGGCTGGACGGCGTGCACCCGGACGACCGCGCGCGCTGGCGGGAGATCATCGCCGAGACCTTTCCCGCGCAGAAGACTTTCGAGTACGAGTTCCGGCTGCGCCGCGCCGACGGCAGCTTCGGATCGATGATCTGCAACGGCCGTCCGTATTACGACATGCAGGGCCGCTTTGCCGGCTACCTCAACGCCTGCTACGACAACACGGTGCGGCGCGCGATGGAAAGCGCGCTCAAGGAGAGCGAGGCGCGCTACCAGGGCATGACGGCCAACGTGCCGGGCATGGTGTTCGAGCTGCTGCGCGATCCCGCCGGCAGGCTGTCGTTTTCGTACGTCAGCGAGGGTGTGGCCGCGCTGACCGGTGTCACCGAGGGGGCGCTGACCGCGGACAGCGCTGCCTTTTTCGATCTGGTCGCGCCCGCCGAACGGCCGCATCTGGAAGCAACGCTCGAGGCGTCCGCCGCGCAACTGTCGAACTGGAGCTGGAGCGGTCGCATCCAGCCACTCCACGAGTCGACCGAAAGATGGATCAGTATCCGGGCGCGTCCCAGGCAAGCGGAAAACGCCGGCGTGCTCTGGGACGGCGTGGTGTTCGACGACACGCAGAGCCGCCTCTCGCAGGTGGAACTCGAGCGCTCACGCGAGGAACTGCGCGAGCTGTCACGCCACCTTCAGACGGTGCGGGAGGAGGAAAAGCAGCGCATTGCGCGCGAGGTGCACGACGAGCTGGGCGCGACGCTGAGTGTCCTGAAAATGGACCTGGAGTCGCTCGATGCGCTGCTTCCCGCCAACCTGTCGGCAGCGCGCGCCAAGCGCAGCGCGATGATCCAGCTGGTCGACTCCGCCGTGGCGACGACGCGCAAGATCGTCACCGACCTGCGGCCCAGCATTCTCGACGATCTCGGCCTCGCCGCCGCGCTGCGCTGGCAGATCGGTGAATACGAAAAACACACCAAGCTAAGGCTTCATTTCGAAACGGCCGATCCTGACATTTCCATCGATCGGGAGCGGGGACTGGCGCTTTTCCGCATTTTCCAGGAGACGATCACCAACGTCGCGCGGCACGCGAACGCGAGCAACGCCTGGATAGGACTTACGCAGACCGACCGCGCGTACGTGCTGACCGTCCGCGACGACGGCGGCGGCATGAGCGAAGATGATCTACGCAAGCCGATGTCGCACGGCGTTCGCGGCATGCGCGAACGCGCCCAGCATTTCAACGGGAATCTCTCGGTCTCTTCGACCTCCGACGGTACGACCGTCGTGGTGACGATCCCGAAACAGGGCGCCTGAAGCCGCTGCGCCCCGCGCGGGCGCGCCGGCAAGGCGCTGCCCGCGCCGGGTCAACCGGCGCTGCGACGGCGGTCGAGCATCGGCCGGTCGCGCACCGCGCCGTAGCCGGACTGGATCCGGCCCAGCGAGCGCGACCGTTCGCCGCGGAACTGCAGCGTTTGATCGCCGATCACGCGGCCCCAGCTCTCTTCGAGCGCGCCGATGAACGACCTCAGACGTCCTTCGATTCGATCACGATTCATCGCTGCTCCGATGCGGTGCCGTCAAGCCGACTTCACGACCAGGTTGTCGACGACGTTCTTGACCCCGCTGGTCGACGACGCGATCTGCTTCGCCCGGTCGCGCAGCTCATTGGAGGCGACGGTCCCCGACAGGGTTACCGTGGCTTCCTTGGTGTCGACGTTGATATCGGTCGACTTCAGCCCCGGTTCCGCGATCAGCGCAGCCTTGACCTTGGCGGTAATCGCCGTGTCGTCAGCCGCCATCGCGACCTTCGAGCTGGCGTTCGCGGTAGTGTCGGCGACCTTGTCTGCCGCCCGATCCATTTTCTGGCCGACCGTCGCGCCAGTGCCGGTACCCTGTTGGCCGCAGCCGGCGATAAGCAGCAAGCTCGAGGCCACCGCTGTAATCGCGATCATTGGCTTTAGGTGACTGTGCATTTTTGCTCCTTGCAGTGTCTGTTCCCGCCTCCTGGCCGGCGGTTCTGGCCTCGTGCCGCTAGCAATGCTGTGCGGCACGCTCCCAATACGGCTTGGCGCCGAAGTATGCGTGGATGAACACCGCGAGCTCGCGATCGAGCAGCGCGTTCATCGCTTCGACGCGCATCGACGGCGCCCGCTCGATCCAATCGCGCGTGGCATTGACACAGATCCCGTCACCGTCGACCTGCATGTACATCGTGTTCCAGGGCACCGCGATCAGCCGCTCGCTCCAGTCCGGCGCATGGTCGAGAACCACGACACCGTAGGCGACTCTGCCGGCATGCATATCGACCAGGACGTCGAGCAGCTCGCCGACGCGCTGGCCCTGGCTGTCGAGCACGATGCAGCCGAGCAGGCTGTCCGCACCGACGATCGGCGATCGGCCGAACCCTGTCCGCTTTACTTCGACTTCGGGAAACAGGTCCGGTGTCCGGGTCCGGTCGCTTTCCTGCGCTTGCCTGAACATGCCTGTCTCCCCCTGTGGTAGACAGACTATGCCGATTGCCGGGACCTGCCGCTATCGGTCCGCGACTGTTTCTCGTGTCGGCGCAATGCGACCCCGCTGTCGGACAAAGACCTACATCAGTTTTTCAGATTCGGCGGCAGATGGCTGAGGAGGTCGGCGAGGTCGTCGGCATGCTCCTCCTCCTTGGCCTGGATTTCCTCCATCAGACGCCGCGAAGTGGCATCGAACGGCGCGAAATAGGCGGCGATCTCGCGATAGCTGTCGATCGCGATCCGCTCGGCGACCAGGTCCTCCTTGATCATGTCGATCAGGTCCTTGCCCTCGACGTATTCCGAGTGGCTTCGCGTTGCCAGGCCGTCCGGCGAAAAATTCGGCTCGCCGCCCAATTGCACGATGCGTTCGGCGATCAGGTCCGCGTGCGCCTGCTCCTCGATGGCATGCTCGAGAAATTCGGCGGCCACCGGCCCGGCATGTATCCCGCGTGCCATGAAATGGTGGCGACGGTAGCGAAGCACGCAGATGATCTCGGTCGCCAAGGCTTCGTTGAGCACACGGATCGCCGTCTGCGTGTCACCGCCGTATCCGGCGGTGACCGCGCCCTCTTCGATGTGTTGCCGCGCCCGCTGCCGCAGGCTCGCGACGTCGGAAAGAAATGGTTGCTTGCTCATGACGTCTCCTGGATCGGCGCGGAAGGCGGGGTGCCGGGGCGCGAACATGATCTACGCAGCAGGAATCATGCCGACCCGCGTCCGCACTGGCGCGGTTCGCACCGCCGGAATCGATTGCGACAAAGATGCCGAACCGGCGTGTAATTCTTACAGCGAAGAGCGACCAGGCCGCGATCGCCGCAAGGTCAGATCAGCGCGCGCTGTCGATCGACTCCGGCATCGACGACGGCCAGCGCGGTCATGTTGACGATGCGCCGCACGGTGGCCGACGGCGTCAGGATGTGGATGGGCTTGGCGACGCCGAGCAGGATCGGCCCGAGCGTCAGCCCGCTGCCGGCGGCAACCTTCAGCAGATTGAAAGAAATATTGGCGGCATCCAGCGTCGGCATGATCAGAAGATTGGCGTCGCCCTTGAGCCGAGCATCGGGAAACGCGCTGCGGCGGATCTTTTCCGACAGCGCCGCATCGCCCTGCATTTCGCCTTCGACCTCGAGATCGGGCTCCTGCGCGTTGATAAGCGACAGCGCCAATTGCATCTTGCGCGCCTGCGGGTCGGTGCTGGAGCCGAAACTCGAGTGCGATACCAGCGCCACCTTGGGGACGATGCCGAAGCGGCGCACCTCCTCGGCCGCGAGCCGTGCGATCTCTGCGATCTGCTCTGCCGTGGGGTCCCGGTTGACGTAGGTGTCGGCGATGAACAGCGTCCGGTCGTGCAGCAGCACGGCATTCATCGCCGCCCAGGTCGTCACGCCGTCGCGCAGGCCGACGACCTGTTCGATGTAGTGCCGGTGCGCCGAATGCGGTCCGAACGTTCCGCACAGCATGCCGTCCGCGTCTCCCATGTGGATCATCATCGCGCCGATCAATGTCAGCCTGCGCCGCATCTCGATTTTGGCGAACTGCTGGGACACGCCCTTGCGCTGCGTCAGCCGATAGTACTCGGTCCAATAGGCGCGGTAGCGCGGATCGGATTCCGGATTGACGATCTCGATGTCGACGCCGGGCTTGATGCGCAAGCCGTATCGCTCCAGGCGCCGCTCGATCACCGCGGGACGGCCGATCAGCATCGGCCGGGCCAGGCCTTCGTCGACGACGACCTGGACCGCACGCAGCACGCGCTCTTCCTCGCCCTCGGCGTAGACGACCCGCTTCGGCGCCTTTTTCGCGGCCTGAAAGATCGGCTTCATCAACAGGCCCGAGTGGTAGACGACCTGCAGCAGGCGCGCGTGGTAGGCGTCGAAGTCCTCGATCGGACGCGTCGCGACGCCGGACGACATCGCCGCCCGTGCGACCGCCGGGGCGATCATGACGATCAGTCTCGGGTCGAACGGCTTGGGGATCAGATATTCGGGGCCGAACTTGACGTCCTGCACGCCGTAGGCGGCGGCGACGATGTCCGACTGCTCCACCATCGCGAGGTCGGCGATCGCCCGCACGCAAGCGAGCTTCATCGCTTCGTTGATCGTCGTCGCGCCGACATCCAGCGCACCGCGGAAAATGAACGGAAAGCAAAGGACGTTGTTGACCTGGTTCGGAAAGTCCGACCGGCCGGTTGCGATGACCGCGTCGGGCCGAGCCGCCTTGGCGACATCGGGCATGATCTCGGGCTCGGGATTGGCCAGCGCCATGATCAACGGCCTGTCCGCCATCAGCTTCAGCATTTCGGGCTTGAGCACGCGCGGCGCCGAGAGTCCGATAAAGATGTCGGCGCCGGGAATGATGTCGGCCAGCTTTCGCGCGTCGGTGGCCTGTGCGTAGCGCGCCTTGTTGTCGTCCATCTCCTCCTTGCGGCCGCGATAGACGACGCCGGCAATGTCGGCGACCCAGATGTTTTCGCGCTGAACGCCGAGCTCGACCAGCAGGTCGAGGCAGGCGAGCGCCGCGGCGCCGGCGCCCGAGCACACGAGCTTGACCGCGCGGATCTCCTTGCCGACGACGCGAAGACCGTTCAGCACCGCGGCGCCGACGATGATCGCCGTGCCATGCTGGTCGTCGTGGAATACCGGGATCCGCATGCGCTCGCGGCATTTGCGCTCGACATAGAAGCACTCGGGCGCCTTGATGTCCTCGAGATTGATGCCGCCGAACGTCGGCTCGAGCGCACAGATGATGTCGACCAGCCGGTCAGGATCGCGTTCGTCGATTTCGATGTCGAAACAGTCGATGCCGGCGAATTTCTTGAACAGGACCGACTTGCCCTCCATCACCGGCTTGCCGGCGAGAGGACCGATCGCGCCGAGTCCAAGGACCGCCGTGCCGTTGGTGATGACGCCGATCAGGTTGCCGCGCGCGGTGAGATTTCGCGCCTGGCCCGGATCGCGGACGATTTCGTCGCAGGCGGCGGCGACGCCCGGCGTATAAGCGAGCGCGAGGTCCCGCTGGTTGGTCAGCTGCTTGGTCGGCAGGATCGAGATCTTGCCCGGCGGATGCGCCCGATGGTATTCGAGCGAGGCCTCGCGTATGTCCTGATCGGGCATCTCTTTGCTCATCGTTCGTCCGCGGGAAAGATCATAGCAGAAGCCCCTGTCGACGCCTTGCGGTCCGCGGTGCAGAACGGCCGGTCGGCGCTCGCGCTGACCGTATAATGCGCGCACTGGCCCTGCCACGGAATTTCTGCCGATGCTTCTCTTCTGGTTCCTCGCCGCCGGCCTGCTGCTCAGCGCATTGACCGTGCTGCTCTGGCCTCTGCTGCGCACCCGGCGCGCAAGCGCGGTGCCGGACGCCGACTCGGCGGCGATCGCGGTGCTACGCGATCAGAAACGCGCTGCGGACGAAGACTTCGCATCGGGTGTGATCACCGGCGCCGAGCGCGAGGCCGTCGTGTCGGATCTCGCGCGGCGCGTCGCCAATGAGATCGGCGCGTCGCCGCAGAAGGCGGCCGGCGGCGCGATGCCGGGGCGATCATGGCCGCTGGCCATAGCGCTGCTGGTATCGATTCCGGTGCTGGCGATCGTCCTCTACGGCCGTCTCGGCGACCCGGGAGCCGCCGCTGTGGCGGCAGCGGCCGACGGCGGGCATGAAATGAGCGATCCGCAAATCGCCGCAATGATCGGCGCGCTGGAGCGACGGCTGCAGCAGCATCCCGACAACGCCGAAGGCTGGGCGCTGCTGGCGCGCTCGTACTACACGCTGGGTCGGTTTCCCGCCGCGGCGGAAGCGTACACCAAGGCGCTTGCGCTGGCGCCCGACAACCCGGATCTGCTCGCCGACTACGCCGACGCCCTGGGCATGATGCAAGGCCGCCACCTCGCCGGCAAACCGCTCGCCCTGATCGAGCGTGCGCTGGCCGTCGATCCACAGCATGGAAAGGCGCTCGCGCTTGCCGCGACAGCCGCAATGGAAGCGCACGATCCTTCGAAGGCGCTGACTTACTGGCGCAGGCTCGCCGCGCAGCTCCCCCCGGGCTCCGATGACGCAATCCAGGTTGCCGCCGTGATCGCCGAGCTCGGTGGTGGCGCGGCGGATGCCGTGAAGACGACGCGGGCGCCGACGCCGGCCGGCGCAGGCAACGCCGGCACTATCAGTGGACGCGTCGCCGTGAGCCCCTCGCTGGCAAAACAAGTCGCGCCCACCGACACGGTTTTCATCTTCGCGCGCGCGTCGAGCGGACCACGGATGCCGCTGGCCGCGATGCGAATCCCGGCCAGCGAATTGCCAAAGGAATTCACGCTCGACGATGCGATGAGCATGGCCGGCGCCAAGCTCTCGACGGCGAACGAAGTCATCGTCGAAGCGCGCCTGTCGCGCACCGGCAATGCCCTCGCGCAGCCCGGTGATCTGTTCGGGAAAAGCGCGCCGGTCAAGCCCGGCGCCACCGGCCTGCGCATCACCATAGACCAGGTCGTCCCCTAGCGCGTTACGGCGAAAGCGGGGCGGTGCCATGCTATGATCGCCGCCAGCCAAATTCGGGAGGGGCTTCGCTAGCATGGCACTGCGTTCGGACGGCGATTTTGTCGCGCAGCGTTCGAGCCGGTTGCGGCATGCAGCGATCGTCGTCATCGCGCTGGGCGCGAGCGCTTGCGCGCTTGCCGTTGCCGCGCCGGTCGACGACTTGCGCACCGCGGTCGAGGCCGGCGACTCCGCCGCAGCGTACGCCCGGCATTGCGCAACATCGATCGACGCCCCCGACCGTCCGCCGGAATTCGACCTGTGGTGCGGTGTCGCGGCTGTCGACATCGGCCGCTCCGGCGAAGGCGTCCTGGCACTCGAGCGTTATGTGCTGCAATTTCCCGACGATGCGCGCGCCCGGCTCGAGCTGGCGCGAGCCTATTTCTACGCCGGCGACGACGTCCGCTCGCGTGAGGAATTCGAAGCGGTGGCCCGAAGCCGGCCGCCCCCCGAGGTCCAGGCCGGGATCGACCGCTATCTCGCGGCGCTGACCGATCGCGAGGCGCGCTATCGCGGACGGCGCACGGCGTTCGTCGAGGTCGGCGGCGGCTACGACAGCAATGCCAACGCCGGCGTTGCGCAGGCCGATATCGGCTTGCCGGTGCTCGGGCCGGTCACCGTCGACGATTTTGGCGTGCGCAAGGAATCGGCGTTCGGATGGCTGGCTGCCGGCGCCGAGGTCCGCCACCCCGTGTCCGCCGGATTGACGGTCAACGGCAGCATCTACGGCGGCGGCGCGTTCTACGCATCGGCCTCCGAATTCAACCTGGCCAATTACGGCGCGGCGCTCGGCGCCTCCTACCGCGCCGATCGCAACGAGTACGCGCTGGCCTACGCCCACGGCGAGATCGCGCTGGACGGATCGCGCTACCGCTGGACCGACGGCGTCGGTCTCGAATGGCGCCGGCAGATCTCCGAACTGTCCTCGTTCGCGCTTGCGCCGCAATACGCGCGCATCGGCTACGACGGCGACAATGCGGCCCGCAATGCCGACCTGAGCGCCTTGAGCGCGAGCTACCGGCAGGTGTGGCTGCGCCGCTGGCAGCCGGTGCTGAACGCGACACTGTTCTACGGCGACGAGCACAATCGCGAGGGCCGCGGCGATCTCGGCCGCCGCATCCAGGGCGTAGGCGTCGACGTCACGGTATCGCCATCGGCTTTCTGGGCGCTCAACGCCGGCGTCGCCTACGCCGAAAGCGATTACGACGCGCCGATTCCGCTGCTCGACGTCACGCGGCGCGACCGCAACCTCGGCGTGAGCGTCGGCGCGGTCTACCTCATCAACCGCAACCTGAGCGTGCGCGGCGAGTACCGGTACGCCAAAAACACCTCGAATCTCGAGCTCTACGAATACACGCGCCACGTCGGCGCACTGAAGGTTCGCTATGAATTCAAATAGCACGGCCATTGCGCGCCGGCGCCGGCTCGCGTGCCGCCTCGGTCTGCTGCTCTGCTGCGCGCTGGCGGCGACTGGTGCGCTGGCGCAGAACGCGGGAAAGATCCTGCTGGCGGTCGGCGATGTCACCGCCGTCCGCGGCGGCGAGCGTGTGCGTCTTTCCGCCGGGGCGATGGTCAGCGCCGGCGACAGCGTCGTCACCGGGGCGGACAGCTATGCCCAGATACGCTTCAGCGACGATGCGCTGGTTGCGCTCAAGCCCGAAACCGAGTTTCGCATCGAGCGCTTCAATTTCACCGGCAAGCAAGATGGCAGCGAGGCCGCGGTCTTCCGGCTGGTGCGCGGCGGCTTCCGGACGCTGACCGGGCAGATCGGCAAGCTCAACCACGATCAGTATCAGCTGCTGACCACGCAGGCGACGATCGGCATACGCGGCACGCACTATCAGGTGCAGATCTGCGCGGCCGGCCAATGCAAGAACCGCGGGGCCGACGTCGGCGCCGGCATGTACGGCGGCGCCTACGAAGGAGGCGTCGTCGTCGCCAACGGTTTTGGCAGCGGCGAGTTCGGCGCCGACGAGTTTTTCTATGTGCCGGACGGACAGGCACCGCTGCGCTGGCTCGGGCCGCCCGATTTCCTGTCCGACAAGCTCGAGCGCCGCACGCGCGTCGCGCGTACCGCGCCGACCGAATTGCGCTTTGCCAAGGTGCCCGAGACCGCGCCGCCGCCGGCGCTGCCGCAACCGGCGTTCGCCTTCATGGCGACCGAAGATCTGGGTGGCGGACTGCTCACCGGCGGAAAGACGATCGTCGTCGGATCGGACCGCTATACGCTGGAGCTCGACACCACGGCGAATCCCGACTTGCAGCTCGGCATCGTCGCCGGCGCGTTGCACTCGTTCCACAACGGCTCCCTCGCGGCGGATCTCGGCACGGCGACATTGACCGACGTCGGCAGCGACGGCTCGATCCCGTCGCGCTTCGCCGCGGGCAGCGGGCTCAACTGGGGCCGCTGGTCCGGGGCCGGCTCGACGATCGCGCAGGCGCTCGGCAATCAGGTCGTTCACAACGACGGCGGCGATCTGCACTACATCTACGGCAATACCGCAACAGCGCTGCCGACGTCCGGCCAGGTGTCGTACGCGGTGGTCGGCGGCACGCGGCCGACCGATTCGGGCACCGGCGCCGTCGGGACGCTCGTCTCCGGGGGCACCGTCAACGTCAACTTCACCACCGCGCAGCTGGGCCTGTCAGGTCTGACCGCCGGCTTCAACGACGCGAACTACACGATGGGTGGCACCGCCAGCATCGTCAACGGCCGCTTCTCGACCGGCGGCGTCGGCGGCGCCTCGACCGGTTGCGCCGGCGGCGCTTGCCAACCGCTGGTCGCCGGAAACTTCACCGGGTTTTTTGCCGGACCCGGCGGATCCGGCATCGGCATCGACTACTATTTCAACACCCGCACCGGCAGCGTGATCGAGGGCGTCGTCGGCTATCGCAAATGCGGGCCCGGCGGCTGCTGAAGGCCCGCCGGGGCTATTTGGTCGCGAAGTTGGTCGCGCCGTCCCAGTCCGCCGGCGGACGCGCCGCGGCGTAGGCCGCGCAGCGCTGCGCGAAATAGGCGTACAGACGCGTCGCCGGATGCGCGCTGGCTAGCGCCGCGAGCGATGCCGCCGCATCGGCGAAGCGACGCTCGCGATATTGCAGCAGCGCCCTGTCCCACGCGGCGATTTCCACGGCGCTCGCCTCTGCCGCTTCCGGCAGCGGCTCGAATATCGTCACCGGATTCGCCCTGCCCTTGACACGCACGCGATCGATTTCGCGACAGCGGATGTCGGGCACGGCCGCGCGCGTGTCCTCGCCGATGATGACGGCGACGCCGTATTCCTTGGTCAGCCCCTCGAGCCTCGATGCCAGGTTGACCGCGTCGCCCAGCACCGTATAAGCCTTGCGGAATTCCGAGCCCATGTCGCCGACGTTCATGGCGCCGGTGTTGATGCCGACGCCGATGACCAGCTCCGGCCAGCCCCGCTTCTTGAACTCCTGTGCCAGCGACGACATTCTGCGCTGCATCGCCAGCGCGGCGAGAACGGCGTCGCGCGCGTGGTTCGGATTGTCGATCGGCGCGCCCCAGAATGCCATGATCGCGTCGCCCACGTATTTGTCGACCGTCCCGTGATGCGCGTGGATGATCTCGGTCATCGGCGTCAGATAGGCGTTCAGCATCGCCGACAGTTCGCGTGGCGGCAGTTTTTCCGACAGCGCGGTGAACTCGCGCACATCGCAGAACAGCACGGTCATCGTGCGGCTCTCGCCGACCATGCTGTAGCGCTCGCCGCTTTCGACCATTTGCGCGACCCGCTCGCGCGGCACGTACTCGCCGAACATCGCCGAAACCCGGCGGATCTTGCGTTCCTCTCGCATGAAGCCGGCCAGCATGTTCCAGGCGAACAGGACAGCGAGCATCAGCAGGGTCGCAGCCACCGGGACGACCTCGTTCAGCTTGATCCAGAGCAGAAGGTTCGCCGCGGCCACCGCACCCATGACGGCGACGACGCCCAGCGCATTGAATACCGGATCGCGGTAGGGAATGACGAACAGCACGACCAGCCCGGTCAGCAGCATGACCAGCGCCTCGATCGCGTTCGCGTTCGCCGGAACCGATTTCAAATTCTGGTTCAGCATGCCGGAAAGGAGGCTGGCGTGGATTTCGACCCCGGGAAAGTCGGCGGCGAGCGGCGTCGGTCGCAAATCCTGCAGTCCCTTGGCCGTCGTCCCGACCAGCGCGATCGCACCGGCGAAATCCGCCGGCGCGGTTCCCGCCAGCACGTCGGCCGCCGAGTAGTAGCGAAAGGTCTTGGGCTTGCCGCGAAACGGGATCAGCGCCGTTCCGTCGGCTGCGGTCGGAAGGGCCAGCCCGCCGACATCGAACCCGTCGAGGCGGCTGTCGGAATCGAAATGAGGCGTCACCCGCTTGGCTTCGAGCACGACGCGCGCGATGGCGAGCGACAGCGCCGGGTAGTACGCGTTGCGATAGAGCTCGACCATCGGAACGCGACGCACGACGTTGTCGGCGTCGAAGAACGGGTCGACATGACCGCTGCCAGCGGCCGCCTGCGCGAGCTCCGCGATGGCCGCCGTGTAGCCGACCGCGGGCTGGATCGGAATGATGCCGCCGCCGATATCCTGGGCGCGAAACAGCGGCGGCGGCAGCGCGCCGATCTGCTGCGCTTCGTAGGTGAAGCCGAACCCCAGGATGACCGGCCTGCCGCGAATCGCCTCGGCGAATCGCGCATCGAAGTCGAGCTCGGGACGCAGCCTGTCGAGCGTCGCGACATAGCCGCGGTCGTCCTTGAGGTCGCGCTGCGCCAGCCGCTCGAGCACGTCGATGCCCGACGAGCGGTCCGGTTCGGCGAACACGACGTCGAAGCCGACGGCCCGCGCCTGGTAGCGATCCAGCAATTGGCTCGTCAGGCGGGCCAGCTTGTCGCGCGACCACGGCCAGCGTCCTTCGCGCTGCAGGCTGGGCTCGTTGATGTCGATGATGACGACCTGGGGATCATCGCGATTCGGCAAGGTGAGCTTGAGCCGCGTGTCGTACGAGATCGCTTCGAGCTTGGCCAGCAGCGTCGTCTTGCCGAACTGCGTCAGCGGATGCAGCAGGAAGACGGCGAGGATCAGCAGGCCGACGAGCCAGCGCGGCACGCCGATCAGCCACGTGGCGAGCGTCCCGGGTGCGAGACGCACGGGCAGGCGGGCTAGCGTCGCGGCCGCCGGCGCAGCGCCGCCATCGCCAGCGCCGCGACCGCGACGGAGAGCAGGGCCAACCCGAGCGATGAAAGCGCGGGGATCGAGTTCGCACTGGACGTCGAGGCCTCTGCGCTCGCTCTCGCTCCGGGCGGCGCCGGCAGCAGGACGCCTTTGATCACCAGCTCATCGACCGGTCCGGCACTCGCGGGAAGGTGCGAGCTGTCGCCGGCATAGGCGGCCGACAAGGCGAACGCGTCGATCGTCAACCCGGTCAAGCGGAAGTCCACGCGGCCATTCGGATCCAGTGCGCGCGAGAGCGGGGCGGAAATCTTTTCCGGCGCTGTACCCGGTGGCACGGCGTCGAACGGCGCTCCGCAGAAGGCGCCCGTCGCACGCACGCAAAGCTGCACCGTACCCTGCGGTGAAGGAGGACCGCCGGACGCGACCAGCGTGACGCTCACCGGCTGCCCGAATACCGCGATCTGCGGCACCGCCACCAGCGACAGCGTCGTCGCCGCGCGCTCGACGATAAGCACGTAGGTCTGCACCGCCGGCACATTGCAGCTGTTGTTCGCCGTGACGGTCAAGGTGGATGTCCCGGCGGCCTCCGGCGTACCGCTGATCAAACCGGAGACGGCATCGAAGGAAAGGCCTGGCGGCAAGCCGTCGACCGAAAGCATTAGCGTCGGCGTGCCGGTCGCGCTGACCGTGAATGCATAGGGCGCTCCCGCGGTGCCTGGCGGGGGCGGAGCGCTGGTGATCGTCGGATCGAAGCACGCCGGTTCGACTAGTAGAGTGAACGTTCTCTGGGCGGTCGTAAGTGGGGTGGGATAGGTATCGATCGCGATGACCGCGCACTGAAAAGTCCCTGGTTCACTTGGAGTACCGGACAGCGTGCCCGTGCGCGGATCGAGTACAACACCCGATCCCGCCAGACAGTTGGTCGGGCTCAGGCTCCAGTCGACGGGGTATTTAGGCAAATGGCTGTTGATCGGGACGAAGCTGGAAACGAAGGGGCGGCCGACTTGCGCGATCAGCGGGCCGCCGACCTGGATCGCGGTGATCGCACCGGCAGACGTCGCCACGCCCAGCAGCAGCGCCGCCAGCAGCGCGGGCACGCAGCGGGCGCCGCCTCGGGCAACGAGCACTGTGAATCCGGACGACCGAGGCATCGACAAGTCCTTGCCGGACGGATTGAACGCCGGCCGGGCGCAACCTTAGCACATCCGTCGCTGCGCCGCCTTTCGCGCTGACAGGGGGCTGCTGCGCCGCCGGGCTATAATCGCTCTCCCCTTTGTTCCGCGGCGTCAGATCGGATGCTGGAATCGAAGCAGCTGGCCGCGCAGCGCGGCGCCGCGACATTGTTCTCCGGCATCGATTTCCGGCTGGCACCTGGCGACGCCTTGCTGGTCACCGGCGCCAACGGCAGCGGCAAGACGACGCTGCTGCGCATTGCGGCCGGGTTGTCGCATGCCGCCCAAGGCACGCTGTCGTGGCGCGGCGTGGCGGTCGCCCCACTCGACGCCGAGTTGCGTGCGGCAGTGACCTACATCGGACACGCCGCGGCGCTCAAGGACGAGCTGACCGCCGAGGAGAATCTCGCTTCGCAGACAAGCCTGCATGCGGGCAGCGCCGACAGCGGCGCGATCGCAAGGGCGCTCGGCTTGTGGTCGCTCGACCGGCAGCGCGCGCTGCCGGCGCGCGCATTGTCGATGGGTCAGCGTCGACGCATCGGGCTCGCACGCTTGGCGCTGGTGCCGCGACCTCTGTGGATACTCGACGAGCCGGCGGCGGCGCTAGACGCCGCAGGCCTCGCGCTGCTGTGCGGCATGATCGGCGCGCATCTCGCTCAAGGCGGGATGGCGATCATCGCCACGCATCAGGACATCGGCTTGTCCGGACCATCGGTGCGCGGCTTGGCGTTGTCATGACCGCGGCGCAAGCAGCGCCGCGACCGCTTCCGGCGCCAGGCGCCTGGCGCGGCGTCGCATGGGCGGTACGGCGCGACTTGAGGCTCGCGCTGCGCTCGAAGGCCGAGCTCGGCGTGCAGCTGCTGTTCTACGTGATCGTCGCAACCCTCGTTCCGCTCGGCGTCGGCCCAGACTCGGTCTTGCTGCGTGCCCTCGGCCCGGGCGTGCTCTGGGTGGCCGCGCTGCTGGCGTCGCTGCTCGCGCTGCCGCGCCTGTTTGCAATGGATTTCGCCGACGGCACGCTCGAGCAGATGACTTTGTCGCCGTATCCGCTGCCTGCGTTGATCTCCGGTAAAATAGCGGCGCACTGGCTTGCGACCGGCCTGCCGCTGGTGGCGGTCTCGCCGCTGCTGGGACTGCAGTTCGGCCTCGGCGGTGACGAACTGGTCGTGCTGGCGCTCGGCTTGTTGCTGGGAACGCCGACGCTGTCGCTGATCGGCGCCGTCGGCGCCGCATTGACGCTGGGCTTGCGCAACGGCGCGCTGCTCGCGCTTCTGGTCCTGCCGCTGTACGTTCCGGTCCTGATCTTCGGCGCGGGCGCGGTCGACGCGGTACGCACAGGCCTGGGCGCCGGAGCCGAGCTGTCGCTGCTCGGCGCGGGCCTGCTGGGCGCGCTGGTCGGCGCGCCGCTCGCGGCCGCGGCAGCGGCGCGCATCGCGATCGATTGAGTCGAAAGGACGCCTTTTGAACTGGTTCCGCTTCGCTTCACCGGCGTCGTTCTACCCGCTGGCTGGGCGGCTGGCGCCTTGGTTCGGCGGGGCGGCGGCGCTGTTTGCGGCGGCGGGACTCTATGTCGGCCTGGTCGCGGCGCCGACCGATGCCACGCAAGGCGACGCTTACCGCATCATTTTCGTCCACGTGGCGGCGGCGTGGATGTCGATGTTCATTTATCTGGTGATGGCCTTCTGGTGTGCGGTGTCGCTGATGTTCAACGCCCGCCTCGCCGCGATGATGGCGCAGGCGCTCGCGCCGACGGGCGCGCTGTTCACCGCGCTGGCGCTGGTCACCGGTGCGCTCTGGGGCAAGCCCACGTGGGGAACCTACTGGGCCTGGGACGCGCGAATGACCTCGGAGCTCATCCTGCTGTTCCTCTACCTCGGCTACATGGCACTGCGCCAGGCGATCGACGAGCCGCGGCGCGCCGATCGCGCCAGCGCGGTGCTGGCGCTGGTCGGCGCGATCAACGTGCCTATCATCTATTTCTCGGTCAAATGGTGGAATACGCTGCATCAGGGAGCGAGCGTCAGCCTGACATCGGCGCCGACGATGGCCGCAATGATGCTGACCGGCATGCTGCTGATGGCCTTGGCCGCGTGGTTCTATTCGATCGCGATCGCGCTGACCCGGGTGCGCGCGATCATCCTCGAACGCGAGCGCCACGCCGGATGGGTCGGCGAGGCCGCGCTGGCAGCCAGGGGCGCGCGATGAGCGTCGCCGAATTTGTCAGCATGGGCGGCTATGGCTTCTACGTCTGGGGCTCGTACACGGCATGCGTGCTCGCCATCGCAGCCGAAATCGTGATCGTCCGTTCGCGTTTCGCGGCGGCGCGGCGCGCTGCCGGCGGCCGGGAGCCCTCGGCATGAAGCCGCGGACACGCCGCTTCGGCTGGATCGCCGGCGGCCTCGCCCTGCTCGGCGTGGCCACCGCGCTGGTGCTCAACGCCTTCCAATCCAACCTCGTGTTCTTCTTTACGCCGTCGCAAGTCGCCGCCAACGAAGCACCGCGCGGCCGCCCGTTTCGCATCGGCGGGATGGTCGAGACAGGCAGTCTTACCCGCGACCGCGACAGCCTGACCGTACACTTCCGGGTGACCGATACCGCGCGCACGATACCGGTCAGCTACACGGGCCTGTTGCCCGACCTGTTCAAGGAGGGCAAAGGCGTCGTCGCGCAGGGATCGCTTGCGCCCGACGGCAGCTTTCACGCCACCGAGGTGCTCGCCAAGCACGATGCGAACTACATGCCGCCCCAGGCGCAGAGTGCGATCGACCAGGCCCAGCGGGGAATGACGATGCCGAGCCTGCACGAAACGAAGGCGAACAAGTGATCCCCGAGCTCGGCCACTTCGCGTTGATCGTGGCGCTGCTGGTCGCAGCCACGCAGGGCATTGTCCCGATGCTGGGCGCCGCGCGCAACCACCGGCGGATGATGGCGCTGGCGCGGCCGGCGGCGCGGATGCAATTCGTGCTCGTGGCGATCGCGTTCGCGTGCCTCGCCTGGTCGTTCGCATCGAACGATTTTTCGGTGCAGAACGTTGCCTCCAACTCGAACTCGGAGTTGCCGCTGCATTACCGCATCGCGGCGACCTGGGGCTCGCACGAAGGCTCGCTGTTGCTGTGGGCGTTGATGCTCGCCGGCTGGAGCTGCGCGGTGTCGGTGTTTTCGCGCAATCTTCCCGACGCGCTGGCCGCGCGCGTGCTGTCGGTGATGGGCCTCGTCAGCGTCGGCTTCCTGCTGTTCCTGCTGTTCACCTCGAATCCCTTCGCGCGGCTGCTCCCGCCCGCGCCCGAAGGACGCGATCTGAATCCGCTGCTGCAGGACCCCGGCATGGTGTTCCATCCGCCGCTGCTGTACATGGGTTACGTCGGCTTCTCGGTTGCGTTCGCGTTCGCGCTGGCGGCGCTGATCGGCGGCCGGCTCGACGCGACCTGGGCGCGCTGGTCGCGGCCATGGACGACGGTCGCGTGGGCATTTCTGACGACGGGAATCGCGCTGGGCAGCGGCTGGGCTTACTACACGCTCGGCTGGGGCGGATGGTGGTTCTGGGACCCGGTCGAGAACGCATCGTTCATGCCGTGGCTGACCGGCACCGCGCTGATCCATTCGCTCGCGGTGACCGAGAAGCGCGGCGCCTTCCGCAGCTGGACGGTGCTGCTGGCGATCCTGGCGTTTTCGCTTTCGCTGCTCGGGACTTTCCTGGTGCGCTCCGGCGTCATCACCTCGGTGCACGCGTTCGCGACCGACCCGGCGCGCGGCGTGTTCATCCTCGCATTCCTCGCGATCGTCATCGGCGGCTCGCTTGCGCTGTTCGCGTGGCGCGCCGCAAGCGTCGGACTCGGCGGCTCGTTCGCACTCGTGTCGCGAGAGTCGATGCTGCTCGCCAACAACGTCGTGCTGGTCGTGGCGATGGCGAGCGTGCTGCTCGGCACGCTCTACCCGCTGTTCCTCGACGCACTCGACCTGGGCAAGATTTCGGTCGGCCCTCCGTATTTCGACGCGGTGTTCTACCCGTTGCTGGCGCCAGCGGTGTTCCTGATGGGCGTCGGTCCGATCACGCGATGGAACCGCGCCGCGGTGCCTGAGCTGGCGGCGCGGCTGAAATGGGCGCTGGCGGTCGCGCTGGTTAGCGCGCTGCTGCTGCCGTTCGTGCTCGGACGCTGGTCGCCGCTGATCGCCTTCGGGCTGTTTCTCGCGCTGTGGCTTTTCGCCAGCACCGCGGTCAATCTGTGGCAGCGGATCAAAGGCTCGCATCGCGGTGGTCTGTGGGCGAGGCTCGCCGCGAATCCAGCGTCCTATTACGGCATGCTGCTCGCGCATTTCGGCGTCGGCCTGTTCATCGTCGGCGTCACGCTGGTCAAGGGCTACGAAATCGAACGCGACGTGCGGCTCGACGTCGGCCAACGGGTCGCCGTCGGCCCGTACGAATTCGCTTTCCTCGGTGTCACGCCCGCGCCCGGACCGAATTACCGCGCACTGGTCGGCACCGTCGAGGTCCGCCGCGACGGGCAATTGGTCGAGACGCTGCATCCTGAAAAGCGGGTATACAACGCGTCCGGACAGACGATGACGATCGCAGCGATCGACACCGCCTTCTCCGGCGACCGCTATGTCTCGCTGGGCGAGCCGGTTGGCGGCGACGGCGCGACCGCCGGCGCGTGGGGCGTGCGCATTTACCTCAAACCGTTTGTCGACTGGATCTGGCTCGGCGCGTTCGTCATGGCGCTCGGCGGCTTTGTCGCCATTTCCGACCGTCGCTATCGCCTCGCGGTGCGACGCCGGCTCGGCGCACTGGCCGGCGCCGCGGCAGGCGAATGACGGGATCGTCGACGAAGCTGCTGCGGTGGTCGATACCGCTGGCGGTCTTCGTCGTGCTGCTGGCGTTTCTGTGGGTCGGACTGGGACGCGATCCGCGCGAGGTCCCATCCCCGCTGATCGGCAAGCCCGCGCCGGCGTTTCAGCTCGTGCAGCTGCACGATCCGGGCAAGACGCTTGCAACGAGCGATCTCAAGGGCAAGGTCTGGCTGCTCAACGTGTGGGCGTCCTGGTGCGTGTCGTGCCGCGTCGAGCATCCGCTGCTGCTGCAGCTTGCCAGGACCAACGTCGTGCCGGTGTACGGTCTCGACTACAAGGACAAGGCCGACGACGCGCTCGCCTGGCTCGCGCAGCACGGCAACCCCTACACCGCGTCGATCGTCGACAGCGACGGCAAGGTCGGCATCGACTACGGCGTGTACGGCGTGCCGGAGACATTCCTGATCGACAAGGCGGGGGTCGTCCGCTACAAGCAGATCGGACCGCTGACCGTCGAGGCATTGCAGCAGAAGATTCTTCCACTGGTCCGCCAGCTGCAGCAATGACCCCTCGAGGCCGGATCGGCGCATGGCTGGCGATGATCGCGATCGTCGCCGGCGGTGCGCTCGCCGCCGACCCGCCGCCGGCCGCGCCGTCACCGGCGCTCGAAGCGCGGCTCAAGAATCTCGAGACGGAGCTTCGCTGCCTGGTCTGCCAGAATCAGACGCTGGCCGATTCGAACGCGGATCTCGCCGGCGACTTGCGCCGCGAGGTGCGTGAACTCGCTCTGGCCGGCCGCAACGATGCCGAAATCCGCGATTATCTGGTCGCCCGCTACGGCGACTTCGTGCTCTACGATCCGCCATTGAAGCGCACGACCTGGCTGCTGTGGTTCGGGCCGTTCGTGCTGCTGGTCGGCGGCGGCATCGTATGGTGGCAGGTCTTGCAGCGTCGGCAGCGCGCGTCCGCATCGGCGCCGACCCATGATGCGGCCGCCGAGGCGCGTGCGCGCGCGCTGCTCGAAGACGAGCCGCCGGCATCATCCCCGGCTCGAGACGCAACCGCTCGCACCGCGCCCCGGCGCAAGCGCTAAAGGCTCGCGCCGCAGTGCCAGCAGAGCTCGAAGTTGGCCGGATTTTCCTCGTGACAGGCGCGGCAGAATACGCTGCCCGATTGCCCGCGCTCGCGCGCCAGCGCTGCGAGCACCGCCTCGGCCCGCGGCCGGTCGCGCTCGTCCGCCAGCCACACCTGCGGCTGCGCGACGTCGGGAGGAACCTCGCCGACGATACTCGACACGTGCTCGTTGAACACGTGCGCGCTGATGCCGGCATGCTGCAGCCGGTGCAGCAGCAGATAGGCGTCGAACCTGTTTAGCGCGGTGTAGAAGCGTTCCATCGCCGGGTTGCCTGCGCGATCAGGTCGCGGGCGTCGGACGAGCGATCATCATTCGCTGCACCGCTTGAGCTGCCAGCGCCAGGCGTCGGCGCAGATCGCGTCGATGTCGCGGCGGGCGCGCACGCCAAGGACGTTCTCGGCGCGTGAAGGATCGGCGTAGTAGGCCGCGACGTCGCCGGGACGGCGCGGCGCGATGCGCCGCGGTATCGCCCGGCCGCACGCGCGCTCGAAGGCGGCGATCAGTTCGAGCACCGAGTGGCCGCGTCCGGTGCCGAGGTTGAGCGCAACGGCGCCCGGCGTCGAGGCGAGGTACGCAAGGGCCGCCACATGTCCGGCGGCGAGATCCATCACGTGGATGTAATCGCGCACGCCGGTTCCGTCGGACGTCGGCCAGTCGTCGCCGTAGATCGCGATCTCGGCAAGGTTCTTGGCGGCGACGTCGCCCAGCAGAGGAACGAGGTTGTTCGGCCGGCCCGAAGGCGCCTCGCCGATCGCCGCGCTGCTGTGCGCCCCGGCCGGGTTGAAGTAGCGCAGCAGCGCGATCCGCCATGAGCGATCGGCCGCGGCGAGATCCTCGAGCAGCTGCTCGACGATCCGCTTGGTGCGGCCGTAGACGTTCTGCGGCCGCAGCGGCGCATCTTCACTCACCGGGTTGCTGTCCGGCTGGCCGTATACGGCTGCCGACGAGCTGAACACCATCCGCCTGACGCCAGCCGCCGTCATCGCCGCGACCAGCGCGATCGTGCCGCCGACGTTGTTGTCGTAGTAGCTCAAAGGATGCGCTTCGCCTTCACCGACGGCCTTCAATCCCGCGCAATGCACGACGGCGGCAATCGGGTGATCGGCAAAGATCTTGGCCAGTGTGGCCTGGTCGCGCACGTCGGCGGTGACGCAGGGTATCGGGCGGCCGGTGATGCGGGCGAGGCGCGGAATCACCGACGGCGTGCTGTTGCAGAAATTGTCGACGATGACCGGCTGGTGTCCGACGCGGGCGAGCTCGACGACGATGTGCGAACCGATATAGCCCGCACCGCCGGTGACGAGGACGGTGTCTGCCATCAGACTATGTTACGCGAGCTACGGCGCGAGGCGAAAAAAAGCCGGGCGCGAAAGCCCGGCTCATTTTCTCGACGGCGTCGCCTTAGGCAGCGGCCTTGGCAGCGGCCCGCGACGTCTTGGCCTTGGGCGCAGCGGTCCCGGCTTTGGCCGCAGCAGCAGCCTTGCCCTTGGGTGCCACGGCCTTGTTTTCGATCGTCGCGTCGGCGTCGGTTTCCGAACTGCGGTCGACCAGCTCGACCAGAGCCATCGGCGCATTGTCCCCCTGGCGGAATCCGAACTTGAGGATGCGAAGATAACCGCCCGGACGCTTGGCGAAACGCGGTCCGAGCTCGTCGAACAGCTTGCTGACGACGCTGCGATCGCGCAGACGGTTGAACGCCAGGCGGCGGTTCGCCACGGTCGGCGTCTTGCCCAGCGTGATCAGCGGCTCGGCCACGCTGCGCAATTCCTTCGCCTTCGGCAGCGTCGTCTTGATGACTTCGTGCGTCAGCAGCGAATTGGTCATGTTGCGCAGCATCGCGAGGCGGTGGCTGCTGGTGCGGTTGAGCTTACGCAATCCGTGGCGGTGGCGCATGATCTTTTTCCTTACGGCCGGTCGAGGTTCGCCGGCGGCCAGTTCTCGAGCTTCATCCCGAGCGAAAGGCCGCGCGAAGCCAGCACTTCCTTGATCTCGTTCAGCGACTTCCGTCCCAGGTTCGGCGTCTTCAGCAGCTCGGTTTCGGTGCGCTGGATCAGGTCGCCGATGTAGTAGATGTTTTCGGCCTTCAGGCAATTGGCCGAGCGCACGGTGAGCTCCAGATCGTCGACCGGGCGCAGCAGGATCGGATCGACCTGCGGCATCGAGCGCTGCTCGGCCGGCGCTTCGGTGCCTTTCAGGTCCGCGAACACGCCGAGCTGCTCGACCAGGATGCTCGCCGCGTAACGGATCGCCTGCTCGGGCTCGATCACGCCGTTGGTCTCGATGTCCATCACCAGCTTGTCCAGGTCGGTACGCTGCTCGACCCGCGCGCTTTCGACCGCGTAGCTGACCCGGCGAACGGGCGAGAACGAGGCGTCGAGCAGGATATTGCCGATGCTCCGTCCGCCGTCGGGCTTGGTGCGCACGGTGGCCGGCTGGTAGCCGCGCCCTTTCTCGACCTTGATCTCCATCTCGATCTTCCCGCCCGCGGTCAGGTGCGCGATCAGGTGATCGGGGTTGATGATCTCGACGTCGTGGTTGGGCTCGATGTCGGCCGCCGTGACCGGACCTTCGCCGGTCTTGGCGAGCTTCAAGGTCACGTGGTCGCGGTTGTGCAGCTTGAGCACGACGCCCTTGAGGTTCAGCAGGACGTCGACGACGTCCTCCTGGACGCCATCGAGCGCCGAATACTCGTGCAGCACGCCGGTGATCTTGACTTCCGTCGGCGCATAGCCAGGCATCGACGACAGGAGCACGCGCCGCAGCGCGTTCCCCAGCGTGTGTCCATAGCCGCGCTCGAACGGCTCCATCACGACCTTGGCGTGGAACGGCGACGTGCTCTGCACATCGATGATGCGCGGTTTCAAGAAAGCATTGCTCTGCATGCGGAATCCTTAAGACAAATCCCAGGCGGTTGCGGCCAAATGCCGTGCCGCTTACTTCGAATAAAGCTCGACGACCAGACTTTCGTTGATGTCCTGGCCGAATTCGGACCGGTCCGGCGCACCCTTGAACGTTCCCGTCATCTTCTTGACGTCGACATCGACCCACGACGGAAATCCGATCTTCTCGGCGAGCTGCAGCGCATCGACGATGCGCAGCTGCGTCTTGGCGCCTTCCTTGACGGCAACGATGTCGCTGGCCTTGACCAGTGCCGACGGGATGTTGACGACCTTGCCGTTGACGACGACCGCGCGATGCGACACCAGCTGACGGGCCTCGGCCCGGGTCGAGCCGAATCCCATGCGGTAGACGACATTGTCCAGCCGCGACTCGAGCAGCTGCAGCAGGTTCTCGCCGGTCGATCCCTTGCGCTGCGCGGCCATCACGAAATAGCGGCGGAACTGCCGCTCGAGGATGCCGTAGGTGCGGCGCAGCTTCTGTTTTTCGCGCAGCTGGTTGCCGTAGTCCGATTGGCGCATGCCGGATTTCACGCCATGCTGACCCGGCTTGGAGTCCAGCTTGCACTTGGAGTCGAGCGATCGACGCGCGCTTTTCAGGAAAAGGTCGGTGCCTTCCCTTCGCGCCAGCTTACATTTGGGTCCGAGATATCGAGCCACGTTGCTATCCTAGAATTGGGTCAGATGCGGCGGCGCTTCGGCGGGCGACAGCCGTTGTGCGGCACCGGCGTCACGTCCGAAATGCTGGTGATCTTCAATCCCAGTGCATTGAGCGCACGCACTGCGGACTCACGCCCGGGGCCGGGCCCCTTGATCCTCACCTCGAGGTTCTTGACGCCGCATTCCTGCGCCGCCTTGCCCGCCGATTCGGCGGCGACCTGTGCCGCGAACGGCGTCGACTTGCGCGAGCCCTTGAAGCCGGCACCGCCCGAGGTCGCCCACGACAGCGCGTTGCCCTGCCGGTCGGTGATCGTGATGATCGTGTTGTTGAACGACGCGTGGATGTGCGCTATCCCTTCGGATACGCTTTTCTTCACCTTCTTGCGCGCTCGCGTGGTGCCCGTCTTGGTTGGTGCCTGTGCCATTCGCTGTTTCCTTGTTCCTTGTTCGGTCCGGCAGTTCGCCTGCCCGGTTTACTTGGGCGCCGGCTTGCCCGCGGGCTTGCCGGTTCCCTTGGTCATCTGCGACTGGCGCGCCTTGCGCGGGCCCTTGCGCGTGCGCGCGTTGGTGCGCGTGCGCTGGCCGCGCACCGGCAGGCCCTTGCGGTGCCGCACGCCGCGGTAGCAGCCCAGGTCCATCAGCCGCTTGATGCTCATCGTCACTTCGCGGCGCAGGTCGCCCTCGACCGTGTAGCGGCCGACCAGCTCGCGCAGCTTGTCCATCTGTGCGTCGGACAGGTCCTTCACCTTTTTCATGCCGTCGACGCCGGCCGCCACGCAGATCGCCCGGGCACGCGCCCGGCCGATGCCGTAGATCGCCGTCAGCGCGACGTCGGCGTGCTGGTGGTTCGGAATGTTGACGCCTGCAATGCGGGCCATATGCCTACCCTATCGTTCTGATCCGTTAACCTTGACGCTGCTTGTGCCGCGGGTCCGTGCAAATGACGCGCACGACCCCGTTGCGCCGGATGATCTTGCAATTGCGGCAGATCTTCTTTACCGATGCCAGTACTTTCATTGCCGTATCTCCGCCAATCGGCACGCGTCAGCCGCGCGCCGCTCCAATCCCGCCGCCCCGAACCCTGTCCGCCGGACCGGCATCACTTGGCGCGGAAAATGATCCGCGCCCGCGACAGGTCGTACGGCGTCAGGTCCACCGTCACCTTGTCGCCCGGCAAAATCTTTATGTAGTGCATCCGCATCTTGCCGGAGATGTGCCCCAGCACGACATGACCGTTTTCCAGCTTCACCCGGAACGTCGCGTTGGGCAGCGTCTCCAGGATCTCTCCCTGCATCTGTATCGTTTCTTCCTTTGACATCAGCGCGTGGGCAAGCCGCCCTTGAAGTTCGCCTTCTTGAGCAGGCTCTCGTATTGCTGCGACATCATGTAGGCGTAGGCCTGCGTCATGAAGTCCATCGTCACGACCACGATGATCAGCAGCGACGTGCCGCCGAAGTAGAACGGGACGTTCTTCCACGCGATCAGGAAGTTCGGGATGAAGCAGACGACGACCAGATAGAGCGAACCGATCAGCGTCAGCCGCAGCGTGATCTTCTCGATGTACTTCGACGTCTGCTCGCCGGGCCGGTATCCGGGAATGAACGCGCCGCTCTTCTTCAGGTTGTCCGCCGTCTCCCTCGGGTTGTACTGCAATGCCGTATAGAAGAAGCAGAAGAATATGATCGCCGAGGCATACAGGATTTCGTGCACCGGCTGGCCCGGCGCCAGTGTCGATGCCAGGTCGCGCAGCCAGATCGTGTTCTCGCTCGAGCCGAACCACTGTCCCAGCGTCGCCGGGAACAGGATGATCGACGAAGCGAAGATCGGCGGTATCACGCCGGCCATGTTGAGCTTCAGCGGCAGGAACGACTGCTGCCCCGCGTACACCTTGTTGCCGACCTGCCGTTTCGCGTAATTGACCTGGATCTTGCGCAATGCCTTCTCGACGAACACGACAAAGGCGGTCACCGCGATGACCAGGACGGCGATGCCGAGAACCAGCAGCACCGAATAGGCGCCGGTGTTGACCTGCTCCAGCGTCTGGCCGATCGCCCGCGGCAGTCCGGCCGCGATCCCGGCGAAGATGATCAGCGAAATGCCGTTGCCCAGACCCCGCTCGGTGATCTGCTCGCCCAGCCACATCAGGAACATCGTGCCGGTGACCAGCGTCGTCGCCGACAGGAAGCGGAACGCAAGCCCGGGCTCCAGGACCAGGCCAGCTTGCGCCTCGAGGGCGATCGAGATGCCCAGCCCCTGGAAGAACGCCAGCCCCAGCGTCGCGTAGCGCGTGTACTGCGTGATCTTCCGCCGGCCCGCTTCGCCTTCCTTCTTCAACGCTTCCAGCGTCGGGACGACCACCGTGCACAACTGCATGATGATCGACGCCGAGATGTAGGGCATGATGCCCAGCGCGAAAATCGAGAAGCGCTGCAGTGCACCGCCGGAGAACACGTTGAACAGCCCGAGGATGCCGCCCTGCTGCGAGCGGAACAGCTCGTCGAGGACCGACGCGTTGATCCCCGGCACGGGGATGTGCGTGCCGATCCGATAGACGACGAGCGCGCCGATCAGGAACAGCACGCGCTTCTTCAGGTCCGCGTAGCGGCTGCCGCTTTTCTGCGCCGGGTTGGTCGTGGCCAATTCGTTCTGCCTATTCGCTCAGGCTGCCGCCCGCGGCTTCGATCGCCGCGCGCGCACCCTTGGTTGCGGAAAGGCCCGACAGCTTTACCGCCTTGTCGAGCTTGCCCGTCTTGATCACTTTCGCCGTCTTGGCCAGCGCCGGCACGACGCCGGCCGCCTTCAGCGCCAGCAGGTCGATCTCGGTCACCGGAAGCCTGGCCAGGTCCGACAGGCGCACTTCCGCCGTGTCGTCGCGCATGCGCGAGACGAAGCCGCGCTTCGGCAGCCGCCGCTGCAACGGCATCTGGCCGCCTTCGAAGCCGACCTTGTGGAAGCCGCCGCTGCGCGAGCTCTGGCCCTTGTGACCGCGTCCCGCGGTCTTGCCGAGGCCCGAGCCGATGCCGCGGCCGACGCGGCGTCTGGCCTTGTTGCTGCCGGCCGCAGGCTTGATCGTGTTCATCCGCATCGTCGTGTCCTCGATCGCATTCCTCGGCCCGACAGGGCCAGATGGGTCCTGTTTCCGCGAAAACAACTCACGCCTTCGCCTCGGTGACCGTCAGCATGTAGCCGATCTTGGCCAGCATGCCGCGGATCTCCGGCGTGTCGGCGACTTCGACCGAGTGGCTGCGCCACTTCAGACCGAGGCCCGCGACCGTCGCCCGGTGATCGGGCTTCTTGCCCATCAGTCCGCGCACCAGCGTCACGCGCAGTCGCTTCGGTGCAGCCGAGGCATTCTTGTCCGCCGCCATGTTCAGGCCTCCGTCAGCTGCTCGACCGTCAGGCCGCGCTTGGCCGCGATGTCCGCCGGCGCACTGCAGTTCTCGAGCGCGTTGAGCGTCGCGCGCACGACGTTGTACGGATTGGTCGATCCATGGCACTTGGCCAGGATGTTGGTCACGCCGACGACGTCGAACACCGCCCGCATCGGGCCGCCGGCGATGACGCCGGTGCCTTCCGACGCGGGCTGCATGAAGACCTTGGTCGCGCCGTGCCGGCCGACGACCGCGTGGTGCAGCGACCCGCCTTTGAGACGCACCTTGATCATCCGGCGCCGGGCTTCCTCCATCGCTTTTTGCACCGCGACCGGCACTTCCTTCGCCTTCCCCTTGCCCATGCCGACCCGCCCGTCGCCGTCGCCGACGACCGTCAGCGCCGCGAACGCCAGGATGCGACCGCCCTTCACCACCTTGGTGACGCGGTTGATGCTGATCATCTTTTCGCGCAGGCCGTCGCCGCGATCGTCCTGCTGCTGCCTGCCCTGCTGCCTGCCCATCGGCTTTGCCATGTTCGGTCCCGTCCTCTGTTTGGCGCTAGAACTTCAGGCCGCCCTCGCGGGCGGCCTCGGCCAGCGCCTTGACGCGGCCGTGATACTTGTACCCCGAGCGGTCGAAGGCGACCGTCTCGATGCCCAGCGCTTTCGCCTTTTCGGCGATGCGCTTGCCGATCAAGGTCGCGGCCGCGCGGTTGCCGCCGTTCTTGGTGCCCGCGCGTATCTCGCCCTCGAGCGTCGAGGCGCTGGCCAGCACCTTGTCGCCTTCCGGCGCGATGATCTGCGCATAGATGTGGCTGTTGGACCGGCTGACCACCAGCCGGTTTGCCCGCTGCTCGGCGATGCGCGCCCGGGTTTTGCGGGCGCGGCGGACACGAGCTTCACTCTTGTTCATCAATCAGGTCTCCAGTCTCTCGGCCAAGCCGCTTACTTCTTCTTGGTTTCCTTGATCACGACTCGCTCATCGGCGTAGCGCACGCCTTTGCCCTTGTACGGTTCCGGCGGACGGTAGGCGCGGATCTCCGCGGCGACCTGTCCGACCTGCTGCTTGTCGACACCCCTGACGATGATTTCCGTCTGGACCGGAACCTCGGCCTTGACGCCCTTGGGCATCTGATGGACGACCGGATGCGAATAGCCGAGCGACAGGTTGAGCTTGTCGCCGGCGACCTGCGCCCGGTAGCCGACTCCGACCAGCGTCAGCCGCTTCTGGTAACCGTCGGTGACGCCCTTGACCATGTTGGCGACCAGCGCACGCATCGTCCCGTGCATCGCGCCGGCCTCGGCGTTCGCCGCCTTGAAGGTCAAGGTGTCGCCCGACTGCTCGATGCTGACGGTCGGACCGAAGCGGCGCGACAGCGAGCCCAGCGGACCCTTGACCGAGATCTCGCCGCCGGCGATCGTCACTTCGACTTTTGCCGGCAGCTTGATCGGATTGTTGCCGATACGGGACATTTCGCTTGGCTCCCCGTCAGGCAACGATGCAAAGCACTTCGCCGCCGACCCCGGTGGCGCGCGCCTTGCGATCGGTCATCACGCCGTGCGACGTCGATACGATGGCGATCCCCAGCCCGTTCATCACGCGCGGGATATCGTCCTTGCTCTTGTAGATGCGCAGACCCGGCTTCGACACGCGCTCGATCTTCTCGATCACCGGCCGGCCGGCGTAGTACTTGAGCGAAATCTCGAGCTGCGGCTTGGCTTCGTCGCCGACGACGGCAAAGCCCTCGACGTAGCCTTCGTCCTTCAGCACCTTGGCGATCGCCAGCTTCACTTTCGACACCGGCATCTGCACGGTGGCTTTTTCCGCGAGCTGCGCGTTGCGGATACGCGTCAGCATGTCGGCGATCGGATCAGTCATGCTCATGAGTCACCCCTACCAGCTGGCCTTGACCACGCCGGGGATTTCGCCCCGCATCGCGATCTCGCGCAATTTGTTGCGGCCGAGGCCGAACTTGCTGTAGACGCCGCGCGGGCGGCCGGTCAGCTTGCAGCGGTTGCGCAGCCGGGTCGGGCTGGCGTCGCGCGGCAGCTGCTGCAGCTTGTGCCGCGCATCGAGACGGACGTCCTCGGACAGCTTGAAGTTGTTGATGACCGCGATCAGCTCGGCGCGCTTTTTGGCGTACTTCTTCACCGTCTTGCGGCGCTTCAGATCTCGGTTGATGACAGCCGTTTTAGCCATGGCGTCCTCAGTCTTTCAGTTCTTGAACGGAAATTTGAACGCGGCGAGCAGCGCTTTAGCCTCGGCATCGGTCTTCGCCGTCGTCGCGATCGTGATGTTCATGCCCCGCAGAGCGTCGATCTTGTCGTACTCGATCTCGGGGAAAATGATCTGCTCCTTGACGCCCATGTTGAAGTTGCCGCGGCCGTCGAACGAGCGGCCCGATACGCCGCGAAAGTCGCGCACGCGCGGCAGCGCGATCGACACCAGCCGGTCGAGAAACTCGTACATCCGCTGCTGGCGCAGCGTCACCATGCAGCCGATCGGGTAGCCGGTACGGATCTTCCACACGGCGATCGACTTCCTGGCCTTGGTGACGACCGGCTTCTGTCCGGAGATCTTCTGCATGTCGCCGACGGCGTTGTCGAGGATCTTCTTGTCGGCGATCGCCTCGCCCACGCCCATGTTCAGCACGATCTTGGAGATGCGCGGAACCTGCATCGCCGACTTGTAGCCGAATTGCGCGGTCAGCGCCGGCACGACTTCGTTCTTGTAGACTTCCTTCAGACGCGCCATCGTCATGCTCCGAGCACTTCGCCGTTGGACTTGTAGAAGCGGACCTTGCGGCCGTCGTTCAACGTGCGGAATCCGATCCGGTCCGCCTTCTGCGTGACCGGGTTGTACACCGCCACGTTCGAGACGTGGATCGGTATCTCCTTGGTGATGATGCCGCCCGGCTGGTTCTTCATCGGGTTCGGCCGCGCGTGCTTCTTCACCTGGTTGATGCCGGCGACGACGACGTGCTGGTCATCGACGATCTGGGTGACGCTGCCGCGCTTGCCCTTGTCGCGGCCGGCGATGACGACGACGTTGTCGCCTTTCTTGATCTTGCGCATGGTCAGAGCACCTCCGGCGCCAGCGATACGATCTTCATGAAGCGCTCGGTGCGCAGCTCGCGCGTCACCGGCCCGAAAATGCGCGTGCCGATCGGCTCGAGCTTCGGCGTCAGCAGCACCGCCGCATTGCTGTCGAACTTGATCTTCGCGCCATCATCGCGGCGCACGCCTTGCCGCGTGCGCACGACGACCGCGTTGTAGATCTCGCCCTTCTTGACCCTGCCCCGCGGCGCCGCATCCTTGACGGTGACCTTGATCACGTCGCCGATGTGCGCGTAACGGCGCTTGGAGCCGCCGAGCACCTTGATGCACATGACGCGGCGGGCGCCGGTGTTATCGGCGACATCGAGCATTGACTGCATCTGAATCATTGCAACACTCTCCAACTTGACCGCTGCGGCAACTATCGGCGGCGGCCAGTTTTGGAACCCGTGAGGGTAGCCCGCCGCCAGCGCCTGGACTAAAGCTTCACCCAGCTGGCGGCCGGGGAAACGAAAAGTATGGCAGGATTTGTGCTTAT
>Ga0207657_10000278_pt1 | contig 54678 bp, 50 predicted proteins | sample KBSC33metaG_FD_184316 | JGI IMG/M metagenome (GOLD analysis project Ga0207657, IMG submission 184316) | Corn rhizosphere microbial communities from Kellogg Biological Station, Michigan, USA - KBS C3-3 metaG (SPAdes) (version 2) | ecosystem: Host-associated > Plants > Roots > Rhizosphere > Soil ... | reverse complement strand
GTCCGGCAGGGCGATGCTGGTCAATTCGCGGAAATAACGCGCGAAGGTGATCGCGACCGCGGCCATGCCGCCGGATTGGATCACCAGCAGCAGCGACCAGCCGTAAAGGAAAGCGGGGAGCGGCCCGTAGGCGTCACGGAGATAGGCATATTGGCCGCCGTCGCCAGGACGGCGAGCGGCGAGTTCCGCGTAAACCAGCGCGCCGGCGAGCGCGATCAAACCACCGATGACCCACACGCCGACAATCAGCGCGGGCGTGGCGACGTGCCGGGCGACCTCGGCCGGATTGACGAAAATGCCCGCACCGATGATGCCGCCCATCACCAGCATCGTCGCATCGAATAGGCCGAGGCGGCGCTCGAGGCCGCGCGTCTCGGGTCGCGCGAACCCCTTGTTCAAGCGGTGCCGGCCGCGATCACGTCGCGCATCGTGTAGAGCCCCGCCGGCTTGCCAACGAGGAACCGGCCGGCCGCCAGCGCTCCACGCGCGAACACCATCCGGTTTTCGGCTCGATGCGAGAGGATCAGCCGCTCGTCGGTGCCGAGGAACATCACGTCATGATCGCCGGCCACTGTGCCGCCGCGAAGCGAGGCGAAGCCGATCGCGCCGGATGCGCGATAGAGGTCGGTGCCGTCGCGACCGCGCTCGGCCTCCAGCGGCGTGCCGCGCCCACGGCCGGCCGCTTCGCCCAGCAGCAGCGCGGTCCCAGATGGCGCATCCGATTTCATCCGATGGTGAATTTCGGCGATTTCGATGTCCCATCCGGGACCGAGCGCGCGCGCCGCGCGCTCGACAAGATCGGCGAGCAGGGCGATGCCGAGGGAGGTGTTCGGGGCACGCAGCACGGCGATGCTGGTCGCCGCCTGTCTAAGCAACTCGTCAGCGCTCGGACCGAGACCGGTAGTTCCGATCAGGATCGGGATTCCGGCAGAAACCGCCCGTTCGAGGCTAGCCGGCAGCGCCCCTGGCGCCGAGAAATCCACGAGCACGTCTCCATGCTCCTGGTCGATCGCGAAGCCCGCGTCCTCGGCAGCGGCTGCGGCAATGGCTTTGCCCATGCGCCCGTTCGGCGCGAACAGGCTGATGCGGATCGGCTGGTCGGCGGTGCGCATGACCACCGTTTCATGGCGAAAGGCGGAGCGCCGCGCAATCAGCACGGCGCTCCAGGAAGGATCAGTGCGCCCAAACCAGCTGCTGGAGCAGCATGTCGCCGGTAATGTGGCGATAGGTCGCCCGCTGGCCGCTTCCCGCAAGCGACTTGCGGTCGTCGGTCTGCAGATAGGCGTTCATTTCCTTGTTGCGCGCAATCTGTTCGGCCGGCGTCGGCATCCGGTCGCTGACCGTCACCAAGTAGAGGTCTGGTTCGTCCTTGCGCGGATTCGCGTTGCCGAAAATGTAGTAAGCTTTGATCCAGCCTTTCGACTTGGCGTAGTCGTTTTCCTTGCGGAACTGACTGGCAAGAAAGTCCGAATAGTCGCCCATGTGCCCGTCATCGATCTTGACCGAGGTCACGTCCCAATAGTCGCCCCCGACCAGCGGCAGATCCTGGGCTGCGGCGGGAACGGACACCAGCATTGTCGCGACACCGAGTGCGCCAATCATCAGTTTACGCATTGCATGCCTCCCTCTGGCCGGAACCCCCCGGGGCTCCTGCTTCACAAGGGAACGGCGTCGCCGATGCGGGCGTGACGCCAGCAATGCGGCGTCGTTCCGCGCCGGCGTAAATCACGGGTTTGTGGTTAACGCAAATTAAACATTGTTTGCGATCGGCAACACAAGCACGCGAATTGCAACAAGCCTCGCATGTTAATGTAAGTGTCGGGCTTCTTCGGCTAGAACGGACGGGCTTGCTGGACAGCCGAGGGTCTAATGGGCCATTCGGCGAGCGGATCGGTCAGGGAAGACGCATGAACATCGAGAGCTTCCAACTGGCGACGGAGCGCGCGACCGTAGCCAAGCCCGGGCTGTCCGCCGTGCTTCACCGGCGGCGCTGGTTTCTCGTGTTCGTGGTGCTGCCGACGCTTCTTGCGTCGCTCTATTATGGGCTCGTCGCGTCGGACGTTTACGTGTCGCAGTCGCGCTTCGTGATCAAGGCGCCCGGCCAGAAGAGCATGCCGAGCGCGACTCTCGCGAATCTCATTCAGACCAGCGGATTCGTCGGCGGCGAGCAGGAGACCAAGGAGGTCCTCGATTATGTTCGCTCGCGCGATGCGCTGACCGATCTCCAGCGGCAGATGAATTTCCGTGCCCGCTACGAGAATTCGGGCGCCGATTTCCTGTCCCGCTTCCCGCGTCCGTTCCACGAGCCCACGTTCGAGAATCTGTTCAAATATTATCAGTCGATGGTGTCAGCAGGCACGGACTCGGAATCTGGCGTTGCGGTCCTCGAAGTCCATGCTTTCCGGCCGGAGGACGCGCAGAAGATCAATGCGCGGCTGCTCAGCCTTAGCGAAGACCTGGTCAACCGGCTCAACCAGCGCGCCGAACAACGCGGGATATCCGAGGCCGAGCAGCGGGTCCTCCAGGCCGAGACGCGGGTCCGCAAGGCGCGGGTTGCCTTGTCCGCCTTCCGCAACCAGCAGCAGTTGATCGATCCGGCCAAGCAGGCGACCGGCGTTCTCGATATCTCGAACAAGCTGGTGACCGAGCATGCGGCGCTGCAGGCGCAGCTTGACCTCATGAACCGCGTCGCACCGCGCAATCCTGCCATTCCGGCGCTGCGCGCGCGGATCGCCGCGGTGAGCGGGGAGATCGCGGCCCAGAATGCTCGCGTCGTGGGCACGCCGAGCGGCATCGCGTCGAAGGTCGGCGGCTACGAGAATTTGCTCGCCGAACAGGACTTCGCGCAGCAGACTCTGACGGCCGCCTCCGCGTCGCTCGAACAGGCCCGGACCGAGGCGCAGAAGCAGCAATTTTATCTCGAGCGGGTGGTCGATCCCAATCTGCCCGATTCGCCGCAACTGCCCAGCCGGCTGAAGAGCATCCTGATCGTCTTCGGCATCAGCCTGTGCCTCTATTTCATCGGCTGGATGCTCGTGGTCGGCATTCTGGAACACGCACCGGAGTCCTGATCACGGTGAAGAGCTTGATTGCCGGTTGGCGTATCCAGCGGCGTGTCGTCAGCGCATTGATGATGCGCGAGCTGATCACGCGCTTCGGCCGCGAGAATATCGGTTTCCTGTGGATCACCGCCGAGCCGCTGCTGTTCGCGGTGCTCGTCGGATTCATCTGGGAATTCATCAAGGGACCCGAGGAGCACGGCATCGGCATCGTTGCCTTCGTCGCGACCGGTTACATCCCGCTGGTGATGTTCCGCACCACGATGGCGCGCGCCGTCCGGGTGTTCACCGCCAACGGCAGCTTGCTCTATCATCGGCAGGTCACGCTGGTGGACCTGATCCTGGTCAGGTTCATCATCGAGCTCATCGGCGGCATGATGGCCTATGTCGTGATTGCGACCGTGCTCGTGCTGATCGGCCTGTTCCCGGTGCCGGCCGACTATGGCTATCTGCTGTTCGGCTGGTTTCTCTACGGCCTGTTCACGCTCGGCGTGGCGCTGGTCATGGCGCCGCTGAGCGAAGTCTCGGAAACGGTCGAGAAATTCCTGCCGGTGACGACCTATCTGATGGTGCCCTTTTCGGGCACCTTCAACCTGACCTCATGGCTCGCGCCCGACGTGCGCGACTTCATGCTCTATTCGCCGCCGGTCAGCGCGATGGAGCTGATGCGCTACGGTGTATGGGGCGACAAGATCACGCCTTATTACGACATCCCGTACGCCTTCGCCGCCTCGCTCGTCCTGATCCTCATTGGCCTGATGATGTGCCGCAAGATCCGGCGGGTGCTGGTCGTCGAATGATCGTCTGCGAGGACATCCGCAAATCCTATCCGCTCGGCCACGGCACCAAGATCGTGCTCGACGGGATCGATCTCGTGATTCGGCCGGGCGAGCGCGTCGGTTTCCTCGGCCGTAACGGCGCCGGCAAGACCACGCTCATCAAGCTGATCGGTGCGGTCGAATATCCGACCTCGGGCAAGGTCACGCGGGGCATGAGCGTCTCGTGGCCGCTCGGATTCGGCGGCGGCTTTCAGGGCAGCCTGACCGGCTACGACAATGCGCGCTTCATCGCGCGCATCTACGGCCGCCAGTACAGCGAGATCCGCGAGTTCGTCGAGGATTTCACCGAGCTCGGGCGGCAGCTCAGCATGCCGGTGAAGACCTATTCGTCGGGCATGCGCGCCCGGCTTGCCTTCGGCCTGTCGCTGGCGATCGAGTTCGATTGCTACATGATCGACGAGGTGATCATGGTCGGCGACCAGAACTTCCAGCGCAAATGCCACACCGAATTGTTCGAGAAGCGCGGCGACCGGGCGCTGATTCTCGCGTCACACAGCGAAGACACGATCCGCGACTATTGCGACAGCGCGCTCGTCCTGCACCAGGGCAAGGGACGATTGTTCGACGATGTCGAGCTGGCGCTCAAGGTTTACGAGGAGCTTTGAACCGGTTTGCGAGCGAGCGAAGCGGCCGCGTGATCCGCCATGACGCGGTCGACTCCATCGCCTGAAGGCGGCTGCGCGCCCGATCCGCCTCGATCCTGAGCTGCCGGAGCGCGCCAAGCGATTCCTCGTCAGACGCGACCTCGAGCGCCTGACGAACCTGCGCCAGCAGTTCGTCTTTCACTCGCAGCCGGTGCAATGCCTCGGTCATGGCCGCGAATTCCGCCTGGATCGATGCGGTGAGTTCCGCATGGCGTTCCTGGCCGTGGCGGCTGGCCGATTCGGCGACTTCCGCGATCTGCCGCCGAACCGATCGCCAGTCGTCGCGCACCTCCGCCACCGTCAGGTCTCGAATCTGCCTGGCGGTTTCGGTGAGGCTCGCGCTGAACCTTCCCTCCAATTCCTCGAGCCGTTCGGTTCGTTCGACGAGCTGCGCTATCCGCTCGTTGATGCCGCGGGTTTCGCTTCGCGCATGTGCATGGTGAACGGTCAGGGCATCCTGAAGCCCTTCCTGCTCCGCCGCGAGATCGTCGAGCGCGGAGCGCAGGCTCGTTCGGAGGCTGCGGACCGCGTCGGCGAGGCTGTCGTCCCTGTCACCGGCGAGAAGCGGCTGCGAGACCGTTACCTCGACGATCGCTCGATCGTTGAGCGGTTCGGCAAGCGGGATCAGCAGGAAGGGGTCGTTGCCGAGCGATTCGACGACCGCTTCGCCGTGCTCGCCGGAGACGCGCATGCCGGAAATTTCTCCGAGCCTCTGGGGACTGCCATCCCAGCGATGGATCTCCGCGCCGGAACGCGACCTGACGGCCAGTCCGTGAAGCACGAACGTGGAAGGCTTGTCGTCCGGGTCCAACCGAAGCTCGACGAACGTCTGCTTGCCGGTCGTTTCCAGGACAAGCTCGACCGTTAGCGGATCGGGAGAGAGCATGACCGAGCGAAAGCTCGAAAGCTGCTCGCTAAAGTCCGCGTCCGCGGTCCTTCCGTAGAGCTGGATGTTGAGTTGTTGCATGAACGCCGTGCGTTGATCCCTTGCCGCGCGATATACAGGTTTGGCGCAGAATCCAGTGGCGGCGGCCCGTTGCCGAACGGCGGAATTGGCGTGTATCAGCGGAGCGCGGTCTCGCCGGCGGGACTGCTCAGCCAAAGCGGAATTGTGGCTCGCGTTCGTCCGAAGGGCTGCCTTCCGCTGGCCGGAAGCTGAGGGAGTGGGCTCCGCGTGGTGGTCGGTCTGACGCAGCGTTTTCGATCGAAGCCGGCGCGCGGCAGCGACACGGATGTCCGCGCACAACAGGACGCCGTCCGCGGCGATTTCGATCCCGTCTTCTACGCCGTGCGCTATCCCGAGGTGACGGGCGACCTGCTCGAGCATTATATGGCGAGCGGCTGGCGCGAGGGGCGGGATCCAGCGCCCTGGTTCTCGACCGCGGATTATCTCGAGAGCAATCCGGACGTTGCTGCGGCGGGGCTCAATCCCTTTTACCATTATGTCCAACATGGCCGCGCGGAAGGCCGGCCCGCCGTGGCGGCCGAGGCTCGGGCGGACGATCGCTCATGGGAAATTGCTGCCATCCGTAAGGGCATCGACGAGCCCTATTATGCCGGGCAGTTACGGCAGCTCGGAATTGAAGCGGACGGCGTCGACCTGGCGCTCCACTACTGGCGGGAAGGCGCGGGGCTCGGCCTCGATCCGGCGCCGGATTTCTCGACCGCCTATTATCTGACCGCGCATGCCGACGTGGCGGCGCATGGCGTCAATCCTTTCGCCCATTATCTCGAGCAGGGACAGGGAGAGGGTCGAAGCACCAGGCCGGCCGAGGTCACAGCGGCCGCGGACGGTCCCGACGATCGCGCGCTTGCCGCCGGTGCGTTCGATCCGACCTATTATCTCGCCGCTTATCCCGACGTTGCAGCGGCCGGGGTCGATCCACTCGACCATTTCCTCGCCGCCGGCTGGCGCGAAGGGCGCGACCCCAATGCGGCCTTCTCGGTCGGGGATTATCTCGACGCCTACCCGGACGTGGCGGAGGCGGGGATCAATCCGTTCCTCCACTATCTGATGGCGGGCAAGGCCGAGGGCCGCGCGCCGCGACACGAGCTTGGCTTTCGCTATGGCGTCATCAAATCGCTCAAGTCGCTTGACGAGCGGGTCGTGCACGCCAGGCAATCGGCGCCTCGCCGTCGGGCATCGAGCGTCGCGGCGCTTGCAAACGCGCTCGACGACGCCTCGCGGCTCGAAGCGCAGGGCCTCTATATCTCCGTCAGCCACGACGATTTCACCGAGAATTTCGGAGGGGTGCAGCTGGTGCTCATGCGCGAGTCCGCGGCGGTCGACGCACTGGGCTACGACCATCTGCACCTGTTCCCGGCGGTTCCCTTGCCCATCGCCGAGCTTGACGACGGTGACCCGCTGATCGGCGTGTTGCTCAACCGCAAGCGCGTCGGCTTCCTCCGGGCGAGCGCGATCGCGCGCGAGCTTGAGCGGGTCGCTTCGCGGCTCGGCAGCGCGCCGTTCGCGATCCACAGCCTGATCGGTCACAATGCCGAGGCGCTCATCGCCATCCTCAACGCAGCGGGGTGCAAGAGGGGCTGGTACTGGGTCCACGATTATTCGAGCGCCTGCACCGGCTACACCTTGCTGAGGAACGACGTCGAGTTCTGCGGTGCTCCGCCACCGGCCTCCACCGCCTGTTCGATCTGCGTCTATGGCGGCTTGCGTGCCGAGCAGATGAAGGCGCACCAGCAGCTGTTCGAGGCGTTCGACCTGACGGTGATCGCGCCCTCGGATGCGGCGCTGGACGTATGGAAAGCCGGAACGGCGCTGCTCGCGCCGGCCAAGGTGCACGAGCATTTGAAGATCACCGCCGGCAAAGGGAAAAAGCGAAGTCGCAAGGAACCCGCAGAGCGGCCGCTGCGCATCGCCTATGTCGGCCAGCCGGTTGTCCATAAGGGCTGGCCGGTGTTCAGGGAACTTGCCATCCGCTTCGGCGAAGACCCACGCTATCGCTTCTACCACGTCGGCAAGGACCCGCAGGCTGGAGTTCCCGCGACTTTCGAGCAAGTCGTCGTCGGGGCGGCCGACCTCGACGCCATGGTGCGGACGCTCGAGCGGCTCGAGATCGACGTCGTGCTCCAATGGTCGCTGTGGCCCGAGACCTTCTGCATCGCGGCGGTCGAGGCGCTCCGCGCGGGTGCGGCGTTGCTGACGTTCAAGGACAGCGGCAATGTGGCGGCAATGGTGAGAAAGACCGGATTGGGCAAGGTCCTTGACGACGAGGAAGAACTCACGCGGTTGTTCGAGAGCGGAGCGGTGATCGAGCTGGCGCGCGCCTGCCGTCCGGCCGGCCTGATGGCCGAATTCAGCAACATGACCGCCGACTTCATCGGGAGCACCCAGGCGTGAAGATCCTGTGCTTCAGCAGCTTCACCTTCGGTTATCTCAATCGCGCGCGCGTGCTGTTCCAGTCGGTCAAGCGTCATCACCCGGACTGGCACTGCGTCGCGCTGGTCACCGACGAGCTGCCGCCCGGCTTCGAATGGCGTGTGCCCGAGCCATTCGACGACGTCGTGTACGCGAAGGACCTCGGGATTCCGGAGTTTCGCAAATGGCTGTTCAAGCACGATATCGTCGAGGTCTGCACGGCGGTGAAGGGGCCCTACGCCCATTACGCCTGCTCGCTCGGTTATGATGCGGTCATTTATCTCGACCCGGACACGTGCCTGTTCAGCCCGCTCAAGAGCGTTCTCGCGGCGCTCGAGACATCCGACATCGCGCTGACCCCCCACCAGCTCAAGCCCGATTCGGCGCGCCAGGCGGTGGTCGACAACGAAGTGACCTCGCTCAAGACCGGCATCTACAATCTCGGCTTTCTCGCCATCCGGACGACGGGTGAGGGACGGCGCATGGCCAAGTGGTGGAACGATCGCCTGCTCTCCTTCTGCTACGACGATGTGGCCGCCGGCTTGTTCGTCGACCAGCGCTGGTGCGACCATGTCCCGAGCTTCTTCGATCGGGTCGCCATCCTGCGCGATGCCGGGTTGAACGTGGCGAGCTGGAACCTCAGCCACCGGACCGTCAGCGTCGATCACATGGGCAATGTGCTGGTCAACGGTTCGCCGCTCGGCTTCTGGCATTTCACCAAGCTCGGGCGGGTCGGCGACACGATGACGCGCCGCTATGCGGGAACGAACTTCCCCGTTTACGAGCTCTGGGCCTGGTATCGCCGGCAGGTGGAGGAGGCGACCTCGGTGTCGGTTCCGGCCGGTTACTGGGCCTTCGGCACCTTCGAGAGCGGCAGGCCGGTCCCGAAGTCCGCGCGCGAGCTCTATCGGCATCGCGTCGACCTCCAGGACGCGTTCGACGATCCGTTCGGTTCGGGGCCGGGATCGTTCGAGGAATGGCTCAGCCATGAGGGGCAGGGCGCGCTCGCGGCGGAGCGGGTCGCCGCATGACGATCTACGACGTCCAAATCGAGCGCGTGACCACGCGCTACGGCCGTCTCTACGTCGCCGCGAAGGATTCGGTCATCGGGCGGTCGCTCAAGATTTACGGCGAATGGGCCGAGGACGAGATCGGCAGCTATGCGGCGCTGCTGAGCGACGGCGACACGATCCTCGATGTGGGGGCGAACATCGGCACCCATGCGATCGCGCTCGCGTCGCGCTTTCCCCGTTCGGAAGTGGTCGCGTTCGAGCCGCAACCGCTGGCGTTCAGCCTGCTGGTCGCGAACGTGATCGCGGCGAGGACCGGGAATGTCTATCCGCGCAATCTCGGCTGCGCCGAGGCCGACGGGCTCGCCCATGCCGCGCCGGATTATGAGGCGAGCGGGTGGAATGTCGGCGGGTTCAGCATCGCGGCCGGTGAAGCGGAGCAGCCGGGCGCGTTGCCGATGCCGCTCGTCGCGCTCGACGGCCTCAACTTCAAGCGCCGTGTGCAGTTCATCAAGATCGACGTCGAGGGGATGGAACCGGCGGTGCTTGCCGGAGCCGCCAAGCTGATCGCTCGCGACCGCCCGATCATCTACTTCGAAGTGCTCGACGTGGAGCGGCTCGGGGACTCAAGGCCGCTGCTGGCAAGCCTTGGCTACGAGCTGCGCTGGCTCCAGTCCGAGGCGTTCAACCCGCGAAATTTCCGGCTGAATCCGGAAAACGTCTGGCGTCGCGGGGAGACCGGCGTGCTCGCGATGCCCGCGGTAAATGACCCACGCGTGGCGCATATGCCGCTCGTCAGCGGCACCGAAAGGGAGGTGCCAGTGATCGAATATCCGGCCGCCTGAGTGCTGATGTCTGCTTGTTCGCCAGCACCCGCGCCGATAGACCGGAGCGAGACTTTTCCCCTGGAGTCGGCATGAACCTAGCGGCCACTGCATCGGCACTCGGCGGAGCGCTGTCGACGACATCGCTTGCCATCCGCAACCGCGCGAAGGCGAGCGACGGCTTTGGACTCATCAGCATCACCGGGTATCTGCTTGGGGCTGACGAAGCCGCGCTTGAGCTTCAAGTGCGGTTCGCCGGCGCCGAGCGGCGTTTCAAGGCCGAGGAGGTGATCGGCGCCCGGAGCGCCGAGGGCTCGCTCCCGGTCGAGTTTCACCTGCTCACGCATCTCGCCGCGGATGGCGTCCACAAGGTCGAAGCCGAACTGATCGCCGCGGATGGCACGAGGACCGCGTTCCCGCCGCTGCCGCTCGAGACTCGCAACGATTCGCCGCTTGCCCGGCAGGTTGCCGAGGATCTCCGCGCGAACGGCACCCCGGCGATCATCGGCCGCATCGTCGACAGCGGCTTGTTCCCATACGACCGCGGCACCGCCAAGGCCTGGTTCAACGCGGATGTGGACGATGACGTCGCACTCAGCCTCGACCCGGCGCCCGACGCGGCGACCGCGCAACGGCATCTGCTGCGGTGGGGCTTTTGCGTGCTCCACGAGCAGCTGCCCGATGAGCTGGTTGAGAGTTTCCGGAGCGAATTGTCGGCGGCCATCAAGCGCGGCGACCTCCACTATCGCGCCGGCTCGAGCGACCGGATCCACCAGGCGCACCAGAAGCTTCCATCGGCGCGCGCGGTGTGGCTCTATCCGCCGGTCCTCCAGTTCCTCGAAGACTATTTCAAGGACACGCCCTGCGCCTGCCAGACGCTCACCTACGTCAACGGCAGCGAACAGAACGCGCACCAGGATTCAATTCACCTGACGCCCTATCCGAATGGATTCATGTGCGGGGTGTGGGTTGCGCTCGAGGACGTCCAGGAGAATTCGGGCGAGCTCTACGTCTATCCTGGCAGCCATCGATCGGGCAGCCTGAGGGCGACGCCGCTCGGCCTGCACAAGGTCGTGAACGACGATTATTCGCATTACCGGGTCTTCGACGAGGCGATCCAGGCGCTGATCCGCGAGGAACGCTATGAGAAGCTCGTCTATCGTCCGAAAGCCGGGCAGATCCTGGTGTGGCACGAGAATCTGATCCACGGCGGGAGCCCTCGCATCGAGCGCGACCGCACGCGGCTCAGCGTCGTCAGCCATTATTTCGCTAGAGGAGCGATCGGCTATTACGACAGCCGCGGGGAGGCGGCCGCTCTCGAGACGCTGGATCGCGCCGCGCGCTCATAATTCATTTCGTTTCCGCTCGATGACGGGGCATCTGGCGCGGACACCCCGTGAACATCGGAGAGTGAAGCCGAATGACGAGAGCCGCCGAAGCAGATTTCCTGAAATATAATTTCGTGCCGGTGATGACCGAGCTCGAGCGGCGCTGTGCCGGGGCGGGCGCACGCGAGCTCAACGACCTCCACGAGATTTTTGGCCATGTCGATGACGGCCTTTTCGCCTTTCTCGCCGGACGCTTCTTCAACGGCTACGATGCCGTGAGGGAAGTGCTCCCGGGCTGGGCGTCGGACGAGGTCCGGCACTCCTCCACCGGCAAGTTCGATTTCCGCGAGCATGTCCTCGACGCGTCGTGGTTTTGGCGGACCGTCCGCGACGAATTCGAACAGCTCACGGGCAAGGAAATCGCGAGTGCAAAAGTTGCGGACTACGGCGCGGGCTGGGGCCGAATCGCGCGGTTCGTGAACAAGGACGTCCCCGCAGCCCAGTTCTACGCGCTCGAACCCAATCCGACATTCCAGAAAATCTATGCGGACTGCCGCCTGCCCGGTCATCTGGTGCCGACCGGCTGGCAATCGGCTCAATCGACGGGGGTCGAGAATATCGACCTCATCTTTTCCTATTCGATCCTCACTCATTCGTCAGAGGAGTTGACGCGCAACATCGTCGATCGCTGGACCGAGATGACGCGGCCCGGCTCGGTCGTCGCATGCACGATCCGGCCCGGGTGCTTCCTTACTGAGCGTGACGGCGACATGGCGGTGTTTTCCGGTGAGGAGCATGGTGCGCTGGCGGAAGCCTATTTGCGCGGCGAGTTCATCTACAAACCCTATCGCCCCGACGAGGGAAGCTGGGGCGTGGCAGTCATTCCGGTACCGTACCTCGAGCGCTTGATCGAAGGCCGGTTCAGGTTCGTCAAATGCGCGCTCCAGCTTCAGACGACCAATCAGCTGATCGTCTTCCTGCAGCGCCTTTAGGCTCACCAGGGTAGCCGGCTTCCGTCAGTATTCACAAACGAGCCGTTGTCGGCGTGTGTCACGCGCTCGATGAACTCAAAGATTTGGCCGCTCGCTTGCTCGATGGAGAGCTCGCCATTCGGTCCGCCCATGTCGGTCCTCACCCACCCGGGATTGAGGGCGACGACGGTGAACCCGGCTGGCCCCCATTCGGCGGCGAGGGTGCGGGCGGCCTGATTGAGCGCCGTTTTCGAGAGGCGGTAGCCGAGAAGGGTACCGGTGCGGTTCCCCTCGATTGACGCATTGCCGGTGCTCATCATCACGATCAGCCGGCGGTTTCCCGCGTCGAGACTCGAACGCAGCGCTCGTGCCATGACCAACGGAGCGATCACGTTGACGGCGAACGCCTCGCGCATCGCGTCGGGATGGAAATGCTCGATCGTGCCTGCCCCGCTGGCGAAGCTCGCGGCGCTGCACACCAGCACGTCGATGGGATCGGCGACGCTATTGCAGGCCCTTGCCAATTCAGCGGCCTCGGCCATGTCGCATTCGATGAAGCGGAACGCGGAAGCACTGTCGTCCGCCCACGACGGCGCCTTGCGGCCGAATCCGATGACCTTATCGCCACGGTCGAGTGCGGCAAGCGCGAGCCCTTCACCGATACCGCGGTTCACGCCGGAGATTGCGATGCGCATGAGGAGCGATTGCCTTTCGAATTGGTGGCCGGGATTGTGGCTGCGCAGCATCAGCCGCCGCTTGCGGCCGCCTGCCAAAACCCGGCCCCACGAGATTAGGCTTATATTCAGTCGCCGCCTACAATAGCAGGGTGCATGGCCGGACATCGGAAGCTTCGTTGCTTTCGGTTCGGGCGGGGTGATAGGGCGCCGGGGGTTAGTCTGACCGTCTCCAGGGTTTTCAATTCGATGGGGCAAAACTGCGTACCGCGGCGGGGCGGCTGGCTTCGCGGCGTGATCCTGGTGTCGGCTGCCGGTTTGTCGCTCGCGGGCTGCGCGAGCCTGCCGTCGAGCGGGCCGACGGGCGTCGAAATCCGCCGCGCCGCCGCGGCTCCCAAGCCGGGGCAATATCCATTCACCTTGGTCGAGGTTCAGGGTCCCGACGCGATTCCGGGGGCTCCCCCGGTGCCGACTCCCACGCTCGCGACCATGCCGCCGCAACCGACCGACCTGCTCGGCCCGGGCGACGTGCTCAACATCACCGTTTACGAAGCAGGTGTGGCGCTGTTCGGCAATTCGGCGCTGCGCGGCGCCGCCGCCGCCGCGGGCGAAGCCGGTATGGACACGAGCTCGAGCGCGGAGCGGCTGCCGCCGGTCCGGGTCGACGATTACGGATACATCAAGGTGCCGTTCGTTGGCCGCTTGCGCGCCGCCGGGCACACGGCTGCCGAGCTTCAGTCGATGATCCAGCAGGGTCTCAGGGGCATGTCCCAGGACCCGCAGGTTCTGGTCTCGATCGAGCAGTCGATCACCAACAGCGTCATTCTCGCCGGCGAGGTGGCGCGGCCCGGCCGGCTGGTGCTGTCGACCAACCGCGAATCATTGCTCGACGCGATTGCGCTCGCCGGCGGCTATCGCGGCGAGGCGAAGGACGCGGTCGCGCGGGTGCAGCGCGACGGGCAGAGCTTCGAAATCCGGCTGAGCGACCTGCTCGACCGGCCGCAGGACGATTTGCAGGTGGCGCCCGGCGACCGAATCACGCTGGTCAGCCGTCCGCAGAGCTTCTCGGTGCTTGGCGCGCCCAACAAATCGGAAGAGATTGCCTTCCCGCGCGGACGGATCACGCTTGCCGAAGCGGTGGCGCTAGCCGGGGGCGCCAATCCCAATGCGGGCGACGCCGGCGCGGTGTTCGTGTTTCGTTACGTCGCGCAGCCGAACGGCACCGAGCAGCCGACCGTCTATCACCTCAACATGATGCGCCCCGGCGCGTACCTGCTGTCGCAGCGTTTTCCGATGCGCAACGGTGATGTGCTCTACGTCGGCAATGCGCGCGCCAACCAGCTGTCGAAGTTCGTGCAGCTGCTTAGCCAGCTGTTCGTTCCCGTCGCCACCGCTCGGGTGCTGACCCAGTGATGGAGTTCCGAACGTTCGAGATCGACGGCCCGTTCGAAATCCGGCCGCGCAAGATCGTCGACGACCGCGGCTATTTCTCCGAGATTTTTAGGCTCGATGGGTTCCAAGAGCGCGCGCCCGGGGTCGAGTTCGTCCAGGACAACCAGTCGCTGAGCGTCCGTCCGGGAACGATCCGCGGGCTGCATTTCCAGTCGCAACCGGCGGCGCAGGGGAAGCTCGTCCGCTGCCTCGCCGGAAGCCTGCTCGATGTCGCCGTGGACCTCCGGCGCGGCTCACCGCGCTTCGGCCGCTGGATCTCGGTCGTCCTCTCGCCCGAGGAGAACAACCAGTTGTGGGTCCCGGTGGGGTTCGGCCACGGCTTCTGCACGTTGGAGCCGAACAGCGTCATCAGCTATCGCGTGACCAGCTATTACAGCCCGGAGCACGACAAGGGGGTGGCGTGGGACGATCCCGACATCGCGGTCGAGTGGCCGGAGGTCGCGGACCCGGAGACGCTTTCTCCCAAGGACAGGGTGCAACCCGCCCTGGCTGATCTGCCCGCCTATTTCACCGCGGACGCGGCCTGATGCGGGTGATCGTCACCGGGGGAGCGGGGTTCATCGGCTCGGCGCTGGTGCGCCACCTGGTGCTCGACAAGGGCTATGACGTCCTCAACGTCGATGCCCTGACCTATGCCGGCTACCTGCCGTCGCTGAGGGCGGTCGAGGACAAGCCCAACTACCGCTTTGTTCACGCGAACATCTGCGATCGCCCCGCGATGGAGCAGGCGATCGCTTCCTTCCGGCCGGACCGGATGATGCATCTGGCCGCCGAAAGCCATGTCGACCGGTCGATCACGGGCGCCGCCGACTTCGTCCAGACCAACGTCATCGGGACGTTCACCCTGCTCGAGGCCGCGCGCGATTATTGGTCGGCCCTTGAGCCAGCGGCCAAGCAGGCTTTCCGCTTCCTCCATGTCTCGACCGACGAGGTTTACGGATCGCTCGGCGATGACGGGCTGTTCACCGAGGACACGCCCTACGATCCAAGCTCGCCGTATTCGGCGTCCAAGGCCTCGTCGGATCATCTCGCCAAGGCCTGGCAGCGGACCTACGGACTGCCGGTCGTCGTCTCCAACTGCTCGAACAATTACGGGCCCTATCACTTCCCCGAAAAACTGATTCCGCTGACGATCCTCAATGCGCTCGCGGGCGAGCGGCTCCCGGTCTACGGCAAGGGCGAGAATGTCCGCGATTGGCTGTTCGTCGAGGACCACGCCCGCGCGCTCGACATCATCGCCGAGCGCGGACGCATCGGGGAAACCTATAATGTCGGCGGCCGCAACGAGCGCCGGAACATCGATGTCGTGCGGCGCATCTGCGCCGTCCTCGACGCGCTCGTGCCTGCGAACCGGCCGCGCGACGAACTGATCGAATTCGTGACTGACCGGCCGGGTCATGACGCGCGCTACGCGATCGATGCGACCAAGCTCGAAAGCGAACTCGGCTGGCGCGCGCGTGAGGACTTCGACTCCGGCATCGAGAAGACCGTCCAATGGTATCTCGACAACGAATGGTGGTGGCGGCCGCTGCGCGAACGCTATGCCGGCGAGCGGCTGGGGCTGTTCAAGTCCGAGAAGGGCTGACCGGGATGCGGCTGGTGGTCACCGGGCGCGAGGGGCAGGTCGTTCGCTCGCTGCTCGAACGAGCGGTCGGACGCGACATCGAAGTGGTTGCCCTCGGACGGCCGGAGCTTGAGCTTGCCGGTCCTGAGGACAGGATCATCGCCGCCGTCGAAGCGGCCCGTCCGGACGTCCTGGTTTCCGCCGCCGCCTACACCCAGGTCGACAAAGCGGAGAGCGAGCCGGAACTTGCCTTCGCCATCAATGATGCGGGGCCTCGCGCACTCGCCAAGGCGGCACGACGGATGGGCGTGCCGCTCATCCATCTTTCGACAGACTATGTGTTCGACGGGTCCAAGCCGTCGCCTTACACCGAGGAGGATTCGACCGGTCCGGCGAGCGTCTACGGATCGTCGAAACTGGCCGGGGAGCAGGCCATGCTCGCCGAACATGGCAACAGCGCGATCCTTCGCACCGCCTGGGTTTACAGCCCGTTCGGCGGCAATTTCGTCAAGACCATGCTGCGGCTCGCCGTCCAGCGCGACGAGCTGCGGATCGTCGCCGACCAGCGCGGCAACCCGACATGCGCGCTCGACATCGCCGACGGCATTCTCGCTGTGGCGGCCAATCTGCGCGACAGCGACGACCGTCGCTATCGCGGCATCTTCCACATGACCGCCGCGGGCGAGGCGAGCTGGGCGGAATTTGCGGCGGCGATCTTCGCTGAATCCCGGCGGCTCGGCGGCCCCTCGGCGATCGTGACGCCGATCGCGACTGCGGATTACCCGACACCCGCCACGCGCCCTGCGAACTCGCGCCTCGAATCGTCCAAGCTCGAGCGCGTCCACAAAGTCCGCTTGCCGGAATGGCGATCATCGCTGAAACAGGTCGTCGAGCGGCTGGTGCAGCCGATGAGGAGCGTTGCTGAATGAAGGGCATTGTCCTGGCGGGGGGTAGCGGGACGCGGCTGTACCCGATGACCTTCGCGGTCTCGAAGCAGCTGCTGCCGGTCTATGACAAGCCGTTGATCTATTATCCGCTGACAACGCTGATGCTCGCGGGAATCCGCGAGGTCCTGGTCATCACCACGCCGCACGATGCCGCGTCGTTCCGCCAGCTGCTCGGCGACGGCTCGCAGTGGGGAATGGCAATCTCGTACGCGGTTCAGCCGGAGCCGAAGGGCCTTGCGCAGGCGTTCACCATCGGCGCGGATTTCGTCGCCGGAGGTCCGTCGTGCCTGGTGCTGGGGGATAATATCTTCTTCGGTCACGGCCTTTCGGCGGTTCTCGGGCGCTCCCGGCAGCGAACGGCCGGCGCGACCGTCTTCGCCTATCAGGTCGCCGATCCGGAGCGGTACGGCGTCGTCGATTTCGACGAGGGCATGCGCGCTCTCAGTATTGAGGAAAAGCCGGCGCAGCCGAAGTCGAACTGGGCGGTTACGGGGCTCTATTTTTACGATGAGCAGGTCGTGGATATCGCGAGCGACATCCAGCCCTCAGCGCGCGGCGAGCTCGAGATCACGGATGTCAATCGCGCCTACCTCGACCGCGGCCAGCTTCAGGTCGAGCTGATGGGCCGCGGATATGCATGGCTTGACACGGGCACGCCCGACAGCCTGCTCGAAGCCGCGGAGTTCGTCGGCACGCTCGAGCGGCGGCAGGGCACCAAGATCGCCTGCCCGGAGGAAATCGCGTTCCGGATGGGCTTCATTGACGAACGGCAACTCGACCAGGCGATCGTAAGGCTCGGGAAATCGGATTACGCGCGCTATCTCCGGCGGGTCGCCGCGGAGAGCGCTTGAACGACACGCCGCCCGCGCTGGGCTCGCGACGGTTCCGGAAGATCGCGTGGGCGGCCCTGTCCGCCGATCCGATTTCCGCCTTCAAGGGCCTCTACTGGTTCCTGACGCGCCGCCGGGTTCGTGGTTGGGCACGGCTGATGACTGCCGCCGCTAGCGCGGAACTGTCTTATCGCGCGTGGATCGAGGCCAGCGAGGAAGGCGTATTCGCTGCATTTCGCGACCGACATCCAGTTGGCACAACCAGGCTGTTTATCGGGCTGGTGCTCGCCAACGGCGCAGACGCGGCAGAGATCGACGGGACCTTGCAGAGTCTGCGCGCAGCCTTGCCCGAAGCGGCGCCTATCGTCGTCGCAAGCGACCGCGATCCGCTCGCGAGCTTTGCGGTCGAGGAGGAAGGCGCGTGGCTGGTCCCAATGTTCGCCGGCGACCGCGTGTCGCCGCATCTTGGCGACTGCCTTGAACGGCTTCTCGCGACCGAGGATGCTGCTGTGGTCGTTTATTGGGACGAGGACCGCCTCGGTGCGCGCGGCCGTGAGAGCCCGTGGATCAAGCCCGACTGGGACGCGCTGCTGTTCGGTCAGCTGCGCGGCCTCACCGGTTCGGCGGCTGTAAGGCTGAGCGCCTTCAGACGCGCGTCGGACGGTTCGGCAATCGATGTTGGCGCGGTTGAAACGCTCCTGATGCAGATTGCGGCCGAGGCATCAGGCTCAGTGGCTCACATCCCGCTGGTTCTTACCCACCGCTTCGGCCCCAATGTACCCAGCGCCGATCGTCTGATCCCCGATCCTGCGCCTGCCAATTTCCAATGGCCCAAGGTCTCCATACTGCTGCCGACACGCGACCGGCCGGACCTGCTCAGCGCCTGTCTCGGCGGCATCGAGCGGACGCAATATCCCGGCCCGTTGGAGCTGATCATCATCGACAATGGCAGCGCCGACAGGCGCGCGCTCGAACTAATCGAGCATGCGGAGCGGGACGGCGCCACGGTGCTGCGGGAGCCGGGGCCGTTCAATTTCTCGCGCTTGAACAACCGGGCCGCCTCCCGTGCGACCGGAGACGTCCTCTGCTTCCTCAACAATGATGTCGAACCGCTGACCGACGACTGGCTCAGCCGGATGGTTGTGCACGCACTCGATACATCGGTGGGCGCTGTCGGCGCGCTCTTGCTCTATCCGACCGGTCGTATTCAGCACGCGGGCGTCGCGATCGGTCTCGGGCGCGCCGCCGGGCACGTGCAGATCGGCGTCAACCCCGACGACATGCGGTTCTGGACCTGGCATCAGGTCACCCGGCGCGTTTCGGCGGTCACGGCGGCGGTGATGGTCGTCAGGAAGGAGGCCTTCCTTGCCGTCGGCGGCTTCGACGAGGAGGCGTTCCCCGTTGCGTTCAACGACGTCGACATGTGCCTCCGGCTCGACCGCGCCGGCCTTCGCAACATCTTCGTCGCCGAGGCACGGCTGACCCATCGCGAGTCCGAGAGCCGCGGGGATGACCGAAAGCCCGAGCATGCGGAGCGCTTCGCGGCGGAGCTTCGCCGCCTTCAGGAACGGTGGCAGACCGAAGACTTGAGCGACCCATATTTCAGTCCCTTGTTCTCGCGCCTGACCGGGCGATGCACGCTGGCGCCATGAGACCTGTCGCAGCGGATCCGCCGATCCTCGACAGCGTAACGCTGGTCGCCGTCACCAGCGTGGCGATCGGGCCGACGATTGAAGCGCTTCGATCATCGATGCGGCAGGCGAGGTTCGGCCGCGTCCTGTTGCTCAGCGACCGGCCACCACGCGATGAAGCAACCGGCATCGAGTGGCGCCGCATTGAGCCGCTGCGCTCACGCTCAGATTATTCGCGCTTCATGCTCCGCAACCTCGCCGACCATGTCGAGACGCCGCATGCGCTGTGCGTTCAGTGGGACGGGTTCGTTCTCGACGGGGCGGCTTGGGAACCGGGCTTTCTCGATTACGACTATATCGGCGCGCCGTGGCCGCATTTCGCCGACCGCCACACAGTCGGCAACGGCGGCTTCTCGCTACGCTCGCGGGCGCTGCTCAGGTCCTCCAAGGAATTGCCGGTTGGTGGATCGCAATCCGAAGATGTGCTGATTTGCCGCCAGTACCGGCCTGAACTCGAGGCGCGGGGACTTTGCTTTGCTCCCGAACCAGTTGCGCGCCGGTTCGCTTATGAGCGGATGCCACCGACCGGCGCGGAGTTCGGTTTTCACGGTGCCTTCAACCTCGTCCGGATGCTCCCACGCGCGCGCGTCCTGTCGCTGTTCCGGAGTCTTGAGCCTAACGTGCTCGCGCGCAGTGAGCGGCTCGAGCTGCTTCGATGGGCGCTTGCCAACGGCCGTCCCGGCGTCGCGATCGAAATGGCGCGGCGGCTGTTCTGACTTCACTCGGCGGTTGCGCCGACGCGATGTTGCAGGGAAGCAACAATTTCCCGTTTGCTTTTCGATAACTGCATTCGGGCATTGAACGGAGCGCCGAAGCGGAACGAAGTACGCTTGACTGAGAGTCATCCATCGATAGGGGTGAACTAGCTCGGCTGGGGGTCGTCGTGGTTTCGAGCGGTGCATCTATCCTGCTGAAAAACAAGCGCAATTTCAGCATAGCTGATGCTGCGCCGGTGCCCGTCCGGCTTTCGGGCGCGTCGGCAACATCGATCAGGAACGAGTCGCACCGGCCGTTCCTCCGCGTGCCGCCATTTCCGGATGCGCGCATCCGCGAATTCACCCGTGTGCGACCCGACGACGATGCCGACGGTCAGCGGCTCGCTGAAGCTCTTCTCGAGGCGCGGGTCGGCGGTGCCTATTGGGCCGCGCAGCCTCATCTGCCGGAAAATTACGTGCTCGTTCGCTCCCGTGGGGCGCTCGGCGAAGCCCGGCGGATCGCTCGCGGCAAGACCGTGCTGCTGTGGGAGCAGGAAGCGGAGCCTTCCAATCCCGCCGGCGATGCCGTCGTGGTCAGCGGCGACTGCGACCCATGGCACATGCTGTCGCGCGCGTCGGCGTTGTTGATCGAGGCCGGCGACGAACTGCAGTTGATCGCTGCGCTCCTGAAAGTGCCCTGCCATCTATTCGACCCGGCGAGTTCAAGCGTGAAGCTGGCCGTGGCGAATGCGCCACGTCTCGCGGCGGAGACCTTTGGCGATTGCTTCGCCAACCCGTTCACGGGCGAGTCGATGAACGCGCTCGCTGCGATCGAGCTTTGTGGCTTCTGGCGGCGGCTGATCGATTCAAATCGCGACATCGCGGGCGGGATCGGCTTCGCGTTCTGGAAGCAGGCGCAGGTCGCGCCGCTGCTGTGGGGCGGCTCAAGTCCCTTCCGATTTTTGCGAGGACGGCTGCCCGCAACAGAATCCGCGACAGCCATCGCTGCATGGCGGTCGAAGGCCGGGTCGCAATTGGACGCCGAACTTGAGCGCAGGAACATTGCACTGGTCGAAGTGGAGGACGGCTTCCTCCGCTCGCGCGGGCTGGGCGCCGACTGCATTCCACCACTCTCCATAACCGTCGACCGCATGGGCGCACATTTCGACCCTGCACGGCCGAGCGAGCTCGAGCAATTGCTTGAGGATGGCCGCTTCGATGACGCACTGCTCGAACGTGCACGCAAGCTCCTGCGGCTGATCGTCGACAAGGGCATCGGCAAATACGAGAGCGGGGCAGCTCACCTGGAGCGGCCCGCTGGCGAACGTCGCCACATCCTGGTTCCGGGCCAGGTTGAAGACGACCGGGCCGTGCAGACCGGCGGGTGCGGTCTTGTCTCCAACCTCGACCTGCTCGCCCGCGTGCGCGCGCAAGCGCCCGAGGCCTATATCCTTTACAAGCCTCATCCCGATGTGGTCGCCGGCCATCGACGCGGGTCGGTCGCCGACGCAGAGTGCCTGCGGTTCGCCGATGAGATCGTCGGTGCGCTTCCGATCGCGTCGCTGATTGCGATGGTCGACGAGGTCCACGTCAATACTTCGCTGGCGGGTTTCGAGGCGCTGCTGCGCGGCAAGGCGGTCGTTACGCATGGCGTGCCGTTTTACGCGGGCTGGGGGTTGACCAGAGACCTTGGGCCGGTTCCCGCTCGGCGGATGGCCAAGCGAACGGTCGACGAGCTCGTCGCGGCCGCCTTGCTCCTTTATCCGCGCTATCTGGATCCCGTGACGGGCCTCCCGTGCCCCGCCGAGGTGCTGGTCGCGCGTCTAATTGCCGCGGCCGAGCCTGCGGGCGACCTTGTCGTTGGCATTCGCCGTTTCCAGGGGAGGCTGATGCGCCGCCTGAGGAGCCTGGTCCAGTGAACCAGCCGACAGGAAATCTTGGGCTGCTTCTCAACGTGCTGCCGCAAATAGAAGGACTGGTCGAGGGGCCGCCAGCAGCGCTTTCCGAAACGAAGCAGCGCGCATTCCTATTCCTTCAGGGACCGCCAGGGCCGCTCCTGCATCAACTGGCCAATGCGATGCGCGCGCGCGGGATCGTGGTCGAGCGGATCAACATTTGCGCCGGCGACGAGCTCGACTGGCCAGAGCGCGCCACGAATTTCCGCGGTCGCTTCAGCGACTGGCCCGTGTTCGTCGACAATTTCCTGCGCGAACGCCGGATCACGGATATCCTGCTGTTCGGCGATTGCCGTCCCTACCATGTTTCCGCGCGCCACATCGCGGCGATGCGCGGTGTCAGGACGTACGTCCTCGAGGAAGGCTATTTGCGGCCGCACTGGATGACGCTCGAGCTCGACGGTGTGAACGGCTATTCGCGCCTGACGCGCAACAAGGAATGGGTGCTGGAGCAGGCGCGGGGACTTCCTCCGGAGCCATATTTGCCGCCGATCAAGGCCGATTTCCGCCGCCGCGTCCGCGACACGGCGCGCCATTATGTCGCGGTGCATGCCGGGCGTTTCGCTTACCCGTTCTACAGCACCCATCGCCCCGGCTCGGCGCTGATGGAAGCCGCGGGGTGGGGATGGAAATATGCGACCGGGCCGCGGCGCGCGCGGCAGGCGCGGGAGACGCTCGAGGAGATTCGGGGCAAGCCCTTCTTCATCTTCCCGCTGCAGCTTTCGGGCGACTACCAGATCCGCAGCCACTCGCCATTCCCGGACATGCGAGCCGCCGCAGCTTTCGTCATCGAAAGCTTTGCTCGGCACGCGCCGGGCGGCGCGCACCTGCTCGTCAAGGCGCATCCGTTCGATTCATCGCTGTTCAACTGGCGCAGCTACATCGAGCGGCGGGCGCGGCGGCTCGGAGTCGCGGAGCGCGTGCACTTCATCGACGGCGGCCAGCTCGATCAGCTCGCGGCGGACACTGCAGGAATGGTCTGCGTGAACAGCACGTCGGCGACGCTTGCGCTCGCGGCCGGAAGTCCCGTCTGCACGCTCGGCAAAGCGATTTACGACGTTCCGGGGCTCACCTTCGCCGGCCATCTCGACCACTTCTGGCAAAATCCGGTGCCGCCGGAGCCCGGACTCTACGGCGCCTTCCGCCGAGTGCTCGTCGAGCGCTGCCTGGTGCGCGGTGGACTTGCCAGCGAGTCCGCAGTGCAGACACTGATCAAGTCGATGCTCGAGCGCCTAGGCTGTTGATTCGAGCGTCGAAAGCCAGCGTTCCACCAATGTGAAATGCGCCTCCCAGCTCGGCGGCTCGAAACCTTTCATCCGCTGGAGCTGCGCGGCGCGCGCGCTGCCGTCGGGCCGCGCATAGTCGAGGATTGCCGCCTCCCACGCGGATGAGTCGCGGGTCGGCAGATAGTCGGGAACGTCACCGCACAATTCGCGAAACACCGGCAGGTCGCTTGCAAGCACCGGCACGCCAGCGCCAAGCGCTTCGACCAAGGGCAAGCCGTAGCCCTCGGCATGGCTCGGGAACAGCAAGGCGCGGGCGGTGGCGAGGTGCTGCGCCAGCTGCTCGTCCGAGCAATCGTCGAGTTCGACCACATGGCCGCGGAGCTTGTCGGAGCGGGCCAGAATCTCGAACACAGCTTCGGCCTGCCATCCGCGCTGACCGATGATCAGCAGCTGCGGCGCGTCGGAGCCGAAGCGATCGATCAGCCGCGACCAGATCTCGAGCAACAGGAGGTGGTTCTTGCGCCCCTCGATCGTACCGAGAATGACGAAGCTCGGGCGCGCGGATTGCCCTTCACACACACTCGGCCTCAACACTTTGCTGCCGAGCGGCGCCATGAGCCCTGGTGGCATCGGAACACCTTCACTGCGCGCGAATTGTCCCAGCGTGCCGAGCGTCGCCTCGCTATTGGCGATCACGCCGGCTCCCGTGCCTAGCACCGTCCTCATCCGCTCCTCATGGCGTCGCGATTCGCCCGGTCGGCAGAATTGCGGGTGCGTCATCGGGATCAGATCGTGGACGAGGTAGATGGGCCGGACACCCGAGCGCGAAACCCAGCTGCGTAAACCCGGGGAATCGAGCCCCGTATGTCCGACATTCAAATAAAGCCGCCCGTTCCCGTTGCGAATGTAGCCCGTCAGATTGCGGAGGACTTTCGTCGCGAGCCGCGTCCGAAATCGGCCCGTCGGAGCATCGAGCAAGTCGAAAAGCTCGACCGATGCTTTGCGGTCAAGGATGCGGCGGAATCGCTCGTGCTGGACGACAGCCTGCGCCCGTCCGCCGAAATGGCGAAGATAGGCGAGGCACACGCGGTCGATCCCGGTCGGGTGACGGCCCTTCCAGCGCCGCCAGATCAGCCGCGTCACGTCGAGCAGGAGGGGGGCGTCGTCGGGCACTGGCGAGGATCAAAGCACGCAAGCTGGGGGATGCAAACCGGCGCACGACGCGCCGTCGGGCGCACTTCACAGGAACCTCGCCACGCGTCAACGCGGCCATTAGCGCAACCGAATGTTCCGTTACGGAGCAATACTTTAGGTCTGGGATACGCTTGCCCCGCTAGCCACGAGCCATGCCGGCTCCGAAGCCCAACCATCGCCAACGCCCGCGTGAGCTTCGCCGCCGCGTCGTGATTCCCGCGCGCCTGAGAGCCGGCGCCCAGTGGACCGACGCCTGCATTCTCAACATTTCGTCGCGCGGGCTCTTGATCCGAACGGCGCGACCGGTGCCGGAAGGCAGTTTCGTGGAAGTTCGCAAGGGCGATCATGCGATCATCGCGCGCGTCGCCTGGCGCAGCGGCGGCCGTGTCGGCCTTCACTCGGACGAGCGCCTGCCAGTCGAAGAGATCATGTCATCGAGCAGCGCCCAGGCGCTGAGGCTCGTTGCCGAACACGGCAAGTTCGTCGAGCGGCGGGGACAGCCGCGGACGCGAGCTGATGATGCGCGCCTGCGCGGCCGAGCGATCGAATTCTTCGGCATCGGCGGATTGGTGCTGGCGCTGGCGCTCGGCGTCTGGGGCATGGCACAGCAGGCGCTGGCAGTGCCGCTCGAGCGGGTCGAAGCGGCGCTAGACGGTCAGTCCTGACCGGCGGTCTCGAGATATTCAGCCAGCTCCTCGCTGCCGCCGATCCGCTCGCCGTCGATGAACACTTGCGGGGTCGTCGGCACGCCGAGCTCCTCCTCCAACGCATCCACCTCGCCGCGCGTGGTGAGCAGCCGTTCGTCGATTTCGAAGCCGGCATCCTCGAGCATGCGCTTGGCGAGCAGGCCGTAGGGGCATTCGTGGGTCGGCAATTTCATGCGGTACAGGACGGCGGTACGCTGTGGCATTGGCATTTTCCTGCAAGAAGGTTCGCGAGGCCAATGCGCGGTGGGTGGCAAAGTTGCCTCACTCGCGGTGAGCCGTGCGGCGCGCTATGCCGCGGCACATGAACCCGCTTTACGAGCGAATGACCACCAGCGTTTTCGAGCGCATGTCGCTCGCTGCCGCGCAGCATGGCGCCGTCAATCTCGGCCAGGGCTTTCCGGATTTCGGCTGGTCCGACGCGATCCTCGACGAAGCCGCGCGGGCGCTGACGCGAGGATCGAACCAATATGCACCCTCGCGCGGGCTGATGCCGCTGCGCGAGGCGATCGCTTCCCATTATGGCCGCCATTTCGGCCAGGCGCTCGCCGCCGAGCATGTGTGCGTGACGAGCGGCGCGACGGAAGCGCTCGGTGCGGCGATTCTCGCGACGGTCAATCCAGGCGACGAAGTGATCATCTTCACGCCCGCCTATGACAGTTATGCGCCGATGATCCGCAGGGCAGGGGGCCAGCCAGTCGAAGTGGCGCTCCAGCCGCCCGGATGGCGGATCGACAGCGCGGCGCTTGAGGCCGCGATCGGCCCGAGAACCCGCGCGATCCTGTTCAACAATCCGCACAACCCGACCGGGCGGCTGTTCGACTCCGATGAGCTCGAAGCCATGACCTCGGCTGCGCGGGCGCACGACCTGGTCGTGATCAGCGACGAGGTGTGGGAGCATGTGCGGCTCGATGGCCGCTCGTTCACACCCGCCGCGAACCTTCCGGGAATGGCCGAGCGGACGATCAAGGTCGGCTCCGCGGGAAAGATTTTTTCACTGACCGGCTGGAAGGTCGGCTGGCTCGTCGCCTCGCCCGAACTCGCGAAGCTGGTCGCGCGGGCGCACCAGTTCCTGACCTTCTCGACCGCGCCCAACCTGCAGTCAGCTGTGGCATTCGGGCTGAACGACGGCGACGCGTGGCTTGCTCCGATGCAGGCGCGCTTCGCCCGCGCCCGCGACCGCATGACGGCCGGTCTGCGCGCCGCGGGCTTTTCGGTGCTGGAGCCGAGCGCAACCTATTTCTTGTGCATCGACCTCCAGGCCTCGGGCATATCCGCGAATGACGAGAATTTTGCGCAGGCGGCGGTCAGCCGCGCGGGAGTCGCTGTGGTTCCGCTGTCCGCGTTCGCCGAGCGCGATCCGCCGCACCACCTCGTCCGACTCTGCTTCGGCAAGAGAGACGCGACCATCGACGCGGGCGTGGCGGCAATGGCCAAGGCACGCGAGCTGTTCGCATGAGCGTGGTCGACGACGCCGAGCAGCTCCTCGGCCTGTTCGGAATCCATTCGGCCGGGAAGCTCGTCAGCCACTCGCCGATCGACGGCAGCGTCATCGGGCGCGTGACCGTTGGCGATACTGACCACGCTTGCGCCCGGGCGGCCGAGGCCTTCCTCAAGTGGCGTGAAGTGCCGGCACCGAGACGCGGCGAGTTTGTGCGGCTGCTCGGCGAATGGCTGCGCGAAGCCAAGCCGGTGCTTGCCAAGCTGATCACGCTCGAAACGGGCAAGGTCACCCAGGAGAGCCTCGGCGAAGTTCAGGAGATGATCGACATCTGCGATTTCGCTGTCGGTCTCTCGCGCCAGCTCTACGGCCTCACCATCGCCAGCGAGCGCCCCGAGCACCGGATGATCGAGCAGTGGCATCCGCTTGGGCCGGTGCTGGTGATCAGTGCCTTCAACTTCCCGGTCGCGGTATGGGCGTGGAACGCCGCGCTCGCGCTGGTCTGCGGCAATCCGGTGATCTGGAAACCGAGCGAAAAGGCGCCGCTGTGCGCCGAAGCCGTGATGGCGATCGTCAGGCGCGCGGCCGACCGCTTCGGCGATGCGCCGGAAGGGCTGGTTCAGCTCGTGCAGGGGGAGCGCTCGATTGGCGAAGCGCTGGCCGACGATCCTCGCGTCGCGCTGGTCTCCGCGACCGGCTCGACCGCGATGGGGAGAGTCGTCGGACCGCGCGTCGCGCAGCGCTTCGGCCGCGTGTTGCTTGAGCTCGGCGGCAACAATGCGGCGATCGTTGCCCCGAGCGCCGATGTCGAGCTCGCGGCGCGCGCAATCCTGTTCTCCGCCGCGGGCACGGCGGGACAGCGGTGCACCACGCTCCGGCGCCTGATCGTCCATGAAAGTATCGCGGACCAGCTCGTCGTGCGCATCCGCCGGTTGTTCGCCCAGGCGACTGTCGGCGATCCGCGCCGGCCGGAGACGCTGATCGGGCCGCTGATCGACCAGGCGGCGTTCGAAGCGATGGAGCAAGTGCTCGGCGACAATATCGACCGCGTCGATGCGGTACCCGGCGGCTATTACGTGCGCCCCGCGATCGTCGAGATGAGCGAGCAGCAAGGGACCGTGCTCAACGAAACGTTCGCGCCGATCCTCTACGTCTTGCGCTATCGCGAGCTCGACGAGGCGATCGCGCTCAACAATTCCGTGTCGCAGGGCCTGTCGTCGTCAATCTTCACCAACGACCTGCGGGAGGCCGAGCGGTTCATGTCGGCGGCCGGCTCCGACTGCGGAATCGCCAACGTCAACATCGGCCCCTCGGGCGCCGAGATCGGCGGTGCGTTCGGCGGCGAAAAGGAGACCGGAGGAGGCCGCGAGAGCGGCTCCGACAGCTGGCGTGCCTACATGCGGCGGCAGACCAACACGATCAATTACGGTTCCGGCCTGCCGCTCGCGCAAGGCATCCGGTTTGACGTTGCGCCATAAGCCTCAACGGGGGAGTTGCACGTGTCTTCGCCGGTAAGCCTGGAAAGCGGCATCGTCTTCGCCAATGACCGGCCATTCGTCCTTATCGGTGGCATGAACGTGATCGAGGACGAGGCCACAGTGATGGAGGTCGCCGCGCATTTCGTCGACATCACGCGCGATCTCGGCATTCCGTACGTGTTCAAGGCTTCGTTCGACAAGGCGAACCGCTCGTCGATCGGCTCGTTCCGCGGCCCTGGACTGGACAAGGGACTTGCGGTGCTAGGGGCGGTCAAGGAGCGGTTCGGCGTGGCGGTGCTGACCGATGTGCACGAGCCGCCGCAGGCAGAAGCGGCGGCCGAGGTCGCGGATATCCTGCAGGTCCCTGCCTTTCTCGCGCGGCAAACCGATCTGATCGTCGCGGTGGCACGCACCGGCCGGCCGATCAACGTCAAGAAGCCGCAGTTCCTCGCGCCGCAGGAGATGCGGCACGTGATCGACAAGTGCCGCGGCGCCGGCAACGACCGCGTGCTTTTGTGCGAGCGGGGTTCGAGCTTCGGCTACAACAATCTCGTGGTCGACATGCTCGGCGTGGACCTGATGAAGAGCATGGCGCCGGTGGTGTTCGACGCGACCCACGCGCTGCAGCAGCCGGGCGGTCTTCCAGATGCTGCGGGAGGCCGCAGGGCGCAGGTGGCACCGCTCGCGCGCGCGGCGATGGCGGTGGGGATCGCCGGACTATTCCTCGAGGCCCACCCCGATCCGGACCGCGCGCTGTGCGACGGCCCGTCCGCGCTGCCGCTCAATGCGCTGAGGCCGTTCCTCGAGCAGATGAAGGCTGTCGATACGGCGGTGAAGGGATTGCCGCCGATCGTTACCGGCTGAGCGCGATCAAATCTGCCATTCGTTCTGCGGCTCGGCTTCGGCCTCGGCCCACAAGGCGAGCTTTTCCTCGGCGACCATCGCCGGCCATGCCCGCCGGAACTTCTGCAGCCACGGGCTGAGCATGGCCGGCTCGAGCGGCGCCGAGAGAAGGTAGCCCTGGACGCAGTCGCAGCCGAGCTCGCGAATCGCGCGCAGCTGGTCGATTGTCTCGACACCCTCGGCTGTCGTCATGAGCCCGAGCCCGTGCGCCAGCTCGATCACCGCCTGGATGATGAGGCGCGAATCGCGCGAGCTCGGCACGTCGGCGACGAACGCCTGGTCGATCTTGACCTCGGTGAACGGCAGTTGGCGAAGCTGCATCAGCGACGAATAGCCGGTGCCGAAATCGTCGATAGCGAGGCCGATGCCCTTGATGCGAAAGCGGGTCAGCGCATCCATCAGCTTCACGAGCGGCTGCGTGGCGCCCTCGGTGAGCTCAAGCACCAGGCGATCGGTCGGGACACCGAGCGCGCGGCACATCCGTTCGACGAGATCGGGAAAATCGAGGTGCTGAACGCTCAGCGCCGAGATGTTGAACGCGATGCAGGTGTCGAGTCCCGCATCGTGCCATTCAATCCATTGCCGAAGAATCGTGCGCAGGCCCCACTGCGTGAGGTCGTGGATGAGGCCGTGCTCTTCGGCGAGCGGCACGAAATGCGACGGCTTGACCGTCCCGAGCTCCGGATCTTCCCAGCGGACCAGTGCCTCGACCTGTCTCAAGCCGCCGTCGCGCAGCGAGACCTTGGGCTGATAAACCATGTGCAGGCGCTGCTGGTCCAGTGCGCGCTGCAGGCCGGTGATCAGTTGCAGCTCGGCCGCGGGGCTCACGGGACCAGGGTCGCCTTGAGCTTCGCCAGCAGCTGCTCGAGCACCTCGAGACGCACCGGTTTTTCCACCGGTCCGGCCATGTTGAGCCCGAGCGCCTCGCCGAGACGAAACGCCGATTCCAGCACGCGTCGGTCGAAGCCGCTGACGATCAATACGGGGCCGCGGTAATTCTGGTCGGCCAGGAAGCGCGTCAATTCGACGCCATCGACGGGCATGCCGAGGTCGAGCGCGACCATTTCCGGGCGAAGCTGCACGAATGCATTGCGGAATTCATCGTCGCGTTCGGTGACGATCGGCTCGAAGCCGCACGCCCGCGCCGCGTTCGCGAGATACTCCGCGAGCGCGGGCTCGTCGTCGATCACCAGCAGTCGCGGCTGCGGCATTTACTCGCTCTCCCCTCCGGGGCGTACGTGCCAACAACGCTTCAGATCAAGAATTCTCAACGCCTTTTTAACCGTGTCCGCAATAAAGTCCCAATTTGGCGCGATTTGCGCAATCTGGAAGCGAGTTTGGGCATGTTTGCGGACCTGATCCGAAGGAAGTTGGCGGGCCAATCGTTCAGCAGCAGCGACGCTGCGTTCGAGTCGACGACGGTGTCCTTGTCAACCGCCGTTCCGCGGCCGTCCGAACGCCGGGACGACGAGCGGGTCTCGGCGATGCTTCGGGTCGGCAAGCTGACCGACGCGAAAGGCAGCGAACAGCTCATCAAGGTCAAGAACCTGTCTGCAGGCGGAGTGATGGCGATCATTACCCACGCGCCGGAAGTCGGTGAAAAGGTCAGCGTCGAGCTGTCGTCACAGCGCATTCCCGGATCGGTGGTGTGGATCCGCGACGACATGGCGGGCATCAAGTTCGATCAGAATGTCGATCTTGGCGAGCTGCTCGCCGGCCGCAAACCGCGTCACGGCTTCCGCCCGCGTCCGCCGCGCCTCGACATCCCGTGCAAGGCGTCGGTCCGTGTCGGAAAAACCTATTATACCGTTGACGTACGCGACATTTCGCTCGGCGGCATCAAAGTCGAGCCGATCGCCGAATATTGTGTCGGCAAGAATGTGCTCGTCGTCGTCGAAAGCCTGCGGCCGGTCAAAGGGGAGGTGCGCTGGTACAGCGACCGCCGCGCCGGTATCGTGTTCGAGCGGCCGCTCGATTTCGACGAGCTGTCGGAGTGGATCGGGAAGCGCCTCGAGCTCGCCAGTCTGAAGGCGTCTTACAAGGCGAACTGAAGGTCATTGCGAGGCTCCGCAGGAGCCGCGGCAATCCAGAGGAATTGCTGGATTGCTTCGCCAACGCTCGCAATAACGGGCTTGGACTCCTATCTCCCCGGCGGAAAAGGAGATCGCGCATGGCCGAACAAACCGCAATCCTCGGCGGCGGGTGCTTCTGGTGCATCGAACCCGTGTTCCGGGACGTCATCGGCGTGAATTCGGTCGAGAGCGGCTACACCGGCGGCACGGTTGCCAACCCGACCTACAAGCAGGTGTGCGGCGGCGATACCGGCCACGCCGAGGCGATCCGAATCCGCTTCGATCCCGACCAGATCAGCTACGGCGAACTGCTCGACATCTTTTTCGCGGTGCACGACCCGACCCAGCTCAACCGTCAGGGCAACGACATCGGCACACAATATCGATCGGCGATCTTCGTTCAGGACGAAGGGCAGGAGCGCGAAGCTCGAGAAGCGATCGATCGCGCCAACGAGGAGGTCGGCGGCGGCGTCGTAACGACGATCGAGCCGAAGGGTGAATGGTACCCCGCCGAGGATTACCACCAGGATTATTGGTCCGGGGAAGGCCAGCGCAATCCCTATTGCATCGCCCACATCCCGCCCAAGCTGCAGAAACTCAGAAAGAGCTTCCAGGCGCGCGCCCGGAGCGCCTCGGCGAACGCCTAGGCGGCCGCTCGCCGCAGCCGGTCGTTAATCGCTACGCCAAGGCCGCTGTCAGGCACCGCCGCGACAGCGATGCGCGGCTTGGCGGATGCATCCGCATTGTGAAGCAAGTCGAACAATCGGGCGGCCGCTTCGACCAGGTCTCCCGACGGACTGAGATTTGCGTCGCCGCCAAGTTCGCCGAAGCCGATCAGATATTCGTCCGCTTCGGCAGCCGAGGCATTGAGTCGAAGCGGCTTGGATGGGGCATAATGGCTGGGGAGCTGGCCAGGGGACTGGATTGCGCCGGGTGGCGAAGCCTCGGCCTCGACGGTGATCGGCCCCGGTCGCAGCAGCCGAAGCGGGCCGCCCGTCGTCGCGACGATGGTCGATTCAACGCCGCGCTGCGTGGCGCCGGCGTCGAGGATTAGCGCTATCCTTCCGCCGAGGCTCTTCAACACATGTTCCGCCCGCGTCGGACTGATGCCGCCGCTCGCATTGGCCGACGGAGCGGCGAGGGGACGGCCGCTCGCGTGCAGCAGCGCCTGCATCGCCGGGTGCGAAGGTACGCGAAGGCCGATGGACGACAACCCCGCCGTCGCGATCGGTGCGATTGCGCTTCCCTCCCGCAGCGGGACGACCAAGGTTAGGGGACCCGGCCAATGTCGCTTGGCTAGTTCTCGTGCGTCGGCGTTGAATGTGCCGATCCGCTCAGCGGAGTCGAGATCGGTGACGTGGACGATGAGCGGGTTAAAGCTGGGCCGGCCCTTGGCCTCGTAGATGCGCGCGACGGCCGCCGCATTGGTCGCATCGGCGGCAAGCCCATAAACCGTCTCGGTCGGAACCGCGACCGGCTCGCCGGCAAGGATCAGCCGCGCGGCTTCGGCGATGCTGTCGTCGCTGAAAGGGAGGACGCGGGTACGCATCCTTCGCCGCTACTGGATTCCGGCCTACGCCGGAATACTAGGCGCGTTCGCGATCGAGCAGTTCGGCGGGATCGATGCCGAGCCGGCGCATGCGGACGCGGATCTCGGGCCATTCTTCCTTGAGGAAGCGGTTGCGCTCGGAATCGCTCAGCCGAGCCCGCGCGCCCGGTGCGACGAACATCCCGACGCCGCGCTTGACGACGATCAGGCCCTCGTCCTGGAATCCCTGGTAGGCTTTGGCGACGGTGAGCGGATTCGCCTGCTGCTCCGCGGCAAGGGCGCGAACCGAGGGCAAGGCATCGCCATCCGCATAAGTGCCCGCGAGGATGGCGTCGGCAATCGTTTCGCGCAGGCGGACGTAAACCGGCTTCTCGTGCTGGGTGCGAAGCGTCATGCTGTTGTAATACACCGCCGCGCAAGAAGTTTCAATAGCTTAGTCAAAGCTCCGGCGGCTGCCACGGACGCGCGACGGTTGCGAGCGGCGCGCGCGGGCGTTCCTCGAGGTCGCGGCTCGCGTGGCCGATGAAGATGAAGCCGGCAATCCGCTCGCCGGGCCCGCAAAAGGCGCGGCGGACGTGCTCGGAATAGGCATACCAGCCGGTGACCCAGCCCGCGACATAGCCGAGCGCGTGGGCCGCGAGCAGCAGGTTCATTCCCGCCGCGCCGCACGACAATTCCTGCTCCCATACCGGGATTTTGTGCTCGGCGACCGCTGCCGAGATCAGCACCACCAGCTGCCCAGCATAGTGGGCGAATTCGTCGGCCTTCTGGTGCTTGGCCGGCAGCGCGCACTCGTCTTCGCGCGACAGCGCCTTGCGGAACAGCAACGCGAGATCATCACGCTGTTCGTCCGAAACGGTGACGAAGCGCCAGGGAAAGAGCTTGCCATGATCCGGCGTGCGCGCGGCGATCGAGAGAATGCGCTCCATCTCCTGCGCGGTTGGACCGGGGCCGACGAGCTCGCGCGGCTTTCCCGAGCGGCGGGTTTCGAGGAGCGAGAGGACAGAAGAGCGGTCGTTGAGCATGCGTGAGGCGAGATAAGGGCCGGAGCGCGGCTCAACAATCCGCTTCACAAGTCCGATTTGCCCGTTAGGGTCCCGGCCGCTGCGCCGGGTCGGCGCGAGGGGAGATTAACTGGATGGTCGATACGCCAGCCGTCGAAGAACCGTTTTCGCCTGATCGCGACATCACCAATCCTGCGGCAAAGAAAACCTGGTTCGGTCATCCGCGGCAGCTCGCGCGCCTGTTCACCACCGAGATGTGGGAGCGGTTCGGCTATTACGGCATGCGGGCGCTGCTGACGCTTTACCTCACTAAGCATTTCCTCTTTTCGGACCAGCAGGCGACCGGCCTTTACGGCGGCTACACGGCGCTGGTTTACCTGACGCCGCTGGTCGGCGGTTTCGTCGCGGACCAGTATCTCGGGTTCAAGCGCTCCGTGAAATTCGGCGCGCTCATCATGGCGCTCGGCTATTTCACGCTCGCGTTCGGCGGCTCCCCCGCGAAGCCTTATGCGACGGTCGAGGGGCAACGCTACGAGGTCGTAGTCGATAATTTCGTCGATCGGCCGACGAGCGATCCCAACGAAGCGCGGTTCATCGTCGACCATGGCCAGAAGCTGCAGATCCGGGGCAATGAGGACGGATCGATTTCGCTGCTCGACAACGGCCAGGAAGCGAAGCGGCTTCCCAAGGGCTCGATGGAATTCGGCGCCGAGCGAAACCCGCTGACGATCGCGATCATGCTGATCGCCTTGTCCCTGATCTCGGTCGGCAACGGCTTCTTCAAGCCGAATATCTCGACCATCGTCGGGGCGCTCTATGAGCAGGGCGACCGCCGGCGCGACGCCGGGTTCACGATCTTCTACATGGGCATCAACCTCGGTTCGATCCTCGGGCAACTCTTCTGTCCGCTGCTCGCCGACTGGTTCGGCTGGTGGGCCGGCCTCAGCCTCGCCGGCGTCGGCATGCTGATCAGCTACTGCCTGATGCAATTCGATGGCGGGCGACTCGACGGCTATGGCGAGCGGCCGGTCAACGCGCCCAATCGCGACGTCATTATCTATATCTGCGCGCTGCTGGCGGTGCCGGTGCTCGTGTTTCTGTTCACCAACCTCATGAACGCCGCCGAAGCGGAAGCCGGGACGGGTTTCATCGGCTATCTCGTCTCGCTCCCGTTGATGGGCAAATTGCTGTTTGGGACGTTCATCGTCAGCGTGCCGGGCATCCTCATCTGGTCCTATGCCAAGGGGACGCGCACCGAGGCGCAGATGATGACCGCCGCGATGGTGCTGATCGTCTTCAACGTCTTCTTCTGGACGTTGTTCGAACAGGCCGGCTCGTCGCTGACGCTGTTCGCGGACCGCAATACCGACCGCAGCGTGTTCGGCCTGTTCAGTCTGTCCGCGCCGCAGACGCAGAACTTCAATCCGATCTGCATCGTCATCTTCGCGCCGCTGATGAGCTGGCTCTGGACGAGCCTCGCCAAGCGCGGGCTCGAGCCATCGATCCCGGTCAAGTTCGCGATCGCGCTGGTCGGTGTCGGCGCCGGTTTCCTGTTCCTCATCTGGGGTTCGACCTTTGCCGGACCGGGCAACAACTTCCAGGTCGGCCTGTGGTGGCTCGCGGGTCTCTACCTGATCCATTCGCTCGCCGAGCTGTGCATCTCGCCGGTCGGCCTCAGCATGATCACCAAGCTGTCGATCGCGCGCGTTGTCGGTTTGATGATGGGCGTGTGGTTCCTGTCGATCTCGGTCGCGCAATATTTCGCCGGCATCGTCGCGCAGTTCGCGAGCGTCGAGACGGTCGGCGGCCAGGTCACCAATCTCAAGGTCAGCCTCGACACCTATACGCATACCTTCACGACCATCGCCTGGGTCGCGATCGGCGCGGGCATCGTGCTGTTCCTGCTCTCCTGGCCGCTTCAGAGGTGGATGCACGGTGTCAAGTAAAGGTCTCGCCGCGGCGCTCGTCGTCGCTCTCACGCTAAGTGGATGCGCCGCCCTCGAAGGTAAGCCCAAGGGACCGCCGCCGGTCTTCGTCAACGAAGACCCCTATCCCTCGACTTACGTCCGCTATCCCGGCGTGCCGACCGTCATCCGCCACGCCACCGTATTCGATGGCGAGGGACGGCAGATCAATGACGGCACCGTGGTCCTTGCCGACGGCGTGATCCGCGCCGTCGGAGGGCCGGAGCTTGCGGCCCCCGCGGGCGCGCTCGAGATTGACGGCACCGGCAAGTGGGTGACGCCGGGGATCATCGACGTCCACAGCCATCTCGGCGACTATCCGTCGCCGGGGGTCGAAGGAAACTCAGACGGCAACGAGGCGACCTCGCCGGTTCGTTCCGAAGTGTGGGCGGAGCATAGCGTTTGGCCGCAGGACCCCGGTTTCAGCCGGGCGCTGGTCAACGGCGGTGTCACCACGCTGCAAATCCTGCCCGGGTCGGCCAATCTGTTCGGCGGCCGCTCGGTGGTGCTCAAGAATGTCGCGGCGCGGACGGTGCAGGCGATGAAGTTCCCGGGTGCCCCGTACGGCCTTAAGATGGCCTGCGGCGAGAACCCCAAGCGGGTCTATGGTTCGAAGGGTAACATGCCGCAGACGCGCATGGGCAATATCGCGCTGACCCGGCAGACCTGGATCAAGGCGCAGGCCTACAAGCGCAAGTGGGACAAATATGAAGCGAAGGGCGGCGACATGCCCGAGCGCGATCTCGCCATGGATACGCTGAAGGGCGTGCTCGAGGGCAAGATCCTCGTCCACAACCACTGCTACCGCGCCGACGAAATGGCCAACATGATCGATATGAGCCATGAATTCGGCTACAAGATCACTGCCTTCCACCACGCCGTCGAAGCCTACAAGATCGCCGACATCCTCGCCCGCGAGGGCATTTGCGCGGCGATGTGGGCCGACTGGTACGGCTTCAAGATGGAAGCCTATGACGCGATCAAGGAGAACATTCCGCTGGTCCACAATGCCGGCGGCTGCGCGATCGTGCACTCCGACGACCCCAACGGCATCCAGCGGTTGAACCAGGAAGCGGCGAAGGCGCTCGGCGACGGAATCCGCGCCGGACTCCCGAACCTCTCCGAAGCGGTCGCCTGGACCTGGCTCAGCCGCAATCCGGCGAAGGCGCTCGGGATCCTCGACAAAACGGGCACGCTCGCGCCCGGCAAGATGGCCGACGTCGTGCTTTGGAACGGCGATCCGTTCAGCGATTATTCGCGGCCCGAGCGGGTCTGGATCGATGGGGCGCTGATGTACGACGCGCGCGATCCCAAGCGGCGGCCGGTCAGCGATTTCGAGCTCGGCCAGCCCGGCGCGGGAGACGTCAAATGACCCGCTTTTGCGTCCGTCATCCTGAACTTGTTTCAGGATCTATGCACACAAGGTCCAAGATGATCCGGAAACGCTTGCGTTCCTGGATTCCCGCTTTCGCGGGAATGACGATGCTATTTGCGAACCCCGTCGCCGCCGAGACGATCGCGATCACCGGCGGCACGGTTGCCCTCGGCGACGGCTCTCAGCCGATTTCCAACGGCACCGTCGTCATTCGTGACGGCAAAATCGTCGCCGCGGGCGACATGCGGGTGAAGCTCCCCGCAGGCACGCAGGTAATCGACGCGACCGGCAAGTGGGTGACGCCCGGCATCATCGCCGGATTCTCGCGTCTCGGCCTCAGTGAGGTCGATCTTTCCGCACAGGGCGCCGACGACACGACGGCCAGTGGGCCGTTCAATGCCGCGATCGACGTCGCGCCGGCGATCAACCCGCTCGACACGACGATCGCGGTCAACCGGGCTGACGGAGTCACGCGTGCGCTGGTCGCGCCCAACGCCGGCAAGAACATTTTCGCTGGTCAGGGAGCGGTCATCGACACCGGCGCCGACATGGATCCGATCACCGCGGCGCGGAAGTTCCAGTTCGTCGAGCTCGGCGAAACCGGCTCGGCGAAGGGCGGCGGAACGCGCGCGTCGGCGCACGTGCTGTTTCGCAATGCGCTGCGCGAGGCCGCCGAGCTGTCGCGCTATGCACGGCCCGTGGCGACCGCGCGGAACGTGACCCCCGACCAACGCGAGCTGCCCGTCGTACGCAATCCCAACGAATCGCGCGTCTACGGTCTCGACGCGCGGCGCAGCGACGACGTGCTGCTGACGCGCTTCGATGCCGCAGCACTCGTGCCGGTCCTGCAAGGGCGGCAATTTCTGCTTGTCCATGCCGAACGCGCCAGCGACATCCTGCAGGTGATCGCGCTCAAGAACGAGTTTCCGTCGCTGAAGCTGGTTTTGGTCGGCGCAAGCGAGGGCTGGACCGTGGCGGACCGGATCGCACGGTCGGGAATTCCGGTGATCGCGTCCGCGGTCAACGACCTTCCGGCGTCGTTCGAGCAGCTCGCCGCGACCCAGTCCAACGTCGGCCGGATGCGCGCGGCGGGCGTCAAGGTCGCGATCGGGATGATCGACGACAACGACACGCGCTATCTGTTCAACGCCCGCCAATATGCCGGCAATCTCGTCGGCCTTCAGCGTGTGCCGGGAGCCACCGGCGTCAGCTGGGGAGAAGCGCTGGCGATGATCACCTCGCGTCCCGCCGAAGCGGTCGGCATGGGCGGCGAGATCGGTAGCCTGGCGGCGGGCCGGCGCGCGGACCTCGTCATCTGGTCGGGCGATCCGCTCGAAGGGTCGAGCGCCGCCGAGCAGGTCTTCATCGACGGTGTCCGCCAACCGCTGGAGACGCACCAAACGCGATTGCGCGACCGTTATCGCTATCTGCCGGGCCAGCGCGACCTGCCCGAGGCTTACCGGCACTAACTTGTCACCCCAGCCTTGAGCCGGGGTCCGCCTGATGTTCCAGTCAGATGGATTCCCGCTTTCGCGGGAATGACGATAAGGGACGCGCCATGACACGTAAATTCTTCGGCACCGACGGGATCCGCGGCACCACCAACGCGGAGCCGATGACCGCGGTCACGGCCCTTCGCGTCGGGCAGGCGGCGGGCGCCCACTTCCTGCGGGGCGAGTACCGGCACCGCGTGGTCATCGGCAAGGACACGCGGCTTTCCGGCTACATGATGGAATCGGCGATGGTTGCCGGCTTCACCAGTGTCGGCATGGACGTCGTGCTGCTCGGCCCGATGCCGACACCGGCGGTGGCCATGCTGACGCGGTCGATGCGCGCCGACCTCGGCGTGATGATTTCGGCCTCGCACAATCCCTTTGCGGACAATGGCATCAAGCTGTTCGGCCCGGACGGCTACAAGCTCAGCGACGCCGACGAGCAGGCGATCGAAAAGCGCCTGGAAGAAGGTCCGAGGCTCGCGCGCTCCGAATTGATCGGGCGCGCCCGGCGGATCGACGATGCCCGCGGCCGCTATGTCCAGTTCGCCAAGGACACTTTCCCAGAGGAGCTGCGGCTCGACGGTCTCAAGGTCGTGGTCGATTGCGCCAATGGCGCCGCGTACCAGGTCGCCCCCGAGGCTCTGTGGGAACTCGGGGCCGAAGTCGTTCCGCTCGGCGTGTCTCCCGACGGCCTGAATATCAACGACCGTTGCGGTTCCACCCACCCGCAATCGTTGCAGGAGACAGTGGTCGCGAGCGGCGCCGACATCGGTCTCGCGCTCGATGGCGACGCCGATCGCCTGATCGTGGTCGACGAGCAGGGACGGATCATCGACGGCGACCAGCTGATGGCGCTGATCGCCCTCGGCCTCCACAAGCGCGGCCAACTTAAGGGCAATGCCGTCGTCGCGACGGTGATGTCGAACCTCGGGCTCGAGCGAAAGCTTGGCGACGCCGGTCTCAAGCTGCTGCGCACCAAGGTCGGCGACCGCTACGTGCTCGAGGAAATGCGTAAGTCCGGCTGCAACGTGGGCGGTGAGCAGTCCGGCCATATCATCCTTGCGGATTATGCGACGACCGGAGACGGCCTCGTCGCGGGTCTCCAGGTGCTCGCGGCGCTGGTCCAGGCCGACGTGCCGGCGAGCCAGCTGCTGCGCCAGTTCGAGCCCTTGCCGCAGCTGCTCAAGAACGTGCGCTTCAACGGCGGCGCGGAGCCGCTCGAAAGCGACAGCGTACGCAAGCGGATTGCTGCGGCGGAATCGGAGCTCGAAGGCCATGGGCGGCTCGTCATTCGCAAATCGGGTACCGAGCCGCTAATCCGGGTGATGGCCGAAGGCGACGACGCCGCGCTGGTCGAACGCGTCGTCGACGACATCTGCGAGGCGGTCCGGACCTCGGCGTGAACCCTTTATTGGTATTTGTCGGTCACATGACGGCACCGTGCACATGGAAAACTTCGCGCCCGGGAGCGGGTCGAAGACGCGGGGTATGACGTCGACGGCCCGGATTCTCATCGTTGCCGGTTCCGATTCCGGCGGCGGCGCCGGCATTCAGGCCGATATCAAGACGATCACGATGCTCGGCGGTCACGCGATGACGGCCATCACGGCGATCACGGCGCAGAACACGGTCGGCGTCAGCGCCGTCCATCCGGTCCCGGCCGAGATGATTCTCGCGCAGATTGAAGCTGTTGTCGGCGATATCGGAGTCGACGCGGTCAAGATCGGCATGATCGGAGGCGCGTTTGCCGCCGAGCAGGTCGCCGCGCGGCTCGAGCGCCTGCGCGCGGAGCAGCCCGGAATGCCAATCGTGTTCGATCCGGTCATGGTCGCGACCAGCGGATCGGCGCTCGCCGACGAGGCGACGATCGCCGCGTTCGGGCGGCTGATGGACGTGGCGACGATCGCCACGCCCAACCTTCCCGAGCTCAAGCGCCTGACATCGGAGGAGGACCCGGTCGCGGCCGCGCTCCACCTGGTTGGCGAGCATGGCTGCGCGGTGTTGATCAAGGGCGGACACGAAGAAGGGGATGCGCTCGCCGACGCGCTGATCGAAGAAGATAATATGACCAGCTGGCAGGGGCAGCGGATCGACACCACCAGCACCCACGGGACGGGTTGCACGCTGGCCAGCGCGATCGCCTTCTTCCTTGCGCAGGGCTCGACGCTGGCCGACGCGGTCGCGCGCGCCCGCGAGTTCGTCCGCGTGGCGCTGCTCGACGCGCCGGAACTGGGGCAGGGTGCTGGGCCGATGGGCCATGCGCGCGTCCGGCTCGACGTCGGCAATGGCCCGCGGCTCAACCAGGTGACGGTGACCGGGACGAATTACGCGCGCTCGGTGGAGTTCTACCGCCGGCTGGGGCTGGTCCAGATCGTCGACAGTCCCGACACCGGTTACGCCCGCTTCGAAACCGCAGGCGGAGTCACTTTTTCGGTGCAGATCGACCCGGAAGAAAAAATCATCGCGACCACAGCGATCTACCTCGAGTGCGATGACCTCGACGAACGGGTCGAGCAGCTCGCTCGCGGCGGTATCGCGTTCGAGCACGGCCCGCGCGACCAGCCGTGGATGTGGCGCGAGGCGCGGCTGCGCGATCCCGACGGCAACATCATTTTCTTCTACAAGGCGGGTGAGCACCGGCGGTTTCCGCCCTGGCGCGTGCAGGAACCGTCATCCCGGCCTTGAGCCTGGATCCACTTTTCCCGCGCTGCTACCCACAAGAAAGAAAAGGTGGATTCCAGCTTTCGCTAGAATGACGGAAGGACATTCGGCTAGCGTCGCGACTCGATGCCCCGGCGTTGCTCCTTCAAGCTCGAGCTCGATTTCCCGCAGCCGCTGGCCGGCGTCGACGAGGCCGGGTGCGCGCCGCTCGCGGGGCCGGTGGTCGCTGGCGCTTGCATCCTCAATCGCGACAAATTCCCCCGCGGAATCGACGATTCCAAGAACCTTCAGATAGACAAGCGCGAGGCCATCTACGCCAAGCTGGTGAAGTGCTCCGCCTGGGGAGTGGGCATCGCCACGGTCGAGGAGATCGACGAGATCAACATCTACTGGGCGCGCATGCTGGCGATGACCCGCGCCGTCGAGGCGCTCGGGCTGGAGCCGGCCTGGGTGCTGGTCGACGGCAACGCCTGCCCGAAATGGCAGCGGCCTTCGAAAGCGATCGTGGACGGTGATGCCAAGTGCCGGTCGATCGCCGCCGCCTCGATCATCGCCAAGGTTACCCGCGACCGGATCATGGCCGACCACGCCCGCGACTACCCGGGTTACGGGTGGGAGACCAACCGCGGCTACGGCACGCCCGAGCATTGGCGCGCGCTACATGCGCTCGGGCCGACGCCGCTGCATCGGCGCAGCTTCCCCAAAGTGCGTGCCGCGATCGAGAAATTCAGCCGGCCCGAGATCGTCTTCGAAATTGCGGCGGCCGAGTCCTTCGAGTCACACCCACCAGAGATTGAGTCTGCGCCTGTGCAGGTGACTCAACATGTTGTGGAACAGGCGCCTCGGGCCGCCTGACAGCTTTACTCCGCGACGCTCGCATTAACGCGTGATCGCTTGACCGCGAGTCCCGGCTGACTCACCCTTGCTGCCAACAAGGGGGGCACGAACGTCATGAATCTCATCGCGCGTATCGGCGAGCAGGCTACGGCGCTCCGCCCGGCGCCTGTGCGAAAGCGCGAGCTGCCGCTCGACGCAATCCTTCAGGGTGACTGCATCGCCGAGATGGCGCGCCTGCCGGATGGTAGCGTCGACATGATCTTTGCTGATCCGCCGTACAACCTTCAGCTCGGCGGGGACCTGTTCCGGCCCGAAGGCAGCCGCGTCGATGCGGTCGACGATGACTGGGACAAGTTCGAGAGCCTGACGGCCTATGACAATTTCACCCGCGACTGGCTCGAACAGGCGCGGCGCATCCTGAAGCCGAACGGCACCATCTGGGTGATCGGCAGCTACCACAACATCTTTCGGGTCGGCGCGCTGCTTCAGGACGCCGACTTCTGGATCCTGAACGATATCGTCTGGCGGAAGTCGAACCCGATGCCGAACTTCCGCGGCACGCGCTTCACCAACGCGCACGAAACGCTGATCTGGTGCGCCAAGGACGAAAAGGCGCGCTACACGTTCAATTACCGCGCGATGAAGGCCTTGAACGACGACCTTCAGATGCGGTCGGACTGGCTGCTGCCGATCTGCGCGGGCGGGGAGCGGGTCAAGTGCGAGGACGGCTCCAAGGCCCACCCGACGCAAAAGCCGGAGGCGTTGCTCTATCGCATCCTGCTCGCCTGCACGAAACCGGGCGACATCGTGCTCGACCCATTCTTCGGCACCGGCACGACCGGCGCAGTCGCGCGGCGCCTCGGGCGCCGCTGGATCGGGATCGAGCGCGAGGATGCTTATGTAAAGGTCGCGCGGGAGCGGATCGCCTCGACGCTGCCGCTCGACGAGAGCGCGATGCAGACCGTGCCCGACAAGCGGGAGCAGCCGCGCGTCGCTTTCGGCGTCCTAGTCGAAAGTGGGCTGGTCCCCGCCGGCGCCATGCTTACCGACGCCAAGCGGCGGTGGACCGCGAGCGTTCGCGCCGACGGCTCCATCGCGTCGGACAGCCACTCAGGCTCGATCCACAAGGTCGGCGCCGCACTCCAAGGCGCGCCGTCCTGCAACGGCTGGACGTTCTGGCACGTGGAAGATGGGCAGGGGGGCGCGCTGCGCGCGCTCGATAGTTACCGGCAGGAGCATCTGGCGGTCAGCGGCTAGGGCCGCCCTCCACATGCGGCGTGCTCGATGCCGGCCGCGGCGCCACGGCGCGCGCCAGATGCGCGAGCAGGCCGATGAAGGTTGCAAGCCACGCCAGCGCGGCAATCAGGATGAAGACGTCGGCGATCCGCAGCAGGAACGGCACGTTCAATGCCCGTGACAAATGGAACGTGCCGGTCGTGTACATGCCGAGTGGGAAGACCATTCCCCACAATGCTGGCTCGTAGCGGACCGGGTCGCGACAGACGAGATAGCGCCACACCATCAAGGCGGCGAGGAACGGAATCCACCAGGTCGCCGCTGCCCAGAAGAATAAGGTAAAGCCGCGCAGGAAGGCGTCGAACCCCTGGAGCAGCGGCCATTGCGGCGAACGCAGGATCAGCGTCGAACCGGCCAGGGTGGCAATCGCCACCGCCCCCATGTTGATCCAATAAGGAGGAGAAAAGTCGCGCGATTCCATGCGGATGAAGGTCAGCCGATAGAAAATGAGCGGGATGATGGCGAGGTACAGCATGCATCCGATCATGAACATCGCCAGTGACAGGAACTGCAGCGCGGGCGGGGGCGCCCCATGGACGTCGATCGCGCCGCGGAGCACGACAATCGAGTGCGTGGCGACGGCAGCGATGAGCCAGGCGCCGTTGATTCCGTCCCCGAGCGACGGTTTGCGCGTACGTACCGTCACCGCCGTGAAGAAGGCGTACATGATCAGGAACCACAGGCCGAGGCCGATCCACCACAGGGATAGCGCCACCGCCGCCGCCCCGTTGACGACCATGTTCTGAGTGCCAAGCACGCACGTCGCCGCGACGATCGTGAAAAAGCCGGGCGCGCGCTGGTGATTGAACAGGTCCTCGAGCAACAGCGCCCGAAACCGCGCCAGCCGGATCGCGGTCAGCCCCCAGAGGCATGCATAAAAGACCCAGTTCAGCCACACCAATATGTGCGCGAGTGGCGGGTAGCCGAGCAGGAACAAGGCGATGGAGACGACCCCCGTCGCCATCACCAGCGCGAAGTAGCCGGGGAACAGAGTCTCCGCCGCCTCAAGTAAAAGCGCGATCAGCGAAGTTTGCGGGTGCGACATCTTTTTCACGGCAATCGTAACTCTGAAACGTCCGTAGCCAGTGATCAGTGTCAATCGAATGGATGATGAGATTGCTTCGATGCACGGTCGGCCCCATGAGTTGCGCCACCATGACTCAGCGGACGCTTCTCCGACCGACAGCATTCGTCGATTCACCCTTCGGCCACGATGGCAGGGTCGCGCGGCTTGCCGGAGGGCTGAATTGGTTTTCGGCGGTCGAGCTCATCCGGATCGACGGCCACACGCGCACCGCGACCGAGCTGGTGTCGGTCGAAGGGATTGAAAGCGGATTCGACGACAACATGGCGGCGCAGTGGGCGGCGCTAACCTCCCCGCGACCGCCGCTGCAGCTCGGCTCGCGGACGATCCGTCTCGACCAGCCGCAGGTGATGGGGATCGTCAATGCGACCCCCGACAGTTTCTCGGACGGCGGCGAATATCCGGACGCAGCCGCGGCAGCCGAGGCTGGCGCCCGCATGACCGCTGACGGCGCGGCGATCGTCGATGTTGGTGGCGAATCCACCAGGCCCGGCGCGCGCTCCATCTGGGAAGGCGACGAGATCGAACGAATTGCGCCCGTGATCCGCCCGCTCGCCGGCGGCGGCGCGGCGGTTTCGGTCGACACGCGCAAGGCTGACGTCATGACGGCGGCCGTCGCCGCGGGGGCGCAGATGATCAACGACGTCTCGGCCCTGACCTACGACGCGCGATCAGCCGAGATCGCGGCTGGGCTCAGGGTGCCGGTGGTGCTGATGCACCATCGCGGCGCGCCCGAGGTGATGCAGGACGATCCGCGCTACGACGACGTGCTGGTCGAGATTTATTTGTGGCTCGAGGAGCGAATTGCCGCGGCGATCGAAGCCGGCGTCGCGCGCGAGCAAGTCCTGGTCGATCCGGGTTTCGGGTTCGGCAAGAATGTCGGGCACAATCTCGAGCTGATGAACGGTCTCGCGCTGTTCCATTCCCTCGGCTGTCCGCTAGTCGTCGGGGCCAGCCGCAAGCGGACGATCGGCGCGCTGTCGAATGAAGCGCCTGTGGACAAGCGGGTGGCGGGCAGCATCGCGTTCGCGCTCAAGGCGGTAGAGCAGGGGGCGCAGATCGTCCGCGTCCACGACGTGTTCGAGACGGTGCAGGCGCTCCGCGTCTGGCGCGGCCTGCGCGACCAGGCCCTAACTCCGCGCCTCTAGGCCGCGGTGTCGATCCCGAGTTCGCCGAGCTTGCGGTAGAGGGTCGAACGGCCGATGCCGAGCCGCCGCGCGACCTCGGTCATGCGTCCACGGTAGTGGCCGATAGCGAGGCGGATGATGTCGGCCTCGATATCCTCGAGCGGACGGAGATGGCCGTCGCTCGTATAAAGGGTGACGCCGGGAGCGCCGGCGAGCACTTCCTCGCTGCGCGCTTCGCTGATCGTGGGCGCGAAGTCGGTGCGCCGACCGGCGTAGCGCGACTGGATCGCGATGTGCGGGAAATCCTGCGCGGTCAGCGATCCGGTCTCGCACTGGAGCGCGGCGCGGAACAGCACGCCGGCGAGCTGGCGCACGTTGCCGGGCCAGCCGTAACGCATCAGCACCGCCAATGCGTCATTCCCGATCGACAGCGGCTTGAGACCCGTCGTGTCGGCCATGCGCTGGAGCAGGTGGCGCGCAAGGGAAGGGATGTCGCCGCTGCGGTCGCGCAGCGGCGGTAGCGTGACGGTCGTCGCTCCGATCCGCTCGGCAAGCCCCGGATGGAAGTCCTCCGGGAGCGGCCGGCTGCTGGTGGCGATCACCCGCACGTCGACGGAATAGCTGCCGTTGAGCCCGACGGGCCGGACCTCGCCGGTTGCGAGCACGCGGTCGAGCAGTTCCTGGGTTTCGGCCGGCATGACCGCGATTTCATCGAGGATGAGCGTGCCGCCGTCAGCCTGCACCAGCTTTCCGGTCTTGGCGGTGAACGCGCCCGGGAAAGCGCCTTTCTCGTGCCCGAACAATTCGCTGTCGATGATGTTCGCAGCGACCGCCTTGCAGTCGAGCGAGTGGAGCGGCCCCTTGGCGCGCAGGCTCGCATCGTGAATTGCCCGAGCGAGAGTTTCCTTGCCGGTTCCGGCGTCGCCGACGATCAGCATCGGCAGACGGTTGCGCGCCGACTTCGCGGCAACCGCGAGCGCGGCGCGGAATTCGGGGGCATCCCCGATCAGCTGCTCGAGCGCAAGCGGCGGCGCGAGTTTTTCGGAAAGCGGAGCAAGCTCGCCGGCGGCGCGACGGCGGTCGGCATTGGCGGCAAGCGCCTCGAGCAGCCGTTCGGCGGCAACCGGACGGACCAGAAAGTCGGAGGCGCCGGCGCGCATCGCCTCGACCGCGACCGAGACGGTGTCGCCGTGCGAGAGGACGATCGCCGGAAGGGCGGGGCGGTCCTCGCGAAGCGAGGCGATCAGCTGCGGCCCCTTCACGGGATCCCAGCTGCCAAGCAGCACGGCCTGGACCTCGCGGCCGTGCGGCCCCTGAAGCAAGGCGAGCGCCATTTCCTCGTCGGCGGCGCCGACGACGCTCCACCCGGCGCGGCCGGCGATCGCCGAAATCAAACGGCGCTCTTCCGGATTGGCATCCAGCAGCAACAATGAACGTGTCGGTTCTTCACGCATAAACGAGGGCTCTCCACCGCTAGCCTATGCGCGCAGGAGTAAAGGTCGGCTTAACTGCTCGATGTCTGAGGTTCAGGGCTTGGGCCGCACTGAAGGCCTTGTTATGGACGTTGAAGAACAACGCTTCACCGAAGGGGAATTCCATTGGCCCACGACGAAGAACCTTTGCTCGCCGATCCGCCGACGCATGAAGCCGCCGTGCATGTGCGCGACTACGATCGCTTCACGCGAATGCTGAAATGGGGTGCAATCGTCTTTTTCGGTGTCGCCTTCATCGTCCTCCTGATTCTGAAATAGGTTGATGAAGATCGCGGTGCTCAAGGACGGCGCGGGCGAAGCGCGCTGCGCGGCCATCCCGGAGACCGTCAAGAAACTGATCGCGCTCGGTGCCGAAGTCTCCGTCGAATCCGGCGCCGGAGACGGCGCCCGGATCGGCGATTCGGAGTTCCGCGACGCCGGGGCAAGCGTCGGCTCGCGCGCCGATGTGTTGAGCGGTGCCGGGATCATTCTCGCGATCGAGGGACCGCAGCCGGAGAGCCTGACCGGCGCAGAGAAAGGCGCTTTACTGGTTGGTGCGCTCGATCCGCTCCGTCGGCGCGATGCGATCGAGCGCTATGCCGCGCTTGGCCTCGAAGCGTTGGCGATGGAATGGATGCCGCGAATCACGCGTGCGCAGTCAATGGACATCCTGTCGTCCCAATCCAATCTCGCCGGCTACAAGGCGGTCGTGGATGCCGCGTCCGCTTACGGCCGCGCGCTGCCGATGATGATGACCGCGGCCGGCACGATCAGCCCGGCCAAGGTGTTCGTGATGGGCGTCGGAGTCGCTGGACTGCAGGCGATCGCCACCGCCAAGCGCCTCGGCGCCCAGGTGAGCGCGACCGACGTCCGCTCCGCCACCAAGGAGCAGATCCAGTCGCTCGGCGCCAAGCCGATCTTCGTCGAGAATGTCGCCGGGATCGAGGGCGAAGGCGCTGGAGGCTACGCGACCGAGATGTCCCCGGAATACCAGAAGGCGCAGGCCGAGCTGGTTTCGTCGCACATCGCCAAGCAGGACATGGTCATTACTACCGCGCTGATTCCGGGACGCCCGGCGCCGCGGCTGATCAGCGATGCCCAGATCGCCACCATGCGGCCCGGCAGCATCATCGTCGATCTCGCGGCCGAGGCCGGCGGCAATGTCGAAGGGACCATTGCCGGCGAGCAGGTGGAGAAGCATGGCATCACGATCATCGGCGCCTCGAACCTTGCCCGTAGCCTCGCCACCGATGCATCAGCGCTGTTTGCGCGCAACCTCTACAATTTCCTCGCGGCCTTTTGGGATAAGGAGCAGGGCGGGCCGCTGCTCCCTGACGACGATGAAATCGTGAAGGCGATCCGCCTGACGCGCGGCGGCAAGGTCGTGAACGAGCGGCTCACGGTCGCCTGACACCATGCATACCGCCGACATCCTCGTCATCGGGGGCGGCATCGCCGGTCTATCCGCTGCCGCCGCTCTTTCGGAACACGCCAGGGTCGCGGTGCTCGAGGCGGAGGAGCAGGTCGGCTACCACTCGTCCGGGCGCAGCGCGACGATGGTTCATTATGCGCTCGGCGACCGCCTGGTCCGCGCGCTGACGCTGGCCAGCCGCCCCTTCTTCGGTTCGCCGCCCGAGGGGTTCAGCGACGCGCCGGTCGGGCGGCGGATGCCGGTGCTGGTCCACGCCCGCGAGGACGAGCGCGCCGCGCTCGATGCGCTCGAAGCCGAAATCACCGCCTTCGCCGAGATCGAACGCCTCGACGCCAGCGACGTTCACGAGCTCTGCCCGCTGCTCAAGGACGACGCGGTCCACGGTCTCGCCGACCGCAACGGCACCCGCCTCGATCCGCACGCGCTGCTCCAGCGCAACCTCCGGCGCTTGCGCGAGCACGGCGGTACGCTTCACGCCGGACAGCGCGCGACGCAGCTCGAGCGGGCCAATGGAACCTGGAATGTCACGACCGACAAAGGCGAGCGCTTCAGTGCGCCGCTGATCGTCAACGCTGCCGGTTCCTGGGCAGATCGGGTGGCTCAGCTCGCGGGCGTCCAGCCGATGGGTCTGCGGCCGCTGCGGCGGACGATCATCACCTTCGATGCGCCACCTGGCACGGATCTCGAGCGCCTCCCGTTCACCAAGACGGTCGGCGATGCGCTCTATTTCGCGCCGGAGAGTGGACGGCTGTTCGCGTCGCCGATGGACGAGGTGCCGAGCGAGCCGACCGACGCCCAGCCCGACGAATATGAAGTCGCGCTCGCCGCCTATCGCATGGAGGAGCGGACGACGATGACGGTCGGGCGGGTCCACAGCCGCTGGGCGGGCCTCCGGACCTTCACGCCCGATCGCCACCCCGCCGTCGGCTTCGCGCCCGATGCTGACGGTTTCTTCTGGCTCGCGGGGCAGGGCGGGTTCGGCTTGCAAACATCGCCGGCGATGGCGGCGATCGCGGCGTCGCTGATTGGCGATACGCCGTGGCCGTTCGCGGACGTGCCGCGCGAGGCTTTACTCCCCGACCGATTCGCCGGGCAGCCGGCAGAGGTCGACCCAGCGCTCGGCGACTAAATCGAACAGGCGTTGGGTCGGGACTTCGACCGAGGTGTTGAGCGACCCGCCCGCAGGATAGACGATCTCGAATGCCTTGAGCGACACGTCGACATAGACCGGGAGCGGCGTCTTCAATCCGAATGGGCATACGCCGCCGACGGGATGGCCGGTGACTTCGAACGTCTCTTCGGCTCCAAGCATCCGCGGCCGCGCCCCGAACTCATCCTTGCACTTGCGGTTGTCGAGCCGCGCGTCGCCGCGCGTGCACAGCAGGAACAGGTGATCGCCGGCGCGAATCGCCAGCGTCTTGGCGATCCGGCCCGGTTCGACGCCCAGCGCTTTTGCCGCGGTGTCGACGGTCGCCGTGGTCTCCTCGACCTCGATCAGCCTGAGTTCCGGCGCGTGGGCTGCGAGCCACGCACGCACTGATTCGAGGCTCATTCGCCGATCACGTGCAGCGCGACCTGGCGCTCGGGCGTGCCGCGGCGGTGCTCGAACAGATAAATTCCCTGCCAGGTCCCAAGTGCAAGTTCGCCGTCGATGACCGGGATCGAAAGCTGGGTCGCGGTCAGGGCCGTCCGCAGATGCGCGGGCATATCGTCGGATCCCTCGTCGTCATGCTCATAGTGCGCGCCTTCTGGGGCAATCGCAGCGAAGTAGCGCTCGACGTCGCGACGTGCGGCGGGCGCCGCATTTTCCTGGATCAACAATGACGCCGAGGTGTGGCGGCAAAACAACGTCAGCAAACCTTCGCGAATGCCGCTTTCGGCGACGAATGGGCGGACGAGATTGGTAAATTCGTGCAATCCTGGAGCAGCGGCCCGAATCGCAAGGACAGTGCTCGATTGGTGAAGCATTGCGGCCGATTACCGGCTCCGCGGCAGTCCTTCCAGCCTCCGCAAGGCCCCCGCATGACCCGCAAACTAAAAGCGCCCGCCTTTCGGCGAGCGCTTTCTAATTTGTTGTGTGGACAGACTTTTTTGCAGTCTGACCGGAAAGTTAGGCGTTTGAGCCGCCCGATTCCCAGCCACCACCCATGAGCCAAGTCCAGAACCCACGGCCAGCTTTCGTCTTCTTCATTTGGGCACCCCTTGTTTCAACTGCGATTCGGCAGCTGGGATGCATGTTAACCTTAATTCTTATGGTTAGCAAACAAGTAACCATGTTCTGGACACGCAAGTCGCGCGGCGAGTGCTCGCAACTGAACTAAAGATAAGATTAAGCGGCGCTGCGCTTGCGATCGGAGGCGATGCGCTTGGTCAAGCTGTCCAGGCTCATTGGTCGGCCGACAGCAAATCCCTGCGCGATGTCGCAGTTCATCTCCATCAGCAGGTCGAGGATGTCGCGGTGCTCGACGCCTTCGGCGACGACCTTGCGCCCGAGCGAATGGGCTAGCGCAATCGTCGACTGTACCATCACCCGGTCAGACCGATTGTCCGCAATCGCTTTCACGAAGCTCTGGTCGATTTTGATCTCGTTGGCCGGGATCTTCTTCAGATAGTCGAGCGTGGAAAGACCGGTCCCGTAGTCGTCGATTGCAATATTCACGCCGAGGTCGCGCAACCGCGTGATCATGTCGACGCCGTCGCCGGTACCTGCAAGGGCCGCCGTTTCGGTCAGCTCGAGAGTGAGATGGCGGGGCGACAGGCCATGGCGCGCGAGCAAGGCGGAAAGGCGAAGCGTGAACCCCTTGTCGCTCAGCAGCCGCGCCGAAAGGTTCACCGCGATCTCGAAGTCGATTCCGCGTCGATTGATCTCGGCCGCCGCGGCAACCGCCTTTTCCAGCACGAAGTCGGTGAGCTTGCCGATGCGGTTATGCTGCTCGGCGGCAGCGACGAATTCGGACGCGGCAATCGGGCCCTTTTCCGGGTGAGTCCAGCGCGCGAGCGCCTCCGCACCAGTGATGCGCCGGGTCGCGAGATCGAGCTTGGGCTGATAGGCAACCCACACTTCTCCGCGGTCGATCGCTTCGTCGAGCTGGCTCAGCATCGACAGCTTCCACGACGCATTCTCGAGGCTTTCCGGGTCGTGATATTTCCACTTGAGGCCGTCGTGCGCCGCGTCGTCGGCGGCGACGAGCGCGCTGGCGAGCCGGCTCGCGATCGAACGGCCGCTGCCGACTTCCACGCCAAATGCGATCGTCAGGTCCATCGATAGCCCGCCGACGCGGGCAGGATTGCGGAACAAGGCGTACAGCGCTTCGAGATGGTTGCCGATCGGCTGGCGCGGCTCCTCGAACCAGGCGAAGATCCCCGCGTCTCCCTGGTAGAGGACACGCTCCGGCGCTCCGACTTTCAGCCGGCCGACGATTTGCTCGACCAGCTGCAATTCGCTGTTGGGCGGAAGAGTGGACAGAATTTCCTCGAAGTTGAGGATTCGGACGGCGACAATCGATAGCGTGCGGCCGTCGCGGCTCTGGCGCAGCGCATTGAGGTTCGGGAGGTTGGAAACCGTGTTGACGAAGCCGCGTGCGCGATAACGACGCCAGCCGAGCACACAGGCGATCGTCAGCAGGACAAACAATGCCGGCGTGATGTCCAGGAAGATCAGATGCGCTTCGAGGAGAGCCGGGATAACCAGCAGCCCGAGAATTGCGGTCGCAACAATCGCCGTACGGACCATCACGCGCCGGCACGCGAGCGCAGCGCCGGCTGTCAGCAACGCCGCAAGCAATGCCGGAACCCAGCCGAGGCTCACGGGCCGGCCTTCTCTCAGCGTCTCTGCGCCGACTGCGTGAATCTTGACGCCCGGAGCCCGGCCGTAGCCCGGAATGAAGAAGTTATCCTTGAGGATTTCGGAGCCGGTGCCGACGAGCACGTCCTTGCCCGCAAGCTCCTTGGCGGCAACGTGGCCGTTCATCACGTCGGCTGCGGAATAGGACGGGATGCTGGCGACCTCGATCGAATAATCGACGGGGAAGCTCGAGTCCGCTTTGCCGTCTGCACCAGCGATGGCAGCTGCAAAGGACGGGATCTTTTCGCCGCCCACCATCCCGGACCAGGACATGCGCCATACGGCGCTTTGGTAATTGTACTGGAGGCTTGCGAGCGCGAGCTTCACGTGACGCTCGAACATCGGCAGTGGCCGGCCGTCGATCTGGCTCGTCGCTTCGTTCGTGCCGACCTTCGAACGGGCGAACAAGGTGACATTGCCGGCTCGCTCTAGGGCTTGCTCGAACGCCGCGTCGTTTGCGCGATCCGACGGGAATGAGAAGTTGAGGTCCATGAAAATTCGCTTGGCGCCGCTGCTGGCAAGGCGATCGACAAGAACCGCGTCCGTGCGCCGCGGCCACGGCCAGTTTCCAACGGCGTGCAGCGACTTGTCGTCAATCAGTACGAGGACGGTCTTCCCGCTCGCCTTATGCTCGTGGAAGGAATTGCGGCTGACCCGCAGCCAGTCCTCGGCGATTTCGCCGAAGCCGATCAATCCAAAGACGACTCCCGCAATCGCCGTCCAAAGCAAAAGCTTCCACGGCTTCTGTTCCAGACCCTGATCGGTGCGCTTCGACACGGCGCCGGCTTTCCTTCGTTGGGGGCGCCCGACACATGCGCGCGTAAAGGTTAGAAAATTGATAACCGCGTCATGATTAACAACGCGCTCACCGCATCCCGGCACTCGACAGTTTTGCACTGACCGGCCACAACCATAACAGCTCCACAGCCGGAGGGGTCATGGACTTCATTTCGATCCTGTCGATCTTCGTGCTCGCCTGTTTCGTCGGTTACTATGTCGTGTGGTCGGTCACGCCCGCGCTGCACACGCCGCTGATGAGCGTCACCAACGCGATCTCTTCGGTGATCGTCGTTGGCGCACTGATCGCGGCCGCGGCGGCGGGGCACGCCAATTCGAAATGGCTCGGCCTAGTCGCGGTGGCGCTAGCATCCGTCAACATCTTCGGCGGCTTCGCCGTCACCCAGCGGATGCTCTCGATGTACAAGAAGAAGGAGCGGAAGTGACGAGCTCCCAATCCGTCACCCTGAACTTGTTTCAGGGTCCATTGCTGCGCCCGCGCCGTACGTCTCCAAAATGGATGCTGAAACGAGTTCAGCATGACGGAGGCGTTCATGGGTGACGCCGCAGCGCACGCGCAGCCCGCGTGGGTGCTGCTCGCCTATCTGATCGCCGGCGTCTGCTTCATTCTCGCGCTGAGGGGGCTGTCGAACCCGGAGAGCAGCCGCCGTGGCAATTCGATCGGCATGGTCGGCATGGCCATCGCCGTGGTGACCACGCTGATCACCCACTTTCCAACTCTTACCGGCGACGTCAGTCGCTACGCCGGCCGTGCATTCCAGGTCGACACGGTCGCATTGATCGAGATCCTCGCGGCGATGGCGATCGGCGGCGGGATCGGCCTGATCATCGCGCGCAAGATCCAGATGACGGCGATGCCGCAGCTGGTTGCCGCATTCCACAGCCTCGTCGGCATGGCCGCGGTGCTGGTCGGCGCCGCCGCCTATCTCAATCCCGAAGCGTTCGGCATCGCCTCCCGGATCACGCCCATTTACGGGCCTTCGATCATTTCGATCCTGCCCGTGAGCCGGATCGAGATGGGTCTTGGCGTGGCGATCGGCGCCATCACCTTCTCGGGCTCGGTGATCGCCTTTTTGAAATTGAACGGCAACATGTCGGGCAAACCGATCCTGCTGCCGCTTCGGCACCTGATCAATCTCGGCACGCTCGCCGCGATCCTGATCCTCATCGCCTATTTCACGCAGGACCAGGCGCCCTGGGTGTTCGCGCTCATTGTCGCCCTGAGCTTCGCGATCGGCTTCCTGCTGATCATCCCGATCGGGGGCGCCGACATGCCGGTCGTCATCTCGATGCTCAACAGCTATTCGGGATGGGCCGCGGCGGCGATGGGCTTCACGCTCCACAACACGGCGATGGTGATCACCGGCGCGCTGGTCGGCAGCTCGGGCGCGATCCTCTCGTACATCATGTGCCGGGCGATGAACCGCAGCTTCCTCTCGGTCATCGCCGGCGGCTTCGGCGCGGTGTCGAGCGGCGGCGAGGCGGCGGCGATCGATCGTCCCTACAAACGCGGCTCGGCCGAGGACGCCGCCTTCCTGATGAAGCAGGCCGACCAGGTGATCATCGTCCCCGGCTACGGCATGGCGGTCAGCCAGGCGCAGCACGCTCTCAAGGAGATGGCCGACAAGCTCAAGGCCGAAGGGGTGCGGGTCAAATATGCGATCCACCCGGTCGCGGGGCGAATGCCGGGGCACATGAACGTGCTGCTCGCCGAAGCCAACGTGCCGTATGACGAGGTGTTCGAGCTCGAGGACATCAACAACGAGTTCGCCCAGACCGACGTCGCCTTCGTGATCGGCGCGAACGACGTCACCAATCCCGCGGCGAAAACCGACAAGAGCTCGACGATCTATGGCATACCG
>Ga0207657_10000277_pt1 | contig 54685 bp, 41 predicted proteins | sample KBSC33metaG_FD_184316 | JGI IMG/M metagenome (GOLD analysis project Ga0207657, IMG submission 184316) | Corn rhizosphere microbial communities from Kellogg Biological Station, Michigan, USA - KBS C3-3 metaG (SPAdes) (version 2) | ecosystem: Host-associated > Plants > Roots > Rhizosphere > Soil ... | reverse complement strand
CCGTCGGATCGCTGGCATTCAAAGCGCTCGGGAAGGTGATCGTCTTGGCGCCCGCGAGCTGGGCTGTCAGGCGAGCCAGCCGCGCGGTGGTCCTGACGATATCGTTGGCGGCGCCCTGCAGGTCGCTCTGCAGCTTGATGGTGTCGTTCGGGGCGGCGTGGCTGTCGCCACGGTATTGGCCGCCCCCGATGGCCACCGCCTGCAGCACGGTCATGCCGGGACGAAAGGCGTACTGGCCGGGCGTCGCAACGGCGCCGGCGACAAAGATCGGCGGATACTCAACCACCTGCAGGGTGGCGTCGGGCCGATCGACCAGTCCGAGCTTCTCCTGCAGCTTGGCGGCAATCTCGGCCGCCAGTTCATCGGCGCTGGCATTGGCGGCGGGCAGCGTGCCGAGGATCGGCACGACGATGGTGCCGTCGGGCGATACCTGGAGGTCCCCGCCAAGGGCGTCCCAGCGCTTGAAGTCGCCGGTCGAGGGTACGAACTGCACCACCGTCAACCGCAGCTTGGTGAGCGGCGCCAGATGGTATGCGGGCGTGTCGGCCAGCGCCGTCCCCGACAGGCCGAGCAGCGCGAGGCTCCACACAATGGACCCGCGCCCGAGGACGCGCGTCCTCGTTGTCCTGACCTCACGCATGCGTCAACTCACTCTCTGGCGTCTCAAAGCTCAAATATAGCACAGTCATAGCCGGTCCGGCGGCACTGAATCAGTAGACAATGCGGACTAAGAGCGGTGCCGTCCGAAGGACTTAGCTCCAAATGGGTAGGCTCGGCGCGGGGGAAGTCCTGTATGGTGCAACGTGCTGGAGCACCGGGCCAGATCGCGGGCCGGGCGCCGGCAGAAACGGGTGACCGGCTTTTCGGTTCGTCGCGCTTTCACTGAGTAATACATGGCCAATTTTGATTTCGACTTCTACCTGTCGCTGTTGCGCCGCCGGCTGCCGATCCTTTTGCTGATCCTGGTGGCCGTGGGCGGCCTTGGCACGCTCATCACCTATGCCCTGCCCTCGGTCTACCGGGCGACGGCCAAAATATTGGTGGAATCGCCGCAGATCCCGACCGATTTGGCGCGCTCCACCGTGCCGACGGGCGCCGTCGAGCAGTTCCAGATCATCCAGGAAGACGTGCTGTCGCGGCAGAACCTGCTGGCGCTGGCGCAACGCTTTTCCATCTACGGCCCGAACCGGCACCTGACCGAGCTCGACATCGCCGACGACATGCAGGCGCGCATCCTGATCGAGCCGATGCGCGTCGACGCGAGCGGCGGCGATTCCGCCATGATCTATCAGATCTCGTTCGACGCGGGCGATCCGAAGCTCGCCGCCGCGGTGACCAATAACCTCGTCGAAGCGATCCTGGCCAAGGATGTCGAACTGCGCACCAGCCGCGCCAACGACACGGTGACGTTCTTCACCCGCGAAGTCGCGCGGCTCGACGGGGCCATCAAGGACCTCGACGGGCAGATCCTGCAATACCGCAACGCGCACCTTAATGCGCTGGCCGACAGCCTCGAATACCGGCGCAACCAGCTCAGCACCCTGCAGCAGCGGCAATTGCTGCTGGCGCAGGAGCAGGCGACGCTGCAGGCCCGCCAGTCGGCGCTGCAGTCGCGCCGCTTTGTCGCCGGCGAGGCGCCGATGACGCCGGAGGAAAAGAGCCTCTCCGAGGCGCGGCAGGCGCTGGTCGAGCAGCAGGCGGTGTTCTCGGAAGAAAGCCCGACGATCAAGGCGCTCAGGGCGCGAGTAGCGACGCTTGAGACCCAGATCCGCAGCGCCGGCACGGTTTCCCCCGACAGCAGCGTCACCGCAGTGCCGACTTCCGACGGCGATTTCGAGCTGGTTGGCATCAAGAACCGCCTCAAGGCCATCGCGGACGAGGAAGCATCGATCACCCAGTCGAGCGATGCGCTCAATGCCTCGATCCTGGCGACGCCCAGCAACGAGACGGGATTGAGCTCGCTGCAGCGCGACCACCAGAACCTGCAGGCGCAATACGACGCCGCGGTAGCGCGCCTCGCCGAAGCCTCCACCGGCCAGCAGATCGAGCTCAGGCTCAAGGGGCAGCGCCTGACGCTGATCGAGTCGGCGACCCCGCCGCAGTCGGCGGTGAGCCCGAAGCGCAAGGTCATGCTGGGCGGCAGCCTGGCGCTGGCGCTGGCGCTGGGACTCGGCGCGATCCTGCTGCCGGAGTTCTTCAACAAGAGCATCCGTCGCCCGGTCGAGCTGGTCGAGAAGATGAACATCCGGCCGCTGGTGACGATCCCCTACATCGTAACGCAGCACGAGCGGAACCGAAAACGCTGGGCCTCGCTGGCGGCAGTGGCGGCCGCCATCAGCATCATTCCGCTGGTGCTGATCGGCCTGCATTACTACGGGGTCGGCCCCGATACCCTGGCGAGCAAGCCGGTCGGCAGCGTCATTGCCGCCGATTCGGGCAGCAACGGGTGACCACGCAATGGATCTGGACGCAGAGATGACCGAGCAGTCCATCGACTTCCTCAACGTCGAGCCGCTATCGTCGAACCCCATCCGGTGGGCCGGCATTCAGGCGCTGGTGGTTGACGCCAAGCGCATGGCCCGGAACCGCATCGTCTCCTACGAGCGCACCGATTCCGCCCACCTCGCCTTCGACATGATGCGGACCAAGGTGCTGCGCGACGCGCAGGCCACCGGCTGGCACAGCCTTGGCATCACCTCGCCCACCGCCAGTTGCGGCAAGACCACCATCGCCCTCAACCTGGCGCTGAGCCTGGCCCGGCAGGAGGATCTGCGCATCGTATTGATGGATCTCGACCTGCGCCGCCCGCGACTGGCAAGAATTCTCGGGAACAATCCGGACTTCACCACGCAGGACCTGCTGAGCGCGCGCTGTTCCATCGAGGGCTTCTTCACCCGCATCGGCAGCAACCTGGCGATCGGGGCCAGCCCCGAAAGCATGCCCCATCCGGCCGAACTGCTGCACAACAAGCTGACCTCGCAGTGCCTGCAGCGGCTGCAGCGCGCTCTGCGGGCCGATATCGTGATCTACGACCTGCCCCCGATGCTGGTCAGCGACGATTGCGCCGGGTTCCTGCCCAATGTCGACCGGGTGATGCTGGTGGCGGCGGCCGAAGCCAGCACCATCGCCGAGATCGACGTGTGCGAGCGGGAATTGTCGGAGCAGGAAAAGCTGCTCGGCGTGGTGCTCAATAAGTGCCGCACCAAGGAAAGCCAGTACGACAACTACCAGAGCTAGCAAGCGGGAGCGGCTCGGGCCGGCAGGTAGAGCACCGGCCTATTGCTCGCGGAAAGTATGGCCCAGCGCCTCTTCCAGCGGCTTCATCAGATAGGCCAGCACGGTGCGATCGCCGGTCTCGAAGAAGGTTTCCGCCGGCATGCCGGGAACCAGCTTGGTGCCCTTGGGCAACCGCGCACGCTCGCTGTCGGGCACATTCACCCGCACGGAATAGTATTGCACGCCGGTGACGGTATCGCGGATCAGGTCGGGGGAGATGGCGGCGATCTTGCCCTTGAGCGAGGGGGTAGTGCGCGAGTCGAAGCCCGACAGGCGCACGTCGGCCTCCTGGCCGATGTGGAGCTTGTCGACGTCGAGCGGGCTGACCCGGGCATCGAGCAGCAAATGATCGTCGGCGGGAACGATGAGCATCAGCGTTTCACCGGCCGCCACTACCCCGCCCACTGTCTGCACCGTCGACTCGTGCACCGTGCCGGAGATCGGGGCGGTGATCGACAGGTGGGCCAGCTTGTCCTCGGCGGCGATCTTCTTCTGCAGCAGTTCGGCGACGCTCTGCGAGGCCGCCTGCAGATCGGTGAGCACCTGGGAGTGGAAGTCGACATAGATCTGGGCGCGCTGCATCTGCAGCTCGGAAATGCTGGATTCGGCCGAGGCAATCGAGGCGGTGACGCTGCCGACCTGCCCCTCGAGGTTGGCCTGGTTCTGCTTCACCTGGTTCAGCCGCTGGATGGAGATGAGGCCCTGGCCGAACAGCTTGTCGAGGTTGGTGTTCTCCGCCTTGGCGAGGTCCAGTTGCGTATTGTTGGCGACGAGCTGCGCCTTGAGGCCGACGATCGCGGCCTGGCGCTGCACGATCTGCTCGTCGAGCCGGGCGGCCTGGCTGTCGAGCGACTTCTTGCGCGAGCGGCGCAGCTTTTCCTGGTCCGACATCACCGAGGAGAGTTCCGGATCGGTGGGCCAATTCTTGACGATGGCGGGCAGCGCCATGGCGGCGGTGTCGGTGCTTTCGGCAGCGAGCCGCGCCTCGGCCCCGATGGCGTCGCGCAGTTGCGACATCACCACGTCGAGCCCCGAGCGAATGGCCACGTCGTCGAGCCGCACCAGCAACTGGCCGGCCGCCACGCGATCATCGTTTTTCACCAGAATTTCACGCACGATGCCGCCGTCCGAATGCTGCACGCGCTTCGAGCCGCCCTCGACCACGACGACGCCATTGCCGACGATGGCACCGGCGATTTCGGTGGTCGCGGTCCAGCCGCCGAGCCCGAGCACCAGCACGGCCATGACCAGGACACCGACCGCAGCATGGCGCCTGAGGCTCGCCATGCTGCCCGTCGATCCCTCAGGCGCGGCGAGCGACTGGATTCTCAAGCTCGCGAGTTGCAGAGTCATTCTCACGCCTGTCGTTGACCACACTGGGGGGTTGGGAGATCTGCTGCAGGACCATCTCCTTGCTGCCGAACAGCGCCTGTCGCCCATCCCGCATGAACAGCAGTTTGTCGACCGCCACGATGGCGCTCGGGCGGTGCGCGATGACGATGACGATCGCTCCCCGCTTGCGGGCCCCCGCCAGGGCCAGGGTCAGGGCGGCATCGCCTTCCGCATCGAGGTTGGAATTCGGCTCGTCGAGCACGATGAGGAAGGGCTCGCCGAACAAGGCGCGCGCCAGCCCGATGCGCTGGCGCTGGCCGGCCGAGAGCAGGGAGCCATGTTCGCCGATGCGGGTATCGTAGCCGTCCGGCAGCGAAGCGATGAGGTCGTGGGCCCGGGCGGCACCGGCGGCCCGCAGCACCGCCTCGGTGTCGTGGGCGGCCTGGAAATGGGCAATGTTTTCGGCCACCGTGCCATCGAACAATTCGACTGCCTGGGGCATGTAGCCCACCGTCTGGCCGAGCCGTTCGGGATCGTAGTGGGCAAGCTCTGAGCCATCGAGCCGGATCTCGCCGTGCAGGACCGGCCAGATGCCGATGAGGGCGCGGGCGAGCGAGGACTTGCCCGAGCCCGACAGGCCGATGATGCCGAGGCCGTCGCCGGCGCGCAGCCCGAACTCGATGCCGGCGGCCACCGGCGGGCGCCGCGGATCCGGCCCGGTCGCCATATTGGCGACGATGAGCGATTCGGTCGGCAGGGGGAGATGCGTCTGGCGGGGCTCAGTCGCCGTCGAACTCAGCACTTCGCGGATGCGGATTGCCGCCTGCCGGGCGCCGACGAAGCCGCGCCAGTGGGCGACGACCTGCTCGACCGGGGCCAGCGCGCGCGAGGTCAGGATCGAGGCCGCGATCATCAGCCCGCCGGTAAGGTCGCCCTGCACCACGAGATAAGCGCCCGCGGCGAGCACCGCCGATTGCAGCAAATAGCGAAAACCCTTGGTGACCGAGGAATAGAACGCCGAACGGTCGGCGGAGCGCTGCCGGGTGCGCACGAGCTGGACGGCCGATCGTTCCCAGCGCTCCGAGATGGTTTGCAGCATCCCCATGGCGATAACCGATTCCGCATTGGAGCGGGCATCGGAAGTGTAGGCACCGCGCTCGGCGGCGGCAGCGGTGGCCGCCAGCGTGGGACGGCGCGAATGGAGTTCATTGACGACCAGCAGCCCGCAAATCGTCACGGCCCCGGCGAGCGCGATAAGCCCGAGCAGCGGGTGGAGCACGAAGGTGAGCCCGAGGTAGATCGGCATCCAGGGCAGATCGAGCAGCGAGATCGGCCCCATACTGGAGGCAAACTGTTCGAGGCTGTCGAGATCGCGGATCGGATCGGGGCCGGCGCCATAGCCGGCAAACAGCTTCTGTTTCACGGAAGCCTGGAACAGCGGCACCGACAGCCGCTCGTGCACCAGCCCCCCGAGTCGCGAGGCCATGCGGGCCCGAATCCACTCGATGAAGGCATAAAAGCCATAGAGCACGCTCACCAGCACGGTTAGCGCGACGAGGGTGGGAATCGATCGGCTGGGCAGCACCCGATCATAGACCTGCAGCATGAAGACCGAGCCGGTCAGCATCAGGATGTTGGAGGTAATGCTCAGACCGAACAGCACCGCGATCGGCATGCGAGCAAACTTAACCATATCCGCAAACGGATTTGGCGCTAAATCATTGCGCGACTTAAGCAAATGATCGTCCCCGCGTCAGCGTTCTGGTCAGTTGTCTTCGACCAAAAACAAAAAATCCCGCCCTGTTGCCCGCCATCTCGAAAGATCGTCGAGATATCGATCGCCCTGTAAGTCGCCTTGAAGGTGAAGAAATTGTCCGTTTAAAGGCAAAATTGTCTCTCGATTTATCACGGCGGGCGTTGTTCACCTTCTTTTCTTTGGAATACGCCAACGATCACTTCGATTTCAGCGTGAACTCTAAGGTGTTGCCTTGGGAGACGATTGCCGTCGCCCGGTCGTGCCCCCTGCCCTCGCCCCGGCCGGAACGTCCCACTCTCCCTTCAGCACCCCCTATACCGCCACAAATAGCCCCCCGAAATAACTCTAATGGCTTATCGAACTGCATCGAAGAGACTAATGCAGCCGCGATAACTAATCGTAGCGGTGGCGCGCTCCACTAAACTTCACGTCGCCCCTACATACCATAGACAAATTGCCAGAGAGTTGACGGATGCTAAGTTGCTACCAGAGAAAACCGCTGGCTTCGACAATAATAACGCGTTGCGGTGCGCGAGCGGTAGCGACGACCGCCGGTGGTCGGACCGCCGGACTGAACCAGCAACGCTGCAGGGGTATTTCAGATGATGGTACGCGTGACCCTGGGGGAAGGGGCGGTGATCCGCCAACCTGACCTGGTCAACCTTTACGATTGCGAGATCGGGGAAAACAGCCGGGTCGGCGCCTTCGTCGAGATCCAGAACGGGGCCATCATCGGCCGCAACTGCAAGATTTCCAGCCACAGCTTCATCTGCGAAGGCGTCACCATCGAGGACGGCGTGTTCATCGGCCATGGCGTGATGTTCACCAACGACCGCTATCCGCGCGCCACCAATACCAACGGCACCCTGCAGACCGCGGCGGACTGGACCGCCGCCCCGACCGTGGTGCGGCGCAATGCCTCGATCGGCAGCAACGCGACGATCCTGCCCGGTGTGACCATCGGCCAAGGCGCCCTGGTCGGGGCCGGTGCCGTGGTGACGCGCGACGTGCCCGATTTCGCCGTCGTCGCCGGGGTGCCGGCGACCGTCATCGACCGGGTCCGGCAGCCCGCTCCCCCCGAATTTGCCCTGGAGGCATGAGTATGATCGGCGTTGCAGTCATCGGCTATGGCTATTGGGGCCCGAACCTGGTCCGCAATTTCTGGGACATCCCGGGTGCCAATTTGATCTGGGTCTGCGATTTGCAGACGGAACGGCTGGGCGGCGTGCGGCGGCGCTATCCCGCCGTCGAGATTACCGAAGACGTCGAGCAGGTGCTGAACGACCCGCGGGTCGATGCGGTCGCCATCGCGACGCCGGTCTCGACGCATTTTTCGCTCGCCATGCGGGCGCTGAAGGCGGGCAAGAGCGTATTCGTCGAAAAGCCCATCACTGCCACCGCCGAACAGGCGCAGCGGCTCATCGAGGAAGCGGACCGCCGCGGCCTCGTCATCGCGGTCGACCACACGTTCGTGCACACCGGAGCGGTCCGCAAGATGGCCGAGATCATCCGGAACGACCTCGGCACGCCCTATTACTATGACTCGGTGCGGGTAAATCTCGGCCTGTTCCAGCACGACGTCAGCGTCATGTGGGACCTGGCGGTGCACGACCTGTCGATCATGGATTTCGTGCTGCCGCAGCGGCCGCGGGCGGTATCGGCGACCGGTATCTCGCATGTGCCCGGCTCGCCCGAAAACATCGCTTACCTCAACCTGATGTTCGAGGACAACCTGATCGCCCACATCCACGTCAACTGGCTGGCGCCGGTGAAGGTGCGGCGCACCCTGGTCGGGGGCAGCAACAAGATGATTGTCTATGACGACATCGAGCCGAGCGAGAAGATCAAGGTCTACGACAAGGGCATCACCCTCGACGGCTTCGCCGCCCGGCATGGCGACAAGACCAACCAGCTCCGCGTCGGCTATCGCGCCGGCGACATGACCGCGCCGCAGCTCGACATGAGCGAAGCGCTGGGGGTCGAGCTGCGCGAATTCATCGGCTGCGTCGAGCGCGGCACCACTCCCATCGCCGACGGCGCGGCGGGCCTCAGGGTGGTGCGCATCCTCGAGGCGGCATCGCAATCCATGGCGCGCGGTGGCGCCGTGGTCGAGCTCAACCGCACGAAAGTCCTCGCATGATCCCCTTCCTCGACCTCAAGACGCAGTACCAGAGCATCAAGCCCGAGGTTGACGCAGCCGTCCTCAAGGTGCTCGGCTCCGCGCAATACGTGCTCGGCGAGGAAGTCGCCGCCTTCGAGAGCGAGTTCGCGCGCTATTGCGGGACCGCGCACGCCATCGCCGTCAACACCGGCACCAGCGCGCTGCACCTGGCGTTCATCGCGGCAGGCGTCGGTCCGGGCGACGAAGTGATTACCACCCCGTTCACCTTCGTCGCCACGGTCGCGGCGATCCGCTACGCCGGTGCCATGCCGGTGTTCGTCGACATCCAGCCGGAAAGCTTCACGCTCGATCCGGCCCGGCTCGAGCGCGCCATCACGCCGCGTACCAAGGCGATCGTGCCGGTGCATCTTTATGGCCAGATGGCCGACATGGACCCCATTCTCGAGATCGCGCACCGGCACGGCCTCGCCGTCGTCGAGGACGCCTGCCAGGCGCACGGCGCCGAGTACAACGGCCAGCGCGCCGGCAGCATGGGCGTTTCGGGGTGCTTCAGCTTCTATCCGGGCAAGAACCTCGGCGCCTACGGCGAGGGCGGCATGGTGGTGACCAATAATGACGAGCAGGCCAAGACCATGCGCATGCTGCGCGACTGGGGCCAGGACCGCCGCTATCATCACGTGCTGCAAGGCTTCAACTACCGCATGGATGCCATCCAGGGCGCGATCCTGAGGATCAAGCTCCGGCATCTCGAGGCGTGGACCGAGGCCCGGCGTGCCAATGCCCGACTCTACACCCAGTTGCTCGCCCGATCGCCGGTCGAGGCGCCCCGCGAGCTGCCGGGCCGTCGTCATGTCTGGCACATCTACGCGGTGCGCACGCCGGAGCGCGACCATTTGCAGCAGGAATTGCAGCGCGAGGGCATCCAGACCGGGCTCCACTACCCGATTCCGGTGCACCTGCAGCCGGCGCATGCCGACCTTGGCCACCACGTCGGTGACTTTCCCGAGTCCGAGGCCGCGGCCAACAGCGTTCTGTCGCTGCCGATGTATGCCGAGCTTACGCCGCGCGACATCGCCACGGTAACCGACGCGGTGCGGCAGGACGCAAATGTCGGCTGAAATCCGCCCCACGGGCCGTATCGTTCCCTCGGTGCATGGCCGTCGCCAGCCGGCGCCCGACCCGGCCTTCGAGACGGGCCTGTCGGAATGGCTCGGCACCGGATACGGCACGGCCGGCCTGGTCGAACTCTACGGCCGCTTTGCCGCCGGCGAAGGACCGGTCGACGCTTTGATGCGCCGTGCCATCTGGAACGCCGGAGCCCGGCGTTGCGGACCGGGGCTGCAGATTGCCGGGCAGGTCGGGTTCAAGCATCTCGAAACGTTCGAGATCGGCCGGGACGTGTTCATCGGCGCCGGCGCCTATGTGCAGGGCCGCTTTGACGGCACCTGCGTCATCGGCGACCATGTGTGGATCGGCCCCGGAGCCTATTTCGACGCCCGCGACCTGGTGCTCGGGGAGCATGTCGGGTGGGGCCCGGGCGCCAAAGTGCTTGGCTCCCAGCATACCGGCATTCCGGCCGATATCCCGATCGTCGGCACCGATCTCGAAATCCGCCCGGTGCGGATCGAGGCATGGGCCGATATCGGCACCAATGCCGTCATCCTGCCCGGCGTGACGATCGGCCGGGGCGCCATTGTCGGCGCCGGGGCCGTCGTTACTGCCGATGTCGAGCCGTTCGCCGTCGTCGCCGGGGTACCGGCGCGGTTCCTGCACTGGCGGGAAGGTTCAGAAGCAATGCGCGGCCCAGCGCCGAAGGAGTCATGAGCATGAAAGACCAGCGGATACTGATCACGGGCGGTGCAGGGCTCGTCGGCTCGCATATCGCCGACCTGGTGGCGCTCGAGGAGCCGGCCGAGATCGTCGTGCTCGACAATTTCGTGCGCGGGCGGCGGGAGAACCTTGCCATCGCGGAGCGCCGGGCGCCGGTGACGGTGATCGACGGCGATATTCGCGACATCGACCTGCTGGCGCGCATCATGCCGGGCATCGACGTCGTCTTTCACCAGGCGGCCATCCGCATCACGCAATGCGCCGAGTCGCCGCGCCTCGCGCACGATGTGCTGGCGACCGGCACGTTCAACGTGCTCGAAGCGGCGGTCCAGGCGGGCGTCAAGAAGGTGGTTGCCGCCTCGTCGGCCTCGGTGCTCGGTCTCGCCGAGCAGTTCCCGACGCCCGAATCCCACCACCCCTACAACAACCGCACCATCTATGGCGCGGCCAAGACCTACAATGAGGGGCTGTTGCGCAGCTTCAACGAGATGTACGGGCTCAACTATGTCGCGTTGCGCTACTTCAACGTCTACGGCCCGCGCATGGACGTCTATGGCGCCTATACGGAGGTGCTGATCCGCTGGATGGAGCGCATTGCCGCCGGCCTGCCGCCGATCATCCTGGGCGACGGCACGCAGACCATGGATTTCGTCCATATCCGCGACATTGCGCGGGCCAACATCCTCGCCGCGAAGTCCGAATACACCGACCGGGTGTTCAATGTGGCGAGCGGAACCGAAACCTCGCTGGTCGAACTGGCCCGCCGGCTCCTCAAGGCGATGGGCGCCTCGCTGGCGCCCGTCCACGAGCCGGCCCGCAAGGTCAACGCCGTGCCGCGCCGGCTGGCCGAAACGCGCAATGCCGAACGGTTGCTCGGTTTCCGCGCCCAGATCTCGCTCGATGACGGCCTGCGCGACCTCGTTTCTTGGTGGCGGGCCGAGCGCCTGATCGAGCAGGGAGAAGTCGCATGACCGAGATGATGCAGCAGATCCCGGTGGCCAAGCCCGTGCTCGACGAGCGCGAGGTCGAGGCGGTGCGCCGGGTCGTGCTTTCCGGGTGGGTGACACAGGGACCAGAAGTAGCGGCGTTCGAGAAGGAATTCGCCGCCTATGTCGGGGCGCCGCACGCCGTGGCGGTATCGAACTGCACCACAGCGCTGCATCTCGCGCTGCTGGCCGTAGGGGTCAAGGCCGACGATGAAGTCATCACGGTCAGCCACTCGTTCATCGCCACCGCCAACGCCGTCCGCTATTGCGGGGCCGTGCCGGTATTCGTCGACATCGCCGCCGACGGGTTCAACATCGACCCGACCCTGATCGAGGCCGCGATCACGCCGCGCACCAAGGCCATCCTGTGCGTGCATCAGCTCGGCATGCCGTGCGACCTCAAGACCATCGTCGCCATCGCGCGCCGGCATGGCCTGCCGGTGGTCGAGGACGCCGCCTGCGCTACCGGCAGCGAGATCCTGTGGGACGGCCAGTGGGAGAAGATCGGCAAGCCGCACGGCGACATCGCCTGCTTCTCGTTCCACCCACGCAAGGTGGTGACCACCGGCGACGGCGGCATGCTGACCACCGCCAATCCCGAATACGACCGGAAATTCCGCCTGTGGCGCCAGCATGGCATGAACGTGCCCGACACGGTGCGCCACGGCTCGCGGCAGGTGATCTTCGAGAGCTATGACGAGGTCGGCTACAATTATCGCATGACCGACCTGCAGGCCGCGATCGGCCGCGAGCAGCTCAAGCGCCTGCCGGAGATCATCGACAGCCGCCGCACCCTGGCGCGCACCTATGGGGAACATCTCGCCGGTCGGAACGGAATCGAGGCGCCGTTCGAGCCCGCCTGGGCGCGCAGCAACTGGCAAAGCTATTGCGTGCGGCTCGAGCCCGAAGCCGACCAGCGCGCCGTCATGCAGGCGCTGCTCGATATCGGCATCTCGACGCGTCGCGGGGTAATGAACACCCATCTCGAGCCGGCCTACGCGGCGGCAGGATCGTATCGTGCCGCCGGCACGCTGGCCCGTTCGGAAGCGGCGCAGCGCGAAGCCATCATGCTGCCCCTGTTCGCCCAGATGACCGTGGAGCAGGTGCAGGCGGTCAGCACCGCGCTCGGCGAAGTCGTCTCCCAGCTCGGCTAGGACGCTTCCGGAAAATGGCGCCGCCGACGGAGCATTCCCGTTTCCATGAAACGGCGGAGGCTCTAGTCGCCCGGGCCGACCGGGCGGGCGACGCCGCCCAGCGCCAGCCGCTGTAGCAGGGGCCGGAGGGGCGCCGGAAACCAGCTCAGCGGCAGCAATTTCACCAGTTCGACCAGCGAGTAGCCGCCGGCGATCGCCGTGGCGCCCGCCCCGGCGATGCTGGCAGGCCAGAACGGCAGTACCGTCACCGCCGCGAACACCACGACGGCCGCGGTCAGGAAGATGACCCCGAGCTTGAAATTGGCCTCGGACCAGCGGAACCCGGTCAGCCGCCGCACCAGGAAATACACCAGCGCGCCGTGCCAGACATAAAGGCCGGCGAACGCCATGCCGGCCCCGACGAGCCCAACGCGCGGCAACAGGAACCAGGCCAGCCCCACCTGCACCGCCGCGGCCGCCACTTCGGTCCAGAAGAACAGCTTCTGCGCGCCCTTGGCGAGGATGATGAAGCCCATCGGCCAGGCCACGACGCGCAGCAGCATGCCGAGGCAGAGCCAGCGTAGCAGCGGCACGGCCGGCTGGAATTCGACCGAGTAGAAAATGGCCATCACAAGGGGAGCGAGTGTCATCGTGGCGAGCAGCCCGGGACCCGCCAGCAGCATGGAAATCTGCGCCTGCTCGTTGACCAGCCGGTTGCAGCGCGCGTGATCGTTGGCCACCCCGGTCAGGCGCGGATAGAAATCGGTGCCCATGGCCTGCAGGATAAAGCCGGCATAAAGTCCCCCGATGGCCCAGGCCGCCTGGTAGAGCCCTGCCGCCACCACGCCATTGGCCTGCAGGATGAAGATGCGGATGGCATAGGCCGCGCCAACGGTCAGCAGGCCGCTCGCCATGAAGGCGAAGCCGAGCTTCAGCAACTCGCCGGTCTCGAAGCGGGCCTCGGCCAGCGACAGGGAAGCGACCGGCATGACGATGCGGCGGCGATACCACAGCGCGGCAAAGAGGGAGGTCAGCGCCATCGCGATGAGCGAGGGCACGATGCCAGCTTCGCCATAGAGATAGATCAGCGGAATGGTCACCGCCGTGTTCAGCACGGCCCCGATCACCGTCAGGGCGGCGAGGTCGCGGATCCGGCGGGTGCCCTGGATCAGGGCCGTCGGGGCGCCGGCCACGAGGCGCAGGAATACAGCGATGCCGAGGAGCGCCACGCCGGGCGCCTCCAGGGTAGTGCCAAAGGTCAGATGCGATACCGGCAGCGCGAGGGCCGCCAGCAGTGCCGCGCCGATCACGCCGAGCGCAACCGATGCCCAGTTGAGGACCCTTACCGTGCGGCCGATCTGCGCCGCATCGCCGGTGCCCACCGCCGCCGCCACCTGGCGCACACCACTCGACTGCGCGCCCATGCCGGCAAGACTCGTCGCGAAGTCGGCGATCAGGCTGTAGAGGCCAAAGAGGCCCACGCCGCCCGGCCCCAGCAGTACAGCGAGGACTTTCATCCTGACGATCGAGAAGAAAATGCTGGCGACAGACGAGATACCGATCAACGACGTGGATTTCAGTATCTCGACGTAAGTCTGCTTGTTGTCGCTCACTGGATGACCACGATTCTGCGACAATAAACTCTAGGTCAGGGGTCGCCTTTTCGAATGGACCATTTTGCATTTTTGGCGCGCGCCGGCAATCGAGCGCGCCTAGATAGTATTGCGATCACGGTTAATTCCGACGGGCTAACACAACCGTCGGCAGGAGCTGATTCAAGGCTCTCGGCGCCGCCAGGGCGCCCCAAGACCGCGCTTGTGCACGGAATTCAGGCCGTAACATGGCGGCATCCGATGTATGAGGCACGTTAGCCATAATGCTGATGATGTCACGCCCGAGTCACGACCGTCGTGCTTAATGATCAGTTAATAGTGCGACGTAGATCTCTTTCGGATGATGTCGGCACACGGAGTAGTGACATGAACCAGACGATAGACAACTCTATCGACAAACAGATCTCGGCGGTGTGGCATACAACGCTACCGCAGGAAGCATATGCACGCGGTGGCATACTAATCCTTGCCAACACGGGTGTCGCGTTTCAAGGATTGCTCAAAGCCATTCAGCAATGCTTTCCTCGACTCGAAGTCACGCTGTCAAATGAACTACAATCTACTTATACGCCGGAACAAATTCCGCAAATCATTCTTATCGAAGCGGCGCAGTACCGCGACATTCCCGGTATCGTTGCACAATGTCGTGATGTCTTGCCAGGCGCGTCGGTAGCTCTGATGGTGGATGACACCTGGCCTGACGTCCCCGGACTCAGGGCCGTCGTCGGCGAGCGGCTGGTCCAGGGTCTGCTGCCGTTCGGCATGCAGATCAACGTATGGCTTGCCACGGTCTGGCTGCTGCTCAATGGCGGCGAATATTTTCCCAGCATGCCGGCCAATCGAGCCGAGCGTCCGGGCGAGCTGTCGCATGCCCCGCAGAACGCCCTGCTGTCGTCGGGGCCGAGTGCGAACGGCCAGTTGCCGGCGAAGATCCTCTCGACACGCGAGGGTCAGGTGCTCGAGTTGATGTCGGAGGGCCTGCAGAACAAGCTGATCGCGGCGCGGATGGAACTTTCCGAGCACACGGTGAAGGTCCACGTGCACAACATCATCAGGAAACTGAAAGTGCACAACCGCACCCAGGCCGCGGCCGTCTATCGCTCGTTCGATCGACGCCCCTACGGCTCGATGCATGGCGGAGCCGACCTGGCGCGATTTGCCCCGAGCGGCGTTTGATCCTCACAGCGATCCGCCGCACCGACATTGCGGCGCGGCGGATCGCAACTGCGGCGGGTCGTGGCGACCGGCGCGCGTTATCGCGAAGGACTCCAGGCGGGTCATACGGCGTCTGGCCACCCTGCTAGACTGGGCCATCGCCAAGGCGCGCCGATCTTCACGGTGTACGAAAATATTACGGCCCACGGTGCGGTAACGTATTGAATTTGTGACTTAAGGAGGGTACGCTTAAAACTCTAGTGGCATTGAAGAAGAAGACTGCTCTATTTGAGCGGGGCGAATGTGCGTGACTCATCCGTGCGCGCGGTGCGGAGAAGTAGTGCCTTGTTGTGTTGGAGGCGGCGGGCTCCATCTGCGGTCAATAGTTATGACGCTGTGGAGATGGTGAATGTTTCGCAGAGTTCGGAACGGCGAGACTAAGCGTGTGTCGATGTTCTTTTTCGGCGATTGCCACACGTCAGTGTCTGGCCAATATTTCGCTAGTGTTACAAGTGGTTTATTCAGAATTGCAACATATATATTGCTCGAAGGAAGAGGGCAGCCGGTAACGCGCCGTCGCGTTGGGCAATTGTTGTGGTCAGAGAGCGGCTCCGATCAAGCTGGCGCAGTCGTGCGGCAGACGGTGGCCCGGATTCGGCGATTCCAGAGCGAGCATCAATTTCGCCTTGTCGCCGCCGATGCCAATATGTTGTGGATCGTCAAGGAAGACGACGTCTATTGCGACCTCATCGACTTTCTGGATTTGCTGGAGAACCCGACAGCGGCGGGGGCTGTTCGCCTGTGCGAGGTATATAGCGGGGACCTGCTCGGCTCGCTCGGCTCGGCGGGCGACGCCTTCGAGGAATGGCTGGCGGTCCAGCGCTCCCACCTGCACGGGCAATTCATCGACGTGGTGTCGCGGGCAATCGCTCCAGGCAGCGAAATCAGCCGCGAACAGCGCGATTTCTGTGCGCGCCGCCTGCTCCGGCTTGAGCCGTGCCATGAAGGGGCCTATCGCGCCCTGATGCGGGGCGCGGCCGAGACCGGGCAGACTTCGACAGTGCGCCAGCTCTTCGAGGAGTGCACGCGGCGGCTCAGCGAGGAGTTGGGCATTCAGCCGGAAGAAGAAACCGTGCAGCTCTTCAAGCATCTGCTCCGGCCGACGGCCAGCGCCGGATTCTGACCCTGGCCTTCAGGTGGGGCGCGCCACAGCGCCCGCCCTGGAGGTCTTTCCATCTGATTGAATCAATTGGGCTTCCCCGTCGAAACAGTCGTGCCTCGCTGCCGGTCCCGAACCCGCGGCGACGACGCCACTGGCCGATATCCGCTTACGGACAGCAAGTTCTGCGACCCTCTCCGACAGCGACAACTACCGCCTCGCCCCGCTAATACTGGTCGTTCGGATTAGATGCCCCCTTCGGAGGCCACTCCTTCAGGTTATATCACCCGCCAGCGAAGACGGGCATAGTCTTGCAGAGGCTTCAACTGTCGAAGCCGCAAATTTAGTGCATCTGTGCCCCGGGGCCTCATGATGAAGCGACGCCATCCGACTGCCCGTGACCATGCCCGCGACGACACGCGCGACGGTCTCAACTGGTTCACCACAGGCGGCAAGGGGACGACGGCTCGCGGCGCCCGCAAGAACCGCGACGACAATGCCGGATCGACCGGCAAGCAGTGGGTTGCCTCGACCGACAGTCCCCCGCCGGCGGCCGCGATGCCCACCGAAAGCGGCCTAGGTTGGTTCGGCCCCGGCGCCTCCGCGGCGCTCGGGTCGAGCGTCACGGCGGCACATGCCGGGACGACAGGTCCGGCGCCGTCAGTACCGCCCATCGTCTCGCTGCCCGTGGTCACGGGGTCGGGATCAATATCGGCGGCCGCCTTGTCGCTGCCGACAGTGCCTGCGGTACCCGGTCCGCCCGCCGCTCCGACCCCCACCGAGCTCAGTTTGCCAGCGGGCACGCCACTCCCCTCGCCCGTGTCGGCTCGCACTGCCGCGCCGCTGCCGACACCGTCGGCAGCGAACACGGCCCTCACAAGCGCGCTCGAGGCTCCCGACCAGGACGGCTCGGCGGGCGCGGTCACGCCCATTTCGCCCATGGCCGACTTGAGCGCCAATTCGCCGAACCAGGTATCCATGCTGCCTAGCCTGTCTGCCCCCACCGACGAGGCAACGGGTACAGCCTCGGCACCGACAGGAGTCTCGCTGCTTTCGGCCAAGACCCTGACGGCGCCCTCAGGCGCGCAGACCTTTGCCGCGACGGCGGTGTCGAACAACTCCATCGTGCTCGAGAACGAGAAGCCGGGCACGCCGCAAAGCGTCTGGCAGGTCGATCCCGGCCAGGATTCGACCAAGCTCGAGGGTTTCACCACCGCCATGAGCACCGATCTGGGCGGTACGGTCCGCTTCAAGATCGACAATACGACGGGAAACGGCAACTACACGATCAACATCTATCGCCTCGGATATTACGGAGGTAACGGCGCTACCCTGGTCACCTCCCTGCAGCATACGGGGCTGGTGGCGCAGCCGACGGCGATCACCGATGCCGCGACCGGCGAGGTCGACGCGGGAAACTGGTCGGTGACCGATTCGTGGCAGGTGCCGACCACCGCCACCTCAGGCGTCTACGTTGCGAACGTCACGCAGGGCAGCCAGGTTTTTCAGATCCCCTTCGTGGTGCGCGACGAGGCCTCGACGAGCGACATCGTCTTCCAGACGTCCGACGAGACCTGGCAGGCCTATAACGGCTGGGGCGGAGCCAACCTTTACGGCGGCAACGGCCCATCCTCTCCACCAGCCAGTCCCGGCGGCGAGGCCTCGGCCGGCGCCGCCTTCGCGGTGAGCTACAATCGACCCATCGTCACCAGGGACGGTGTCGGCGTCTACTCGGGCCCACAGGATTCGCTGTTCGGCGCGGAATATTCGGCTATCTATTGGCTGGAGGAGAACGGCTACGACGTCTCCTACATTTCGGGCCTCGATACCTCGTCGAACGGCGCGTTGCTGCTCAACCACAAGGTGTTCATGGATGATGGGCACGATGAGTATTGGACCGACAGTCAGGTTGCCAATGTCCAGGCCGCCCAGAAGGCCGGCGTCAACATGGCCTTTCTCAGCGGCAATGAAATCTTCTGGCAGACGCAGTTTACGCCTAGCATCGACGGTACTAATACCGCCGGCCGTACGCTCACCAGCTATAAGGACAGCCACTTCGGGACGCTGATCAACCCCTCGGGCCAGGGCACCGGCACGTTCGAGGCGCCGGTCAGCTGGGGCGGCCTCGGCCTGCCCTCCAATGCCGTGACCGGGCAGCTCTTCTCGGTCGACCAGACCACTGCCGATACCGCCATCACCATTCCCTATGGCCAGAGCCAGCTGCGCCTGTGGCGCAACACCAGCGTGGCCCAAACCGCGCCCGGCGGGACGGCGTCGCTCGAAAACGGCCTGCTGGGCTACGAATGGGATTCCTCGCCCGACAACGGCTTCATGCCCGCCGGCCTGGTCTACCTCTCGACCACCACTGTCAACACCTCCGTCTACAACAGCCAGTTCGGCAACGTGGACGGGCCGGGGACGGCCACCCATAACCTGGTCGAGTTCCGCGATCCGACGAGCGGCGCGCTGATCTTCGGCGCCGGCACGGTGTTCTGGTCGTGGGGCCTTTCATCGGAGCACGACTCCGGCCCCAACTTCAACTCCACGACGGTCGATCCGAACGTCCAGCAGGCCATGGTCAACCTCTTCGCCGACATGGGCGTGCAACCCCAGACGCTGCAGGCGAGCCTGACGCTGGCGACGCAATCGACCGACCACACGCCACCCAGCTCGACGATCACCCATGTTTCGAGCAACAGCGTCGTCGAAGGCGGTCAGATGACCGTCTCGGGAACCGCGGCGGATACAGGGGGCCTTGTGGGCGCCGTCCAGGTTTCGACCGACAGCGGCAAGAGCTGGCATCCGGCGACCGGTCAATTTGGCGCCAGCAGCGTCAACTGGAGCTACACCTTCAACGCCCCCGCCCCAGGGGCCTATTCCATCGAAACCCGGGCGTCGGACGACAGCATCAACACCGAGACGCCTGGCGCCGGCACCCCCTATACGGTCACCCGGTCCTCCGCCCTGACGCTATTTGCGGCAAACGCAGCGCCCGCCGTTGCCAGCGTGTCCAGCAACCCGATCGAGGTCGGCGTCTGCTTCACCTCGAGCAGCAGCGGCCTGATCACCGGCGTCCGCTTCTACAAGGGAGCGGCCAACACCGGCACCCATATCGCCGATCTATGGAACTCTTCAGGCCAGTTGCTGGCGAGCGCGACTTTCACCAACGAGACCGCCAGCGGCTGGCAGCAGGTGAATTTCGCGACGCCGGTCCAGATCCAGGCCAACGAGCTCTGCATCGTTTCCTACCATACCAATGGCAATTACTCGGATACGCCCGGCTATTTCGATACCTATTCAGGGCAGGTCAGCGGTTCGCTCACGGCCCTCGGCAATGCCCTCAACGGCGTCTATACCTTCGGTTCGGGTCCGGTTTTCCCCACCACCATACCCTTCAGCGGCGACAATTTCTGGGTCGACCCGGTTTTCAACGACACCGGCACCAGCGGGCCGGAGAATCCGCCGGCAGCCAATAACGACAACGGCTTCGTGGTCACCCTGAATACGCCGATCACCTTCCAGCCGGCGCAGTTGCTGGCCAATGACTCCGACCCCGACGGCGACCCGCTGACCGTCACCGGCGCCAACTCGCCGGCCAACGGCACGGTCAGCTTCAACAGCCAGACCCAGGCGATCACCTTCACGCCGACCGCCGGCTATGTCGGGCCGGCGAGTTTCGACTACTCGATTTCCGACGGGCGCGGCGGCACCGCCTCCGCCGTGGTCAATATGGATGTTGGCGCGGTGTCGCTCTTCTCCCCTTCGGATACCCCGGCGAACATTTCCGATGTCGACCCCTCGCAAGTCAATCTCGGCGTCCAGTTCGTAGCTTCGCAAAACGGGCAGATTCTCGGAATCAAGTATTACAAGGGCGTCAACGACACCGGCACCCACACCGGCTCGCTCTGGAGCAGCAACGGGACGCTGCTGGCCACCGCCACGTTCACCAACGAAACGGTGAGCGGCTGGCAGACCGTCACGTTCAGCAGCCCCGTAGCGATCACCGCCGGCACCACCTATGTGGCGAGCTACCACAGCAACGGGCACTACACCGACACCAGCGGCTATTTTTCGACCGCCCATGTCAGCGGCGCCTTGACGGCGCCGGTCGGCAACGGGGTCTATACCTACGGCACCGGCAATCTCTTCCCGACCAGCACGTTTGGCGCCGCCAACTACTGGGTTGACGTGCTCTACGACCAGTCGGCGACGGCGCCGAACCAGCCCCCGGTCGCCAATAACGATACCGGCCTGACGACGCAGCAGAATACCCCGCTGCAGATCGCCGCTGCCACGGTGCTGGCGAACGATACCGATCCCAACAGCGATACGCTGACGGTCACCGGGGTGAGCGGGGCGAGCAATGGTAGCGTGGCCTTCGACGCGCAGACCAACGTCATCACCTTCACCCCCACGACGAGCTACACCGGGGGAGCCGGCTTCACCTACGGCATCTCTGACGGCCACGGAGGCACCGCGTCGGCCAGCGTCGCGCTGACGGTCACCGCGCCGCTGAGCGGCACAACCCTGTTTTCGGCAAATGCTACCCCGGCAACGATTACCACGCAGGACCCCTCCGCGGTCGAACTTGGCATGAGTTTCACGGTGGCCCAGAGCGGCACCATCAGCGCTGTCCGCTTCTACAAGGGCCCGCAGGACACCGGCGTCCATACGGGAACGCTGTGGACCAGCACCGGGGCGCAACTCGGCAGCGTGACCTTCAGTAACGAGACCGCTTCGGGCTGGCAAACGGCAAGCTTCACGACGCCGATCACCGTGGCGGCGGGCACCACCTATGTGGTGGGCTATCACAGCAACGGGTTCTATTCGTCGACCACCAACTACTTCACCGCCCCGGTCAGCAATGGCGGCATCACCGCCCCGGCCGCAGGCAATGGCGTCTACACCTACGGCACCGGCACCCCGTTCCCGACCAACACCTACGGCAGTTCCAACTACTGGGTCGACGTCCTCTACCAGGCGGGGGCGCAGGCGCCCAACCAGCCACCGGTGGCCACCGACGATACCGGCTTCGGGACGCAGGAGAACGTGCCGCTGCAGATCGCCGCGACGGCGCTACTCGCCAATGACACCGATCCGAACGGCGACACGCTGACCGTCACCGGCGTCAGCACCCCCGCCAATGGCACCGCAGCCTTCGACGCGCAGACCAATATCGTCACCTTTACCCCGACGGCCGGTTACACCGGCCCGGCAAGCTTCACCTATTCGATCGCTGACGGGCATGGCGGCACGGCATCGGCCAACGCCTCCCTGACCGTCACCGCCGCGCCGGTCGGGGTCAGCCTGTTCTCGGCGAGCGCCACGCCGGCGACGATCACCGAGAACGATCCCTCCGCGGTCGAGCTCGGGATGAAGTTCACGCCGACGCAGGATGGCACCATCACCGGCATCCGCTTCTACAAGGGCCCACAGAACACCGGCACCCATACGGGATCGCTGTGGACCAGTACCGGAACGGCGCTGGGCAGCCTCACCTTCAGCAATGAAACGGCCAGCGGCTGGCAAACGGCGACCTTCGCCACCCCGATCGCGGTCACCGCAGGGACCACCTATGTGGTGGGCTACCACAGCAACGGGTTCTATTCGGCCAACAGCAACTACTTCAGTTCCGCGACCACCAACGGGCCGCTGACGGCGCCATCGAGCAGCACCAGCGGGGGCAACGGCGTCTATGCCTATGGCAGCGGCAGTGCCTTCCCGACCAACAGCTACAACGCGTCCAACTATTGGGTCGATGTCATCTTCAACGGCCAGCTGGCCGCCTAAATCCTTTCAGGAGCGCATGCCATGCAGACGGAACTCTATGCCGACACGATCGGCGAAATCACGGTCTCCGGCGCGATCGTCCGCATCGACCTGGTCAGCCTGTCGGCGACCAAGCGGGATGCCTCGAACCAGCCGGTGCCGGAGTTCCGGCAGCGCGTGATCATGTCGATCGAAGGTTTCGCCAACAGCTTTGAAGTGCTGCAGAAGGCGATGCACGGGCTGATCGAGAGCGGCGCGATCCGCCGCAACGCGCAGCCGGCCGAGGCGGCGCCCGTGCCGCCCGCCGCGGCGGGCGCCACGAAGACCAACGGCGCGACCCACGCCGGCTCGCCAAATTTCGCCTGAGCCGCCGAGCGGAGCCTTCCCATGACTACTCTGGTGCGCACGGGCACTGAATGCCTTGCCGCAACGCTCAGGCATCACGGACTCGACGCGAGCGCCGAGCGGCTGAATACCGACTATGCCATCGGCAATGAACTGGTCGGACCGGCACTGATGCTGCGCATGGCGCGCGATGCAGGGCTCAGGGCGCGTCGTACGAAGATCGGCAATGGCGCCCTGATGCGGCTCGGGCAAGCCTATCCAGCCCTGGTCCGGCTCGACAACGGCAATTGGGTGGTAGTGCTCGGGGCCGAACGCGATGCGGCAGGCGTCGAGACGCTGCGCCTGTACGATCCGCTGGCGGCGGCGCCCGGCTTCATCAGCGTCACGCTGAAGAATTTCCGCCAGCGCTGGCGGGGCGAGTTGATCCTGGTCAAGCGGAGCTATTCGCTCACCGAGCCGGAGCAGCCGTTCGGCCTGCGCTGGTTCATCCCCGAGGTCTGGCGGCAGCGGCGCCTGTTCATGGACGTCGCCGTGGCGGTGGTGTTTCTCTACGCCATCGGGCTGGCGACGCCGATCTTCTTCCAGCTCGTCATTGACAAGGTGCTGGTGCACGAGAGCTATTCGACGCTGCTGGTGCTGACCGTCGGCGTCGGGGTGGCGCTGCTGTTCGATGCACTTTTCGTGTTCCTTCGGCGCTACCTGTTGATCTACGCCACCAACCGCATCGACATCCGGGTGGCAACGCGCACCTTCAAGCACTTACTCGACCTGCCGATCACCTTTTTCGAGCAGGGCTCGGCCGGCGTACTGGTCAAGCACATGCAGCAGGCCGGGCGCATTCGCGAATTCATGACCGGGCGGCTGTTCCTCACGCTGCTCGACGGGCTGTCGCTGTTCGTCTTCGTCCCGGTGCTGTTCCTCTATAGCGCGCCGCTGGCCTGCCTGGTGCTGCTGTTCAGCGCCATGATCACCGGCGTGGTGGCGCTGCTGGTCAGCCCGTTCCGCAAGCGGCTCGCCGCGCTCTACGAGGCGGAGGGCAACCGGCAAGGGCTGCTGGTCGAAACCGTGCACGGCATGCGCACGCTGAAATCGCTCGCCATGGAGCCGCTGCAGCGCCGCATCTGGGATGACCGGTCGGCGCAGACCATCACCACGCGGTTCAAGGTCGAGACGATCTCCACCGTGGCGCAGGCGGCAACCGGACTGATCGAAAAGCTGATGAGCGTCAGCATCGTCGCTTTCGGGGCGCTCAACGTCTTCGACGGGACGATGACGGTCGGCGCGCTGGTGGCGTTCAACATGCTGGCCGGCCGCGTCTCCGGGCCCCTGGTGCAGATCGTGACCATGGTGCACGAGTACCAGGAGGTGGCGCTGTCGGTGCGGATGCTCGGCCAGGTGATGAACCAGAAGATCGAGCGCTCCGATCGCAGCGCGGGCCTGCGTCCCGAAATCAGCGGCAGCATCGAATTCGAGAACGTCTCCTTCCGCTATCGGACGGATGGCGGGCTGGCGCTCAACGACGTGTCGTTTTCGGTACCGGCGGGCAGCATCTTCGGCGTCGTGGGCCGCAGCGGGTCGGGCAAGACCACGGTGACGCGGCTGATCCAGGGGCTCTATCCGGTGCAGCAGGGGCTGATCCGCATCGGCGGGCACGATGTCCGCGAGCTGGATCTCGGGCATTTGCGCAGCAGCGTCGGCGCCGTGCTGCAGGACAGTTTCCTGTTCCGGGGCACGGTGCGCGACAACATCGCCGCCGCCAAGCCCGATGTCAGCTTCGAGCAGGTGGTCGCCGCGGCGCGCCTCGCGGGAGCGGAAGAGTTCATCGAGCAGTTGCCGCGCGGCTACGACACGGTCATCGAGGAAAATGCCGAGAACCTTTCGGGCGGACAGCGGCAGCGGCTATCGATCGCCCGGGCGCTGGTCACCAATCCGCGCATCCTGATCCTCGATGAGGCGACGAGCGCCCTTGATCCGGAAAGCGAGGCCATCGTCCGGCAGAGCATTCGCGGCATCGCCGAGGGCCGCACCGTGATCATCGTTTCGCACCGGCTGTCGACGCTGGCGGACGCCCACGCCATCCTGGTGGTCGACCGCGGGCGGATCGTCGACATCGGCGCGCATGGGCAGTTGCTCACCCGCTGCACCACCTATCGGCAATTGTGGAACCAGCAGACGAGGGCCGCGGTATGAAAGCGGTCGGCGAGAAGCGGGCAAAGATCGCGGCGGTGCCGAAACGCCCCGCCCCGGAGCGGCCCAAGCTCAGGGTGGTGCCGCCCTCCAGCCAGCCCGCCGTGCTGGAATTCCAGACCGATGCCATCGAACTCGAGCAGCGCCGGCCGCCCCCGCTCGCCCGAATGACGCTCTATGCGGTGGTGGTGTGCATCGGTTGCGCCATCTGGTGGGCCTCGGTTTCCAACATCGACGAGATCGTGGTGGCCCCGGGCAAGCTGACCACCACCGAGCCGGCGCTGGTGGTGCAGCCGCTCGAAACCTCGGTGGTGCGCTCGATCGACAGCAAGCCCGGCGACGTGGTGCACAAGGGCCAGCGCCTTGCGACCCTCGACCCGACATTTTCGACCGCCGATGCCGACCAGTTGCGGGCCCAGATCGAGGGGTTCGACGCGCAGATCGCGCGCATCGAGGCGGAACTGGCGGGCAAGCTCTACCGGCCGCCGGCCAATGCCACGGCCGACGAAACGACGCAGGGCCAGCTCGCGGCGCAGCGTGCGGCCTTCTATGCTGCCCGGCTCAACGATTTCGACGCGCAACTGGCGCACGCCGCGGCCATGATCACCGCCGACGACGGCCAGATCGACGTGCTGACGCGGCGGGTCGCGGGACTGCAGGAAATCGACGACATGAACGCCGCGCTGGCCAGCAAGGGCAACGGCTCCCGCCTCACCTATCTGCAGGCGCGCGACGTCAGCCTCGATACCGAAGCGACGCTGAGCCGGACCCAGGGCGACCGGATACAGGCGCAACAGACGCTGGCGCAGACCAAGGCGGAGCGGCAGACTTTCATCGAGGATTACCGGCGCACCTCCATCGAATCGCTGGTCGACCTCAAGGACAAGCGCGACGGGGCCGCCGAGGAGTTGAAGAAGGCGGAGCTTCGGCAGGCCATGGCGATCCTGGTGGCGCCGGCGGATGCGGCGGTGCTCGATGTGGCACAGCGCTCGGTCGGCTCGGTCGTACAAGCGGCGGAGCCGATGTTCACGCTGGTGCCGCTCAATGTGCCGCTCGAGGCGGAAGTGGCGGTTGCCGCGCGCGACATCGGCCATATCGCCGTCGGGGATCCGGCGCGGCTCAAATTCGATGCGTTCCCGTTCCAGAAGCACGGTACGATCGAGGGCAAGGTGGAATCCATCAGCCAGGATTCGTTCGCGCCGCAGTCGCCCTCGGCCAGCGCGACGGCGGCTGGGGCGTTCTACAAGGTGCGGCTGGCGCTCGGGGCGATGCAACTCCGCTCCCTGCCCGCCGACTTCCGCCTGCTGCCGGGGCTGACGATTGAGGCGGAGATCAATGCCGGGCAGCGCAGCATCATCTCATATTTCCTCTATCCGCTGACCCGCGGGCTCGACGAAAGCCTGCACGAACCGTAGCGGGACGCCGGCTCACGAGCGGCGCGCCCCGGCGTTCATTTCCCCTACATCGATCGAACTAGCGTCGGGTAGGTTGGGGACCGGACGTCTTCGCCCCCGCCGGCTCGATCAAGATGCGCAACAACAAGCGGCTGCAGCAGCATTGGCGGGATTAGCCGCATCCAGTGCCAATCTTCCAGCAACGTCGATTGATCCTCTGCCATTTCGTAATTCCGTACCGCAGTATAAGGTGTCGTAGTGCGATATGAGGGCGGTTTCAGAGATCACTCTCCATCCGATACTTGGCAAATGCCGATCCCTTGGAGCATCTACCATCAGCGCTATTTGCCAGCCAAGCATCGCTCTGGCTCGATCGGTGGAGCGCACAGCGCAACCGATACCACCCGGCCCCGGCGAACCTACCCATGGTAGGCAGATTTGCCCATCCCGATGCGCCGTATTGTTGATTGGTCGGGAGGCCGAGGAGTGCCATCTTGGACATGGCGCAGTTGCCAGACTCTACTCGACATCCCAGGACACAACGCCATGTGGATTAAACTCTTCTTACTCTTGTTCTTTTTCGCCTGCGTGGGGCTGCCTGCGGCGGCCTACCAGTTCGGGCACCAGAATGGCGGCGGTCCGTGGACCCCGCCCGTCGTGCACTCGGCTCCAGGGCCGGAGGCGGGCGTCGGCCTGCCGTTCCTCGCCGTGGGTGGGCTCCTCTGGCTGCAGCGGCGCAAGCGCCGTGCCGCGCAGGGCGGCAATCAGGGCCGCTGAACCAGGTGTGATGCCTTGGAGCAGACACCCGGCAACGCGCCGCTCGGCACGTCGGCACAGATCGTGGCGGCCGGCAGCGACTTAAGGCGGACGATGTTTCGCATCGTTCGGCAGCTGACCCTGCCGGACGGCGCGGTTTCACGGCAGGCCCTGTTTTCGGGGCTGGCCCTCATCCTGCTCCTCAATGCCATCAGCGAAAAGGCTAGCGGGTCGCTGGCGCAGGGCTTCCTGCCGGCGCTGTTCAACACGTTCGACATCAGCCTGATCATCTGGGGCGCGGCGATTGCAGCGATTGCGCTGCTGTGGCGCGATGCCCCGGCCCGGCCCGGCCGCGCCGATATCACAGTCGCCGCCCTTGTCGGGCTGGCCGCGCTGGTGCCGGTGCCGACGCTGAGTGCGCTGGCGCTCTCCGGCCTCGCGGTCTGGCTATACCAGTCCTCCGACGAAAGCCTGACGCGGCGCGCCGCCGCCATCCTGCTGGCGCTGACCGTTCCGCTGATGTGGGCGAGGCTGCTGTTTGCCATCGCCAGCGAAAGCCTGCTGCGCGTCGACTCGCTGCTGATCGCGCTGATGCTGGGCACCACGGCCAACGGCAATGTGGTGCCGTTCGCGGATGGCAGCGGGTCGCTGTTTATCGCCCCCGGCTGTTCGTCCTTCACCAACGTCTCGCTGGCGGTGCTCAGTTCGGCGGCCATCATGGCTTACTATGGCCGCAAGTGGACGTGGGCGGCGCTCGGCTGGAGCGCCCTGGCCTGCCTTGCGGTCATTGCCATCAATGTCGGGCGCATCGGCATGATCGGCTACTTCCCGGCCGAGTACGACCTCATCCACGGGACCTTCGGAGCAACGCTCGCCGGTTGGCTGACGCTCATCGCGATCCTCGTCATCGGCTTCCAGGGGGTACGGTCCGATGCGACTGCGGCGCGCTAGCCTCATCCTTGCCGTGCTGCTGGTGGCGAGCCTCGCCGGGAAAGGCTTTGCCCTGCGCGCGTCGGAGGGGATAGTCGCCGGCGCCGACGGCCCGGACATGACGGCATTCCTCGCTGGCAAGGGCATGACGGTCACCGTCGCGAGCGCCGATACGGCGCCGGTCTGGTTCACCGGCACCAAGGGCAATTGCCAGGTGCGGATCGCCGATGTGTCGCCGCAGGGGTGGGCGCGCACCATCGTGGCACAGGAAGGCGCCGGCCAGGAGGTGCGCTACGCCTTCGGCGGCACCTTCCACGCCGACCAGCCGGTCATGGCAACCACCTTGGCCGAATACGGCAACCGGCTGTTCCGCTATCTCGGCTTTGCAGCTCCGCGCCCCATCGTGCGCGCGGTGCTGATTTCGCGCCCCTGCCCGCCCAAAACGATTGTACCCGAGGACGCCCTGGCGCTGTCGTAGAGATCTCAGGCGTCGTGCGGCTCGACCCAGCCCTTGCGCTTGCTCGTCCGGCCGATGCCGGGGTTGAAGGTATTGGTCGGGTCGAGCGAGTGATAGAAATCGCGCAGATTGCCGTCCGCCGTGTAGCGGTGGCCGAAATTGTGTTCGGCGGGATAGAGCGCGCCGCGCTGGTCGAGAAGCGCCAGCACTTCATGCTCGAGGGCGTCGCAATCCTCGCCCTTCCGCACCAGGTATTCCTGGTGCATCACGTGGCAGAGAAAGTGGCCGCAATACATCTTCTGCTCGATGCGGCGGTCGATCGAGTCCGGCAGGGTCTCGAACCAGTCGATGGTGTTGCGGGGCAGCGCCACGTCGAGCGCCACCAGATCCTCGACCGTCGATTGGTGCACAGCCCGATAGCGGACAACCGCACCGCCAACGGCAAAGCGATGGAGATAGGCCGCCTCGCCTTCCTTGGCGCTGCACTCGAAGAAGTCGCCGTCCGGGCTCGGAAAGCGCTTGGCGAGGTAGGTGCGCGCTTCGGCGTTGCCGGGCCCGCTGGTCTTCAGCAGCAGGTGGTGCGCAAAGCGGTCGCGGTAGTCGTTCATCCGCGCCGGCAGGTGCTCGGGAAAGAGCTTTGACAGCCCCTGCAGCAGGTGATCGCTGAGGGTGCTGCCAAGGCCGAGCTTTTCCGTCGTCCCGTCGAACCAGGCCTTGGCCGCAAACGCCTTCGGGACGTTCTGCGTGCCGAAATGGCGAATGAACAGGTAGAGATCCTTGCCGTAGGTGCGCGAGAGATCGTAGGCGGTGCGATGCAGGTACTCCCCCGCCACCGGCAGAAACTCGAAATCGGCAAGAACGTCGCGCCGGATCGATTCGAGCTCGGCCGGATCGTTGGAGCCAATGTAGAACACCGTCACATCCTCGTCGGGCGGGAAGGTATCGAGGCGGAGCGCGAACACCGACACCTTGCCGGCTGATCCCGAGGCCTCGAAGTGGCGGCGCGGATCGGCGTTGAAGCGTGCCGGCACGCTCGCTTCGACGTCGCGCACGTGGTGCTGATATTCGCGGTCGGAAGCCCACAGATTATCCGAATGAGCGATATCCTCCGGCGAATACTCACCGCGCTCGAGGCGGGCCAGCACTGCCTCCTCGTCCTCGCCGAGCTCGATACCGAGGTGGTTGACGAGACGCAGGCGACCATCATCCCCCACTTGGGCGAATAGCGCCAATTGCGTATAGGCCGGTCCGCGGCGGACCAGCGAGCCGCCCGAATTGTTGCACACGCCGCCAGTGACGGAAGCGCCGATGCAGGACGAGCCGATGACGGAATGTGGCTCCCGGCCCACCGTATGCAGCCGCCGTTCGAGGGCATCGAGCGTCGCCCCCGGCAGGCAGATCACCTGCTCGCCGCCCTTGATGAGTTGGATGCCGTCGATGCGCAGCAGGTTGATGATGACGATCGGCCGATCATAGTCGTCGCCGTCTGGGGTGGAGCCGCCGGTCAGGCCGGTATTGGCCGCCTGGCAGATGACGATCACGCCGGCCTCGACGCACGCCTTGAGCACTCGCCACTGTTCGACGAGTGTCCCCGGCCGAACGACGGCCAGCACGTCGCCCTCGCCATAGCGGTAGCCCTTGCGGAAGCGGCGGGTGCTGAGGTCCCCGACGAGCACGTGGTGCGGCCCGACGATCGTCCGCAGAATATCGACCAGTTCCGTCATCGCCAGCTCCCGCGCCGTTGCTCCCGGAAAGAATCGGCGCCACCGCAAAGCAGCGAAGTCATCGAAAGCCTCATGGCCGAATAATCCCTTCCCTGCCCTTTTCGGCCACTTCGCCGACGCTGTCGAGATGGGCTGGTGCCAAGACGGCCCCGATCGCCGATGACGACGGGAACCATCGCCTGTAGGCTGGCAGTGAGCGTGCGATCCGGCTTCGCTCGCAACCATTGCGCCTCTGGCGCCTTCGATCGGGAGGAACCAATTCATGGCCATCACCGGCGCCGACATTCACTTGCACGCTGCGCGCCGGTTGCGGGAGACGTTCGGCGCGAGCCTGCCGGACACTTCCCTCGTCCTCGACCCGAGCCTGGCGGAGGGCGAGTTCGTGCTGGCGGCCGATGCCGCCGGCCTCAGCGTGCGTGGGGGGCCATTCTCCGGCGTCATCTATGGCGTCGAGGAAATCATCCAGCGATCGCCGGGGCGGCTCGACCTCGAACAATTCGCGACGCCGGTGACCGGCAAGCCCGGCCTCACCTACCGCACCTGCTGGACCTGGGACCATTCGACCAATTGGGAGCTGTCGCAGATCGGCCAGCAGGAGATCGGCGTGTTCAATCCGTTCCAGAAACCGCCCGGGGGGTTTCTCGCCGACTACCGACGGCTGGTGGATTTCTGCTCGATCAACCGCATCGCGGCGGTCGTCGTTTATGGATTTCTGCGCGACAGCCATGGTGGCATCGAGACGGCGCAGGAACTCTGTCGCTATGCAAACGAGCGCGGCGTGCGCATCCTGCCGGGCATCGCCATCGGTGCCTATGGCGGGGTCTACTGGGAGGGGGCGCACCGCTACAATCTCGCGACCTGGCTCAAGGCCAACCCGCAGCATGCGGCGCAGATGGAAAAGGGCGTCGGCTTCCAGATCGCCGATCTCGCCTTCCCCCTCAACTTCCCCCGTTCCGACTACACCATGACCGCTTGCCCGAGCGCGCCGGAAACCATGGACTGGATGGAAGAAGCCGTCGGTTGGCTGGCTGAAACCTTCGAGATCGGCGGCATCAATATCGAAAGTGGCGACTATGGCGTGTGCGGTTGCGCGCGGTGCGTGGCGCGCCGGGCAAACGAGGCAGAGGCGGCGCGGCGCCAGGACCCGCATGGCGATTCCTGGTCGCATACCGACATGGCCGAGAATTTTCCGCGGCTCTATCATGCCGCCAAGGCGCGGCGTCCCGATCTCTGGATCTACTGCGAAATGCAGTGGGACAATTTGCTCGATCCAGTGGCCGTCGAGGCGCAGCATCGTTTGCCCAGGGGAGCGATCTACCAGCATACCGCCAATCGCAGCTTCTGGCAGCGGCTGCGCACCGAGCTGTCGCCGGCCTATGTCAAGGCGCTGCCCACGCAGCCCAACGTGCTGCGCTGCCAGTTCGCCAGTCAGTGGAACGGCGACGAGCGCACCGAGCGCTATGCCTTCAATGCCCGCACCTTTGCCGACATGGCGGTGCGCGGGCACCAGCTCAACATGCAGGGGCTGACCGTGTGGAGCGAAGTCTCGGACTATGTCGCGACCGCCGAGCTCAGCTATCTGGCTTTCTCGCGCTTCTGCTGGACCCCCACCCTGAGCTGGGCGCAATTCGTCAGCGACGAGCTGGCGCCGCGTCTCGGCGGCGAGAGCGCGGCAAACCGCTTCATCGCGCTGGCCGAAGAACTCGACGCCAACCGGACGCTACCGGCGGCGCGGCTGGGCGACATGCAGGCCGAGGCGCTGGCCATGCTGGCGAAGCTTGACGGCGAACCAGCCCGCCGCTGGCTGACTCTGGGCGAGAGTATCGCCCGCCGCCGGCATATGGGCCGCTGACTACGGCTCCAGGGTCAGGCGGTGTGCCGGTGCTGGTGGGCGATGAACGGCTCCTCGAATGGGCGACGGGCGATTTCCATCTCGCGACCGGCGAGATAGCAGGCTTCCGGCTGCAACAGCGTCGTGCCGTTGCGGGTCACGCCCTCGACATCGGCGAAGACGTAGTTGGAGTCCACCTGCCGCAGCACGGTGATATCCGCCGTCGAGCCGAGCCCCAATTGCCCCAGTTCGGGGCGGCGAATGGCGAGGGCCGGCCGGCTGGTCGCCATGCCGACGACCGCCTTGAGCGACAAGCCGCAATTGAGCAGTTTGCTCATGGTGTGCAGCAGATCGAAAGCCGGACCGTCGACGCATACGACGTGCACGTCGGACGAAATCAGGTCGGGCGCAAAACCGTCGCCGAGCGCGGCTTCGGCGGTGGCGTAGCCGAACGCCCCCATGCCGTGCGCGATGTCGAACAGCACGCCGCGCTCGCGCGCCGCCCGCACCTGCGGGAGGATCCTGCCGTCCTCGCCGATCGCCGAATTCGGCGCCGGCCGGTAGCAATGGGTGAGAATGTCGCCCGGCCGGAGCAGATCGACGATCTCGCCATAGCTCGGAGGCGGCCCGCCGACATGGGTCATCAGCGGCAGGCCCGCCGCGTCGGCCGCGGCAAGCGCCAGCTTCAATGCGCCGATGCCGAAATCGCCGGTCGCGGCGCCGCCGATCCTGACCTTGACGCCGACGATGCGGTCGCGGTTGTCCTCGATCTTGGCGACGCAGCGGTCGACCGGCAGCATGTCGGCCAAAGTCGCCTCGCCGACGAACAGCCCCTTGTCGAAGCCGAAAATGCCGGCGAACGAAATGTTGAGGAAGGCCAGGATCCGGTACGGGCAATTGGCCATCACGTAGTCGCGCAGGCCATCATAATTGCCGGCGCCGGAACTGCCCGCATCCACCAGCGTGGTGATCGCGGCGCGCCGCGCGATCATCGCCGGATCGACGCTGAGCGAGGTCGCCTTGTGGTAGACGTGGGTGTGGATATCGATGAGGCCGGGGGCCACGACGCAGCCTTCGACGTGGCGCACCCGCCGCGCCCGGGCGGCGAGCCCCGGCCCGATGGCGGCGATGCGGCCGCCGCTGACGGCGACATCGGCGATCGAGTCGATGCCGTTGCGCTCGTCCAGCACCCGCCCGCCGGCGAGCACCAGGTCGAAGGCTGCATCGCGTTCATTGCCGTTCATCGGCATCTCCACTTACCTGACTTGGGCCCGGGCCGGCACACATCGCTCGCTCAGAGATCGACCACCTGGCGGGTCTGGATCGACCGGTCGGCGGCCAGCACGATCTTGAGGCTCTTCACCCCGTCATTCATGTGGTCGGTGAGGTCGAGGTCCTCGGTGATAGCGCGCAACAGATAGCGCTGCTCGAGTTCGCACAGCTTGTTGTGGTCGGGCTCGCCGGAGACGTCGATGCGCTCGTCCGGCCGGCTCATATCGGCATAGTGCCGCAGGATCTGGCTGGTTTTGGTGTGGGCGTTGATGTCGTCCGACTTCACCCCGGCATTGTTCTCCGCCATGACGATGGAAGCCGAGCCCTTGGGCCCGAACACATCCTTGATGAAGAACGACTGCTCGGAGATCATCGGCCCCCAGCCGGCCTCGTACCAGCCGACCGAGCCGTCATCGAACATCACCTGCAACTGCCCGTAATTGTTGACCGGCACCTCGTCCGTCAGCCGGGCGCCGATGGCATGCACGCGCACCGGCTTGGCGTCCGTCATCTGGCACATGACGTCGACGTAGTGCACCCCGCAATCGACGATGGGCGGAAACGATTCCATCAGCCGCTTGTGCCATTCCCAGGTTTCCCCGTTCGACTGCTGGTTGAGGTTCATGCGGAACACCAGCGGCGTGCCGAGTTCGCGGGCGATCTCGATGAAGCGAATCCAGCTCGGGTGCTGGCGCAGGATGTAGCCGATCACCAGTTTGCGGCCGGTGCGGTGCGCCACCTCGACCACCTTTTCGGCATCCTCGGCCGAGATCGCCATCGGCTTTTCGACGAAAACGTGGGCCCCCGCTTCCATGGCCTTGATGGCGAAATCGGCGTGGGTGTCGGGCATGGTGTTGATCGAGACCACATCCGGCTTGAGCTCGGCCAGGGCCTGCTCGAAATTGCTGAACTTCCTGACGCCGTGCAGCGCCTCGGGCAACGCCACCTTGTCGATATGGCGGGTGCAGACGCCGACGACCTCATAGCCGTCGATGCGCGTATAGGCGAGCGCGTGGCTCATGCCCATATTGCCGAGGCCCACGACCAGAACCCGTTGCTTGGCCATATTCGAGTCTCCCTGTTGCCGCGCCCTCAGGCGCCGATGTTGACGAGCTTGCCGGTGCGGGCGGATTCCTCGGCGGCGAGGGTGGCTTCGAGCGCCGCGGTCGCATCCTCGGGCGTGCCGATGGTGACCTTGCCGCCACTTAGCGCGGTGCGGGCGAAATAGGTGAACTCGTCGCGCAGCGCCCCGCCCCGTACCCCGTCGAACACCGGCCAGTAAGTGGTGTCGGGACTGTGCAGCTTGTTGCCGTCGACGATGGCGAGGTTGGGGAAGGTGTCCTGCACGTGGAGAATCCCCTCGGTGCCGATGATCGACATGCGCTCGTCGATATCGAACGGCGTCTTGTCGGGCATCGACCACACGGTTTCGAGCGTGGCGGTGGCGCCGCCGGCGAACCGGTACATGGTCTGGGCGATGTCCGGATGCTTCAGATTGCGCACGCTTACCGTCTGCGCATAGACGGAAACGATGCGATCGCCGGTCAGCCACAGCATGATGTCGGTGTCGTGGATGGCGTCGCCGACGATCGGGCCGATCTTGTTCAGGATGGTCGGGGTCCACGCCGCCGGAATATTACGCCGCGACGACAGCGCCACGATCTTGCCGATGCGACCGGCGGCGACGGCTTCCCTGGCCATGCGGTAGCGCGGATTGAAGCGCACGATATGGCCAATGAAGAGAATGCCCTGGCTGGTTCTGGCCGCCGCCATGATCTTGCGGGCATCGGCGACGGTCGAGGCGATGGGCTTTTCGAGGAAGACGTGCTTGCCCGCTTCGAGGGCGGCAATCGCCGGTTCGGTATGCTGGTCCCACATGGTGCAGATCGATACGGCATCGATCCCGGGATCGGCGAGCAGCTCGCGATAGTCGGTGAAAGTCTTCTTCCCCCCGAACTTTTCGCCCAGCGCCTTGAGCCGGTCGGGCGTGCGGGTGCACAGCGCCGCAAGTTCGAGATTGGGCACCCCGACAATGGTTTCGGCATGGAATTCGCCGAACCAGCCGAGCCCGATCACCCCGATGCGCAAGCGGTCCATGCCATCCTCCCTAAAAGTCTTCGAGCGTCAGTTCGCGTGTCATCACCAGATTGCCCGCCAGCAGCCCACAATCGACCGGGATCGCCGCGCCGGTCACGGCACTCGCGGCATCGGAAGCGAGAAACGCGATGACCCGCGCCACCTCCTCCGGCTCGACGATCCGCCCCAGCGGATACCAGCGGGCGAGGCGCTGCAGCATCTCTGGGTCCTGGCGGGCCCGTTCCGCCCAGATCGGCGTCCGCACCGTGCCCGGCAGGACGATGTTGGCGCGGATATTGTAGCGGCCATATTCGAGGGCGAGGGCTTTGGTCAGCGAGATCATTCCGGCCTTGCCGGCGCTGTAGGCGGGGTCGCCGAGCGCCATCACCCCGTTGACCGAACCGACATTGACGATGGCGCCCGAGCGGCGCTCGACCATTTGCGGCAGCACGGCCTTGGCGCAGATGAAGGCGCCGTCGAGGTTGGCGTCAACGTCCTCGCGCCAGCCGGCGGCATCGGTCTTGCCGATGGTCGGGTGCCGCGACAGGCCGGCATTGTTGACCAGCACGTGAATGTCGCCGAACGCGGCGAAAGCGCTGGCGATCGCCGCGGCATCGCAGATATCGGCGACGGCGGCCGTGGCGGCGATCCCATCGGCGCGCAAGGTTTCCGCTAACTCGACCACGGCGGCGGAACGGTCGACGGCGGCGATGGCCGCCCCTTGGCCGGCGAGAACCCGGCACAGCGCCCGCCCGATGCCACCCGCCGCGCCGGTGACGACAACCGTACGTCCGGCAAGCGTTCCGCTCATGCTGCCCCCCGCAAAGCTTCGCCGATCCAGCCAAGATTGGTCCGGCGCAAATGGCCGAAATTGTAGAACGCCAATTCGTCGACGCCACCGGCCTGCAGCGTTGCGACGGCGGCGAGGAATTCCCCCTTGCTGGCAAGGTCCGGATGGGCCGGCCGCAGGATGCCGCGGAGCTTGCCCTTGCCGCCCATGCGGCGGCGGATATCGAAGAGGTCGGCGGCAATGCGCTCGACGCTTGGTTCGTAAAAGCACGCCTCGATGAGGCCGGGATTTTCGGCCAGCGCGGCAAGGTCGGTGCCCTCGTACCAGGCGCCGCCGGTCGGCCGCGCCACGGAGGGGATGACCGCCACCGTGGCGTCTTTGCGCACGCGCGCGCGGATTTCGCCGACCAGCGAGGTCACCACCTCGGAGCGATAGGCGAGATAGGCGGCGAGCTCGCCGCCGGCGATATCGGCGAGCCAGAAGGCGGCCGCCATGTCGGGGGGCAGATCGAAATCGGCGTCGAGACAGGCCGAAACGTCCGCTGCTGCCTTGCGCCGCAGTGCCGCGGCATCGATGCCGCGCGCCCGGGCGCCGGCCTGGCAGTGCTCGCAGAAGCAGAGGCCGAGCAGGTTATCGAGCCAGCCATTGTGCCGGAGCAGCGAGAATTCGTGGTGATAGCCATGCGCGTAGGGGGCAAAACCGGGGCTCTCCAGCGATACGCCGGTCACCGGGTAATTGTCGGTCACGTCGGCGACCAACGCCACGGCATAGGCGCGCACCTCGGGGTGCGACGGGCAGAGGCTATAGGGATAGCGATCGCCAAAGGCGTTTTCGGTGCAGGCGTCGGGATGCAGCAGCCCGAGCCGGGAATTGTGCAGCAGCACCAGCCAGGCGTTGGTGGCGATCCCGGCGGTTTCGGTCAGTTCGCGCAGCACGTCGTGGTCGGCCAGGCCGGAATTGGCGACCGGCTGCAGCGCGCCGTAGCGTGTCGGGTCGGCCTTGAAATAGACCGTGCCGTCCTCGGGGAAATACACCTTGCCGGCCTTGCCGTGCGGCCGCAGGAATTTTCCCGCGTGATAGGCGGCGGCCAGCGTCACGGTGTCGAGGCCAAGCTCGCGGAACTGCGCCACCGCCTCGGCGACGCCGATTTCAGCCAGGTCCCAGGCGTAGCTGAACATCGCCCTGTAGCTCAATTGCCGAACCAGCCTTCCTTGAGGTAGCGCATGTATTCGAACACCATGCCGTATTTGCGCACGAACACCACTTCGAGGAAGTCGCCGACGACGAAGGGCGGGATCAGGATTTCGACGCCCTCGAGATAAGGCCCCAGCGCCTCGACGCGGTAGGCGACGTGCGGGTTGTCGCGCACCGCGGCCGGCACCGTGCTGTCCGGCGCGTAGCGCAGGAACTCGATGTGCTCGGGGTGCAATCTGGGGTTGGTGACCCAGACGCGGCTCTGCTCCACCCAATCCTCGCCCGGCTGCGGCGTGGTGGTGGTCAGCCCGACATGGTCGAATTCGTACATCGGTTTCCCTCGGGGTCAGGCGAGGCGGATGGCAGAGCCACCCGCCTCGCCCGGATCAGAGCGCGGCCTTGATCTTGTCGATGTCGACGGCCTTGTAGTCGTCCGACAGGGCGTAGCCATCGGCGTCGGCCTTGACCTTGTCGTGGTCGAAGTCGTTGGCGCCGGGGATGAGCTGGTTGGAGGTCACCTCGCTCGCCTTGAACACTTTCGACACCTGCCCGATCTTGGCGATGGCGTCGAAATAGTCCTGCCAGCTCTGCTCGATGTGGAAGCCCCACGCCTTGCGCTCGTCCCAGCGGGCATGCATCAGCGACAATTCCTGCAGCAGGGAATCGGTGGCGACGGCCGGCTTCATCTGGCTCGCCAGTGCGGGGAATTTCGCCATGGTGATCTCCGTCGCGGCGCGCGGATTCTGCCAGCCGAACTCCATCCCCATGGCCCAGCCGCGCAGGTATTTCGTGTAAGCGTCGACCTTGGCCGGATCGGCGAGGTCGGCCTTGCGGATGACGTAGGAATTGGCCGGGAACTTGGAGAAGTTCTTGCCCAGCAGGTAGTCGAAATCGAGCCCCTGCCCGCCCCACTGGGCGCGCAGGCCTTCCCACGACAAAGCGGCGTCGGCCTGGCCCTGCGCCAGGGCCGGACCCCAGGCGCTCACTTCCACATATTTGACCTTGCTGGTATCGACACCCGCCGCCGCCAGCATCGGATCGGTGATTGACTGCCAGCCGGACGAGCCGAGGGCGATGGTCTTGCCTTCGATGCCTTTGAGATCGGCCGGCGCCTTGCCCTTCTGGAAGGCGAAGTCGAACACGTCGCCGGCCATGACGTTGTAGACCGACAGCAGGTCCATGCCCTGGTTGAGACCGAGCGACAGCACGCCGGGCGAGGGATAGCCGAAATCGGCCTGCTTCTGGTCGACCAGCTTGATGGTCGCCGTGGCATCCTGCGGGCCGCCCTGGATGTCGGTCTTGAGGTCGCCGAAATAGCCATACTTTTCGGCCACCCAATAGGCGAAGTCGTCGAGCACTTCGAGCGTGCCGCGCGGGCTGACCCAGCGGATCGGCGCGTCATCGGCGGCGAAGGCACCGCGGCTGTCGAGGCCGAGGACGGTGACGGTGAGGCCAGCGGCGCCGAGTTGCAGCAGGCGCCGGCGACCGAGGCGTGGACCAGTGGCAGAAACGTTCATGACTCTCTCCCTTTTCGATTATCGAGATTGCCCGGTAACGCCGGGGATTGCGGCTCAGGTCTCCCAGCTCGCCCAGCGTTTGCCGACCCAGAAGAAGAACGCGTAGAGCGAGATGCCGATGATCGCGAGCAGCACGATCACCGCGAAAAACTGCGGCATGCGGATCATCGACGAGTAGTAGTTGAGGCGGTTGCCGAGACCTTCCGAGCCGCCCACCATCTCGGCCCCGACCGTGGTCAGCAGCCCGAAGATCGAGCCCACCATCAGCCCGACGATGATCATCGGCATGGCCATCGGAATGCGGATCTTGGTGAAGATCTGCAGCGTGGAGGCGCCGAAGGAACGGGCGAGCGCGATCTTGGCGAGATCGACGCGCCGAAAACCGGTGGCCGAATTGATCATCACCATCGGCCCGGACGCCAGCACCACGGCGATGATCCGCGGCTCCCAGCCGAAGCCGAAGCGCAGGATCAGCAGCGGCACCAGCGCCAGCATCGGCGTCGTCACCAGCAGCAGGATGTAGGGGGTGATGATTTTTTCCGCGAACGGGAACTGGGTAATTACCGCGGCCAGCACGAAGCCGATCGCCGCCCCGATGGAGAAACCGATCAGCAATTCGCAGAGCGTGGTCACGAGGTGCGGCCAGAGCAGCGGCCATTCGCTCACCAGCGCCGCCCCGATCAGGCTCGGCTTGGGCAGGATGTATTGCGGCACGTTGAAGACGGTCAGCAGGATTTCGCAGCCGCCAATGATGACCACCGCGACGAGCACGATGATCGCCACCTCGAACGCGCTGCGGCCGCCGCCGGCGGTCAGCGCCGACAGCCCGCCGGACAGGCCGACGCCGCCACCGCTCGCCGCCGGCTTGGCCGCAAAACTCGGTATCTGGTCGCGAAGCTGGCTATCCACTCGTGCCGTTCTCCCAGCGTGCGTCAGGATTTGCGATGATCGATCATCGCCTTGATGGCGTTGACCTGTTCGATGAACGGCACGGTCGACTGCACGGCGATGCTGCGCGGGCGCGGCAGCCCGACATCGACGATTTCCTGCACCCGTCCGGGGCGGGCCGACATCACGACGATGCGGTCGGCGAGAAACAGCGCCTCGATGATCGAGTGGGTGATGAAGATGATGGTCTTGCCCGTTTCCATCCAGATTTCCTGGATCAGGAGGTTCATCTCGTCGCGGGTGAAGGCGTCGAGGGCGCCGAACGGCTCGTCCATCAGCAGCACCGACGGATCGACCGCGAGGCTCCGTACGATCGAGGCGCGCTGCTGCATGCCGCCCGAGAGTTCGCGCGGGAACTTGGTCTCAAAACCCTTGAGCCCGACGCGTTCGAGCAGAGCCTCGATGCGGGGCTTGTCGGGGGCGCGGCGCTTGATCTCGAAGGGCAGCTCGATATTGCGTTCAAGGTTGCGCCACGGCAGCAGATTGGCGTCCTGGAAGATCATCGCGATCTCCGGATGCGGGCCGGCGATCCTGTCCTCACCCAGCGAAATGCTGCCGGCACTGAGATCGTGCAAGCCGGCCATCGACCACAGCAGCGTCGATTTTCCGCAGCCCGACGGGCCGAGGATGCACAGGAACTCGCCCTCGCGCACGTCGATCGAGACATTCTCGAGGGCATGCACGTCGCCGCTTTTCGTCGCGTAGTGCTTGCTGGCGCCGGCGATGCGCATTTTCGGCCGGTCGGCCGAGGCCGGGCGCGACGTCTCGATACCAGCAGCGGTGTTCAACGCGAGACCTCTCGACTTCCGGGCGGAGCGACGCCGGGGCGTCGCAGCCGCCTGCGATCGATGCCCTTGCTGCATCTTGATCTGGTGAAATCATGTTACAGATTTACCGGGAGCGCAAGAGGGATCGAATTTCACCCTAAACTCAGCGCTCAACAACGTTATTCATTGTTTTTCAAATAGTTATATAATTTTTGGACGCCCGTACGGCAGATATCACTTGCGGTTGCGAAGCGGGCGTAGCGGGCGGCTCGGCTTGATCTGATAGCGAAAACATGTAATTCACTTTCTCGTTTGCGATGGAAGTTCACCTCTTCTCGTCGTGGTTTCGGTAGGCTTCCGTCGATGCTACCTGTTGGTGCGGCGCCCGGCGCATGCTGAAAATGGGGACGGTGATGCACAATGCAGGCGTGGCGGCAACCAATGCGGCCATCGATATCGTGTCGCGCATCCAGCGGGTCGAGCCGACCCTGTCGACCGCCGAGCGGCGGGTCGCGGCGGTCGTGCAGGCCGACTTCGAGGCGGCAACTCACATCACCATCGCCGAACTGGCGCGGCGCGCCGGGGTCAGCCAGCCGACGGTAACGCGCTTCTGCCGCTCGGTGGGGTGCGCCTCGTTCCACGATTTCAAGCTCGGGCTGGCGACCACGCTGACCGTCGCAGCCGCCTATCTGCGCTCCGACCGGGTGTTCAACGACGATATCGGGCAATTGGCGCAGACGGTGATGATGCGCGCCGCCGCCACGGTGCGGGAGACCCTCGACCAGCTCGACACGATCGCCGTCAGTGCGGCGATCGCCGCCTTCTCGGCGGCGCGCCGCATCGACATCTATGGCCAGGGGGGCGGTTCGGCGGCGCTGATGGAAGATGCCAAGCTGCGCCTGTTCCGGCTCGGCATTCCGGTTTCCGGCTATGCCGACAGCCATCAGATGCGCATGTCGGCGGCCACCCTGCAGCCAGGCGCCGCCGTGCTCGCCATCTCCAACAGCGGTTGCTCCAAGGCGGTGATCGAGGCGGTGGAAATCGCCCGTTCATTCGGCGCCGCGACCGTGGCGCTGACGCGGCCGGCAACGCCGCTGGCGAGGGCGGCCGAGATCGTCATCCCGGTCACGGTCCCTGAGGATGCCAATTTCCTGCTGCCGACGCCGTCGCGCTATGCCCACATGGCGGTGATCGACACCATCGCCGCGGGGGTCGCCATCCGGCTCGGGGGGGAATCGCGCGAGGCGCTGCGGCGCGTCCGCTACACCGTTGCCTCGATCGGCATCGCCATTCCAAGCCCCTCGACCGATCCCACCCCATTGATGCGCACCATGCGGCCGCATGAATAGCCAGCGCCGAGGGGCGTAAGCGATCCACGCACTGGAGTGCCGGCCACCGGGGGGCGGGCAGCCCGACCGCTGGCGGGGGCATGGCCGGTTGTCCGGGGGGCCGTGGCACGATATGTTCGGCGGCGGCTGGCCCCCCCTCGCATTCGGGCGGAAGATATGGAAGACCGCCTGCACTTCGAACCCCGCGGGCCCCAGATCGAGCGCGCTGCCCTGCTCGAGCGGATCCTCGGCGGGACCGAGACGATCGTCGTGATCGAGGCCCCAGCCGGCATGGGCAAGTCCACCCTGCTGGGACAATTGGCCCGCCTGCATGGCTGGCCCATCGACAGCGGCGCTGACCTGCCGCCCGCCGACGGCGCGCGCCCGCTGCTCTGGGATATACCCACAGACGTCGATTTGGTGCGCTTGCCGGAAGCTTGGTTGCGGGGCGCGGCAAAGATCGTCCTGGCCAAGCGGCCGGAGGTCCGGATCGCCGGCCTCGAGCGTGCCATCGTCTATGGCAGGGCGTGCGTTATCGGCGCCGGCGACCTGCTATTCCAACTCGACGAGCTGGCGACGCACTTTCCCCGGGCCCGCGCCAGACGCGTGCTCGAGGCGACGGGTGGCTGGCCGGTGTTGCTGCCCCTTGCCCGCCGGGACGGCCCGGATGGCGGCGCCCTGCAAGGCCTGCTGGAGAACGAGCTGCTCGCGCCGATGGCGACCGACGCCTTCGTCGAACTCGGCGAGGCCATGGCCGGACGGGAGCCCGGGCCGGACAGCGATGCCCGGCTGGTGCCGCTGTTCCGGCGCGACGACGCAGGCCGGATGGCGTTCACCGCCAAGGGGCTCGAAGAGCCGTTGCGACACGCCTATCACGCGGTGGCCCTGCGTCGAGCGGCCGAACCGGCGGAGGCAGCACGGCTGGCCGCCGCGCTCGTCGGGCGCGGTCGGGTGACCGAGGCCATCGCCACGCTGCAGGCCGGGGGGCAGCATGGTCTCGCCCTCGATATCCTGCGGCGGGCCGGGGGTTTCTTTTATCTCTACCGATACGGTGTCGGCGCCTTCGATACGGTGCTTGCCGGCTTTCCCGCCGATTTCGCCAGCAACGACGACACGCTGAGCATCTGCGCGGCGCTGCAGGCGCTGAAACGCGGCGATGTCGCCCGGGCGCGGCAGTTGATCAGCGAGTGCTTCGGACCGGCGGCCAGCGACCCGGCCGTGGTGCTGGCCGATGCGGACAGCTATTCGCTGCAGTTCCGGTTCTTTCGGCTGCTGATGCTGATCTACGAGGATGTCGTCATCACCGACGAGCTGTTCACGCAGATTTTTGGGCTCGTCGGGGAGCTGCCGGCCGATGCCAATATCGAGCGCGGCTGCTTCTACAATGCCGTGCTCGAGCTCTATCTGCGGCGGCGGCGGCTGGCCGAGGCGGAGGACGTGGCGGCGCGCGCGCACGGCTATTACGACGCCGCCGGCGTGCCGATGCTGAAGTTCTATATCAACGTCGACCGCTCGATCATGCGCCTGATGCAGGGCGACGCGATCGGGGCGCGCCGGTTCGCCGCCCTGGCGGGAGGCGATCTCGCCGCCTGCGGCTTCGAAAGTCCCAATGACGCACGCCTGCACGCGCTGCTGCAGGCCAGCGTCGAGTACGAGGGGGGGCGGGTGGAGCCGCTGGCGCGCTTCCTCAATGTCGAGATCGACGGGTTCGCGCGCGGCGAAATCTGGCCAACCCTGATCGATTTCGCGCTGCAATATGGCAGCCAGGCGCTGAGCGAGCATTTTTCCACCGCCGCCGCCCGCAGCTTCCTCGATCGCTGGCGCGTCTACCAGGCGCATAACCGCCAGTTCCAGGCGATGATCGACATCCGCGAGGCCGTCATCCTGCAGAACGGCAATCGCTGGCAGGAGGCGGCCGATACGCTGGCGGCCATCGCCTCCCCGGTCACCCGCGCCTTCATGGCCGTCGCGACGGCCGAACTCGGGCGCCTCGGGGACCGCGACGACATCGCACTGGCGCTGAGCTGGCTGCGCCATTTCAGCTTCGAATGTCCGACCGCCCCCCTGCTCGAAGCCCAACTCGGGGAAATGCTCAACAATCTGCACATCACCGGCCGGCAGGAGATCTGCCTCGAAATCTGGCTGGCCTATGTGTGCAAGCACCGGCGCAATCTCTCCAAGGCGCGCGCCGTGCTGCAGAAGGCCCTCGAGCATGCGGCGCGCATGGGCGCGCTCGGTCCCCTGACCGAGGAACGCTATTTCCTCACCGAGATGCTGGGCAACCAGCGCTTCCGCGACTTCATCCAGACGTCGGCGCCGATCCGACAGGTGCTGCGGCGGCTGGGGGAAATCGGCATCGCCGGCAGCCCGCTGGGGGCCGCCTACGGCCTGTCGCGGCGCGAGACCAAGGTGCTGCTGATGATCTCGGAGGGCGGCTCCAACAAGTTCATCGCCCATGCGCTCGGCCTGAGCGAGGTGACCGTCAAGTACCACCTCGGCAATGTCTATCGGAAGCTTGGCTGCAAGAAGCGGCGGGACGCGATCGGGGCGGCCCGCGCCATCGGCCTAGTGTCGTAAGGCAGGCCGCCGTCCAAGCTCGAACCAAAAACCTATACCTTTTTGCGCAAAACCTATCCGTTTTTAGCGGTTGAGGCGAGCGAACCCCGGTTCCAAGGTAAGAGTTGGCGTTGTCGGGCGAGCAGCATCTGCTCGGGGCGGCGCCCGCAACGGGACGTATTCTCGGCGGCCAGGTCGGGCATCGGCAGGGGCCGGGCGGGGAAAGTGCCAGTGGCAACACTGAAATTGGGGAGAACGACAATGATCAAGCGGGCCCTTCTTGCCTCCGCGATGGCGGGGGCAATGCTGATGGCGGTGGGGACGACGACGCCGGCGGCGGCCGACACGCTCGTCACCATGAACACGGTGCAGATCTTCAGCAGCATCGATCCGGCCAAGATTTCGGACTACACCGACTACATGGCCGCGGTGAACCTCTATGACGGCCTGGTGGGTGTCGACTACAAGGGCAACATCACGCCGGAACTCGCCTCGAGTTGGGACGTGTCGCCCGACGCCAAGGAGGTGACCTACCACCTCCGGCCCGACGCGCACTTCTCGGATGGCACCCCGGTCACCGCCAAGGACGTGGTGTTCACCTTCGAGCGCCTGCTGAAGATCAACCAGGGGCCGGCCAATTTGTTTGCCGACGTGCTGACGCCGGGAGCGGTCACCGCCGTGGACGATCACACAGTGAAGTTCACGCTGAGCAAGACCTATTCGCCGTTCCTCACCACCGTGCCGGCCGTCTTCATCCTCAATTCCAAGCTGGTGGAGGCCAATGCCGGCACCGATGACGGACAGACCTACCTCTCGACCCACACGGCGGGCGCCGGCGGCTACCTGCTGAAGAGCTGGGATCGCGGCTCGCAGATGACCATCACGCGCGACAAGAACTACTATCGCGGCTGGGGCGAGAACCCCATCGACTCGGTGCACTGGATCATCACCAACGACGAAGCGACGGTCAAATCGCTGGCCGCCTCGGGCGAGCTCACCATGTCGAGCCAGTACCAGTCGCCCGAGACCTATGACGCACTCGCCGCCATGGACCGCTTCAAGATCGCCAAGGAAGAAACCTCGGTGGCCTTCTACCTGAAGCTCAACACCAAGGTCGCACCGACCGACGACATCCACATCCGCAAGGCCATCGCCTGCGCCACCGACTATGAGACCATCCGGGGCACCATCGTGCCGGGCGGCGAGCTGAACGGGCCGCTGCCGAAGGCCTTTGCGGCTGACTACGCCGACGACCTGCCGGCGCCGAAATTCGACATGGACTGCGCCAAGGCGGAAGTCGCCCAGAGCAAATACGCCGGCAAGGAAATCCCGATCGTGCTGCAATACGTCGCGGGCACCAAGTTCGAGGAGGATATTGCGCTGCTGATGCAGTCCAATCTCGAGCAGCTCGGCTTCAAGGTGAAGGCGCAGCCCGATCCGTGGAACCGGGTGACCCAGCTCGCCACCAAGGTCGAGACCTCGCCCAACATTTCGGAGGTGTTCTTCGGGCCGACCTATCCGAGCCCGGACTCGATGTTCTTCTCCCAGTACCATTCGAAGGCCGCCGGGAGCTGGACGTCGCTCGAATGGCTGCAGGACCCGGAAATCGACGCTCTCATCGACAAGGCGCGTGCCACCGGCGACGCGGCCGAACAGGCGACGATCTACAAGGACCTGCAGCACAAGATCGTGGCGTTGCAGCCCGACGTGTTCCTCGAGACGCAGACCGTGCAGCACGCCATGGACAAGTGCCTGACCGGGTTCAAGTCCGTGCCGATGCAGTCCTTCGACTACGACTTCAAGCTCTATAGCTGGACCTGCAAGTAACACCAGCCGTGGCGCGGCGACCGCGTCGCGCCACGGCGATCAAACCGGCTGACCTCGCGCCCGATCGGGGAGGGGAAGCCGGCAGGCGAGCTCCACGGCTACCGGCCGATCGGCGGGTAGCCAAGCCGCTTCTCCCAAATCGCACGCCGGCATGACGGCACAAGACCGTACCGGGCACCAGGAGGCCCACCCGCTTGGAATTTCTGCTCTTCCTCGTTCGGCGCGTGTTGTGGTCGATCCTCGTGCTGGTCGGGCTGTCGATCATGATCTTCGTGATCGCCCGCGTCGTGCCGGGCGATCCGGCGCGCATGGCGCTCGGCCCGACGGCGACGCAGGGGCAGGTGGCCGACCTGCAACACAAGCTCGGCCTCGACCGGCCGATCGTCGAGCAATACGGGCTGTTCGTGGTGGCGCTGGCGCATGGCGACCTCGGGCGCTCGCTGCTGAGCGAGCGGCAGGTCACCGCCGATATCCGCGACTCCTTTGCCGCGACCTTCGAACTGGTGGTCGCAACGCTCTTCCTTGCCGTGGTCTTCGGGGTGCCGCTCGGCGTGATCGGGGCGCGCTGGAAGGACCGCTGGCCGGATACGATCGTTCGCCTCGTCGCCATCCTCAGCGCGGTCATGCCGACCTTCTTCCTGGCGCTGCTGCTGCAGATCCTCGCCGGCTATGTGCTGCATGTGCTGCCGACGACCGGGCGCTTCACCCACGGCATCGAGTTCGTTCCCGACATCACCGGCCTCGGCGTCATCGATTCCATGCTGCGCGGGCGGTTCGACGTCACCCTCGATGCGCTCCGGCACCTGCTGCTGCCAGCCATTGCGCTCGCCGCGGCGACCATGGGGCAGATGGCGCGGCTCACCCGCGCCTCGATGCTCGACGTCGCCAACCAGGATTATATCGAGGCCAGCCGCGCCTTCGGCATTCCCGACTGGCTGCGGGTGGTCAAATACATGCTCCGGCCGTCCTTCGTGCCACCGCTCACCATCCTCGGGCTCGAATTCGCGTCCCTCATCGGCAACGCCTTCGTCGTCGAGCTCATTTTCTCGTGGCCGGGCATGGCCGCCTACGGCATCCGCACCATCATGCAGAAAGACCTCAACGCGGTGATGGGTGTGGTGATGGTCTCCGGGGTGTTCTTCGTCGTCGTCAACCTCGTCATCGACGTGCTGGTCGGCTTCGTCGATCCGCGCATCCGCATCCGGGGAGCGCGCTGATGACCGACCTCGCCGGGCCCGCCGACGGCACCACCCCACCGCCGCGGCGCATCTCCAACGCCTACCAGAACTGGTACCGCTTCTCGCGCAATCCCACCGCGGTGATCGGTGCGGTGATCGTCATCGTCTGCGTGCTGGCGGCGATCCTCGCGCCGCTCATCACCCCCTACCCCACCCATGTCGGAGCAGTGGTCGATTTCCGCGCGCGGCATCTCGCGCCTTCCCTCGCGCACTGGTTCGGCACCGACGATGTCGGCCGGGACATCTTCACCCGTGTCATCTTCGGCTATCGCATCTCGCTGCTGCTGGTCGTCGTGGTGCTCGGCACCGCCATTCCGTTTGGCGTCATCCTCGGCATGCTGGCCGGCTATTTCGGCGGCTGGGTAGAGATCGTCATCATGCGCATCACCGATATCGCGCTCGCCATCCCGCCGCTGGTGATGGCGCTGGCGGTGGCCGCGGTCTTGAGCCCGAGCCTGGTCAATTCGATGCTGGCGATCGCGGTGCTGTGGTGGACCTGGCACACGCGCCTCGTCTATTCGATCACCCGGCAATTGCGCTCGCAGGAATTCATCGAGGCGGCCGAAACGCTCGGCGCCGGCAAGCTGCATATCCTGTTCCGCGAAATTCTGCCCAATTGCGTGTCGGCCATCGCGGTCAAGGCATCGCTCGATGCGGGCTTCGTCATCCTCGTCGGCGCCACGCTGTCGTTCCTCGGCCTCGGCATCCAGCCGCCCACTCCCGATCTCGGCACGATGGTCTCGACGGGGGCGTCGTTCCTGCCGGAAAAATGGTGGGAATCGGTCCTGCCCGGCTGCGCCATCCTGTTCGTCGCGCTCGGCTTCAACCTGCTCGGCGACGGCCTGCGCGACCTCTTCGACGTGCAGGACGTCAGATGAACGACGCCCTGCTCAGTGTCCGCAACCTTTCGGTCGATTTTTCGACCTATGGCCAGGTCAATCACGTGCTCAAGGGGGTGTCGCTCGACATTCCGGAGCGGCGCCAGATCGCCCTTGTCGGCGAAAGCGGCAGCGGCAAGACGGTGACCATGAAGGCCATCATGGGGATCTTGCGGCAGCCGCCCGCAACCATCGCCGGCGGACGCATCCTGTTCGAGGGCAAGGACCTGCTCGCCGTCACTCCTGCCGAGCGCGACCGCCTGCGCGGCACCGCCATGTCGATGATCTTCCAGGACCCGATGAGTTCGCTCAACCCGGTGTTCACCATCGCCGACCAGATGGGGACAATCCTCAAATATGCCGACCGCCGCCTCGGCCGTTCGCGCGGACGGAAAGGGCGGATGGCGCGCGTGCACGAGGTGCTCGGCCAGGTGCGCATGCGCGACCCCGAGCGCATTGCGCGGGCCTATCCGATCATGCTGTCGGGCGGCATGCGGCAGCGCGTGCTGATCGCCATGGCGTTGCTGAGCGAGCCCCGGCTGCTGATCGCGGACGAGCCGGGCACGGCCCTCGACGTCACCACCCAGGCGCAGATCCTGAAGCTGCTGAAGGACCTGGTCGAGGAGCGCGGCCTCGCTTTGCTGATGATCACCCACAATCTCGGGGTCGTGCGGGAAACCTCGAGCTACGTCTATGTCATGCACAATGGGCGCATCGTCGAGGAGGCGGCGACCGCCGAGCTGTTCGCCGCGCCGCGGCAGGCCTACACGCAAAACCTTATCGCCAGCGTGCCGCGCCTCACCGGGGATACCGATTTTCTGGCGGCGGGCACCGCCGACAACGAGGCGACGCCGTGAGCGCGCGCCCCGCCAACGAGCCGCCGATGCTGGAGGTGAATTCCCTCGTCCGCACCTTCCCGGTGCGCAACAGCTTTGGCCGCCAGACCGGGGAAGTGAAGGCGGTCGACGGCGTCTCCTTCACCATCGCCCGCGGCGAGGTCTATGGCCTCGCCGGCGAAAGCGGTTCGGGCAAGTCGACCATTGCCCGGATGATCATGGGGCTGGCCCGGCCGACCGCCGGCAGCATCCGGCTCGACGGCGAGGACATCACCGGCGCCACCGGTTCGCGCGCCTATGGACGCAAGGTCCAGATGGTGTTCCAGAACCCCGGCTCGTCGCTCAATCCGCGCCGCACCGTGGGCCAGTCGATCGCCGTGCCGCTCGACTCGCACGGCCTGACGGGCGGCAACCGCAATCGCCGCATCAGCGAATTGCTGGCGATGGTGCAATTGCCGGCCGATTTCGCCGACCGCTTCCCGCACGAGTTGTCGGGCGGCCAGAAGCAGCGCGTCGCCATCGCCCGGGCGCTGGCCGTCGAGCCGCGCCTATTGGTGCTGGACGAGCCCACCTCGGCACTCGACGTCTCGGTGCAGGCGCGCGTCATCGCGCTGCTGATGGATCTCGGGCGGCGGCTCGACCTCACCTTCCTGTTCATCTCGCACGACCTCTCCCTGATGCGAAACTTCGCCAGCCGGGTCGGCGTGCTCTATCTCGGCAAGCTGGTGGAGACGGGGCCGACCGCCGAGCTCTTCCAGCATCCAAGGCACGCCTATACGCAACTGCTCCTCGCCTCGGTGCCGGTGATTTCGGCCGAGGAAGAGGCGATGCGGCCGAAACTGCCGCTCATCAATGGTGAAGTCGCGACCGCCGCCCAGGTGCTCGCCGGCCTTGCCGAGAACCAACCGCCAGATTGACAATAAAGGGAACACGGGCGTGATCAGAATTGGCATCGACGTCGGCGGCACCAATACGGATGCCGTCGTCATGGAGGGTACGAAAGTCATCGCCGGCGTGAAGGCGGCGACTTCGTCGGACGTCATGTCGGGCGTGGTGGCGGCGCTGCGCAAAGTGCTCGAAGCATCCAGGCTGCCCCCCTCGGCGGTCGACGTGGTGATGATCGGCACGACGCATTTCACCAACGCGGTGGTGCAGCGGCGCGACCTCGCCCAGACCGCTGCGGTCCGCCTCGGCCTGCCGGCGACCGCTTCGCTGCCGCCGATGGTCGACTGGCCGGAAGACCTGCGCGACACCATCGGCAACCATGGCTATCTCGCCCATGGCGGCAACGAGTTCGACGGCCGGATCATTTCGCCGCTCGACGAGGACGAGCTGCTCGGCATCGCCGCCGATATCAAGGCGAAGGGCATCAACACCATCGCCATCACCTCGGTGTTTTCCCCCGTCTCGGGGGAATTCGAGCAGCGGGCGGGGGAAATCTTCGCCAAGGCCATCCCGGGCGTGCACATCACGCTGTCCAGCGAGATCGGCCGCATCGGCCTGTTGGAGCGCGAGAACGCGGCGATCATGAACGCCTGCCTGCGCGACCTCTCCGCCACCGTCATCGATGCTTTCCGCCGGGCGATCGCGGAAGCCGGCATTCGCGGCAAATTCTTCCTGACGCAGAACGACGGGACGCTGATGGAAGCCGAGTTCGCCAAGCGCTTCCCGGTGCTGACCTTCGCTTCCGGACCGACCAATTCGATGCGCGGCGCGGCCTTCCTCTCCGGGGTGGCGGAAGCCATCGTCGTCGATATTGGCGGCACCACGACCGATGTCGGTTCGCTGCATCTCGGCTTTCCGCGCCAGGCGTCGGTGGCCGTCGAGGTGGGCGGGGTGCGCACCAATTTCCGCATGCCGGACGTGTTCTCGATCGGGCTCGGCGGCGGTTCGCTGGTGGTCGAGAGCGAGCGCGGGATCAAGGTGGGGCCGCAATCGGTGGGCTACCGGCTGATCACCGAGGCACTGGTATTCGGCGGCACGCAATTGACCACCACCGACATCGTGGTGGCGGGGGGCCGGGCAGACCTCGGCGACAAGGCCAAGGTGGCCCATCTCAGCCCCGACCTCGTGGCCCGGACGCAGGCGACGATCATGAAGATGCTGGAAGACTGCGTCGAGCGATCGCGGCTATCGCCCGAACCCCTGCCGGTCATCGTGGTCGGCGGCGGCTCGATCCTGGTCGATGGCCCGATCGCCCATCTGACGGTGCTGAAGCCGGAGCACTTTGCCGTCGCCAATGCGGTGGGCGCCGCCATCGCGCAGGTGTCGGGCGAGGTCGACCGCGTCTATTCGCTGGCCGAAATGGGGCGCGACGCGGCGCTCAACGACGCCAAGGAGAAAGCCGTCGAAGCGGCGGTCGCCGCCGGGGCGCGGCGCGACAGCATCGAGATCGTCGACGTCGAGGATGTGCCGCTCGCCTATCTGCCGGGCAACGCCACCCGTGTCCGGGTCAAGGCCGTCGGAGAGCTCCATGTCCGATAAGGGGTATCTGCTCACCGAAGCCGATTTGCTGCCGCTTTCCATCGGGGCGGCGCTGCTCGGCACCGGCGGCGGCGGCAATCCCTATGTGGGGATGCTGCGCACCCGCGAACTGCTGCGCCAGGGCGCCAGCGTTCGCGTGCTGCCGCTCGACGCCCTGCCCGATGATGCCTGGGTCGCCGAGGTGGGCGGCATCGGGGCGCCGGTGGTGGGGGTCGAAAAGTTCGAGGAAGGGGCCGAGTGTTACCGCGCCATGCGCGCCATCGAGGAGGCCGCCGGGGTCAAGGTGTCGGCGACCATTTCGGGCGAGATCGGCGGCTCCAACGCCATGGAGCCGGTGATTACCGCGGCGCAGGCCGGGCTGCCGATCATCGACGGCGACGGCATGGGCCGGGCGTTTCCGGAAGTGCAGATGTCGACCTTCATGATCTACGGCGCCAAGGCGTCGCCGTCGGCGATTGCCGACGAGAAGGGCAATGTCGTGGTCTTCAAGGAGGTCATCGACATGTACTGGCTGGAGACCTTTGCCCGCGGCGTCGCGGTCAACATGGGCGCTGCGGCCGGCTTCGCCATCGCCCCGATGCGCATGGATTTCATCCGCCGCACCGCGGTGCCCGGCACCGTGACGCAGGCCCTGAGCATTGGCCATACCGTGCTCGATGCCCGCGCCAAGCGCCGCAATGTGGTGGACCAGGTATGCGCCACGACCGGCGCCAAGGTGTTCTTCACCGGCAAGATCGTCGACGTCCGGCGCGAGCTGATCGGCGGCTTCGCCCGCGGGCGAGCGATCATTGCCGGCGTCGGGGAGTGGACCGGCTCGGAGGCGCAGATCGCGATCCAGAACGAGAACCTCGTGCTCTGGGTCGATGGCGTGCCGAAAGTGATGGTGCCCGATCTCATCATCAATCTCGAACTCGACACCGGCGAGCCAATCACCACCGAAATCCTGCATTACGGGCAGCGGGTCGCCGTCATCGGGCTGCCGGCGCATGATTTGATGAAGACGCCGCAGGCCCTCAAAGTGGTGGGGCCGAAGGCTTTTGGTTACCCCGAACTGACCTACGCGCCGCTCGCGGCCGCTTGAGGAGGAGACAACCCATGGAAATCCTTCGCACCATCTACGCGCCCGACCTCGAGGACATCGCCATCGGCGGCGCCATCCTCGGTACCGGCGGCGGCGGCGATCCCTATGTCGGCAAGCTGATGGCCCAGGAGGCGATCAAGAAGCACGGCCCGGTGCGGCTGGTCGACGTGTCGGAGATGGCCGACGACGCGTTGATCGTGCCGGTGTGCATGATGGGCGCCCCCACGGTGATGACCGAAAAACTGCCGCAGGGCGGCGAGCTGATGACCGCCTTCCGCTCGCTCGAGCGGCTGCTCGGCCGGCGCATCGACGGGGTGCTCTGCGGCGAGGCGGGGGGCGTCAATTCAACCACGCCGTTCGTCGTCGCGGCAGCCAGCGGCCTGCCGCTGATCGACGGCGACGGCATGGGCCGCGCCTACCCCGAATTGCAGATGGTGACCTTCACCATGCACGGGGTGACCGCCACCCCGATGGTGCTCTGCGACGACAAGGGTAATTCGCTGGTGCTCGACACGGTGAGCAACGCCTGGACCGAGCGGCTGGCGCGCGCCGCCACCGTCGAAATGGGCGGCTCGGCGCTGCTGGCGTTCTACTCGATGAGCGGGGCGGTAGCGAAGCAGGCGGTGGTGCGCGGCACCCTCAGCCTTTGCGCGCAACTGGGCCGCACCCTGCGCGAGGCGCGGGCGGGGCATGGCGATCCGGTCGAGGCGGTTGCCGAACTGCTTGATGCCAAGGTGATCTTTCACGGTCGGGTCGGCGATATCGAGCGGCGGACGGTGGGTGGGTTTGCCCGCGGCAAGGCGCTGTTCGAGGGCGCCGAAGAATGGAAGGGGCACAGCTTCGGCCTGCAGTTCCAGAACGAATTCCTCATGGCCGAACGCGACGGCAAGATCCTGGTGACGACGCCCGACCTCATCACCTGTCTCGATGCCGAGAGCGGGAATCCGGTAACCGCGGATTCGCTGCGCTACGGCCTCCGCCTCAAGGTGCTCGCTTTCGCCAGCAATCCGCAGTGGCGGACCCCGGCCGGCCTGGCGCTGATCGGCCCGCGCTATTTCGGCTACGACGTCGACTACGCGCCATTCGTGGGGTGAGGGCAGCGCCGGCTTCGCGGCGCATCCGGCCCTTCCTTTCGCTTCGTTCCACGGCTTGACGTACGGCCTGTTGCGCAGTTAGTTATACGTATCAGTTATACGTATAACCGATGCATGCGACGCAGCGAGTGCGGCGACCGAAGGACCGGGCGTGACGACACGGGCCACACAACGCGATATCGCGCGCCGCGCCGGGGTTTCCCAGGCTACCGTCTCGATGGTGCTGAGCGGCACGGCGCCGTCGATCTCGGCCGATACCTGGGAGCGGATCACCACGGCGGCGCGCGAACTGGGCTACACGCCCAACCGCTTCGCCCAGGCGCTCAAGACCAATCGCACGATGACCATCGCCTGCATCGTGCCCGACATCACCAACCCGTTCTATCCGACGCTGATGCGCGGCATCCAATCGGTAACGGACGGGCTCAACTATGACGTGCTGGCGGTCAGCACCGACGGGCTGCCCGAGCGCGAGCGGCACTTCCTCGACTGGTCGCGGCAGGGACGGGTCGACGGGGTGATCGGGGTGTTCTTCACCTTGCGCGCCGCCGACTTCAAACCGCTGGTGGACGCCGGCGTGCCGGTGGTGCGGATCGAATCCAGCAAGAAGCGCGGCGGCGAGATCGCCATCGACGACATTTTCGTCGACAGCTACGCGGCGGCCTTTGCGATGACGCAATATTTGATCGGGCGGGGTCACGAACGGATCGCCATGGTTGCGGGGCGCGGCGGCCCGCAGGGCGTCCGCGTCGAAGGCTATCGCACGGCGCTGTCGGAGGCGGGGCGCACCCCCTACGTCGTCATCGATGACGAATTCAGCGAGACCGGCGGCATGCGGCCGGAGGATCTGCGGAATCGCCGAGTACCCGTAAAGGCGCTGTCGAAACTGCGTCGGCGGCTCGCGGACCTCGACCTTCAAGCGCGGCTCCACGTGGCGGGTCTGGATCCGCGCCGCGCGGACATCGTCGTCGCGGGCTCGATTCTGCTCGACTGCATCCTCAAGCGGCTCGGGCCGGAAGAACTCACGCTGTGCGACTTGGCGCT
>Ga0207657_10000275_pt1 | contig 54762 bp, 64 predicted proteins | sample KBSC33metaG_FD_184316 | JGI IMG/M metagenome (GOLD analysis project Ga0207657, IMG submission 184316) | Corn rhizosphere microbial communities from Kellogg Biological Station, Michigan, USA - KBS C3-3 metaG (SPAdes) (version 2) | ecosystem: Host-associated > Plants > Roots > Rhizosphere > Soil ... | reverse complement strand
GACTTCTCGGGCGCCGACGACGACATCCCGTTCTAAGAGGAGATCTTTCTTGGCTCAACAGAAGACCGACCGCTCCACCTCGAGAAAGCGGACCGCACCCATGGGGGGCGGGCGCCGCAAGTCCTGCTTCTTCTGCAAGTCGAAGGTGGACGAGGTCGACTACAAGAACGTCAACGAGCTTCGCCGTTACGTTTCGGAGAAGGGCAAGATTCGCTCGCGGCGGATCAGCGGCGCCTGCCGGCGCCACCAGCGCCAGGTCGCGGTCGCGGTCAAGCGCGCCCGCGAGCTCGCCCTCCTGCCGTACGTGGGCGACAAGTAGGCCATGAACGTCGTTCTCACGCAGGACGTCGACAAGCTCGGCCTGCGCGGCGACGTCGTCAACGTCGCACGCGGGTACGCGCGCAACTTCCTGCTCCCGCGCGGGCTTGCCGAGATCGCCACGCCCGGGCTCGTGAAGGAGCTCGAGAAGCGCGACGCGCAGCGTGCGCGGCACGAGGCGAAGACGGTCGACGAGGCGCGCGCGATCGCGAAGCGCGTCGAGGGTGTCGAGCTTCGGTTCGACGCGAACGCCGGCCCGACGGGCGTGCTCTTCGGCTCGGTCACCGCGACGAACGTCGCCGACCGGCTCTGGGAGGAGCAAAAGCTCCGCGTCGACCGCCGCAAGCTCCAGATGGAGACGATCAAGCGGATCGGACGCTACACGGTGCCGTTCGACGTCTTCGCGGACGTTGTCGCCGAGATCCGCGTCGTCGTCGCGCCGGAAGGCCAGGAGCTCCCGCCCGAGGAGGAGCTCGCGGCGCTCGAGGAGGCAGCGCGCGCCGAAGCGGCCGCGGAGGCCGAAGCAGCAGCGGTCGAGGAGGAGCAGGCGACCGCCGCGGTCGAGGAAGCGATCGCCGAAGAAGAGGTCGCGGCCGTCGAAGACGAGGCCGGCGAGCCGGATCCCCCGGAAGGGGACGAGCCCGCGTAACCCTTTTCGTCCACAGGCTCTCCACCGGTCTGTGGACGATCTTCCCCAACCGCTGTCCACAGGGGCCGCGAGCGGTGTGGAACTCGCCCGGAAGTTGGCGCAAAGTGCGGGCGTTTCGTCCACTATACTGACACGAACAGACGTTCTGTTTCCCCTGCAATGAGGAGGGTTTACCACCAGTGAGCGGGCTTTCCACACCCTTTCCGGATCCGGCCGACCGCGGTCTACTACGGGGCGCATGACCCTGCCTGCCCAGGCGCTCGCGACCGCCCCGATCCCGCCGCAGAATCTCGACGCAGAGGAGTCTGTCCTCGGCGCGATGATGCTGAACGCGCTGGCGATCGGGGCGGTCACGGAGGCCACCAACCTGAGCGCGGCGGACTTCTACCGCGAGAGCCACGGTCACATCTACCGGGCGATCTTGTCGCTGTACGCGAAGGGCGAGCCGGTCGACGCGATCACCGTCGTCGACGAGCTCGGGAAGTCGGGGACGCTCGAATCGGCCGGCGGGGCCGAGCGCATCCACGAGCTGGCCGCGCTCGTGCCGGCCGCCTCGAACGCCCCGCACTATGCGCGGCTCGTCTCGGAGATGGCGACCCTGCGCGGACTCATCCGCGCCGGCAACGACATCGCGCGCCTCGGGTTCGACCGGCCGGGTGAGACGGTCGAGCTCGTCGACCGGGCCGAGCAGATCGTGTTCGACCTCTCGCAGCAGCGCGTATCGACCGAGTTCGCGCACGTTGCCGAGCTGCTCAAGGATTCGTTCGAGACGATCACCAAGCTGTACGAGGCCGGCAGCGATATCACCGGCACTCCGTCCGGGTTCCGCGATCTCGACCGCCTCACCTCCGGCTTCCAGCCTGGGAACCTCGTGATCGTGGCGGCGCGGCCGTCGATGGGGAAGTCGGCGCTCGCGCTCTGCATGGCGGCGAACGTCGCCGTGCGGACCGGCACCCCGGTCGCGCTGTTCACGCTCGAGATGTCGAAGGCGGAGGTGACGCAGCGCCTGATGTGCGCCGAAGGCAAGGTCGAGTCGCAGCGGCTCCGCACCGGCAAGCTCGCTACCGACGACTGGCCCCGTCTGACGGCTGCGTGCGACAAGTTGGCGAAGGCGCCGATCTACGTCGACGACACGGGCTCGATCACGATGATGGAGATCCGCTCGAAGCTGCGTCGCCTCAAGTCGCGCGAGCCGGACCTCGGCCTCGTGATCGTCGACTACCTGCAACTGATGACGTCCGGGACGACGGTCGAGAATCGCGTCCAGGAGGTGTCGCAGATCTCGCGGTCGCTGAAGGTGCTCGCGCGCGACCTCGACGTACCGATCGTCGCCCTGTCGCAGCTGTCGCGCGCGGTCGAGCAGCGACACGACAAGCGGCCGATCCTCTCCGACCTGCGCGAGTCCGGATCGATCGAGCAGGACGCCGACTTGGTCATGTTCGTGTACCGCGACGAGTACTACAACCCCGAGGACACCGATTCGGCGGGCATCGCCGAGGTGATCCTCTCCAAGCACCGGAACGGCGCGACGGGAAGCGAGAAGCTCGCGTTCCAGAAGCGCTACGCGAAGTTCGCGGACCTGGCGGCCGCCTGATGACGACCGTCTGGATCTCCCCATCTGCAACTTCGTTCTCCTGCCTCTGTGAGCCCTGCCTCGAGGCGGCGCGCCGCTCCGGTCTCCTCTTCGCCGACGCGTTGATGCAGGCGAGTGTCCGCGGGTCGATCCCAGCCACAGCCGATGTCGCGTCCCGCCGCTGCGGCGCCGGGCACGAGATCGTGCTGCAGCGGGTCTCACGGCCGCCGTCACTGCCGCACCACGACGACAGGCAGCTGGCACTGACGTGATTGAACGGCAGCACGTCTGGCTCGGCCCGGAGGCCACGTCCTTCGATGAGCCGTGCGAGGCGTGCCTGGCTGCCCGTGAGCTGCTCGAGTTGGAGACGTACGTCGTGCACGGCACGCTGCGGCGGGACGCCGACGTCGGGTTCACGACCTGCAGGCGCGGGCACCGCATCGTGATGCGGCGCGTGCGGCTGAAGGTCGCCGTCTAGCGCGCTACGCTCCAGCCGTGCCTGCGACCGTCGTGGTCGGTGCGCAGTGGGGTGACGAGGGCAAGGGCAAGATCGTCGACCTGCTCGCCCAGGAAGCCGATGTCGTGTGCCGCTACCAGGGCGGCCCGAATGCCGGGCACACGATCGTCGCCGGCGGCGAGACCTTCAAGATCCGCCAGACACCGAGCGGCGTCATCTCCGGCAAGACGTCCGTGATCGGCGCCGGCTGTGTCGTCGACCCACAGGTACTGCTGGACGAGCTCGCCGGGCTGGAGTCGCGCGGGATCGACGTGTCGGTCGTCGTCGTCTCCGGCAACGCGCACCTGATCATGCCGTGGCACGTCGCGATCGACCAGGCGTCGGAGCGGCGTCTCGGGCACCTGCAGATCGGCACGACGCGCCGCGGGATCGGCCCCGCGTACGCGGACAAGGCGTCGCGCCTCGGCATCCGCGTGCAGGACGTGCTCGACCCGAAGATCCTGCGCCAGAAGATCGAGGTCGCGCTCGCGGAGAAGAACCTGTGGCTCGAGCGCATCTACGAGGCGGAGCCGTTCGTCCTCGAAGACGTGTGGGAGCAGTACGCCGGTCTCGCCGAGCGCCTCGCGCCGTACGTGGGCGACGTCTCGCTGCTGGTCGACAGGGCGCTCGACGAAGGGAAGGACGTGCTCTTCGAGGGCGCGCAGGCGACGTTGCTCGATCTCGACCACGGGACGTATCCGTTCGTCACGTCGTCGAACCCGATCGCGTCGGGCGCCGCGACCGGCGTCGGCATCGGGCCGACGCGCATCGATCGCGTACTCGGTGTCTCGAAGGCGTACGTGACGCGCGTGGGCGAAGGGCCGTTCCCGTCGGAGATCGCCGGTCCGGATCAGGGACGGCTGCGCGAGCTCGGCGGCGAGTACGGCACGGTCACCGGCCGGGAACGCCGGTGCGGCTGGCTCGATCTGGTCGCGCTGCGGTACGCGGTGCGGGTGAACGGGATGACGTCGCTCGCGCTGACGAAGCTGGATGTCCTCTCGGACTTCGACGCGCTGCCGGTGTGCGTGCGGTACCGCCTTCGCGACGGCTCCGAGACCGAGCACTTCCCGGCGCACCAGTCCGACTTTCATCACGCGGAACCGGTCTGGGAGACACTGCCAGGCTGGGCGCTGCCGCTCGACGGGGCCTCGACGCTCGACGAGCTGCCGCGCGAGGCACGTGACTACGTCGCGTACGTCTCCCGGGCACTTCGGCTGCCAATCGAGCTCGTCGGTGTGGGCGCCGCCCGCGACCGCGTGCTCGCGTGACGAGAGGCGCCGCCGCGTTCGTCTTCGACGACGTCGGGCGGTTACTCGTCGTCAAGGAGAACTACGACCGCTTTCGCTGGTCGCTGCCGGGCGGGGCTGTCGAAGCCGCGGAGTCGCCGGAGGATGCGTGCGTTCGCGAGGCGCTCGAGGAGACGGGCGTCGAGTTGCGGATCGAGAATCTCGTCGGAACGTACGAGCTGCCGGATATCACGGTGTCCGCGTTCAGATGCTCAATCGTGAGCGGCGAGCCGGCACTTCAACCCACCGACGAACTGAGCGCCGTCGAGTGGCTCTTGCCGGACGCGATTCCCGATCCGAAGTCGAACGTGCTCCACCATGCGCTCGACGACGCATTGGCTGGCCGCAGCGACGTCGTGCGCACCGGCCTGGCGCGGGTCACATGATGCTCGCGTACAGCGGGTCGACGTGGACGCAGATCATCGTTGCGATCTCGATCTTCGTTCCGGTGGTGGTCACGATCGCGCTCGCGGTCGTATTCCTGCGCGGCGCGAAGAACGATCCCGACGAGCAGCGGCTCAAGCGGGCGCAGGAGGAGTACGAAGCTCGGCGCCAGCCGTGAGGTCGCCCGGCGTGTCCACGTCCGCGACGACGGTCGGGTCGAGCTCGACGGTGACGACGTCGAGCTCCTCGTAGGTGCGATAGAGGGCGAGCGGCCCGTTCGCAAGCCGGTGCTCGAGGAGCGGCAGCGACGACTTCGCCCAAGCTCCGGGCAGCGGCCCGCTCTGTGGAACCGCTGCGTCACGGCAGGCGTCGCCGAGCATGCGAACCGCGTCCGCGGTCATCCAGGGGCAGTCCACGGGAACGAACACCGCGACTTCGTTCGCGGCGGCTTTGAGGCCTGCGACCACGCCGGCGATCGGCGCGCGCACATCGCTGTCGTCGTCGATCACCTCGAACGGCAGCGCGTCGTCGCGTTTGCCGACGATCAGCACCTCGTTACACGCCTCGGCGAGGATCCGCCTGCCGCGCTCGGCGAACGTCTCGCCCTCGATCTTCGCCAGCGCCTTCGGCGATCCGAACCTGCTGCTCGCCCCGCCGACGAGGAGGACGCCGGTCAGTGTCCGATGCGCCATGGCTCGGTGTAGACGTTCATGCGGCCACCGCGGACGAAGCCGCACAACGTCACGCCGCGGTCACCGGCGAGCTCGATCGCAAGCGACGACGGTGCCCCGACCGCGACGAGGATCGGGCAGCCGGCGACCGCCGCTTTCTGCACGAGCTCGAACGAGAGCCGTCCGCTGACGCAGAGCACGGCGTCCGCGAGGGGCAGCCGTGCCTCGCGGAATGCCCAGCCGACGACCTTGTCCATTGCGTTGTGGCGGCCGACGTCCTCGCGCAGGCAGAGCAGCGTTCCGGCGGCGTCGAAGAGCCCGGTCGCGTGGATGCCGCCTGTTGCGTCGAACGCGGGCTGCGCTGCCCGGAGGCGATCGGGAAGCGTGGCAACGATCGCGGCGTCGACCCGGAGCTCGCTCTCGACGCGCGGCGCCTCGACGGCAACCGCCTCGAGCGCGCCCTTGCCGCAGACCCCGCACGAGCTTGACGTGTAGAAGCTGCGCGCCAGCCGGTCGGGGTCGAAGCCGGGCGCGTCGAGCTCGATCGTGTTTGCGGCCAGATCGTCTGGAAGGCGCGCATTCTCGGGACGGAGCCCTTCGGAGAGCGCGAAGCCGAGCGCCAATTCCTCGTCGTGGCCGGGCGTCCGCATCGTCACTGCGACGGGGCGACCGCCGATCCGGATCTCGAGGGGCTCCTCCACGGCGACGACGTCAGTCGAGTCGCCGTCCGGCAGCCGAACGACGGCGACCTTCGTCGTCGAGTACGGCGGGGCTCCCATCGCCGAAGTATCCTCGCCGCGTGCAGGTCGTGGTGGTCGGCTCAGGCGCGCGTGAGCACGCGCTCGCGTGGCGTCTCGCCCGCAGCCCAAGACTGACCGAGCTCCACGCGGCGCCCGGCAACCCCGGAATCGCCGCGCTCGGCCGCTGCCACCCCGTGCGGGCCGACGACCCGGACGGGCTGCTCGCGCTCGCGGTGACGCTCGATGCCGACCTGGTGGTGATCGGCCCTGAGGGGCCGTTGGTCGCAGGGATCGCCGACGAGCTGCGGCGCAATGGGATCGCCGTCTTCGGGCCGAGCGCCGATGCGGCCCGGATCGAGGGCTCGAAGACCTTCGCGAAGGACGTGATGCGAGCCGCGGGTGTCCCGACGGCGGAGACGCTCGCGGTGGCGCGCCCACCGTGCGTCGTCAAGGCGGACGGGCTCGCAGCCGGGAAGGGCGTCTTCGTCTGCCGGACGGCGGAGGAGCTCGACGAGGCGTTGCGCGCGGTGCAGCAGTACGAGGGCGGCGTCGTGATCGAGGAGCTACTCGAGGGCCGCGAAGTGTCGCTGTTCGCGCTCTCGGACGGGCGCCGAGCGGTGCCGCTCGGCGCGGCGCAGGACTTCAAGCGGATCGGCGACGGCGACACGGGGCCGAACACCGGCGGCATGGGCGCGTACGCACCAGTGCCGTGGTTCGCCGGTGCCGACGAGCTCGTCGGTCGGATCCATCAGCCGATCGTCGACGAGCTCGCGCGCCGCGGCTCACCCTTCGTCGGCTGCCTCTTCGCAGGGCTGATGGTCACGGACGACGGACCGAAGGTGCTCGAGTTCAACGCGCGCTTCGGTGATCCGGAGACGCAGGCGCTGATGCCGCTGCTCGAATCCGACCTGCTTACGACTCTCGCCGACGCCGCGCACGGCCACCTCGGGCCTGACGATCTGGCGCTCTCCGGCGACGCGGCGGTGACGGTCGTGCTGGCGGGGCCTGAATACCCGACCCGAAGCGACTATGCCGGCGCGGCGATCGACGGCGTCGCGGCCGCGGAGGCGAGCGGCGCACTCGTCTTCCACGGGGGGACGGCAATCCGGAGCGGCGCGCTCGTCACGAACGGCGGCCGCATCCTCTCCGTGACCGGCACCGGGGGAACCGTCGCAGAGGCGCGGGCGCATGCGTACGCTGCCGCCGGGATGATCAGCTTCGAGGGCGTGCGCCACAGGACCGACATCGCCGCCGCGGTCGATGGCTGAGCCGCTCGTCGGCATCCTGGTCGGCTCGGAGTCCGATCGCGCGCGCATGCAAGCGGCGATGGACGAGCTCGACGCGCGTGGCATCGGCTGGGAGTTCGACGTGCGCTCGGCGCACCGCACCCCCGACGCAGTCTCCGAGTACGCGAAGACGGCCGCCGGACGCGGGCTGAAGGTGCTGATCTGCGGCGCGGGGCTCGCCGCGGCCCTCCCCGGTGTGGTCGCGGCGCACACCGAGCTGCCCGTGATCGGCGTGCCGCTCCGCTCGTCGATGTCGGTGCTCGACGGCCTGGACGCGTTGCTCTCGATCGTCCAGATGCCTCCCGGCGTCCCCGTCGCGACGGTCGGCGTCGACAACGCAAAGAACGCAGCCGTGCTGGCGGCACGCATCGTCGCGCTCGCCTGAGCCGGCTCTAGACTGTTCCAAGTGATCGCCCGCTACGCCCGTCCGGAGATGCGCCGGATCTGGTCGGAAGAGGGCAAGCTGGCGCGCTGGTTCGACGTTGAGCTGGCCGCGCTCGACGCCTGGGCGGACCTGGGCGTCGTCCCGGCTGCCGATGTCGCCGCCATTCGCGCCGGCGCGCGGCCGCCCACGCCGGAACGCGTCGCCGAGATCGAGCAGACGACCGACCACGATCTCGCCGCGTTCGTCGACGCGGTCGCCGAGCAGGTCGGCCCGGAGGGCCGATGGTTCCACTACGGGCTGACGTCGTCGGACGTCGTCGACACAGCGCTCGCTCTGCAGATTCGCGACGCCGGCGGCCTGATTCTCGACGGCATTGATGCCGCTCTCGCGACCGTTGTTCGGCTCGCAGAGGAGCACCGCCACACGATCTGCATCGGGCGCTCGCACGGGATCCACGCCGAACCGACGACGTTCGGCTGGAAGCTCGCCGGCTGGGCGTTCGAGCTCGACCGAGCACGCAGCCGCGTCCGCCAAGCGATCGAGGGCTGCCGCGTCGGCCAGTTCTCAGGGACCGTCGGCACGTACGCCGCGATCGATCCCGAGGTCGAGCGCATCGCGTGCGAGCGGCTCGAGCTCGAGCCGGAGCCCGTGTCGACCCAGGTGATCGCACGCGATCGTCATGCGGAGCTCCTCTCGACCCTCGCGCTCGCCGCGACGTCGCTCGACCGGTTCGCGACCGAGATCCGGCACCTCGCCCGCACCGAGGTGCGCGAGGTCGAAGAGCCGTTCGCGACCGGCATGAAGGGCTCGTCGGCGATGCCTCACAAGCGGAACCCCAAGGTCGCCGAGCGGATCTCCGGTCTCGCGCGCGTCGTCCGCGGCGCGGCGGTCGTCGGCCTCGAGAACGTCCCGCTGTGGCACGAGCGCGACATCTCACACTCCTCGGCCGAGCGCGTCGTGATCCCGGACGCGTTCCTCGCGCTCGACTACATGCTCGACCGCTTCCGCTGGATCGTCGACGGGCTCGTCGTGTACCCCGACCGCATGGAGCGGAACCTCTGGGCCTCGCACGGGCTCTTCTTCTCCCATCGCCTGCTGCTCGCGCTCGTCGAGCGCGGTCTCGAGCGCGCAGATGCCTATCGCCTCGTGCAGCGCAACGCGATGCGCGCGTGGGACGAGGAACGCGACTTCGGCGAGCTCGTGCGCGCCGACGACGAACTTCGCGCCCACCTCGACGACGCGGCGCTGGCCGAGGTTTTCGACCTGGCCGCGACCGTCGCTAACCTCGACAGCACCTTCGATCGTCTCCGTCGCCTGGCTCCGAAGGAGGTTTCCATCAGTGTCTGAAGCAACGCACGTCGGAAGCGGCAAGGTCCGCGAGCTCTATGCACTGGACGACGAGCGGCTCCTGCTTGTCGCGTCGGACCGCATCTCGACGTTCGACGTCGTCCTCCCGACCGAGATCCCGGACAAGGGCCGTGTGCTCACCGGCCTGTCGGGCTACTGGTTCGCGCGAACGCAGAACGTGGTCTCGAACCATCTCGTCGCGTTGCGGGACGACGGCCGCTCGACCGAATGCAAGCGCCTCGAGATGCTGCCGATCGAGTGCGTCGTGCGCGGCTACCTCTCGGGCTCCGGCTGGAAGGACTACCTCGCGACCGGAGCGGTCTGCGGGCACCACCTGCCCGAAGGCCTTGTCGAGTCGCAACAGCTCCCGCGCCCGATCTTCACGCCGGCGACCAAGGCTCAGACCGGCCATGACGAGAACATCGACCGCGCCGCTGCGATCGAGCTCGTCGGCGAGGAGCGCTATGACGAGGCCGAGGCAACCGCACTCGCCCTCTACGAGCTCGTCTCGGAGCACGCGCGCGAGCGCGGCATCATCCTCGCCGACACGAAGCTCGAGTTCGGCATCGACGAAACGGGGGCGCTGGTGCTCGGCGACGAGGCGTTTACGCCCGACTCGTCCCGCTTCTGGCCGGCCGACGAGTACCGCGCCGGCTCGACACCGCCCTCGTTCGACAAGCAGTTCGTGCGGGACTACTGTGAATCGCTCGGCTGGGACAAGACGCATCCCGGCCCCGAGCTTCCCGATGACGTCGTCGAGGGCACGCGGGCGCGCTACGTCGAGGCGTTCGAGCGGCTGACCGGGCTGTCATTCGAGGCGTACCTCTCCGACCCGACAGTGGTGCTCGGATGAGAGCGACGGTGCTCGTCCGGCCGAAGCCCGGGATCCTCGATCCGCAGGGGCAGGCGGTCGAGAGCTCGCTTCGCCACCTCGGGTTCGAGGTCGCCGACGCGCGGGTCGGCCGTCTCGTCGACGTCGAGCTCGCGACCGACGATCAGGAGGAGGCTCGCACGCAGCTCGAGCGCATGTGCGAGCAGCTCCTGACGAACCCGCTGATCGAGAGCTACGAGATCGACCTCGGCGGCGCCGGGTGACCGACCGCCCACGGATCGCCGTCGTCGTCTTCCCAGGGTCGAACGACGACCGTGACGCCGCGCTCGCGCTCGAGCACCTCGGCGCCGACGCACCGCTCGTCTGGCATACCGATCAGGCGCTGCCCGCCGGTACGGCGGCCGTCGTCCTGCCGGGCGGCTTCTCGTACGGCGACTACTTGCGCTGCGGCGCGATCGCCAGGTTCTCGCCGATCATGCGGAAGATCGCCTCGTTCGCCGCCGAGGGCGGCCTCGTGCTCGGCATCTGCAACGGCTTCCAGATCCTGACCGAGGCAGGGTTGCTCCCAGGGGCTCTGCGGCCGAACGCGTCACTGTCGTTCGTGTGCCGGGATGTCCCGCTCGTCGTCGAGAGCTCCGCCACGCCGTTCACGACGCGCTGCGAGGTGAGCCAGTCGCTGACGATCCCTGTGAAGCACGGCGACGGGTGCTGGTTCGCGGACGCGGAGCTCCTGAACGAGCTCGAGCACAACGGCCAGATCATCCTCCGGTACGGCCAGGGCGCGAATCCGAACGGATCGATCGGCGATGTCGCGGGCGTGTCGAACGCCGACCGAAACGTGTTCGGGCTCATGCCGCACCCAGAGCACGCGGTGGATCCGCTGCTCGGCTCGACTGACGGCGCGCTGCTCCTCGGGTCGCTGGTCGATGCGGCTCGGTTGTCGGTCGGCGCACTCGTCTAGGCGACCCCCGCGAGGAGCGCTGTGAGGGCCGGCGCCTTTTCGAGCGCGTCACGGAGCCGATCGAGATCACGCGCACGCAAAGTCACGGGGCCGCGTCGCACAACGCCGTCGGTGGAGTACGCGATGCGTACGAGCCGCTCACCTCGGTCGGTCTCGAGCAACTCGACGACCGAACTGAACCGCCGCTCACCCGCCCGCTGGTTGAGCGCCACGCGCTCGACGAGCGTCGCTGCGCCGAACGGAGTCGTCGTCTTGGCCATGCAACGACCGTAGCCATGGACTTGCAACAGGTGTGAAACGCCTTCGTCACGAAAGTGTGAAACAGCGTGCACAAGAGGTTTCGGAGCCGGGGAAAGCGTTTACCCACGAGGGATGCGTCGTTTCCTCGCCTGTCTCGGTGCGGCTGCACTCGCCTGCGCCGCAGTTCCGGCCCTCGCAGCGGGCGCACCCGGCATCGCTTACGGACTGACCGATGACGCCTGGCTCGCGAACGGGCCCGGCACGATCGACGGGCGGGTGGCGACACTCGACGGGCTCGGCGTGCAGGTCGTCCGCTTCACCCTGCGCTGGGACCAGGTCGCGCCGACGGAGCCTGCGGATCCCACCAACCCGCAGGACCCCGCGTACGACTGGTCGACGCCGAGCAGCGTGCTCGACGCGTTGCACGCACGCGGCATCGACGTCGTCCTCCAACTCGACGGCGCTCCTTCGTGGTCGAACGGCGGCAAGCCGCCGAACTACGTCCCGACCAGCACGAAGTCGTTCGGCGCGTTCGCGACCGCCGTTGCGCGCGAGTTCCCGTGGGTCACGAAGTTCCAGATCTGGAACGAGCCGAATCAGGCGCGATGGCTGCGACCCACATCGGCGCTGCTCTACGTCACGCGCCTGCTCAATCCGGCGTACGCGGCGCTCCACGCGGCGACGGCCGGCGCGAAGGTGGCGGGCGGCGGAACAGCACCGAGAGGCTCGACAGGCGGCGTGTCACCCCTCGCCTGGATCACTGCGATGCACCGCGCTCGCGCGCGACTCGACGTCTACGCGCACAATCCCTACCCGCTCGACCCGAAGCGCGAGACGCCGCTCCACGCACCGGCGTGCAGCAAATGCACGACGGTGACGATGGCGACGCTCAGCCGCCTCGAGCGTCTCGTCGGTCTCTACTTCCCCCGTGCGCGCATCTGGCTCACCGAGTACGGCTACCAGAGCAATCCCCCCGACCGCATTCTCGGCGTCACGCCTGCGCTTCAGGCGCGCTACATGTCCGAAGGTGCGTACGCGGCCTACCGCGCGCCACGCGTCGACATGCTGATCCACTTCCTGTACCGCGACGAGCCGACCCTCGCGCGCTTCCAGAGCGGCCTCGTCACGCTCCGCAACGCACCGCGGCCCGCGCTCGCTGCATTCGAGCTGCCCCTTGCCGAGACCTCACGCTCCGGCTCGTCGACAAGCCTCTGGGGACAGCTGCGTGCTCCGAACGTCGGCACGGTTGCCGTCCTCGAGCAGAGGACTGGAACGGCATGGACGTCGTTCGCGCGGATCACGGTCGGCACAGGCGGCTTCTTCCGCTGGCGCGGCCGGCTGGCCCGCGGCGCGGTCGTTCGCGTGCACGCGAGCGGCCTCGTCGGAGCGCCGCTGACAATTACCTAGACCATCGGCACGTGGCCTGGCTCGGCTGCGACTCGTTCGATCCACCGCCCGATCGCGGTGTAGCCGCTGAGATCGAACTCGCCCTCTTCCGCGGCGTGCGTGTACGCGTAGAGCGCGATGTCGGCGATCGTCATCGAGTCGCCGACGAGCCACGTCCGCTCGGCGAGGTGACGCTCCATCGTGTCGAGAGCGCGGACGCCGTCCGCCCAGAGCCGCGGCAAGCGTTTCTCGTACTGGTCACGCGGCAACTGCGAGTAGCCGATCAGGAACCGCGCGACGGCGATCGCCGGCTCGTGCTCGTACTGCTCGAAGAACATCCATTGGAGTGCCTGCGCACGCGTGTACCGGTCGTCGGGAACGAAGCGGCTTCCCTCCCCCGCGTACCAGAGGATCGCTCCCGACTCTGCGAGCGGCCGACCGTCGTCGAGAACGAGCGTCGGCACCCGAAGCGCGGGATTGAGGCCACCGAGGATGTCGGGCCGCTGCGAGCGGTCGACGACGTCCACCTCCCGCACCTCATAGTCGATCCCGAGATGGGCGAACAGCAGCCTGACCTTGTAGCAATTACCCGACACCGCGCTGTTGTAGAGGATCACCCTCCGACTATTGCATGGAGGTGACTCGTGCGACCGCGCTCGACCAGGCAGACAGCGGGCCGCGGCAACAGCTCACGCAGCGGAAGGCGTGGCCGAGCCGAGCGCCTCGCGCACGCGCTCGGATAGCACGAGGTACTTCTCGTAGCGGTGGTAGCGCGGATGCGTCGGGTCGAACGTCTCGGGCCGGTTGCGCACCGTGGCCTCGCCGATCACCTGGCCCGACCTGAACTGCTCGCGCGTCAGGTCGATCTCGAGACCCGACGGCAGCCGGTTCCACATGTGCGCCTCGACCCGCTCGCCGTCGAGGAACACGTCGGCGGCGAGCACCTCACCTCCGAGCAGGTCGTGGACGACCAGCGTCGTGATGTCGCACTGCCCGCAACTCGGGTTGTCGGGTGACCAGTCGTTGTCCTCGTCGGCCGTGTCGGAGCTCCAGGCGTGCCGAATCGCCTCCTCGAGCTCCGCCAGGGTGAACGTCACGACCGGCCGATCAGCTCAATGCGATACCCGTCCGGGTCGCGCACGAAGCAGAGGAAGCTGCCGCCCTCACGCACCTGGTACGGCGGGCGCTCCGGCTCGATGCCCTGCTCTCCCAGCCGCGCCAGCGTCTCGTCGAGGTTGTCGACGCCGACTGCGATGTGGCCGTAGCCGGTCCCGAGCTCGTACGTGCGGCCGTCATGGTTGTAGGTCAGCTCGAGCACCGAGTCGGCATCGCCGAGCGAGAAGAAGTAGTTCGTCGCTTCCTTCTCTCCGTTCCGGACGATGTCCATGTCGCGATCGAAGGTGAAGCCGAGCGCCTCGTAGAACGCACGGCTGCGCGCGGGGTCGGTGATTCGCACCATCGTGTGCAGAAAGGTCGCTGTCATGGGTCCTACTCTAGGTCTTCACGCAGGAGTGAAAACTGCACAGCGTCCTGCCACTCGCCGTGGCGCAGGTACGCGCGGCGCTGCACGCCCTCGCGCACGAACCCGACCCGCTCGGCATGGCGGATCGCGCGCTCGTTGAAGCCGTAGCAGGCGAGCTCGAGCCGGTGGTAGCCGAGCTCCTCCAGCAGGTACCGCTGCAGGAGGCGCGCCGCGTCGTCGGCCGCGTGTCGACCGCGAAAGTCCGGATGGATCGCGAGCCCGCCGAGCCGCGCGATGCGATGCGCTTCGCTTCGCTCCTCGAACCCCATCACCCCCGCCCGGTCGCCATCGACCTCGACGATCAGCCGTCCGAATCGCTCCGGCTCGTGCTCCGACCGCTCAACCTCCGCGACAATCGCGTCGCGGTCGAACGCCCGGGCGCCGCTCAGGTACGGCTCGGTCTCCTCGCCGTTCAGGAGCTCGACGAGCCAGTCGACGTCGTCGGTAGTCGCGCGGCGAATAGCAACCGTCACGCGCAGAGCTCCGCCATCAACCCGAGCTCGGGCTTGTACACGTGCGCCGACTTCGCATGAACGACAAGAGAGCCGACGTCGCAGCCGACCGCTCCGGCCACCTCGTGCTGCAGCCGCGCCAGCTCGACGAGGTTGCCGTACGCCTTCTTGCCGAAGTCGAGCGAATGCGCGTAGACGACGAGCTCGAGCGGGCCTGAGACGCGCCAGAAGTCGAGGAGCGAGATGCATGGGACGTACGAGGTGTCGGTGTGCGGCTCGAACGTCGTGATCGCCGCCGAGCGGCACTCGGGGTCCGCGAGCCGCTCGATCACCCACGCGACCTGGTCGCGTCCACCGTAGTCGCGCAACCTGCGGGCGTACGAGCGAGCCCCGCCCAGCTCCGCGACATCGTCCGGCTCGGTGAAGTTGCGCCGCATCCAGTCGAGCCACTCGGGATCGGCGAGCCGCGCGATCGTCGCGTCGTCGGGATCCGGCGCGCCGACGTGAATCGCGACCAGCGCCAGCTCGCTCGTCGGCTCACCGTCGTAGACCGCATCCGCTCCGTCGCGGAGGATCCGCCGTGCCGTCTCGAGCCAGGCGTCGCCGATCGTCTCGGTCTCGATGATCGTCACGCCGGTGCCGCGGCCGGCCGTGCCGCTCGCACGGCGCGCCGCGTTCCGAGCGTGACCCCGGCCAGGATCAGCACCAGACCGATGAGGGCGGAGGCGCCGACGCCTTCGTTCAGGAAGACCGCGCCGTAGCCGAGCGCGACCGGTGGAACGAGATAGGTGACGAGCGCGGCGTAGCCCGCGCCGGCCCGCGCGATGATCGTGAAGAAGATGAGGTAGGCGACTGCGGTGCACACCGTGCCGAGCACGGCGATCGAGCCAAACGTCTTCCAGCCCGGGAGGTCGCTCGGCGCCTGCGCGACTCCCGCCGGAGTCACGGCAATTGCGGCGACGAGCGAGGTGCCGAGCGCGATCGCGTGCGGCCGAGCGGTCGACAAGTGGCGCCGGGTGAGCAGACCGCCGGCGGCGTAGCACAGCGCCATCCCGACGACCGCGAGCGCGCCGAGCAGCTTCGCGTGCGGCTGCGCGCCGACGAGGACGGCCACACCGACGAACCCGATCGCGACGCCGAGCAACCGCCGGCCCGTGACGCGCTCGTCGTGGAAGAACCCGAACGCGAGCACCGCATTGAAGATCGGCACCGACGCCTGGATGATCGACGCGAGGCCGGAGTCGATCCTCGTCTCTCCCCAGGAAAGGAGCCAGAACGGGACGGCCGTGTTCAACAGGCCGATGACGACGAGCGGCCGCCAGTGGGCGCGCACGTCTGCCGCGACGACGCGCCCGCCGGCGAGCACCGGCACGACCGCAGCGAGAGTCAGCGTCGCCAGCCAGAGCCGCCCGAGAATCAGCGTCGACGGCTCGACCTCGCGATCCGCGACCTTGATGAACATGAACGAGCTGCCCCAGATCAAGGCGAGCGCTCCGAGGAGCACGATCGGACGGCTGCGCGTCATCTCCGTGTTCTAACGATCCAGAGGCACCCGGCGTGAGATCGGACCGGTCAGAGCCGTCGGAGGCCGCCGATACACTGCTCCCCTGAGCTCGGTCGCGGAACCACTCCATCGCAGTCTCGGGCTGACCGACAGCGAGTTCGACCGTATCCGCGACCTGCTCGGCCGCTACCCGAACGACTTCGAGCTCGCCGTCTTCTCGTTGCTCTGGTCCGAGCACTGCGGCTACAAGCACTCGGCGCCGCTGCTTCGGCGCCTGCCGTCGACTGGCGACCGGGTACTGCAGGGGCCGGGCGAGAACGCCGGTGTGATCGACCTCGGCGAGGGCGTTGCCGTCGCGTTCAAGGTCGAGTCGCACAACCACCCGTCGGCAGTCGAGCCGTTCCAGGGCGCCGCCACGGGTGTCGGCGGGATCCTGCGCGACATCGTCGCGATGGGCGCCCGGCCGATTGCGCTGCTCGACGGGCTGCGCTTCGGCGCGCCCGACTGGCACTTCAAGCGCGCGGTCGCTGGGATCGGCCACTACGGGAACTGCGTCGGCGTCCCGAACGTGGGCGGGGAGTGCGCGTTCGACGACGCCTACGCCCAGAACCCGCTCGTGAACGCGATGTGCGTCGGCGTCCTCCCAACCGAGCGCGTCCTCTCGGCGCGTGCGCAAGGGGTCGGCAACCTCCTCGTTCTCTACGGCGCGTTCACCGGCCGCGACGGGATCGGCGGCGCGTCGGTGCTCGCCTCGCAGGACCTCGAGGGCTCCGACGAGAAGCGGCCGTCGGTCCAGATCGGCGACCCCTTCCGCGGCAAGGCGCTGATCGAGGTGTCGCTCGACCTCGTCGAGCGGGGCCTCGTCGTCTCGCTGCAGGACTGCGGCGCCGCCGGGCTCGCGTCGTCACTCTCCGAGATGGCGCGCGACGGCATGGGCGTCGACGTGCACCTCGACCGCGTGCCGTTGCGCGAGGCGGGCCTCGACGCGTGGGAGATCATGATCTCCGAGTCGCAGGAGCGCATGGTCGCCGTGGTGGAGCCGTCACGCTTCGCCGACGTTCACGCCGCGTGCGACCGCTGGGAGCTTCCGTGCACGGTGATCGGCGAGGTGACCGACCACGGCGAGCTGCGCGCGTACTTCGACGACGAGGTCGTGGGCTCCATCCCGGCGGAGCTGCTCACGGACGAGTGCCCGCGGTACGAGGTCGACCAGCGCGCGCACCTCGTCGCGCGCACACCGGTTGCGCCCGTGAACCACGAGCCCAAGGATTGGGTGTTCGAGCAGTACGACCAACTCGTCGGCTCGCGCACCGTGCGGCGCCCGGGACTCGACGCCGCCGTGCTGCGCGTCGACGGGACGCGCGGAATCGCGGTGTCGCTCGACGGCCCGCCGCTCGGCTGCCGCGACCCGCGCGAGGCGGGCTTCAGCGCAGTGCTCGAAGCGGCGATGAACGTCGCCTGCGCCGGCGGCGAGCCGCTCGCGCTGACGGATTGCCTGAACTTTGGCAATCCCGAGAAGCCTGAGATCGGGTGGGAGCTCGCGCAGGCGATCGAGGGGATCGCACTCGCGGCCGACTCCCTCGGCATCCCGGTGGTCTCGGGGAACGTGTCGCTGTACAACGAGACGGGCGGCGCGCCGATCCCGCCGACGCCGGTCGTCGGCTGCGTCGGCCTCGTTCGCGACGTGACGCGGATCCCTGACCGGTGGCGAAGCGGCGATCGCGTGGTGCTCCTGCGCGGATTCGGTCACGGACTCGTCTCGTTCGTCTGGCGACATGCGCATCTCTTCTCGCTCGCGCACGACGTGTCCGACGGCGGCGTCGAGCTCGCGCTGCGCGAAGCGGTCGCCTGGTCGGGACTCGACGCCGAGGTCGACGTCGTAGACGGACAGGGCGTGATCGTGGCGACGAGCCACGACATCCCCTGGGACGACATTGTCGAGCTGGGGGTGGTGCGCTAGATGTGCGGGCTCTTCGGTGTGCGCGCGCCCGACCGCGACGTCGCGCGGCTGTCCTATTTCGGGCTCTACGCGCTGCAGCACCGCGGGCAGGAGTCCGCCGGAATTGCCGTCTGCGAGGACGGCCGGCTGACGGCACTCCGCGACCTCGGGCTCGTGCCACAGGTGTTCGACGAGCGGAGCCTCTCGGGGCTTCAGGGGCAGTTCGCGATCGGCCACACGCGCTACTCGACGACCGGCGGCAATGCGTGGGCGAACGCGCAGCCCCTCCTCCACCACGGCCGCGTGAGGACAGTCGCGCTCGGGCACAACGGGAACCTCGTCAATGCCGCAGCGCTGCGCGACGAGATCGGCAAGCCGCTGGCGTCGAGCTCCGACTCCGAGGTGATCGCGGCCCTGATCGCCGACGACGAGGCGCCGCTCGAGGAAGCAATCGCCAACGCCATGGGCCGGCTCGAAGGCGCCGCCAGCGTCGTCGGGCTCGCCGACGAGACGCTGTTCGCATTCCGCGACGCACACGGCTTCAGGCCCCTCGTGCTCGGCAGGTTGGGCGACGATCCCGTCGTCGCGTCCGAGACGTGCGCGCTCGACCTCGTCGGAGCAGAGCTCGTACGCGAGCTCGAGCCGGGCGAGCTCGTGCTCGCCGACGAGAGCGGGCTCCGCACGGTGCAGGTGCTCGATCAGGCCGGCGAAGGCGCACTCTGCATCTTCGAGTTCTTCTACCTCGCCCGCCCCGACACGCAGCTCCAAGGCGTCGAAGTGCACGGCGCGCGCGTGCGCATGGGCGAGCGCCTCGCCCAGGAGGCGCCGGCCGAGGCCGACCTCGTGCTGCCGATCCCGGACTCAGGCACGCCCGCAGCGATCGGGTTCGCGCGAGCTGCGGGCATCCCGTTCAGTGAGGGCCTGATCAAGAACCGCTATGTCGGTCGCACATTCATCCAGCCCGAGCAGGGAATGCGCGAACAGGGGATTCGCATGAAGTTCAACCCGCTCGCCGAGGTCGAGGGCAAGCGGCTCGTCGTCGTCGACGACTCGATCGTGCGCGGCTCGACGACACGCCAGATCGTGCAGATGCTGTTCGACGCGGGCGCCGCGGAGGTGCACGTGCGGATCTCCTCGCCACCCGTTGTCTCGCCGTGCTTCTACGGCATCGACCTGGCGTCGGAGGACGAGATGATCGCCGCGCACTCGACCGTCGAGGAGATCCGCGAGACGATCGGTGCGACATCGCTCGCGTACCTCTCACTCGAAGGGCTCGAAGAGGCGACCGCCCGACCTGCCGACGGCCTTTGCCGGGCCTGCCTGACGCGCGAGTACCCGACACGCATCCCCGCGAACGCGGCGAAGCTCAGGTTCGAGACGGTTTGACCAACTCGTCCGCGCGGCCGTAGCGCACGGCGCGGCGCACCTGCTTCGGATCGAGCCCCTGCTCGAGCAGCCGCTGGCGCACCTCGCCCTCGTGCGCGAGCCGGAAGAACAGCCAGACGAGGATGACGGCGGTGACGAGCGAGCCCTCAGCCATCATCACGACGCCGCCGAGGTTCAAGTCGTGCACCGGCGTGATCCCCCACTCCGGCTTGTGGCGATACACCGTGTAGAACGCAGTCGACGACCAGATGAAGATGTTGCCGAGGATCGTCTCGAGCAGGCGCACCGCCGCGATGTAGCCGAACTTCATGCCGGTGCCGAACCACACCGGCGCAGGCAACGTCTCGAGAACCGGCTCCCACATCAGGCAGCCCGCGGTGAAGAAGCAGAAGTGCTCGAACGCGTGGATCGAGTTGTGATGCAGCGCCGCGTCGTAGAAATACGGGACGTGCCAGATGTAGAGGTCGAAGGCCCAGAGCGGCAGCGCGACGAACGGATACGCGAGGACACGCAGGCGCTCGACCACATGGAAACGCAGCACCGGACGCAGCACCTGGCCGGTCAGCCCGAGCACGAAGCAGAGCGGCGCCAGGTCGCCCAGGATCACGTGCTGCGTCATGTGGAGGAAGAAGAAATCCTCCTCGCCGAGCTCGTCGATCGGCGAGTTGAGGGCGAGCACGACGAGCCCGATGCCCGCCCAGAACATGGCTCGCCGCCAGCCCGGCACCGGGCGGCCTTGGGCGGCAAGCGTCCGGCAGCGCGCGAAATAGAGCAGCGCCGCGACGACCGTAGGCACGACCTGGAGCGGCTCGAGCGTCCAGGGCGAGAGAAGCGACGGGGAATCCACGCCGCTTGGAAGACTAGTGACGGTCCCGTGCACCTCTTCCACTACCACCTCGTCACCTCCGAGCTACGCGACGTCGAAGCCCGCTACGTCGGGCGGCTCGGCTTCGACCTGGTCGCGCGGTACGGCCGGATCGGCGACGAGCACGTGTCCGTCGAGCCCGGCGTGTCATGGGAGAAGCTCGAGCAAGACGGGTTCAAGCTCCGCCTCTCCGAGCTCGAGCGCGGCTCGGTGAACGTCGTCGTGCAACCAGGCCACTGGCGCGTGCCCCGCGTCGACCACATCGGGATCGCGCTCAACGAGGACGACTTCCAGTCGGTGCTCGGCCGTGCGATGCAGTGGAACTTGCGCGTGCAGGAACACGGAGGACGGCGGACGTTCGTGGCGACCAACGCCGGCTACCGCCTCGAGGTGCACCCGCCGCGCGAGTGGATCGACGAGCTGCTCGAGAACAAGCACGACCTCCAGCTCGCCGAGCTGCAGTTGCGCGCCGACGAGCCGGACGCCAAAGCGGGCGCGCTCGCGGATCTCCTCGGCCTCGAGGCGCATGCCAACGCGGTCGACGTCGGCGGCGCAGTTGTGCGGTTCGTCGAGGGCGGCCCGGAAGGCCGACCCGAGCTGTACGGTGAGCGCTTCGCGTGACGGAGCACAGCTACGCCGCAGCGGGGGTCTCGCTCGCAACAGCCGGGTCGATCGTCGACCGCCTCCGCGCTGCAGTCGAATCGACCGGTGCACAGGGCTTCGGTGCGTTCGCCGGCCTGCACCCGCTCGGGGACGGCCGCTTCCTCGCCGCGTCCACCGACGGCGTCGGCACGAAGCTGATCCTCGCGCGGCAGCGCGGCCGCCTTCGCGACTGTGGCGCCGACCTCGCGGCGCACTGCATCAACGACGTCGCCACGTGCGGCGCCGAGCCGTTGATGCTCCTCGACTACGTCGCAGCGAATGCAATCGACCTCGAAGAGGTGACAGAGCTCGTTGAAGGCGCAGCGGCGGTGTGCCGCGATGCGGGCGTCGCGCTCGTCGGCGGCGAGACCGCCGAGCTCCCCGGCATCTACGCAGAGGGTGAGCTGGACTTCGCCGGAACATGCGTCGGGATCGTCGACGCGCCGCTGACCGGTGCCTCGATCGAGGCGGGCGACGTCGTGCTCGGCTTCCCGTCGGCCGGGGTACACGCGAACGGCTTCACGCTCGTTCGACGCGTGCTCGAAGAGGAGGACTACGACGGCGACGATCTCCTCGCACCCACCCGGCTCTACCTCGACGTCGCGCGCCGCCTCCGCGGACGCGCGAAAGCGTTCGTGCACGTAACGGGCGGCGGCATCCTCGGCAACCTCGAGCGCGTCCTCCCCACGGGCCGGACGGCCGACCTGGACTGGGGCGCCTGGGAGCGGCCGCCGGTCTTCCATTGGCTTGGGCGGCACGTCGACGAGGAAGAGCAGCGGCGCGTGTTCAACCTGGGGATCGGCTGGTGCGCAATCGTCGCGAAAGCGGACCATGATGAGACCGTGATCGGGACGGTTGCATGAGGCGTAGGCTCGACGCAGCCTCCCAGGAGCGGAGCCGCCGGCTTCGCCGGCGGTGGAGCGGGAATTGATCGGAGTCCTTGCGAGCGGGAATGGGACGAACCTGCAGGCCCTGATCGACGACGGGTTGCCGATCAGCGCGGTCGCGGCGAACCGCAAGGACGCGTACGCGCTGGTGCGCGCGCGCGAAGCCGACATTCCGGCCGCCACGTTCAGCCTCGACTGTCATGAGAGCCGTGAGGAGCGCGATCTCGTGATGGCGACCTGGCTCGAGGAGCACGGCGTCGAGCTCGTCGTGCTCGCCGGGTACATGCACCTCCTCACCGAGCCATTCCTGCGCCGGTTCCCGGAGCGCATCGTGAACGTCCACCCGTCGCTCCTCCCCGCCTTCCCCGGCGCGCACGCGATCCGGGACGCGATCGCCGCCGGCGCCGACCCGACCGGAGTCACCGTCCACTACGTCGACGAGGGGCTCGATACCGGACCGGTGCTCGCGCAGGAGCCCGTGGCGCTCGAGCCGCGCTCGACGCTCGAGGAGCGCATCCACGCCGTCGAGCACCGGCTGCTGCCGCGCGTAGTGAGGGAGCTATGCCCCGCGCACTGATCTCCGTGTACGAGAAGGAGGGCGTCGACCACCTTGCTCGCGGCCTCCACGAGCTCGGGTTCGAGCTCGTCTCGTCGGGCGGTACCGCGAAGTTCCTTGCTGCGGAAGGGCTGCCCGTCACCCAGGTCGAGGACGTGACCGGCGCGCCGGAGATGCTGGGGGGCCGCGTCAAGACGCTCCACCCGGCAATTCACGCAGGCATCCTCGCCCAGCGTGATCTCGAGGACCACGTCCAGCAGCTCGCCGACCAGAACATCGAGCCCTTCGAGGTCGTGTGCGTCAACCTCTATCCATTCGCATCGTTCGCAGCGCGCATCGGCCCGACCGAGGAGGAGATGGTCGAGATGATCGACGTCGGCGGACCGTCGATGCTGCGTGCCGCCGCCAAGAACTTCGCGCATGTCGCGGCAGTCAGCGACCCGCGCCAGTACGAAGTCGTACTGCGCGAGCTTCGCGAGCACGGCGAGGTGTCGCTCGAGACGCGCCGCGCGCTCGCCGCGGAGGCGTTCGCGACGAGCGCGGCGTACGAAGCGGCGATCGCGACGTGGTTCGCGCGGAGCGAGAAGTTCCCCGAACAGCTGACGCTCTCGTTCCGCAAGGTGTCGGATCTCCCATATGGCGAGAACCCGCACCAGGCGGCGGCGCTGTACTGGGAAGTGGGCGCTCGCAAGCATCTGCTCTCGCGCGTCGAGCAACTCGGGGGGAGGGAGCTCTCGTACAACAACCTCGCCGACCTCGAGGGCGCGCGTCGGATGGCGCGCGAGCTCACCGAGCCGGCTGTGGTGATCGTGAAGCACGGCAACCCCTGCGGCGTCGCGGTCGCGACGACGATCGAGGAGGCGTGGGAGCGCGCGCTTGCCGCCGACCCGGTCTCGGCGTACGGGTGTGTCGCGATCCTCAACCGGACCGTCACCGGCACGCTCGGCGAGCGGATCGCCGAGCACTTCGTCGAGGTCCTCTTCGCGCCGGGCTACGCGCCCGACGCGCTCGAGGCGCTTTTGCGCAAGCAGGCGATGCGGATCCTTCAGGACGGCGAGCGGCGCAAAGACACGCCGGGCGAGCGCGACTTTCGCCGCGTGCTCGGTGGTCTGCTGGTGCAGGACCGCGACGTCGAAACGCAGGAGCGCGGCGCGATGCGCGTCGCGTGCGGCGAGGTCGCGGACGACACGTGGGAGGACCTCCTCTTCGCGTGGCGCGTGTGCAAGCACGTCTCGTCGAACGCGATCGTGCTCGCCCGCGGCCTGCAGACGATCGGGATCGGCGCCGGCCAGATGAGCCGCGTCGACGCAGTGCGAATCGCGGTCGAGAAGGCGCGCGACCTCGGCCACGAAACCCGCGGCGCGGTGCTCGCGAGCGACGCGTTCTTCCCGTTCGCGGACGGTGTGCAGCTCGCCCTCGATGCAGGGATCGCCGCAATCGTCCAGCCGGGCGGGTCACGGCGCGACGCCGACGTGGAACACGCCGTCACGGCGGCAGGAGCGGCGATGGTCCTGACGGGCCGACGCCACTTCCGCCACTAGTCATAGACTCGGCCCCATGACCTCACCGCATCCGGATCCCCTCCGCTGGAAGGCGCTCGCGGTCGTCTGCGCAGCGTTCTTCATGACCGTTCTCGACGTCTCGATCGTGAACGTCGCCCTGCCGTCGATCGGGAAGGCGCTTCATTTCGCGCAAGACGACCTGCAATGGGTGATCACCGCCTACGCGATCACGTTCGGGGGATTCCTGATGCTCGGCGGCCGCGCGGCCGACCTGCTCGGACGGCGCAAGGTCTTCGTTGCCGGCGTCGTCGTGTTCACGATCGCCTCGTTTTTGTGCGGCCTTGCGTGGTCCGAGGGCGTGCTCATCGCATCGCGCGCGGTACAGGGGCTCGGCGCGGCAATCATCTCGCCGGCGGCGCTGTCGATCATCATGACCACGTTCGACGAGGGCGCGGAGCGCAACAAGGCGCTTGGGATCTGGGGCGCGATCGGCGGCGGCGGTGCCGCGGTCGGCGTGCTCGCCGGCGGCGTGCTGACGAAGTACCTCGGCTGGGAGTGGATCTTCTTCGTCAACGTGCCGGTCGGCGCGATCGCACTCGCGCTGACGCCGCGGTTCGTGCGCGAGAGCCGCGCCGAGCGCGAGTCGTCGCCCGACGTCCTCGGGGCGGTCGCCGTCACCTCGGGTCTCGCCCTGCTCGTCTACGCGGTCTCGACGGCGCCGACCCACCACTGGGGCAGCGCCAAGACGCTCCTCCTGCTCGCCGGATCGGTGGCGCTCTTGGCGGCGTTCCTGGTGATCGAGGCGCGCACGAAGGATCCGCTGATGCCGTTCCGCATCTTCCGTATCCGCACCGTGTCCGGCGCGAACATCTCGGCGCTCCTGCTCGGCGCATCCCTCTACGCCAACTTCTTCCTGCTGACGCTGTACGTCCAGGAGGTGCTCGGCTGGTCGGCCCTCAAGACGGGACTGACGTTCATCGCGACGGCAGGGTCCGCCGTCATCTGGGCCGGTGTGGCGCAGGCGCTCGTGACGAAGTTCGGCGCGAAGCCGATCATGATCATCGGCTTCATCGGAATGCTCGTCGGCATGCTCTGGTACACGACGATCCCGGTGCACGGCTCGTACTGGAGCGACCTGCTGCCCGGCTACCTGATCATCGGGTTCGCGATTCCGTTCGCCTTCGTCCCCGTATCGATCGCCGCGCTCGCCGGGATCGAGCACCACGAGGCCGGTCTCGCCTCGGGCATCTTCAACACAGCGCAGCAGATCGGCGGGGCGATCGGGGTGGCCATGGTCTCGTCCGTGTCGATCAGCCGCTTCAACCATCTCATCAGCACCGACGGCTTCCCGAAGGCCTTCACTTCCGGCACGCGTTACGGATTCTGGGCGTGCGTGGTTGTCTCGGTGGTCGGGCTGCTCGCGGTCTTGGCGCTCGTGCGCCGGGATGAACTGGCGCACGTGGACGAAGAGGCGGCGGTGCTCACGTAGAGCACCGCCGGTCACCCTCCTCTAACGGCACTTCACGAGCGGGTTCCACATCGAGAACTCGCCGCTCGGGTTCATCGCTGGGAGCCAAGGGCACCGCGTAGACCGAACGTCCGCATCCAGGAGCCAACGTCGAGGGCGGCGGTAGGCTTCCCGGCCGATGGCGCGCGAGTACCCAACTGTGCTCGACCTCGTCGGGGACACCCCGATCGTGCGGTTGCCGCGGATCTCGCAAGACGTTCCGGCGACCTTGCTCGCGAAGCTCGAGTACATGAACCCCGGCGGGTCGAACAAGGACCGGATCGGGCTGGCGATGATCGAGGCAGCCGAGCGCGACGGGAAGCTCAAGCCGGGCGGCACGATCGTCGAGCCGACGTCGGGCAACACGGGCGTCGGCCTCGCGATTGCGGCGGCGCAGAAGGGCTATCGCTGCATCTTCGTGATGCCCGACAAGATGAGCCAGGAGAAGATCTCGATGCTGCGCGGCTACGGCGCCGAGGTCGTGATCACGCCGACGGCGGTCGACCACGACTCGCCCGAGTCGTACTACTCCGTCTCGTCACGGCTCGCCGAGGAGATCCCCGGCGGCTTCAAGCCCGACCAGTACTCGAACATGTCGAACCCGGAGGCGCACTACCTGACGACCGCGCCGGAGATCCTCGAGCAGACGGGCGGGGAGCTCGATGCGCTCGTCATCTCGGTCGGGACCGGCGGCACGATCAGCGGCGTCGGCCGCTACTTCAAGGAGCACGCGCCGCACGTGAAGATCGTCGGCGTCGACCCCGAGGGCTCGGTATACACCGCGAAGAGCGAGGCAGACCTGCATCCGTACCTCGTCGAGGGGATCGGCAAAGACACGTGGCCGGAGACGATGGATCCGGCCGTCGTCGACGAGTGGATCCGCGTCTCGGATCGCGACTCGTTCCTCGCCGCGAGGCGTCTGGCGCGCGAGGAGGGCCTGCTGGTCGGTGGCTCGGCCGGCTCGACGATCGCGGGCGCGCTCGTCTACGGCGCGACGTGCAAGCCCGGCGCGCAGGTGCTGACGATCCTGCCCGACTCCGGCCGCTCGTACCTGTCGAAGTTCCTCGACGACAACTGGATGATCGAGCACGGCTTCCTCGACCGCAGCACACCGGCTCCGCGCGTGCGCGACCTCCTGCGGGCGAAGACGGACGAGACACCGGCATTCGTCACCGTTTCGTCCCATCAGAAAGTGGCCGAGGCGATCGCGGTGATGGAGCGTTACTCGATCTCGCAGCTTCCGGTCGTGCGCGACGGCGAGGTGGCGACGCTCGCGGACGTGATCGGCTCGCTGCAGGACCGCGCCCTGCTCGATCTCGTGTTCAAGAACTCGGATGCGTTGCACGAGGACGTCGCCGTCGCGATGCAAGGGCCGCTGTCGGCCGTCGACGCGGACGCCTCGGTCGACGAGATCGTGACTGCGCTGACCGGCGGCACGAACGCGGTCGTCGTCGCCGACGCCGGACGACCGATCGGCGTCGTCACGCGCAGCGATCTGCTCGACTACCTCGCGCATCTGCGCTGATGGACGTCGAGTTCACGGCCGCAGTCGAGAAGTACGACCGCTTCATGGGCCGCTACGCCACCGGGCTGGCGCCGACGTTCGCCGATGCCGTCGGTTTGCGCGGCGGGATGCGGATTCTCGACGTCGGCTGCGGCCCGGGTGCACTCGCCGTCGAGCTGGCCGGGCGCGTCGGCGAGGACAACGTCGCTGCAATCGACCCCGCCCCTCAGTTCGTCGCTGCCTGCCGGGCACGGATCCCGGGCGCGGATGTGCGCGAGGGTGTCGCCGAGTCGCTGCCCTGGGACGACGGCAGCTTCGACGCGGTGCTGTGCTCGCTGGTCGTCGCCTGGATGAGCGACGCCGACCAGGGCATCGCGGAGATGGCGCGCGTGACGAAGCCCGGCGGCACCGTCGCCGCCGCAATGTGGGACATCTCCGGCGGCGGGCTGCAGATGCTCTCGTACTTCTGGCGCGCCGCGCGTGAGATCGACCCGAGCATCCCGGACGACCGGCCGCGCGCGGGCGTCCGCGAGGGCGACCTCGTCGAGCGGTTCGGCCGCGCCGGCCTACAGGGCGTCACCGGCGGCACGCTCGAGACGAGCGTCGACTACGCCGACTTCGAGGATTACTGGGAGCCGTTCACCGGCGGCGCCGGTCCCGCCACCAGCGCCTTCTACAGCTCGCTCGACGATGCCGGCAAGGGGACCCTGCGCGACACCGTGCGCGCCTCCCTGCCCGAAGGCCCGTTCACGCTGCCCGCGCGCGCCTGGCTCGCGCTGGGAACCGTTCCGGGCTAACGCCGCCCACGTCACCGGCCCCAGCCCCGACGCCAAACGAGGTGTCAGAAGCGAGCCGAACGTTCCACAGGCGTCACAAGAACGCGTCGGCGTGTAGGACTGCGGGGTGCCAGGCACTGCAACGGCTCTGTAGCGAGATCGCAACAGAACTCGTTTCTTCCTGCACCTAGGACTGCCGCCTGGAGCATGTGCGGTGCCAGGCACCTTGGCGTGGGCGCAACGTTTCGTCCACAACCGAGGACGACGGGCGATGCCGGATACGTTGATAGGAACGTGTCGACCGCGTCCACGACGGCCACCGTCGCACAGATCCGCCGCACGATCGTCGGCGCGCAGGCCTTCGCCGGGCGCTATCGCCGCGCCACCGAGAAGGACGTCGAGGCGGCGATCCGCCGCCTCTCGGCGGTGCAGCTCGACTCGATCTCGACCGTCGACCGCGCCCACCGGCTCACGCTCTCGTCGCGCATCGGCGCGTTCGACCCGAACGACGTGCCGAAGCTCCTCGGTGCAGGGCGGATCTTCGAGTACTGGGCGCACGAGGCATCGCTCCTCCCCGTCGAGCTGTGGCCCCACTTCCGTACCGTGATGGAGGGCAGCGGTCACTGGGGATGGCACGACCGTGCGTTCCGCGAGCATCCGGAGCTCTTCGAGCCGGTGCTCGAGCGGATCCGGGCCGACGGCCCGCTTGGGTCGCGCGACTTCGAGGGCAACGGCGGCGGCGGGATGTGGAACTGGAAGCCGGCGAAGATGGTGCTGGAGGCGCTGTGGGACAGCGGGCAGCTCGTGATCGCCGGGCGGCGCAGCTTCCAGCGGCTCTACGACCTCACCGAGCGCGTGATCCCGAAGCACGTCCTCGATGCGCCGACTCCGCCCGAGGACGAGACGCTGCGCACGTTCGCCGCTCTTGCCGTACGAGCGCGGGGCGCACTCACCGAGGCGGCGATCCGCGAGCACTGGCGCCTGAAAGGCGGCAAGGCTCGGCTGCATCACCACTTGCTGGCGCTCGTCGACGAGGGGCGGCTGCGAGAGGTTCAGGTCGACGACGGGGGCGCCCCGTTCTACGTCGATGCGGCGCACGAGCTCGACGGCGCCCCCGCGCCGCCGGTCCTCGTCTCGCCGTTCGACAACATCGTCTGGGACCGGCCGCTGCTCGAGCGCGTGTTCGGGTTCCGGCACGTGATCGAGGTCTACAAGCGCGAGCACGAGCGCGAGTACGGCTACTACGTCCTCCCGCTCCTCGTCGGCGACAAGTTCGTCGGCCGCGCCGATCTCAAGTCCGACCGAGCGGAAGGCGTCCTCCACGTGAAGCGGTTCACACCTGAGCCGCGCGCACGTGGCAATCTCCAGGACAAGTTGGAACGCGCCGCACACCGTCTCGCGCGCACCATCGGCCTGGAGCGCGCCCGGCTTGCGTGACGTCGGGGTCGAAGAGGCACGGCGGATCGCCGTGCGCGCGCAACTGCTCGACGGAACCGCGACCGACGTCCTTTCGACAGTCCGCCACCTCGGCTTCCTGCAGCTCGACCCCATCTCGACCGTCGCGCCGCCACAGCACCTCGTCCTCTGGAGCCGCCTCGGCGACCGCTACGACCCGGCCGAGCTCGACCGGCTCCTCTGGGACGAGCGGCAACTGGTGGAGTGGAACGCCTTTCTCTACCCGATCGAAGACCTGCCGATCCTGAAAGCACGCATGCGTCGGCGGGACGGCCCCTGGGAGCGCCGGCTCGATGCGTTCCTCAAGGAGAACGCCGCCTACCGCCGTTACATCCTGCGCGAGCTCGAACAGCGCGGACCGCTCCTGTCGCGCGAGATCGAAGACCATGCACCGACGAAGCGCGAGGCACATCGGTGGTGGGGCGCGCGGAAGATGGGACTGATGCTCGGCGTGCTGAATGCACGCGGCCAGGTCGCGGTCGTCGGCCGACGCGGCAAGCAGCGGGTCTGGGACCTCGCCGACCGCTGGTATCCGGAGACGGAGACGATCACATGGACGGAGGCAGAGCGGCGCAGAAAGGAGAAGCGGTTCCGCTCGCAGGGCGTGTTGTTCGAGAAAGGGAAGTGGATCGCCCACCCCGACGCCGACGACAGCCCGGTGCCGGCCGCCCGCACGACGTTCCTCTCGCCGTTCGATCAGCTCATCCACGACCGCAACCGCGCGCACAAGCTCTGGGACTTCTTCTACCGCCTCGAGATGTACGTGCCGAAGGCGAAACGCGAGTACGGCTACTACGTCCTCCCGATCCTGAAGGGGGACAAGGTCGTCGGCCGCATCGAGCCGGTGCACGACCGGAAGACCGGGAAGCTCGACGTGCTCGGCACCTGGTGGGAAGGCAAGCCGGCCTCCGTCGACCGGCCGCTGAAAAGCCTCGCCCGCTGGCTGGGTGCAAGTCTCTAACCTGCGTCCATGGACTTCGAGACGCGCGCGATCCACGCCGGCCAGGAGCCCGATCCAGCGACGGGCGCGATCATCACGCCGATCTACCAGACCTCCACGTACGTGCAGGAGGCGGTCGGCGTGCACAAGGGCTACGACTACGCGCGCGTCGGCAACCCGACGCGGACGGCGCTGCAGGTCGCGCTCGCGAGCCTCGAGAACGCGAAGCACGGCGTCGCGTTCAGCTCCGGTCTCGGCGCCACGACGACGCTGATGCACCTCGTCGATCCCGGCCAGCGCGTCGTGCTGATTGCCGACGTCTACGGCGGCGTCTACCGGATGACGTCGCAGGTGTACGAGCCGAAGGGATATCGCTTCACCTACGTGCCGGCGACAGAGTTCGACGACAACCTTCCGTCGCACCTGGGCGAGGACGTGAAGCTCGTGTGGGTCGAGACGCCGTCGAACCCCTTGCTCAACGTCGTCGACATCCGCAAGGCCGCGGCCGCCGCGCACGCCGTCGGAGCGCTGCTCGTCGTCGACAACACGTTTGCGACGCCGTACCTGCAGCAGCCGCTCGAGCTCGGCGCCGACCTCGTCGTCCACTCGACGACGAAGTACCTCGGCGGCCACAGCGACGTGGTCGGCGGCTTCGTCGCAACGAACGACGACGCCCTCGCAGAGCGGCTCTATTTCCTGCAGAAGTCGCTCGGCGCCGTGCCGGGGCCGTTCGACGCGTGGCTCGTGCTACGAGGCCTGAAGACGCTCGCCGTACGAATGCGTGCACACTCCGAGAACGCACGGCGGATCGCCGAGTTCCTCGAAGGACACGACGCCGTCGAGCGCGTCCTCTGGCCGGGCCTCGAGTCGCATCCCGGGCACGCCGTCGCACGCGCGCAGATGCGCGACTTCGGCGGCATGGTCTCGTTCACCGTCGAGACCGAGCAGGAAGCAGTCGAGCTCGTCGCGCGCACGAAGATCTTTCAGCTCGCCGAGTCGCTCGGCGGCGTCGAGAGCCTCATCGAGCACCCCGCGCGGATGACGCACGCATCTACGGCGGGCGCGCCCTTCGCACCGCCCGGGAACCTCGTTCGCCTTTCCGTGGGGATCGAGTCCGCCGAGGACCTCGTCGCGGATCTCGAAAGCGCGCTCGTCAGGCGAGCCGCGATCGCGTAGCGGGCACCGCCGGCGCATCCTTCCACGGTAGGAGCCCAAAGCGTGCGAGCGCGCGCGGCAGCCGACGGTCCGCGCGCATCTCGGCGGTATGGCTCCAGTCGCCGTGGAAATCCCATAGCCGTTCGTGCTCGTCGTCGCGGTCGATCGCGATCGCCAGCTCGTTCGTCTCGAGGCGCTGGTCGCGGATGATGCGGTCGCGCGAGCTCCAGTAAAGCTGCAGCGGGACGCCCGATCGCGCGATCGCCTCCTCGTAGTGATCGGGGCTCCGCACGGCGTACGCCCGCGGCACCTGCGCCGGCGTGCCGCCGATCTCCTCCCGCGCCAGCGCCTGCAGGCCGCTGCCGCCGGGTAGCGCACCGAAGTCGCGGTAGCGGCGCGCCATGTCGGTCGCCGGGTCGAACGCCGCCGCCCCCGCAAGCAAGTGGGGATAGCGCGCGACGAGCAAGAGCGTCTCCTGGCCGCCCATCGATCCGCCGAACGCGTAGATCCGGTGCTCGTCGACGTTCACACCCCACGCGCGCGCAACTTCCGGCATGCGCGCGAGGTCCGCGATCTGCCCCGGCGCGCCCCACGAGTACCACTGCAGCCGTCGCCCCTCGCCGGCGGGATCGATCAGCGCGAACCCTCCCTCGCCCGGCAGGTCACCCCAGAACAGTGCGTTGTCGCTCTCGTCGACCCCGCGTCCGTGCGGCGAGATGACGAGCGGGACTCGCTGGCCGTGGTAGCCGGCCGGGAGGAACAGCCACGCCGGCCTGATGTGCCCGTCGTGCGCGCGATAGTGGATGAGGCGGATCTCGGTGTTCGGCGTCGCCGTCACGGGCTGCTCCGCCGCGCTCGCCGCGCCCACGATGAGGAGCGCGGCCGCAACGACGAGCAAGAACCTCACAGCGGAGAACGGTAGGTCCGTCACTGCGAAGATGGGGTTATGGGTTCGTTGGGAGTCATCGATCTGTACTTCGGCGCCTCGGCGCAGGCGATCGGCGTCTACCTCGTCGACACCGACGACGGCCCGGCGCTCTTCGACTGCGGGCCGGCGTCGACGATGGACGCGCTCGAGACAGGGCTTGCCGACAACGGATTGGCTCTCACCGACGTCAAGCACCTGCTGCTCTCACACATCCATCTCGACCATGCCGGCGCGGCAGGCTCGCTCGTCCGCCGGAGCCCCGAACTGACGGTCTGGGTGAGCCCGATCGGCCGCCGTCACCTCATAGATCCCTCACGATTGGAACGGTCCGCCCGGCGGCTATACGGTGAGATGTTCGACCCGTTGTGGGGCGAGCTCGCCCCGGTGCCGGAGGAAAACGTCCGCGTCGCCGACGGCGACGTCCTCGGCTGGGACGCCTTCCCGACCCCCGGACACGCCTCGCATCACGTCTCGTATCTCCGGGACGGGACGCTGCTCGCCGGCGACGCCGCAGGAGTTCGCATGCCGGGAGCGTCGTACGTCCTCCCCGTCTGCCCGCCGCCGGACATCACGGTCGAAGGCTGGCACCAGACGATCGCGGAGATCCGCCGGCGCGAGCCCGAGCGGCTTGCGCTGATCCACTTCGGTGTGCACGAGAACGTCGAGGCGCACCTCGACCGGCTCGAGCAGGAGCTCGACCGCTGGGCCGAGCGCGTCGGTGAGGGAATGAGCGAGCAGGACTTCGTCGCCGCAGCCCGCGCCGACGCCGGCGAGGATGCCGACCGCTACGACCGCGTCGCGCCGCTCTGGCAGTCGTACCTCGGCATGCAGCGGTACTGGGACTCGAAACGCTAGCTCTCGCGCAGGATGTTCCCGCCCGAGGTCTGGGCGAGCGCGGTCAGCACGATCTCGTCGATGTTCACGTTCGCCGGACGCGTGAGCGCGAACAGGATCGAGTCCGCGACGTCCTCGGGATGGATCGGCCCGCCCATTGCGACATTCGCGTAGACGGCGCGCGCCTTGTCTTCGTCACCGCCGAAGCGGACGCGTGAGAAGTCCGTCTCGACGAGGCCGGGCGCGACGTTCGTGATCCGCACCGGCTTTCCCTGGAGGTCGTCGCGCAGCGCGCGCGTGTAGCCGTGCACCGCGAACTTCGACGCGACGTACGACGAGCCGTTCGCGTATGACCAGATCCCGGCCACCGAGCCGAGATTCACGATGTGTCCTGCGTCCGAGTCGACGAGGTGCTGCACGCACAGCCGCGTCATCCGCATCAACCCGAGGACGTTCGTGAGGATCACCTCCTGCTCGTCCGCCTCTTGCGCGTCCCACACCGGGTCGCGGCCGCGGGCCAGGCCCGCGTTGTTGACCAGGATGTCGAGGCCGCCGAGCTGGGCGAGCGCCCCCTCGACGAACCGGCGGCAGCTCGCCTCGTCGGTCACGTCCAGCGACCCGTCGCGCCGTGAGCCGGAGACGACCGTCGCCCCCGCATCCGCCAGCGCCTTGGCGGTCGCCGCGCCGATGCCGCTCGACGCGCCCGTGACGATCGCCCGTTTCCCCTCCAGTCCTGGCACGTCGTCACCTTAACGACGAATTCAACGAATTCGCCCGCTGCACGTCTAAGTTCCCGACGCATGCAGCCGTTTCCCCAGGGCCACGGGCGTAGCCTCCGCGTCGCGAGCGTCCTCCTCGCGCTGCTCGTCCTGCTTGCCCTGGTCGCGTTCGCGAGCCGGACCGGGTTCGGTCACTCGTCGAGCACGACCGCGACGCCCGGCTACGTGAACTGGGCAACGAGCATCTTCCTCGTCGCGTTCCTTGTGATGGCGCCGGTTTCGATCTACGCCTATGTGCACCAAGCGAGGGAACGGCTCGAGCGACAGCAGCACAAGAGCTTCCAGATGCGCGTGATGCGGAGCCTGGTCTTCGTCCTCTTCCTGGCCGTCGCCTGGCTGATCCGCGTCTATCTGCACGACCGGATCCACTTCGGCTCGGGCTTCCACCACCTCTTCTTCGGGAATCACCTCGCATCGGGCCATGGGAAGAACGGCAAGGGCGCCGCGGCGTACTCACCGACGTTCCAGTGGCCGGTGCTCTGGGCGGCGATCGTCCTCCTGATCGCCGCGGGAGGCGGCTGGGTGTGGTGGCGCAAGAAGCATCCGCCGGTCGCGCGGCTCGGCCTCGCGGCGCCGACGCTCGAGGACGACGTGGCCGGGTCGCTGAGCGACGCGATCGACGATCTCGAGTCCGAGCCCGACGCACGCCGCGCGGTGATCGCGGCGTACGCACGGATGGAGCGCGTGTTCGGCCGCCATGGGCTCCGCCGGCTGGCCAGCGAGACCGCCAGCGAGTACCTGCAACGCATCCTGCTCGGACTGACGACCCGCGTCGAAGCGGTCGGCCGGCTGACCGGCCTGTTCGAGCAGGCGAAGTTCAGCGACCACCCGATCGACGGCCGCATGAAGCAGGACGCGATCGATGCACTCCGCGTGATCCGCGACGACCTGAAGGTGGCCGAGGCATGAGAAAGCATTGGCTCGACGTCGCCATCCTGTTCGTCTTGTCGTCGGGCGTGTGCGCGTACGTGTCGCTGCAGGTCCCGGGAGAACGACAAGTCGCCATTCACATCTACCTCCTGTTCCTCGGCGCGCTCCTGATGCTCGTGGTCGTGTCGGCGGTCAATTCGGCGGCGCCGCGCGGACGCGGTTCCGATCTCGCCGCAGCACTGCACGAGCAACCGGATCGCGCAGGGCCGGTGTCGCAGCTGGCGAAGGTCGAGCGCGAGGTGACGCTCGCGATCGGCAACGCCTACGACCTGCACACCCGACTCCTGCCGCACCTGCGCGAGATCGCGGCGGCCCGGCTCGAACGCCGCGGCCAGCGCCCCGGGCCGGACACGCTCGGCCCCTGGTGGGAGCTCCTCCGACCCGACCGGCCTGAGCCGAGCGAGCGGTTCGCACCCGGGATCCCCGAGCGCGAGCTGCGCGAGCTCGTCGCCGACCTGGAGCGCATCTGATGAATCTCACCGAGGTGGGACGCGTCTCGAACGCGGTCGTCGACGAGATCGAGAAGGCCGTGGTCGGGAAGCGCGACGCGCTCGAGCTTCTGCTGCTCGGGCTGCTCGCGGACGGGCACGTGCTGCTCGAGGACTACCCCGGCCTCGCCAAGACATTGATGGCGCGTTCGTTCGCGCAGGTCTGCTCGATGGACTTCTCGCGCATTCAGTTCACGCCCGACCTGATGCCGTCGGATGTGACGGGCTCGTCGGTCTACAACCAGCGCGACGCGGACTTCCAGTTCCGGCCGGGGCCGATCTTCGCCAACCTGCTGCTTGCGGACGAGATAAATCGCGCGCCGCCGAAGACGCAGGCCGCCCTGCTCGAGGCGATGCAGGAGCGGCAGGTGACGACCGAGGGCGCGACGCGCCGGCTCGGGCCGCCGTTCCTCGTGATGGCGACACAGAACCCGATCGAGTACGAAGGCACCTACCCGCTACCCGAAGCGCAGCTCGACCGCTTCCTGCTCCGTATGTCGGTCGGGTATCCCACGCGCGAGGACGAGTGGCGCCTGCTCGCCGACCGCGCCGAGCGCCGCACCGACGACGTGCAGCTCGCACCGGTCGTCGATCGCGACACGCTCCTCGCGATGCAGCTCGCGTGCGAAGACGTCTTCGTCTCGGAGTCGGTGGGCCTCTACATGGTCGACGTCGTCGCCGCGACGCGCAACGCACCGTCGATCCAGGTCGGAGCATCGCCGCGCGGGTCGCTCGCACTACTGAAGCTGTCGCGCTGCCGGGCCGCGCTCGACGGACGCGACTACGTGACACCCGACGACGTCAAGGCGGTCGCGGTGCCCGCGCTCGCTCATCGCCTGACGCTGCGCCCCGAGCTCTGGGTGCAGCGGATCTCCGCCGAAGACGTGGTGCGGGAGCGCCTCGCGACCGTCGCCACGCCGGTCGCCGAGGACCTCGCCCGCACGTGACGCGGCGGGCATCCTCGAAGCTCGGCGCGTACGCGGCGCTGTCCGCGTTCGGGCTCGTCGCAGCGCTCGTGCTCGGCCGGCCGGAGATCGTGGCGCTCACCGCGCCGTTCCTGCTCGCGGTGTGTGCCGGGCTCGCGCTCGGCGCATCGCCGCGCTTTGCGGCGGAGATCGACGCCGACGAGCGGGCCGTCGAAGGAGACGAGATCGGTGTCCGGATCACGCTCACCGCGCTCGCACCGATCGACCGTCTGGACGTGTTCGTCAGGCTGCCGCCGGGCTTGCGGGTCGCGAGAGGTCAGCAGGCCCGGAGCCTGCGGCTCGCGCGCGGCGAGCGGCGCGAGCTCGAGCTCACCGTGCGTGCAGAGCGCTGGGGTGCGCACAGTCTCGGCCCTGTCTACCTCCGCACACACGACCCGCTTGGGCTGTTCGCCACCGAGGGGATGCTTGCGCGCACGCCCGAGATCCGCGTCTATCCGCGGGAGGACACGCTGCGCCGGATCCTTCAGCCGCGTGAGACACAAGTCTTCTCGGGGAGCGAAGTCGCCCGCCACAAGGGCGAGGGGATCGAGTTCGCGGACATGCGCCCGTGGGCGCCCGGCGACCCGTTGAAGCGCGTCAACTGGCGCGCAACGGCACGCCGCGGCGAGGTGTGGGTGAACGAGAGCCATCCAGAGCGGAACACCGACGTGATCCTGTTCGTCGACTCGTTCGCCGAGGCGCGCGGGCAGGACGCGAGCACACTCGACCTCGCCGTGCGCGCGACCGCCGCGCTCGCCGACGCCTACATTGGCCGCCGCGACCGCGTCGGGTTGATCTCGTTCGGCGGCATCCTGCGGTGGCTCGAGCCGGGGATGGGGACGGTGCAGCTCTACCGCATCGTCGATGCGCTGCTCGATACGCAGATCATCCTCTCCTACTACTGGACCGGCATCGATCTGATCCCGCAGCGCACGCTCCCGCCGAACGCGCTTGTGATCGCCCTGTCGCCGCTCCTCGATGCCCGGTCGGTCGATGCGCTGCTCGACCTGCGCGCACGCGGCCATGATCTCTGCGTGCTCGACGTCTCCCCCGTGCCCTTCACCACGCGGCCCAGCTCGAGCGTCGACGCGGTCGCGTACGACATCTGGATCCTGCGGCGCGATGCGCTGCGACATCGACTGCAGCGTGCAGGGGTCGCTGTCGCCGAATGGCGTGAGGGAATCCCGCTGCAGGCAGCGGTAGAGGAGGTGAGAGCATTTCGACGCCACGCCCGGGTCGCGCGCGTCTGATCACCGGCGGAGGTGCGGTCGTGACGCTCGCAGCGCTGACCGCATACGCCTTCTCGGGCGGCGACGCGGTCGCCTCCGCCGGCGGCGGCCTGGCGGCCGCGGGGACACTCGCACTCGTTGCGGGCCTTCTCCTCCGGTTCCCGGTCGCGGTCCCGTGGGCAGTGCTGCTCGTCGGTGCGGGCTATGTCGTCGCGCACGTTCACCACTCGGTGGTCGACGGCTGGGCTGCGGTGGTCGGCGGCGCGCTGTTGCTCGCGGCCGAGCTCGCGTTCTGGTCGATCGGGAGCGACCGCCGCATCCACGAAGAACGCGGGCTCGTGCTCAGGCAGTCGCTCACCATGGTCGTGCTCGTCGTCACGGCGGCGCTCGTGAGCTTCGTCCTCGTCGGTGCGGCCGCAGTGTCGGCGACGTCGGGGCTGCTGCTCACCGCGATCGGCGTCGCCGCGGCGGTCGGTGCCGTCGCAGTCGTGCTGCGGCTCGTCCGGTAGCTGCGGGTCCCGCCGACCGAAGCCGGCGGGACCCCAGCGAGCTAGATCGCCTTCAGGCTTGCGACCCGGGTCTCGGTGTGACCGTTGGGGTCGTTCGCGACGACCGTGACGGTGTACGTGTGACCCTTCACAGGCGTGAAGGTGAGCGGGATCGAGAGCGCCTCGTTGGCGCGCATCGGCACGGCCGGCTGGCCGTTCGCGATGAACCGATTCCCGTCACGAACCGTGTACGTCATCCCGCAGACCGTTCCCGGGGCGTTGTAGTAGAAGAGGAACGGGAAGTAGAGGTTCAGCGTCGGCGCCTTCCCGGCGCGGACGTTCACCTGGATTCCGTCGGTCTGGCGTGCAATCGAGCCGAACGCCGAATAGGACGGCTTCGCCGCGCCCGACGGCTGCAGGAGCCCGCTCTGCCATGGGTTGCCCGAGCTGTCGCGGAACGTGAACCAGATGAACATCTGCACGTTCGGGTCCTTCTTCGCGATCGCCAGCGCCTGCTTCGCATACGCCGCCTGCGTCGCCATCGTGACGCCCTTCGGCTCACCGGGCTTCGTCTCGTGCCCGTACTCGGTGATCCAGATCGGCACCGTCTTCTTGAACCACGTGTGCAGGTCCTTCTCGAACTTCGGCATCGTCGAGAGCGTCACGTTCGGGTACCGCACCTTCTCAGTCGGCTTCGCGCCCGGCGCAGTCGGATACGGGTGATGCGCCCACGCGTCGAACTTGAGGCCCTTCTGCTGTGAGAGCAGCTTCGCGAACATCCCCGGCGACACGGTCTGGCTGCTGCCGGCCGACGGCTTGTCGCGGCCCTGCGCCGACGTCTCGCCGATCGCAACCTGGGCGGCGCTGTTCCCGCTCTTGATCCCCGCGTACGCAGCCTTGTAGAGCTTCGCGTAGTTCGCCGCGCTGACGATCTTCTTGCCGACGTACTGCGGCGTCAGGAACTGCTGCAGGTTCGGCTCGTTCCACACCGACCACAGGCCGACGTAGCCCTTCCCCTGTGTGCCGTTGTACCGCGCGGCCAGCATGCGCGCGAACGCCTGCAGGTCGGCGACCTTCTTCGGCATGACATTCGGCTTCTTGTTGCCGTTCGCCCACTTCGGAGTGCCGGTGATGTTGATCATCACGCGCATCCCGAACGAGCTGGCGCGCGCCACGAGCTCGTCGAGATCGGCGAGCTTGTACGCCGGGTCGTCGCCGTTCGACGCGTCGGCGGGACGCGTCGGGGCGAGCGCGGCCCACGTCGCAGTCGTGTGGATGATCGATGCGCCGTCTGCGGACGCGCGCTGAAGATTGTTCATCCGGTCAGCAGACCAGCGGAAGGTCGGGTCATCGAAGAACCCGATCGGCATGCGCGGCTGCGCAGACGCCGTAGCTGCTCCGATCAGCAGGAATGTGGTGAACGCAAGCAGCGCGAAGCGAGCGGCTCTCAGCACGATTGTGTAGTCCTCCTCGAGTCGATCCCTGGGCGTCCCGACCGTAGCGAGGCGCTTTGAGCGTGGTGTTAAGAGGCGCGGTCTAGCTTCGCTTCCAGTCGCGGAATGCCTGCAACAACACTGTTTCAGCAGCTTGTGTCAGATCATTCGGCGTAAGAGTCCCGACAAGCCTGATCGTGGTGCGCATTTGCTCGAGATATTCCGTGCAACCGTCGCAGCCGGCGATATGCGTTTCGAACGCGCGCAGGTCGCGCTCGTCGAGCACTCCCTCGAAGTAGTCGGTGACGAGCTCCACGAGCTCCTGGCAGCTGAGGGCTTCGGTGTCGATCATGCGTGCTCCGGGGCGAGGTAGTCCTCGAGCGCGTGTCGCACCCGAGCTCTTGCGCGGTGAAGGAGGACTCGTTGATTGACCTCGGACAGGTCAAGCGCGTTACGGACCTCCTCGCTCGACCAGCCCTCGACGTCGCGCAGTGAGATCACGGCGCGCTGGCTCGCCGGCAGCGCCTCGATCGCGCGCTCGATCACCTCGCGCGTCTCGCTCGCGATCAGGCGGTCCTCGGGGAGCTCGCGCGGCGGCGACTCCCACCCGCCCGGATGGTGCGGATGGTCGTCGCCGAGGAAGCGGTCGGGGTCGACGGCTGCCTCGGGGACGCGTGCCGGATCGTGGAGCGCGGAGAACGGGATGCTCCGGCCTTCTCGCTGCGCGCGGGTCTTCGCCGTGTTCACGAGGATCCGGAACACCCAGGTCTTCAGCGACGACCTACCTTCGAAGCGATCGAGCGCGCCGAGCACACGCAGCCACGTCTCCTGGACGACCTCCTCGGCCACCGCGCGTGACGGCGTGAAGATGCGTGCGACTCTCAGCAGACCGGCATGCCACTCGCGCACGACGGTGGCGTAGGCCTCCTCGTCACCCGCCCTGAGCGCGGCGACGAGCTCCTCGTCCGTGAGCGTCACAGCGGCGAACGTACCAGTCGCGCGGTGGCGAACCAGCGGCGGCGGGGGCCCAAGGGGAGAGTATTGGGCGCGCCCGCCGCCGCGGTGACGCTGCCGTAAGCCACAGACGTCCGTAACGGATTCGGCCCACGGCGCTCTCACCCTTCTCGTTTCGCGAACCGATCGGCCGGACAAACCGAATGGACGCAGGCACGTCTACATAGGTGGGTCTGGGGTCACTGCGGCAAAAAGGGGAGAGTGGATGAGCAGCGCAGAGGCGACGGTCGACGACACCGTCGTGAGGTCAACAACGGTTCGCAGCACGGATGCGACACATGCGGCGACGGTGCTCACACTGATCGCCGTCTCACAGCTGACGTGGCTCGCGGCGCTCGTCTACGGCGCGAACCTCCTGCTGACGTAGGCATCCTCCAGTGGGCGGTGCAGGGCTCGAACCTGCGACCCCCTCCTTGTAAGGGAGGTGCTCTCCCAGCTGAGCTAACCGCCCGGTGCAGCTACATCGTGCCTGGTTCGCCCTCGAGCGCGACGTCGGCGGCCGTCCGCGGCGCGGTCGCCCAGACGAGGACGCGGAAGATCGCGGCGAGCGCGTAGCCCATGAGAATCGCGAACGCGACGGTCCCGACGCCGGCATGCCCGCCGAGGGCGATACCGAAGACGAGCACGGAGACCTCGATCGACGTCCGCACTGTGGCGATGCCGATGCCTGTCCGGCGCTGGATCCCGGTCATCCAGCCATCACGAGGCCCAGGCCCGAGGTTCGCGGTCAGGTAGAGCGCGCTCGCAACAGCGATCGTGAGGATGCCGCCGGCGACCTGGAGCAATTGCCAGGGCAGTGCATTCGGCTCGGGCAGGACCCGCGACGCGACGTCGAGCACGACACCGATCACGATGACGTTCCCGACCGTTCCGAGCCCGGGCCGCTGGCGCAGCGGGATCCACCCGAGAAGGACGACCAGACTGACGACGATCGTCGCTCCACCGATGTCGAGCGGAGTGCGGCGCGCGACACCCTGGGCAAGCACCGTCCACGGCGCGTTGCCGAGGCCTGCCGCGACGAGCGCGCCTTCCCCGATCCCGAACAGGACGAGACCCACGAAGAGCACGACCAGCGTCGTGGGAGATGCCCACCAGTTCGAGCCCTGTGCGCTCCACGGCATCGTCGGAACACGTGGCGACGGGCGCAGCGCAGCGAAGACTCGTGCGCCGATGTGCTTCGTCCGCTCGTCCATGAATAGGATTTCACTATGCCTACGCGCAAAGTGATCAGGCCGGAGGCGACCGGCCCCTTCTCGCCCGGTCTCGTCGTCGACGGCTGGGTCTATCTCGCCGGACAGGGCGGGTTCGACGCGGAGACCGGCGAGCTCGGACCGGACATCGCCTCACAGACGGCCCAGACGATCGAGAATGTGATCGCGCTGCTGGCAGAAGCCGGCTGCACGCTGAAGGACGTCGTGTCCTGTCTCGTGCACATCACGGACGCCGACCACTTCACCGAGCTCAACCGCGTGTACGAGAGCTATTTCGAGGCGCCGCGCCCCGTCCGCACGACGGTGGTCGCTGATCTCGTGGTCCGCGGGATGCTGGTCGAGATCACGGTCGTCGCGCGGCCCGACTGAGCGCGCTCAGCGCGAATCGAGATTCTCGAGGTTGTCCTTCTCGGCGCTGTCCGGGTTCGTCCGCAGATAGGGGGTCGCGAGGCACGTCCCCTGCGGGCAATACGGGACCGGCTCGATCACCGCCTCGTACCCGTCCACCTGCGTCTTCCACACGTTCCCGGCCCAGATGCTGTCGACGACCTCTTTGCGCGTGTAGTGCACATCGGCGTCGGTGAAGACGCCCTCGATATGGCGGTGCGTCCCGTCGGCGGAGAATTCCTTTTGCACCCGCGTGACGATGTACGTCGCCATCGGAAGCTCCACTCCTAGTCCTCGACCTCAGCGTCGGGAGCGGTTTCCTTCACGAGCTGGGCAGCGACCTTCGCGTCTGACTTGCTCGCGAAGCTGTCACCGCTCGAGGCCAGCTTCTCCCCGTCGCCGTCCTTGAGGCGCCAGCGGAACTTCCCGGCCGCGTCTCGATAGATCTGGAACTTCGGCTTTGCCACAGCTTTCCTCGGAATTGCCGATTGGCACTGTCCGAAGCGAGTTATAGCCTACTGGCAATCCCGGCGCCGGGGCTGTTCGCTCCTCGATCGAAAGGACAGTCCCGTGAGGACGAAGCTCTATCTGCCGGCCGTCCTGGCCGTAGCGGTGACTCTGGCCGCCTTCGTGGCTGACGGCATTCTCTGGCCGTAGCCGACGTGGCATCGGGGCGAGAACGCAATTTCTCGCCCCGATGCGCCATTCCTGACCTATAGTCAAGGACGGTGCCGCGCCGCCCATCGACCCACATCGACGACCCGGCTGCGGTCGGAGCTCGGATTCGCGAAGCGCGTCAGGCCGCCGGTCTCAAGCAACGGGAGCTGACCTTCGAGGGTTGCACCGCCGCGTATCTCTCGCGCGTGGAGGCGGGTCAGCGGATCCCTTCCCTCCAGATCCTCACGAGGCTTGCGGAGCGGCTGGGGACCACGGCCGAGTTCCTCGCGACCGGCAAGCACCCCGAACCGGACCCATTGTTCGAGGCCGAGCTCGCCGCACGCACCGGTGACACGGAGCTCGCTCGGCGCCTCTACGGCCAATCGGCGCACAGCGGCACGGCGATCGTGAGCGCACGCGCGCAGGCAGCTCTCGGCCGCCTCGCGTTCGACGAAGGGGACCACGACGCGGCCGCCGAGCTTCTGGAGCTCGCGCTCGCCAGGCCCGATCTGCCGCTTCCCGAGCGGATCGCCGCGCTCGAGTCGCTCGGCAGGGCGCTCGCCATGCTTGCCCGCTTCGACGAGTCGCGCGCCGCGCTCGACCAGGGGCTGGCGGCGGCGCGGGATGCGCACGATCAGCTGGCCGAGCTTCGCTTCTCCGTGCTCTTGGCGAATCTCCTGATCGACCGAGGAGATCCCGAACAGGCCGAAGCGCTCCTTTCGAGGATCATCGACGACGCGCGGAAGGCGCAGGATCCACTGGCTCTGGCCAATCTCTACTGGTCACAGGCTCGGCTGCACGCGTCGCAGCGTCGGCCGGACCTCGCCGCACGCTACGCGCACATGGCTCACGCAACGCTCGAGGCAACGGAGCACACCCTCATGGCGGCCCGCGCGCTCACCATGCTGGCGCACATCGAGAACGACCGCGGCAACCACACCGAGGCCCTTGCTTTCGCAGACGAAGGCGCCCCGGTGCTGGCGGCCGCCGGCAATCGCTTCGAGGAAGGCATCCTGCTACTCGAGAAAGCGCGCGCGCTCGGCGCTCTCGCCCGCCGCGAGGAAGCGATCGGGATCGCGCTCGGTGCCATCCCACGCTTCGCGCACGCCCATCCGACGAGTGCCGCACGCGGGTACGCCGTGGCCGCCGAGATCTTCCATGACCTTGGCGAGAACGAGCGCGCGCTGGAGCTGTACGAGCTCGCCGTCGAGACGTTGCCGACCGAGAACCGCCATTTGGGCGACATCTACCGCGCCATCGGCCAGATCCACGAATCGGAAGGGCGTCCGGCGGAAGCTCTCGACTACTTCAAGCGTGCGCTCGACGTCCAGTCACAGGTGCGCCACACCTAGGAGACCTCGATGGCCGCCGCGAGCTCACGTGCGATCGCGTGCTGCCCACTCTGGGTCTCGACGGTCATCGGCCCGCCGAAAGGGCCGATCCGCTCGAGCATGACTCGGTCGCCGGGCGCAAGCGACAGCTCGAGGAGGTAGCGCACCAGCTCTGGGTCCCGGTCGGGGATCCGCGCCACGACGGCACTCTCGCCGGGAACGAGCTCGGCGACGGTACGCGCAGCCTGCGCCGCGATGCTGAGGTTGGAGTCGGGGATCGGGTCGCCGTGCGGATCGACCTTGGGGAACCCGAGAGCCGCGTCGATCCGCTGTTCGAGCTCGTCGGAGAGAACGTGTTCGAGCGCGTCGGCTTCGGCGTGAACCTGGTCGAGCGCGAGCCCGAGGACGTCGACGAAGTAGCGCTCGAGCAAGCGGTGATGGCGAATCACCTCGAGCGCCGCCAGGCGCCCGCTCTCTGTAAGAACGACACCTTGGTACGGAGCGCGCTCGACGAGGCCGAGGGCCGCGAGGCGCTTCATCATCGCCGTCGCTGACGGCGCGCTCACGCCCACGCGCTGCGCGAGTGCGGACGTCGTCGCCCGCTCACCTTCGCTCTCGAGCGCGTAGACGGTCTTCAGGTAGTCCTCGACGGCGCTGGAAAGCACTGCCGAATTGGCGGTAGCCACAGATTCAGCGTACACTGCAATCGGAAATTAGTTATGCCTAAAAACCGATTCACTCGCCGCCGCCTCCTTGCTGCGGCGACGCCCCTGGTGGCTGCACCGGTGCTCGGCAAGCTCGCGCTCGACGGTGGGGGCGGAAACGCCGCCGCAGCCGATCACGCGGCGATGTCGCACGCGCACCGTTCGCTGGCGATGGGCCATGCGGCGATGATCGGACCGCACGCGCCTGCAGTGGGCGGGCCGCACGACCTCGACGACTTGCTCTATCCGCCCGCCGCTCGACCCCACGCCTCGGGTCGGGTGCGCGAGTACACGCTCACGGCCGTCGATCGTGAGCTCGAGGTCGCGCCGGGTGTGTTCTTCCAGGCGTGGACCTACAACGGAACCGTCCCCGGTCCGATCGTGCGAGCCACAGAGGGCGATCTGCTTCGCGTACGGCTGGTCAATGCCGGCACCCACCCGCACACGATCCACTTCCACGGGATCCATCCGACGAACATGGACGGCATCTTCGAAGTGGTCGAGCCCGGCGCTGAGCTCACGTACGAGTTCGAGGCACGTCCTGCCGGCTTCCATCTCTACCACTGCCATGCGACGCCGCTCAAGAAGCACATCGCCAAGGGCCTCTACGGCGCGCTGATCATCGACCCGAAGCAACTCCGGCCGCCGGCGCAAGAGCTGGTGCTGGTGATGAACGGCTTCGACACCGACGGCGACGGCGAGAACAACCTCTACACCGTCAACGGGCGCACGTTCTACTACGCCCGCTACCCGATCCGGGTCAGCCGTTCACAGCTCGTACGGGTGTACCTCGCCAACCTGACCGAGTTCGACCTCGTCAACTCGTTCCACCTGCACGCGGACTTCTTCCGCTACCAGGCGACGGGGACCGGCGATCACTGGGAGTACACGGACACCGTCATGCAGTGCCAGGGTCAGCGCGGCGTGCTGGAGATCGAGTTCGCGCACACGGGCACGTTCATGTTCCACGCGCATCAGTCGGAGTTCACCGAGCTCGGTTGGATGGGCTTCTTCCAGGTCGAGGAGTGACCGAGGTGCACGCCGATCCCCCTTCGCGCACGATCGGCTGGAGACTGTGGGCGCTTGGACCTGTTCTGCTGCTCGCCGCCGTCGTCGGGCTGTTCGTCTCCAGCGGGTCGTCGCTCGTCGACCTGATCGGCCACAACCCGCCGCCCGCGGACGAAGTGGACATCCGCCGTGTCGAGCTTCGTCAGGGCGAGGTCCGCATCCACGTCACGAACCCGCAGTCCGATGCGATCACCGTCGCGTTGGTCACGGTCGACGACGCGATCGTCCCGTTCACGACCGAGGGGCCGCGCAAGGTGAAGCGGCTGCGCTCGACGACGATCGTCGTCCACTACAACTGGGTCCGCGACGAGCCGCTCAGCGTCGGCGTCACCAGCTCCACCGGAATCCAGACCACGAAAGAGATCGCCGCCGCTGTCGAGACACCGCGGGCAACCGCACAAGGGTTCCTCGGTTACGGGATCATCGGCTTCCTCGTCGGCGTCCTGCCGATCGCACTCGGCCTTCTCTGGCTGCCATCGCTGAGGCGCGTCGGCGCGAACTGGTTGGCCGCGTTCATGGCGCTGACGGCGGGGCTGCTGTCGTTCCTCGGCGTCGAGGCGCTCGCAGAGGCGTTCGACCGGCAGGCGGTGCTGCCGGCGGGCCTCGGCGGCGCGGGTCTCGTCCTGCTCGGAGTCGCGGTCAGCTACCTCGGGATGACGTTTCTCTCGAAGAGCCTGCGGGGGCGCGGCACCGAGACCGGAGGACTCACCCTGGCGCTGCTCGTCGCGACCGGCATCGGTGTCCACAACCTCGGCGAAGGGCTCGCGATCGGCGGCTCCTTCGCCGCGAGTGAGCTTCAGCTCGGAACCTTCTTGATCGTCGGGTTCATGATCCACAACGTCACCGAGGGGCTCGGAATCGCCGCTCCGATCGCCGAAGGCAACGACCTACCAAGGCTCTCTCGCCTGACGCTGCTCGCTCTGGTCGCCGGCGCCCCCGCGATCGCCGGCGCCTGGATCGGCGGCTACGTCTCGAGCGACGTGCTTGGCGTCTTGTTCTTCGCGGCGGCAGCAGGTGCAGCCCTGCAGGTCGTCGTCGAGGTGAGCCGGTTCGTGGCGAGGCGCGCACCCGGAGGGCTCGGCTCCGGATACGCCGTCGGAGGCTTCCTGACCGGCATCGTCGTGATGTACGCGACCGGCCTGCTCGCAGCCTAGGCCCCCAACGGGATTCGCTTTGCCCTACAACTGACGGGCTTTTCGGCTCGAGCCGCCGTAACCGGCTTGATCTCCCGATCGTTGTGGCTGCGGGGTCTTTCATGCAGCACCAAGGACACGTTGGAGGGACCGCGTTGGTCGCGTTGGCGATCATGCTCTCGGTCTTGGTACTCATCGGCCTTGCAGCCGCCCGCCCTAGTCGGGCACACCAGCCTTGTACACACGGCGTCTCTTCGATCGGGCCTGTCTTCATCGAGAACGGACAGGTTGTCGGCGGCGACACGACGCCCGACACCGAGGCGTGCCTGCCTTAGCGCCAGCGAGCTAGGAGGCCGGGAAAGGGCCGCCCGTCCTAGCCCAGGACCGCCTACGCTCGAGCTTGTCGACGCAGACGCCGCTAGTCGATAGACGGGGTTCTCGGCGACGCGCAGAGGACGAGAACGTCTACGCGCCGCTGACGTCGGTGTCTTCAACGATCTTGGCGACGACGCGATCCTCGACGGGATTCTCGCGTTGATGCTCCCGCTCTTTCTCCTGTGCCACTTCGACCCTGGCGGCTTGCCATGCGGACCAGTGCCCGGAAACGAGCGCCCACAGGGACAACGCCGAGACGTAGACGACGCTCTTCACCCACCCTGTCACCAAAGAGACGGGGATCATCACGAGCCAAAACATCGTCAGCCACCCGTTGACGCGGCGCATGAAGACCGGATCTCCCTGCACCGATTCCCATATCGAACCCGTGAATGACCGCATGTCCGTTCGGCTAGCAAAACGCTCCCACGCCAGATCCGGATACGGCAGGGTCAGCGTCCGATTTACGTTCGCGTTACGCCCGTTCTACTGCCGCCTAACGGGACCCGGGCAAAAACGCACTCACATGCAAACGCTCACGATCAAAGCAGTGTCGCTCGAGTCGGCGAAAGGATTCTTGGACGGCCTCGCCGGGTTCCCGGCTCAACTTCGAGAGGACGAGCCCGGTGTCTACACCGTCGAAGTCACGATGGGTTCGACCAATCAAGAGATCGTCCAGGTGTTGAACGCCCTTGAGAACTATGTGACTCATCGAGGTATGGGGCCGGCAGAAGTGGGAATCCTAGGTCGCAGTTACAAGCTGCACCCAACCGACCCCAGTCCGGCGCCGGCTTAGTTCTTGGCCGCAGCTGCCCGTCGTGCTCGACGCGGGCATCGTTGGCACACCTAGCACCGAGGCAGTGCCGACATTGGTTCTGGCCTTAGCAGGGTGAAGGCCGCTTCCGCGGCCTTCACCCAATTTCGTCTAGCCCGATCGCATACCCCCAACGGGATTCGAACCCGTGCTGCCGGCGTGAAAGGCCGGAGTCCTAGGCCGCTAGACGATGGGGGCCTATTCGAGATGGAGGGTACCCTCGGCGGGTGCCGGAGATCCGGGACGCGACGGTCGACGACGCCGAGCAGGTGTTCGAGCTGCTCGACGCGCGGAGCCGTGCGGCGTTCGGGACATCGGAGGTGTCACGTGCGATCGTGCTCCGCGAGATCCACCGTTCTGTCGACGACCGCTTCGTTGCGGAGGAAGACGGTCGCGTGGTGGGCTACGCGCACGTCCGCCCGACCCACGACGTCGTCGTCGCGGCCGGCAATGCGGCGACGGCGGACGCACTGCTCGCACGCGTCGAAGAGCGTGCACGCGCCCATGACATCGCCGCGGTCGAGGCGACCGTTGTCGCGGCGGACGAACTGTTTCATTCGCTCGTGGAGCGTTCAGGTTTCGCGCACGAACGGGTCATCCTTCGCATGTGGCGCACGCTCGACGAACCGATTCCTGCGGCAACGTGGGTCGCCGGCGTGAGCGTGCGGACCTACGACGACCGCGACGGTCCAGCGGTGAAGGCGCTGCTCGACGACGCATACGCATGGGACGCCCACTACGCGCCGCGGTCGTACGACGATTGGCACAGCTACATGACCGACCACGACGAGTTCGATCCGACGCTGTGGTTCCTCGCCGAACGCAACGCTGAGCTCGTCGCGTGCGCGCTGCACTGGAAGGAGACCAACCGTCGCGGTTGGTTGAAGGACATCGCCGTGCACGAGAGCATGCGCGGCGTCGGTCTCGGCAAGGCACTCGTGCGCCATGGCCTGCGCGCGTACGAGGCGCGCGGTGTCGAGCGCGTCGGGCTCAAGGTCGACGAGGACAATCCGACCGGTGCGGCCCTGCTCTACGCACGGGAAGGGTTCGTGATCGACCAGCATCTGGAGATCTGGCGGAAAGCACTGTGATGTCGCCGGTGGCCGTTTCGCTGCTTCGCTGGCTGCGCCGGCAGCTTCGCGAACCGTCACCGCTGCGCGAACGGCTCGAAGCCGCAATCGCGAACGACGACCCGGGCGAAGCGCGCCGCATCGTGGCAAACGCGCCGTTCAGCGACACGCAACGCCATCACGTCGGGCAATTGCTCGACGAATGGGAGAACAGCACGCGCTAACCATTTGCCAACACGCCTCGGCAACACTGCTGCGGTGACGGGCATGAGGGGTCTCGTGTTGGTTGCTGCCGCGGTCGTCGCGCTGACGTTCGCAGGAGCAGCGCCGGCGGCAACGGTGACATCGCTCGAGCGGACCGCGCTCGCGAAACTGAAGCGTGCGCCCGTCACGGCGGAGACGAAGACGTCCGCGCGCTCGGAGATCGCACGCGCCGCCCATCTCATCCGCACGCTGCCCAATGGACGCAGCTATCACATCCTCGTCGCGTTGCAAGAGGTCGCAGCGTTCCGTGACGCACTGACGCAACCGCGCGCACTGGCGTTGTACGGCGCGTTGAAAGCGAACGACGACTACTTCTCGAAGCACTGGGCGCCGGCCGACTCGACCGACATCGTCGGCGCCGACGGCGTCGTGTACCGCTACTTCGGGGGGCACTGCTTCCGGTTCCATCCGCTCGCGAACTTCGGCGTGCTGAACGCGCGCGCCACGTCGGGCGACGTCGCGGGGACGCAGGAGCTGGCCGACGCGCTCGTCGCCCGCGGCGTCTACCAGCGAGGCGGCGGCATCGCCTGGGAGTACGACTTCCCGTTCTCCGGCGGCAAGGCGCCTTGGCTCTCCGGCATGGCGCAGGCGGTAGCGGCGCAGGCGTTCTCGCGCGCCGCGACGGCCGTTCCGGAGAACGCGACGACGTACATGACCGAGGCAACCGCCGCGTTCCGCGTGATCCCGAAACGCCTGATGACGAGCGTCGCCGCCGGGCCGTGGATCCGCCTCTACGCGTTCTCGTCGCTGACCGTCTTGAATGCGCAGCTCCAGGCGACGATCTCGCTGGAGGACTATGCGACCGCGTCGGGCGACACGCAGGCACAGACGCTGGCCGCACGGATGCAGACGGCGGCGGCCGCATCGCTCGGGCGCTTCGACACCGGCTACTGGTCGTACTACGCGTTGCCGAGCGAACCGTCGCCGCCTGACTACCACCGCTATGTCGTCCAGCTGCTGACGAAGCTGAAGACGGCGGATCCGCGCTTCGCCGCCGCCGCAACGCGGTTCGCCGCGTACGAGAAGGAGCCGCCGGCGTTCCAGCTCGCGAACGGCGGCGTCGGACAAGTGCGCTTCTGGCTGTCGAAGCCGGCGACCGTCTCCGCCGTGACGTCAGCCGGGCCGCCGAAGCGGCTGGCGCTTCTCGGCGGCTGGCACACGTTCACGTGGCAGCCGAAGCGCGCGGGCGTCTATCCCGTGCACATCACTGCGACGGACTGGAACGGCCATACCTTCGCGATTGACGCGCCGCCGATCGTGCGCGTCGGCCCCGGTGCGTTCAACCCGGTGAAGCCGTCGACCGACGACGACAGCGGCACGCCGGCACTCGTCGTCGCAAACCGCGCATCACTCACCTGGCCGGACGGTGCGACCGCACCGGATCCCGCGCTCGTCGCGAGCCTCGCTGCGACACCCGCCCCGTTCCTGCTCGAGCTCGACGCGCTCACACCGGTGACACCAGCGTTCGCGCAGTACGCAACCTCGCTCGCACAGCAGCTTCCGAATCTCGCGTACCTGACGATCGGCCCGGCGCCGACTGCGACGACGGCTGCGCAGTACGTCGCGACGGTGTCGTCGGTACGCGATGCAGTGCACACCGTGCTCCCCGCGATGCCCGTCGGGTTGGTGATCGACGGCGCCTCCGCACCGAAGCCGACGGTCGCGGCGCTCGGTAAGGCCGGCGCGGTCGCAGACGTGCTCGCATTCCGCGCAGCACCCGCCGCTGCAACGGGCGCCTGGACGCAGCCGAACCTGACACTGCTGACGAACGCCTTCGCGGGCACGTTGCCTCCGCTCCTGCTCGACTCGCCCTCGGCCACGACGGTCACCGCAGCGACGTGCGGCGCCAGCGTGACAGGTGTCGCACTCGATCCGACCGTTCCGGACGCGGCAACGCAGACCGCAGTCGCGGCGTTCGCACGCGGCACGGTCGTGTGCCCCGGGCTCGCCGCGACCCCGACGCCCACTGTCGAGTACACGACGAATGTGACTTCGGGATCGCCCGCGACGCTGCAGCTCGCGTGCGTCCGCGACTGTCTCTACGTCGCGACGTTGGTCGGCGCTGACGGACGTGCCGTCGTCGCGACGCGCGGGTCGCTCACCGGCGGCGCCGCGGCATCAACGGCCTCACTGCCGAAGACGCAGCTCGGCCAGGCGAGCTACACGATCGATGTTCGCGTGGTCAGCACGGTGAACCCGGGCCGCGTGCTGCAGCTCGCGAGCCCGCCGTTGCCGCGAGCCGGCTAGCCCTTCTGGCGCACGGTCTTGATCCCCCACGCCGCGCCTGAGGCGAACAGGGTGTCCGGGTCGACCTCGCCGAGCCACCCGATGAAATGCTGGTCCGGCTTGTCGTCGGTCGAGCCGTAGACGGCGGTGCGCCCGAAGTCCATCGGCGCGTCGGGATCGTCACCACGATCGAGCGCCGCCTGGCGTTCCTCGACCGCGCTTCCTTCCGCGTACCCTTTGCCCATCCGGGCAGCGTACTCCCGGACGAGGGCCGGTAGCTCAGCTGGTAGAGCAGGGGACTTTTAATCCCAAGGTCGCAGGTTCGAGCCCTGCCCGGCCCATCATAAAGTCCTGCCAATGCGGCTATGTTTGGGCCGCAGCATTCCAAACGCACCTGCGGTGGGAGTACGAGCCCCGAGCTCCGGAGCGTGGTGTCTAGGGCCGCTCGAGCACTTCGCGAGCGATGCGATCGGGATCGGGCAGGAACGCGTCCTCAAGCGGGGGGCTGTAAGGGATGGGCGAGTTGGCCGTCGTGATTCTCCACGCGTCGTCGAGATCACCAAGGCCGTGCTCGGTCGCGAGCGCCAGAACCTCGGCAGCCCAACCGCCGGTGAGAGGGCCCTCCTCGACGACAGCGAGCCGGTTCGTCTTCTGGACCGACCTGAGGATCGTCTCGATATCCGGCGGGCGAATTGTCCGAAGGTCAATGACCTCAGCTTCAACGCCCTGCGCAGCAAGCTTGTCAGCCGCAGCGAGGCAGTCGTGAACGCCTTTCATCACGCTGACGAGCGTTACGTCGCGACCTTCGCGGGCGACCGCCGCGCGACCAAGCTCAACAATGTCCGTCCCGTTAACCTCGCTCTTGAGGCCGTACAAACGTTTGTGCTCAAAGAAGAGCACCGGGTTCTCGTCCCGAATTGCAGCCTTGAGCAACCCCTTGGCATCGGCGGAGTTCGAGGGGGCGACGAGCTTGAGTCCCGTGATGCCCATCAGCCATGGAATCGGCATCTGCGAGTGAATCGCCCCGAACCGACCGCCGGCACCGACTACAGAACGAATGACGAGCGGGCAACTGGTCTTTCCGCCGCTCAGGAACCAGTACTTCGTCGCCTGGTTGATCAGCACGTCCATCGAGAGCGCGAGGAAATCCCCGAACATGATTTCGAGAACGGGCCGGGAACCCGTAATCGCCGCACCGTAAGCCGCACCCGTCAGCGCCAACTCAGAGATCGGTGTGTCGAACACGCGCTCCGGCCCGTACTTGTCATAGAGGCCAGGCGTCACGGCAAACACGCCGCCTGCGATCGCAACGTCCTCGCCGAAGAAGATGACGTGCTCGTCGCGCGCGAGCTCTTCGTCAAGCGCCTCGCGTATTGCCTCACGAACCTCGAGCTCGGCCACTACGGCGTCCCTTCTGTCACAAGAAGAAGTGTCGGGTGCTCGAGGAGCCGCCGAACACAACCCAGGAACGTAGCGGCTTCGGCGCCGTAGACAACCCGGTGGTCGCACGAGAGCGCGAGCTCCATCGTCGTCCCCACGCGCAGTTCTCCGCCGACGACGACTGGCCGCTCGGCCACTTCGCCGACGCTGAGGATCGCGGCCTGAGGTTGATTGATCACCGCGTGGAATCGCCGGACACCGAACATACCGAGGTTGGAGATCGTGAAGGTTCCGTTCGCGAGCTCGTCTGGTGAGAGCGACCTGGAGCGCGCTCGGTCGACGAGGCGTCGAGATTCGCTGGCGATCTCACTCACGGACCTCCGGTCTGTGTCGTAGATCGTTGGGACGATTAGAGCGTCTTCGAGAGCGACGGCAATGCCGACATTGACGCGACCGAATCGAACCGTTGCTCCGTTCTCGTAGCTCGCGTTCAGCGCCGGCTGCTGGCGGAGAGCAAGAGCAACTGCGCGGACGACGAAGTCGTTGAAGGAGGGAAGCGGGTTGGCGTCACCAACGCGAAGGTCCTCGCGCAGACGGACGATGCCGGTCATGTCGACCTCGGCTTCGACGGTGAAGTCTGGAACAGTCGACCGCGATGACGTCATGCGTTCTGCAATCGTCCTCTGCGTCGGCGTGTGCGCGACGGAAACCGCTTCTCCGCGACCGTCGGCGGGGCTCTCGCCTGGCGTGCCAGCGGCGTGGCTGACGTCAGCGCGAACGATCCGGCCGCCTGGACCCGAGCCGTGAAGTTCTGCGAGTGGTACGCCGAGCTGGCCCGCCAGCTTGCGTGCCATCGGGGTCGCCCGGGCACGCGTGGGGTTACCGGGCGCGCGCTCCTCGTTCTGATTCGCGAGGGGCTTTGGAGGTTCCGGAATGCTCGGAGACTTGGCCACGGTTCGCGTCGTCGCCTGAGCTTCGCCCGGGCCGTCGACGAACATTCGGGCGATCACGGCACCGAGGTCGGCGGTGCTGCCTTCGTCGACGATGATGTCGCCGAGGACTCCGTCTTGCTCTGCCTCGTAAACGACGGTCGCCTTGTCGGTCTCGACCTCAACGAGGGGTTCACCTCGACGAATTGGATCGCCAGGCTGCTTGAGCCAGGCAAGGACAGTTGCCTGCTCCATCGAGTCCGACAGCTTCGGCATCGGGATCTCGACCTCAGCCATCGTTGAACTCGGAGATCGAGACGGAGCTGGGGAACGGCGCTGTGAGAGCTTCGCGCTGAACGCGGTCGAGTTCGATCTCGACGGCAGCCTCCACTTCTGCAACCTGTTCGTCTGAGGCGCCGAGGCTCTCGCGAAGTAGGTGAGCGGCGACGGTTAGCGGATCGCGTTCGCGCCAGCGGTCGAGCTCGCCTTCTGGGCGGTACTTGCCAGGATCGCTGCGCGAGTGCCCGACGAAGCGGTATGTGCGCGCTTCGACGAACTCGGGTCCCGATCCGCTGCGGACTCGAGCGACGATCTCGGTCGCAGCTTCACGGACCGCGCTTACGTCCATGCCGTCGATCTGGGTGACAGGGAGTTCCATCGCCGCGGCGCGCGGGACGATGCCGCCGGCGGTGACGATCTCGAACGGCGTGTACTCGCCGTACCCGTTGTTCTCGCATACGAAGAGGACCGGCAGCCCGAGAACCTTCGCGAAGTTGAGGCATTCGAAGAAGTAGGCCTGGTTCGTGGCGCCGTCACCGAAGTACGCCACGGCGATCGACCCTGTTCCGCGCAGCGTGAGGGCTGCGCCGGTCGCGGCGGCAATGCTGCCACCGACGATGCCGTAGCAGCCGAGGACGCCGTGCTCGGGGTCAATCATGTTCATCGAACCGGACCTGCCGCCGTTGATGCCGGTCTCGCG
>Ga0207657_10000273_pt1 | contig 54891 bp, 44 predicted proteins | sample KBSC33metaG_FD_184316 | JGI IMG/M metagenome (GOLD analysis project Ga0207657, IMG submission 184316) | Corn rhizosphere microbial communities from Kellogg Biological Station, Michigan, USA - KBS C3-3 metaG (SPAdes) (version 2) | ecosystem: Host-associated > Plants > Roots > Rhizosphere > Soil ... | reverse complement strand
GGCGAACACCCACCGCGTCGCGTGGAAGGCGATTGCGACGCGGCCGTTCATGGGCGGCTGCTTCGTGTGGACCGGCTTCGACTATCGCGGCGAACCGACTCCGTATCGTTGGCCGACAATGAACTCCAATTTCGGCATCATGGATACCTGCGGGTTTCCGAAGGCTGCTTATTACATGCGTCAGGCGATGTGGCTGGAGAACAGGCCGGTGCTGTGGCTGATCCCGCACTGGAATTGGGCCGGGAAGGAAGGCCAGCCGATCAAGGTCAGGGCGATGTCGAATGCCGAGACGGTCGAGCTTCGATTGAACGGGCGTTCGCTTGGCACGCAGGCAGTCGATCGTTTTGAAATGAACGATTGGCAAGTGCCGTATCAGCCGGGCCGTCTCGAAGCGGTTGCAAGGCGCGGCGGGCGGGTCGTAGCGACCTATGCGGTCGAGACGACGGGCGCGCCGGTGCGGCTGAAGCTGACGCCTGATCGCGCCGCGCTCGACGGCGATGGCCGCGACGCGGTGCCGGTCACCGTCGAAGCGCTGGACTCGCGCGGTCGGCACGTACCGACGGCGAACCTGCCGGTTCAGTTCGTCGTCGCGGGAGGGACGATCATCGGCGTCGGCAATGGCGATCCGAACAGCCACGAACCGGACAAGGCGACCGCCCGCAGCCTCTACAACGGCTATGCACAAGTGATCGTGCAGTCGGAGAAGGGCAGCGCCGGCATGCTGATGCTCCGCGCGACATCGCCCGGTCTCGCGACAGCTACTGCCTCGCTTCGGGTGCGCTCCGTGCCGCCGGTGCCAAGCGTCGCCTGAACCGCGGTTGCTCAAGCGACCGGCGAATAGACGGAATAAAGTTACCAGCCGTTGTTGACCGGGCGGAACTCGACGCTTGCGCCCGCGACCTGAGCGGCGCGGCAGCTGCTGGGTGAGCACCACCCGGCCGTGAACGATCGCGCCGATGTTCGTTTTCGCCGATCTCATGCGCCAATGCATCGGCCTGTTGGCGCAGCATCTTTTGCGCTGTCCGGATCGCTTCGCGTTGGGCCTGTGCGAGCAAGATGGGACCCGCATGGCTTTGGGCATCGGATCGTTCTCTCGCAACTGATATTTCATACGAGCAATTGATCCGCTAGCTCGCGCCGCTTTTCCTCTCGATTCGCGCTTTTTTTTGCGGTTCTGCGCCTCCTGCAGGGCGCTAGCTCTGAAATCTCACCGATTATTTCCCCTTGCTCATCTTTCAGATAGGCGATACTGAAATTTCAACGACAAAAAGGGAGGATCAAATTGCCTATCTCGAAGCACCTCTGCGGCGGCATTGCGATTGCCGCTCTTGCGGCCACCCTGGCATCTGCAGCCCAGGCCCAGGCTGTCGCGGCCAATCCCTCAGCGCCGGGCGCGGCGACGCCCGCGGACACCAGCGAAATCGTCGTAACGGGCATCCGCGCCAGCCAACGGCAGGCGATCGAGATTAAGCGGAACTCGGTCAACGCGGTCGACGCGATCGCGAGCGAGGATCTGGGTAAGATGCCGGATCAGAATGTCGCGGAATCACTCCAGCGCGTGCCCGGCATCACGATCGATCACAACCGCGGCGTCGGGAATGGCGTCACCGTCCGTGGGCTCGGGCCGGAATTCAACACCGTGACCGTCAATGGGCGCGTCATCGCGACCGACGGCGCGGGCCGCGAATTCAACTTCGATATTCTCCCATCCGAGCTCATCTCAGGCGCGGAAGTCTTCAAGAGCCCGCAGGCCAACCTCAATGGTGCCAGCATCGGCGCCACCATCGACATCCATACGCTCCGCCCGCTGGACCAACGGGCCGGGCTACGCGGCGGCGGGTCGGCGCGTATCAACTATGACCAGCTTAGTGACAAGAAGACGCCGTCGGGCGCCGCCTACCTCACCTGGAAGAGCGAGTCCGGACAGTTCGGCGCCTCGCTCGTCGTCTCCTATGATGACAAGAATGAGCGCACCGACAATTTCGACGCCGGCGCGAGTTCCTATCCGCGCAGCTTCGATGACGGCTATTATGGTGCGGTCAGCAACTCTGGCGGCGCTCTGTGCGTCGGCAGCGCGTCCGCCGGCGGCTGCACGCCGCGGATCGACACGAGCAAGGTCACCTTGTTCCGCAACGTCGACATGTACCATAATCTTGCGAACCAGGTAGAATTCTCCCACCGCAAGCGTCTCGGCGTCGACGGTGCGCTTCAATACAAGCCGACCGACGAACTGACCCTCACCCTCGACGGCCTGGTTTCGCACGATAACGAACATTATCACGGGTCCGCTCTCGTGGCCGACTTCAGCGGCGGGACCTTGGTCAAACAGGTGGTCTCGGGCGGCTCCGACACGACGGAAATCGTGGGTGGCCAGCCCCGCACCGTTCATGTCGGCGGCACCGCTGTATCGGAGAGCTTCCACGACGGTACTGTCGACGAAATCGTTGAGAACCGCCCCGCCAAATCGACAACGAGCCTGTTCGGGTTCAACGCCAAATGGGCGCGCGGGCCGTTTACCCTGGCGCTGGATCTCGACGCGAGCCGTGCGAAGTTCCGCGATGCGGGCGGCCTCTTCACCACCGTCCGTCTCAAGCATCTCGATTATACGTACGACAGGCAGACGGGCTCACCCCTTGCCAGCTTCACCGTAACCAATCCTAATTATGCAAATGCCCCGACCGACGTATCGCATCGGCTGGGGCACTACATGGCCTCCGAAGGCCAAAACCTGGACGACCGGATCAAGGAAGGCCGGCTCGATGGATCGTGGGATGGCGGTGCGGTGACCGCTTATGCCGGCGTAGGCTATTCGACGCGGACCAAGCGGACCACCGGCTTCACCGAGCCGAATGCCTGCGCCTATTGCGGTAGCGACGTCGTGCTGCCGGCCAGCTTGTTCACGCCCACCCATTTCAATTTCTTTGGTGGTGCAGCCGGCGGCAACACCGCCGAGTGGGTCGATTACGATGCGGACAAATTGTTCCAGACCATGATCGGCCTCAACAGTACCGCAGACCCGGCGCTTCATAATGGCAGCCTGGCGGCGATCGCGGTCGATCCCGCGGCGAGTTCGGCGGTCAAGGAGAAGGTCGCGCTCGGCTATCTGATGTTCCAGTTCAAGGGCGACCTTGGAACATTGCCGCTCGCGATCAACGCGGGCGTTCGCTTCGAAGACACCAATTTTACCTCGACTGGCGCAGGCCAGACCGTGTTGAGCGCAAAGCCCAACGGGACGGGTCAGAACGTCATCGTGCTGTCCGGCCTGACCCCGCTCAGTTCCAAGGGCCATTATACGGATATCCTGCCCTCGCTGAATGCGCGTCTCAACCTTACCGATACGCTGATCCTTCGCGCGGCGGCCTCCCGCGTCATTTCGCGGCCGACGCTGACCGATCTCTCGTCGGCCCAGAGCATCACCAGCAATCCTGGCAACGAGCGCATCACGCGCGGCAACCCCAACCTGTTGCCGTTCAGGGCCTCGCAGGTCGAAGGCGGGCTCGAATGGTATTACAACCCGGACTCGCTGCTGTCCGCGACCCTGTTCTACAAATCGATCGACTCCTTCATCACGCGCGGCGTCAGCACGCAGAAGGTCGACCAGGTCACCTTCATCATCGATCAGCCGGTCAATGGTAAGGGCGCTACGGTGAAGGGAGCTGAGCTCAGCTACCGGACGCTGTTCAAATGGCTGCCTGGTCCGTTCGACGGTTTGGGGACGCAGCTCAGCTATACCTATACCAGCAGCAATGCGAGCTATTCGAACGCGGCAAAGAATGCGGTAAGTTATTCGCTGCAGGGGCTTTCGAAGAACAGCTACACCGTGGTCGGCTTCTACGAAAAGGGGCCGTTGCAGCTGCGTGCCTCTTATACCTGGAGAGACCGCTATCTGTTCGTTCCCCAGACGCAGACCGGTGTTCCAGAGTTCGCCGACGGCTACAAACAGCTCGATGCGGGGATTCAGGTTTCGCTCACCGATAATTTCATCCTGACCGCCGACGCGACCAACCTGACGAACTCCAAGGAGTTCCATTATGCCAACGTGGCCATCAACACCCAGGAATATCGCCGGGTCGGGCGACGCTACAGCGCGGGCGTCCGGGTGAGGTTCTGATCGACACACCCCGCGCGTCAGACTCTCGTGGTTGAAACAGCCGATCCTACCGCGTCCCTCCTTATCGCTGCGGTCCTTGGGCCGCAGCGATTTTGTTCTGGGCTCGGCGTAATCGGGCGTCGCTTGGGGCGGCCATGGCCACCATCGCGTTCGTTGCTTATTCAGGCGTCCCCCGCGCCTGGCGCTTGTTGCGGAAAGTATCATGACCAGTAATTTGCCCAAGGATTGCCCGATCGGTTTCGGCGGCGGCGCGATCGGAAATCTCTTCCACCGCGTCGACGATGTCGCCGCCCGCGCGACGGTCGACGCAGCATTCGATGCGGGCGTGCGCTATTTCGACACCGCGCCCCATTATGGCCGGGGCCTAAGCGAGCGGCGGATCGGCGACGCGCTGCGGATGCGTCCCGACGTGGTCGTTTCGACCAAGGTCGGCCGGCTGCTCACGCCCGACCCGACAATCACGGACGATTCCGAGCGTGACGGCTTCCTGTCGCCGATGCCGTTCCGCGCAAGCTACGATTACAGCCATGACGGCATCCTGCGCTCGTTCGAGGCGAGCCTCCATCGGCTGGGCCTGGCCCGCGTCGATATCTTGCTGGTCCACGACATCGGACGGATGGTCCATGGGGCGGAGGACGAGATCTATTGGGAGCAGCTGACCGACGGCGGCGGGTTCGACGCGTTGGTCCGGTTGCGGGACGAGGGCGCGATCAAGGCCTTCGGCCTGGGCGTGAACGAAATCGCGGTCAGCATGCGGGCGCTGGAGGCGGCACCCATCGACGTGCTGCTGCTAGCGGGCCGCTATACCTTGCTGGAGCAGGAGCCGCTGGACGCCTTGTTCCCGGCCTGTGTCAGGGCCGGCGTGGAGGTGGTCGCCGGCGGGCCCTATAATAGCGGTATCCTCGTGACGGGCACGCGATCGGGCGATACGATCCGCTACAATTATGATGCCGCGCCCGCGGCGTTGATCGAGCGCGTCGCGCGCATGGAGGCGATCGCCGCGGCGCATGGCGTCCCGCTGCCCGCCGCCGCGCTGGCTTTCGTGCTCGCGCATCCCGTCGTCGTGAGCGTGATCCCCGGGCTGGGTAATCCCGACCAGGTGCGGCAGACGATGGCCTGGCACGGCGCGATCGTCCCGGACGATTTCTGGTCCGAGTTGCGCCACGAAGGCCTGATCCGCGCCGACGCGCCCGTCCCGACCCAAAGGGTTCCCCGTCATGGGGAATGACGAGAGCGAAGCCCCGACGCGGCCCATGGTGCGGGTGACGCGGCGCCTCCCCGAAATGGTCGAGGCCGCGCTTTCTTCGCGATATGGGGCTGTGCTCAATCCATCCGACGCGCCACTGGATCGCCCGTCGCTAGAACGCGCGATGATGGAGGCGGACGCGCTCGTTCCGACCATCACCGATCGCATCGATGCCGGGTTGCTGGCGATGCCGGGCCGACGCGTCCGCATTCTCGCCAATTATGGCGCCGGCGTCGATCATATCGATCTGGCCGCCGCGCGCGCAGCCGGGGTGGTCGTCACCAACACGCCCGGCGCGCTGACAGAGGCGACCGCCGAACTGGCGATCCTGATGATATTGGCGGCGAGCCGCCGCGCGATGGAGGGCGACCGGCAACTGCGCGCCGGCGAATGGCCGGGCTGGCATCCGACGCATCTGGTCGGGCAGGGTCTCTCCGGACGCGTGCTCGGCCTGGTCGGATTCGGGCGCATCGCGCAGGAGACGGCACGCAAGGCCCGCGCCCTGGGCATGCGTATCGCTTACTATAACCGCAGCCCTGCCGCTCCCGAAGTCGAGCAGGCGCTGGATGCGGTGCGCCTGCCGAGCCTGTCGGCGCTCGCCGAGGCGGTCGACGTGGTTTCGCTGCACGTTCCGGGCGGTGCAGAGACCCATCGCATGATCGATGCCGACTTCTTCGCGGCGATGCGGCCCGGTGGCATCTTCATCAACACCGCGCGCGGATCGGTCGTGGACGAGGCGGCGCTGGCGGAGGCACTGACGTCGGGCAGGCTGTCTGCGGCCGGGCTCGACGTCTATGCGGACGAACCCGCCGTCCATCCCGCGCTGGTCGCGCATCCGCACACCGTGCTGCTGCCCCACCTCGGCAGCGCCACGATCGAGGCGCGCACCGCGATGGGCATGCAGGCGCTCGCCAATCTCGACGCGTTCTTCGCCGGGCGCGAGCTACCCGATCGTGTCGCCTGAACTCATTCTCTCGGACTGGCTCGCGGATGCGCTTGCGCGGACGCGCAGACGGCCTCTCATCGTGGGCATTTGCGGCGCGCAAGGCAGCGGCAAGTCGACGCTGGCGGAGGCGCTCGCGCGCCGCTTTCCGCGCACGGCGATAGTGTCGCTCGACGATCTGTATCTGACGCGGGCGGAACGCGTCGCATTGGCGCAAAGCAGGCATCCCCTGTTCGCAACCCGTGGCGTGCCCGGCACGCATGATATTGCGCTCGGTATCGCGACGCTCGACACGTTACGCGCCGGCGAACCGACCCGGTTGCCGCGCTTCGATAAGGCGCGCGACGATCGGGCGTCGCCGGACGCATGGCCCGAAGCCTGCGCGCCCTGCGATCTGGTCATTTTCGAAGGTTGGTGCGTCGGGGCGGTTCCGCAGGCGGAAGAGGCTCTCGCCGAACCGGTCAACGATCTCGAACGGAGCGAGGACCCCGACGCGCGTTGGCGCAGGACGGTCAACGCGGCGCTCGCGGGCCCGTATCAGGATTTGTTCGCGCGGCTCGACCTGCTGATCCTGCTCGCCGCGCCCGACTGGGACACGGTCGGGCGGTGGCGTCAGGAACAGGAGTCCGATCTGCGGCGGACGGCAGGGGAAGGGGTCGGCCTCATGGACGAAGCCGCCATCGCGCGCTTCGTCCAGCATTATGAGCGGCTGACCCGCCACATCCTTCAGGAGATGCCGGGCCGGGCCGACATGGTGCTGCGCCTTTCGGCCGACCGCAGCTGCCGTGGGATCGAAAGCGCACCCTCACGGCAAGAAGGGTTGCCAGCGGCCGATCTTTCGGCGACATGATGAAATATCAAAAAGGGAATCTGGAATGTCTGTATCCGGTCTGATCGAAGGGTTTCGCCTGACGCGGATGCAATTCGCACGGGATCGCGTCATCGGTGACTCGCAGGTCCGCGCGGATGAGGCGCAGGTCGTGGCGGTCGAGATCATCGACGATGCCGGCCGGGTCGGACTGGGCTTCGCGCAATCTTTGTTCGTGCCGTTTCCCAGTTCCGAGGAAATCGAGCGCTTTTTCCGCATCGAGGCCTGGCCCGCGCTCGAAGGGCGCCATCCCTCCGCGCTTGCCTTGGGCGTGCAGCGGGTTCGCGGCGGCAACGTACGGCGCATGACGCTGCCGTTCGAGGAATCACTCCAGCACGCGGTCTGGGATCTGTTCGCGAAGCAATTGGGATTGCCGCTCTGGCAGATGCTCGGCGCCACGCGGCATTCGGTTCCGGTCTATGCCAGCGGTCTCGATTTTCATCTTTCGGACCATGATTTCCTCGAGCTCTTCGGCAATGCCCGCGAGCGGGGATTTGCGGGGTACAAGATCAAGGTTGGGCATCCCGAGATCGAGCGCGACCTGCACCGGCTCGATCTGTTGCGCCAGGCGACGGGGGGCGATCGGCCAATCATGATCGACGCCAACGAGGCCTGGACCGCGCAGGAAACGATCCAGGCGCTGCGGCTGTTCGAGCGCGCGGGCCATGCAATCTATTGGGTCGAGGACCCGATTCCGCGCGACGATTTCGATGGCCTGCGCCTTCTGCGCTCGCTTGGCATCAGCCGGATCAATTCGGGCGAATATCTCGACCTGAGCGGCAAGCGGAAGCTGATCGAGGCACGCGCTTGCGACATGCTCAACGTCCATGGCCAGGTGTCCGACGTGATGCGCGTCGGCTGGCTCGCCAATGAGGCCAATGTCGAGGTGACGCTGGGCAACACCTTCCTGGAACTGGGCGTCAATATGGCGCTCGCGCTGCCCGGCGTGCGGTGGCTGGAATATAGCTTCCAGAATTTCGACCATCTGGTGGAGGAGCCGTTCGTCATGGCGGACGGGCTTATTCACGGTCGCGATGTACCGGGCCACGGACTGAACCTGAGCGACGCCGCGCGCGCGAGTGGCGGCGCCTTGCCGATGGCCGCATGAGCGGGGCCGCGGAAGTGGCCGTGCCCTTCACGCCATCGGCCATGGCTGGGCGGCAGAAATGGGTCCTGGTAGTCAGCCTGGGTGTGGTCTTCTTCGTGCTGTTCGCGCTCTTCGCGGCGATCCTCGGCGTGCTGTTGCCCAATCAGATCCAGGACATCGATCCGACCGGCAAGACGGCCACGCTCGGCATCGTCTTTGCCATCACCTCGGTGTTCAGCACGACGACGACGCCGGTCTCGGGCGCACTTTCGGATCGAACGCGCAGCCGCTTCGGCCGGCGTACGCCCTGGATCATCTGGGGAAGCCTGATCGGAGGTGTCGCGACCATCCTGATACCGCATGGCGGCAATATCGTCGGTATCACCGCTTTTTGGCTTCTGGCGACGGTCGGTCTCAACAGCATGCTGCCGCCGATCACCACCGTGGTCGCGGACCGGTTCCCGCCCAACGAGCGCGGGACGGTGTCGGGCGTGGTCGGTGCGACCATGACCGCCGGTCTTTCGGCCGGGACGATCTTCGGCGGCCTGCTCGCGGTGCATATGTTCCTTGCCTACGCGATTCTGGGCGTGGGGGTCATGCTGGCCTGCGCGTCGTTCGTGATCCTCAATCCCGAGCCTCCGCTGCCCGCGGATTTCCCCGCACCGCCGCCCTTTAAACTGGGGGCTTTCCTGCGCGGTTTCTGGGTCAGCCCGCGTCAGCATCCCGACTTTGCCTGGGCGTTTTTCGGCCGCTTCTCGATCTACATGGGCTATCAGGGAATCCTGACTTACCTGCTCTATATCCTGGAAGATCATATCGGCCTCAGCCAGGCCGACGCCAATGCCATGATCGCGCGCATGTCCTCGGTCACGTTGGTGGCTTTGGTCGTCTCCAGCCTGATGTCCGGGTGGCTTGCCGATCGGCTTGGGCGCCTGAAGCCGCTGGTCTTCCTCGCCGGCATCCTGATGGCGATGGCTGTCGTTGCCCCGCTGGCATCGCCCAATATCCCCGGCATGTTTGGCTATGCGGTGTTGATCGGAATCGGTTACGGCGCCTTCATGTCGGTGGATCTTGCGCTTATGACGCGCGTCCTGCCTGCCCGGGCCGAGGGCGAAGAGGCGACCGGCAAGGATCTCGGCATCCTGACCACGGCGATCAACATTCCGCAGATTCTCAGCCCTGCCATGGCCGCGGCTTTGCTCAGCGCCACGAGCAACAATTACCCTTTGCTCTTCTGCCTCGCCGCCGTGTTCGTCGTGGTTGGCGCATGTTTCGTGCTTCCCATTCGATCGGTGCGGTGATGGCTGTTCGGAGGATGACCGGGTCGATTAGGGGTGTCGCTCGACCTTGGGCGAGTGACTGACAGCGATGCGCGTAATCGATTCCCATCAGCATTTCTGGTCCTTGTCCACGCCCGGCCATGAATGGCCGACGGCGCAAGAGGGCCCGATTTTCCGCGACTTCGGACCTGGCGACCTTGCGGCCGAGACGGCCGGTGTGGAACTCGCGGGAACGGTGCTCGTCCAGTCGCAGCCGACCGACACAGACACCGACTGGATGCTCGCGCTCGCGCGCGGAAATGCGATGGTGGCCGCCGTCGTCGGCTGGGTCGATCTTGCCGCGCCGAACGCTCCCGCGCGGATCGAGGCGCTCGCCCGCGACCCGAACTTGCGCAGCCTGCGCCCCATGCTTCAATCGATCCCCGATACGGATTGGCTGCTCCAGGAGGCGGTGGCGCCCGCGCTCGATGCGATGGCGGCGAACGGGCTTCGGCTCGACGCGCTTGTTCAGCCACGCCACCTGACGATGCTCGCGCGACTCGCGGAGCGCCGGCCCGATCTGCCGATCGTGATCGATCATGCCGCCAAGCCGTATGCGGATCGGGGGATACTCGATCCCTGGCGTGCCGACATTGCCGCGCTCGCCGACCGCGGTTTCTATTGCAAGCTGTCCGGGCTGCGCACCGAGCAGGCGGCGGGTCAGTCCGCCGACGCGCTGATGCCGTATATCGAGCACCTCGTCGCGTCGTTCGGCAACCGGCTGATGTGGGGCAGCGACTGGCCGGTCGTGCGCCTTTCGGGGGACGATTGGCGCCGCTGGTTGGATGATTCCATCCGCATGGCGGCGCGCGCCGGCGCGGACGCGGATCGCCTGTTCGCGGGAGCGGCAACCGAATTCTACGCGCTGGAGTGTGATGATGCGGCTTAGCAAAGCGATGTTTGCCGCGCTGATCGTGACCGGCGCGCTGGCACTCCCATTGGCGGCGGCATTGCCGCCTGCTCCCAGCATTCCGGTCTTCGAGGCGCCGTCGGCGAGCCGGGCGCATGTCGCGGGCGTTATCCACATCAGTAATCGCCCGGAGCCGGTGCCGGTGGTGATCGCCATTTCTCCCAACGGCTCCGATGATGGCGACGGCTCGGCGGCGCATCCGCTCGTTTCACTGACACAGGCACAAATCGCGGTGCGGCGTCTGAACCGCGATCACGACGTCACGGTCCAGATTGCCGACGGCGTCTATCGGCTCCCGGCGCCTCTGCGCTTCACCGCCGCCGACGGTGGCCAGAACGGCTATACGGTGCGGTGGGAGGCCGCGCCCGGCGCGCATCCGATCCTGTCGGGCGGCACGCCGGTCAGCGGATGGAAGCTGGCTGATGCCGGGCGCGGCATCTGGTCCGCCGACATTCCGCGCGGGGTCGATCCCCGGCAATTATGGGTGGCGGGGCACATGGCGCCGCGTGCCGCGGTTCGGGCGCCGCGCACCGCGTTCGCGTTTCATGACTGGGGCATCGAGATTGTCGATCCGGCATGGAGCTTCCTGGCGAAGCTTGCCGATCAGCGCCGGCTGGAAGTCGAGGCCACGGGCTGGTTCACCGATCGTCACGCGATGGTCGACCGGATCGAGGGCAACCGGATCGTGATGCAGCAGCCGGGCTGGCGCAACAACCTGGTTGGATACGACACGTTCGCGCGATCGGTCTGGGGCGACAATGCCGGGCTGTTCTTCGTCAACGCAATCGCCTTCCTGCGCGAGGGTGGCCAGTGGTTCGCCGATCCGGCCGCCGGCAAGCTCTATTACAAGCCGGCCGCAGGCGAGGACATGAAGCGGATCGAGGTGGTCCTTCCCCGGCTGGAAGCGCTGATGTCGATCGCGGGCAGCTATGACGAGCCGGTCAAGGATCTGGAATTCCGAGGCTTGAGTTTCCGCCATACGAGTTGGCTGCTGCCGTCAGGTCCCGAAGGCTATGCCAGCCAGCAGAGCGGCTCCTTCCTCGCGGGCGAGTGGGCCGGCTATCCCGGCGATCCGATCCGCGACTGTTCATGGGGATGCTGGGCGTTCGAGGCGATGCGCAACAAGTGGCGCCAGCAGCCCGCCGCGATCCAGGTCGCTGCCGCGACGCGGGTCGTGTTCGACCATGACGAGTTCACCCAGCTCGGGCAGATAGCGCTGGGCATCGGCAACAATCCGGACGCGAACGAAAGCGGCATCGGGTTGGGCGCATCCGCGATCGACGTGCGCCGCTCGCGCTTCACCGACCTCGCCGGCGGGGCGATCATGGTCGGCGGGGTGCGTCCCGACGCGCACCATCCGTCTCGCCCGGAGATGGCCGTTCGCGACATAGTGATCAGCAACAATGTGGTGCACACCGTCTCGCAACAATATCGCGAACAGGCCGCGATCCTGGTCACCTATGCGAGCGGCGCGGTGATCTGGCACAATGACGTGTCCGACACGCCCTATGACGGAATTGACGTGGGTTGGGGCTGGGGCGTCAACGATCCGGGCGGTAGCGCCGCGTACCTCACCGTGAACCGCGGTTATTACAACCAGCCGGGCAACCTGCTCTACACCACGCCCACGATCCTGCGTGACACGGTGGTGGTCGGCAACCGCGTGCATGAGGTCAAACAATGGTTTCCGGACGGCGGCGCCATCTATCACCTCTCGGCCGATCCCGGCGCGCTGATCGCGGACAATTATATCTACAACGTGGTCGGCGGGATCGCGCTCTATCTGGACGAAGGGTCGCGTTATGTGACGCTGCGCAACAACGTCATCAGCAATGTCGGTGTGTGGCTCAACCTGAACTCGCAGGATAATATCGCCCCGCGCCGTACCGCGATGGACAATGAAGCGACCGGCAATTGGTACGATTCCGGGCGGCGGACCGGCTCCTGGACACCCTATCTCAACAATCGCGACGCGGACAATTTGCTCGTGCCCAAAGCCGCCTGGCCGGCCGAGGCGCGCACTATCATCGACCGCTCCGGTATCGAGCCGGAGAAGCGCTGATGGCGAAAACTGGCTCGGCCGCGACCCGCCGGATCGTGCGTGTTCAGGATCTGGCGGACGATCCGGTCGTGTTTTCCGCTTATGACGAGGCGCACCGTCCCGGGCGCACGCCGGCGGCGGTGCTCGACGCGCAACGCCGGCATGGCATTCTCGACCTCGAAATCTTCCGCTACGCCGATCGGCTCGTGATGATCATGACCGTATCCGACGATTTCGATCCCGAGGGCCTCGATCGCGAAAGCGCCATCGTTCCCGATCTGGTGAATTGGCATCAGCGAATGGGGAAGCTGCAACGACGCCCCGGCAAGGCCGGACAGGATTGGCCGGAGGCCGAACTCGTCTTCCGCCAGACCGACCATCCCTAACTTCCATTGGAATAAGATCATGCCCCGTCTCGCCGCGAAGAAAGTCCTTGTCACAGGGGCTGCCCAGGGAATTGGCCGCGCCATCGTCGAATCGTTCGTGCGCGAAGGCGCATCGGTGATCGCGCTCGACGTGAAGGCCGATGCGCTCGCGACTTTGCGCGATTGCGAGACGTGCGTGACCGACCTGCTCGACCCCGCAGCCGTCGCCGCGGCGGGCGCGGCGGCGGGCACGCTCGACGTGCTGGTCAATTGCGCGGGCTATGTCGATGCGGGCGACCTTCTGGCCACGACCGAGCGCGGGCTCGATCTCTCCTTCGACCTCAACGTGCGCGCCACGATCCGAATGACGCAGGCGGTGCTTCCGGCGATGCTGGCAGCGGGGAAGGGCGCAATCGTCAACATCGCATCGGTGGCGGGCGCGATGATCGGCGTGCCCAACCGTCTCGCTTATTGCGCGTCCAAAGGTGCAGTGGTCGGCCTCACGCGATCGATCGCGCTCGATTATGTGGGGCGCGGCATTCGCTGCAATGCGATCTGTCCCGGCACGGTGCAGTCGCCCTCGCTGGATGATCGTCTGGCGGCGACCGGGGATGCGGCGGCGGCCCGCGCCGCCTTCATCCAGCGCCAGCCGATGGGGCGGATCGGCACCGCCGACGAGGTGGCGCAACTCGCGCTATATCTGGCCAGCGACGAGAGCGCCTACATCACCGGAACCGCCATCGCGATCGATGGCGGCTGGACGATGGCCTGATCCGCAATGCCGCCGATCGTCTCCATCAATGATTTCAGGGATGTGGCGCGGCGGCGCCTTCCCCGCTTCCTGTTCGATTATGCGGACGGCGGTGCGCTGGGCGAGGAGACGCTGCGGCGCAATGTGACCGACCTCGAGCAGGTGCTGATCCGCCAGCGCGTCCTGCAGGATGTGGCGCGGGTGGATCTCTCGACTGTGTTGTTCGGCCGGCGCCAATCACTGCCTGTCGCCTTGGGGCCGATTGGAATCGGCGGCATGTTCCGGCGTCGTGGCGAGGTTCAGGCAGCGCGCGCGGCGACTGCCCATGATGTGCCGTTCACGCTCTCCACGGTCGGCCTTTGCCCGCTCGAGGAACTCCGCGCGGGCGCGCCTTCGGCCCGTCTCTGGTTCCAGCTTTACGTGGTGCGGGATCGCGGCTTCATGCGCGATCTGCTTGCCCAGGCGAAAGAGAAGGGCGCGGAAACGCTCGTCTTCACGGTCGATATGCCCACGCCCGGCATCCGTTATCGCGATCCCCGGTCTGGCATGTCCGGCCCGCGCGGGCCCATGCGCAGGTTCGCGCAGGCGCTTGGCAAGCCCGGCTGGGCCTGGGACGTCGGCTTGCGCGGACGGCCTCATCAGCTTGGCAATCTGGTTCCCGTGCTCGGCGCCGATAGCGGAATGAACGATTATATCCGCTGGATGGCGGAGAATTTCGATCCCGGCATCCAATGGAAGGATCTCGATTGGCTGCGCGCGGCGTGGGATGGTCCGCTGGTTGTGAAGGGCATCCTCGATCCGGTCGATGCCAGGGCAGCCGCAGATTATGGCGCCGAAGGGATCGTGGTTTCCAATCATGGTGGCCGGCAGCTGGATGGGGTGCCGTCCGTTGCGCGCGCGCTTCCCGCAATCGCGGATGCGGTGGGAGACCGGGTCACGGTGCTGGCCGACGGTGGCGTGCGATCTGGCCTTGACGTGCTGCGCATGCTCGCGCTTGGCGCGAAAGGCGTATTGCTCGGCCGCGCATGGCTCTGGGCACTCGCTGCGAAGGGCGAAGCCGGCGTGGACGAGATGCTCTCGATCCTTGCCCGTGAACTCGGCACGGTGATGACGCTTGCCGGTTGCGCTTCGATCGAGGCAGTGGACCGCTCTGTGCTGGCCGGCGATCCATTCGCCCAAATGAAAAGGACGTTCTGACATGAAACTCTGCCGCTTCGGCCCTGCCGGCCAGGAGAAGCCGGGCATCATCGATGCCGACGGTGCGATCCGTGACCTTTCGTCGATCGTGGTCGATATCGGGCCCGATTCATTGTCGGCCGAAGGCTTGTCGCGGTTGCGTGGCCTTGCGCTTGATGGGCTTCCGCTCGCGCCCCAGGGCGCGCGCTATGGCGTGCCGGTCGCCGGCACGCGCAAGTTCATCGCGATCGGCCTCAATTATGCCGATCATGCCGCGGAATCGAACCTGCCGATCCCGTCGGAGCCGGTGGTCTTCAACAAATGGGTGAACTGCCTTCAGGGTGCCAATGACCCGATCCGGATTCCGCCGGGTTCGGAGAAGACCGACTGGGAGGTGGAGCTAGGCGTCGTGATCGGCACGCGCGCCTATCAGATCGACGAGGCCGACGCCCTGAACCATGTCGCGGGCTATTGCGTGGTCAATGACGTTTCGGAACGCCATTGGCAGCAGGAGCGCGGTCCGACCTGGGACAAGGGCAAGGGCTTTCCGACGTTCGGCCCGGTCGGTCCTTGGCTCGTGACCGCCGATGAGGTCGGCGACCCGCAGGCGCTGTCGCTGTGGCTTGAGGTCAATGGCCGGCGGCTCCAGAACGGCAGCACCTCGACCATGATCTTCACCGTCGCCGAGATCGTCGCATATTGCGCCCGCTTCATGGAGCTCGAGCCGGGCGACATCATCACGACCGGAACGCCGCCCGGCGTTGGCCTCGGCCAAAAACCGGATCCCTGGTATCTCAAGCCGGGCGACGTCGTGCGCCTGGGCATCGAGGGATTGGGCGAGCAGCAGCAAACCTGCTTTGCGAGCTGAGTCCGGGGGAAACAGGCTGATCAAATCGGATAGTATAGGATCGCATTGACTCGCCGGTGGGCGCGCTGCATTTGTTGGACAAATAGGCGCGCCGGCTGGTGATACCGGCCGCGATATCGGGAGAGCGGCAATGCAGGGGATCGGCGTTACGGATATGAGTCGGGTGTTGCGGCGGGCTTGCACGCCATTGCTTGCCGCCATCGCCTGCAACTTTGCATCGCCGCTCCTGGCCCAGAATGACAAGATGACGCCGATCGCGACCCCGGCGCAGCCGAGCGCGATCGAACTCGGCACCGGTCCTCTTCCCGGCGCGACCGCGTCGGAGGCATGGCACAAGCAATATGGCAGCGTCTTCGCGCGCAATGTCACGATCGCCACGCTGACGCCCTTCCTGCCCGATCCGGCCAAGGCAAGCGGCGCTGCGGTGATCGTCGCGCCCGGTGGCGGTTTCATGACCTTGTCGATGGAGAATGAAGGCTGGGATGTCGCCAAGGCGCTCGCCGACAAGGGCGTGGCCGCGTTCGTGCTCAAATATCGCACCCGCCCGACGCCGCCCGACATGGCCGCATTCCAGCAATCGATGGCGGACATGTTTGCGCGCGTCGCGCGGCCACCGGCTGGAAAACCGGCAAATCCGGTTGGCGACCTCTCGCCCCAGATCGCCGACGCGCGCGCCGCGTTCGCGCTGATCCGGAAGCGCGCGGCGGAATGGCATGTCGATCCCGACCGCATCGGCATGGTCGGCTTCTCCGCGGGCGCCGGGCTCACCATGGCAACCACGCTGAACGGGGGTGACGCCAAGCCTGCTTTCATCGGGATCATCTATGGCTCGCTGGCGCCGGTGACGGTGCCGGCCGACGCGCCGCCGCTGTTCGTGGCGCTTGCCGCCGACGATCCCTTGTTCGGTAACGGCGGATACGGGCTGATCGACAGCTGGCGCACGGCGAAGCGACCGGTCGAGTTCCATCTGTTCGAGCAGGGCGGCCACGGCTTCGGAATGTATCCGAAGACCACCACCAGCACCGGCTGGTTCGACGAATATGTCCGCTGGATCGCGATGCATGGTATGCTGAAACGCGCCCACTAAACCCATTGGCTACGACCTTCGGTTGCGAGTCCCGCGCGCTGCGGGCGGGGGAGGCGCGCGCGATTCGCGCCGCATGCCGGATTGATCTGCACATCTCCCCATTTGGCGTCTGAACGCCGGGCACCGGCCACTTTTCCGCTATCATTTTTGAAGATGTTACGGAGCGGACTCGATCGCTGTCGTGCCGGATTGGCGCGCTTCAAGCCGGACCACAGCTGGACTTTTTCGGTCGCGATCGGCGGCGTTTGGTCGCCAAAAACGACGTGCGGGCATGGACCTCGCTGCGAAGTTATGACTAATTTGATTTGTAAGACAAATGCCGCCGCTTAACCGCCGTGACGGGAAAATCCCGCCGGTCGGCGCGGCCAAAGCCTTGGCGAAGCGATGGTCGGCATCGCCGCGCGTCGGGAGGGGAGGGTCGGATGAGGAACGTTATTCGCCTGACCTGCCTGGCCGCGGGCGTTGCGATAACGCTGCTCGCCGGCGCGATGGCCGCAACGGCGTCGCCGTACAATTGGCGCACCGTACCGTGGGGCGGGGGCGGCTATGTCGACGGGTTGGTCTATCATCCGAAGGTCAAGGACCTTCTCTATGCCCGCACCGATGTCGGTGGCGCGAACCGCTACGATTTCGCCACCCGTCAATGGATCCCGCTGCTCGACGGATTGTCCCACGCCGATCTGGACATGATCGGCGTCCTCAGCCTCGCTCTCGACCCAAATGACGCGAACAAGGTCTATCTCGCCTGCGGACTCTATCTCGGCGAGTGGGCTCACAACGCGGCGCTCCTGCGCTCGGACGATCAGGGAAAGAGCTGGTCGAAGACGGATCTGCCGTTCAAGCTTGGCGGCAATGCCGACGGTCGCGGCACGGGCGAGCGCCTCCAGGTCGATCCGAACGAAGGAAACATCCTCTTCCTCGGCTCCAACCAGAACGGCCTATGGAAGAGCGCTGACGGGACGAAAAGCTTCGCCAGGATCGGGAGCTTCCCGCGTTCCAACGTGACGTTGGTCCTGTTCGATCCGAAATCCGGGACCAAGGGCGCGCCGAGCCAAACCATCTATGTCGGTTCGGGGGAGGGCGATGGCGGCCTCTATGTCAGTCGCGACGGCGGAGTGAATTTCGATCTGGTCCGCGGCGCGCCGGCGCAGACACCGCAGCATGCGGTCATCGGCCCCGACGGATTCCTCTACGTGGCTTTCGCGGCCGGCGACGGCAAATCGAAGAACGAGCTCAACCCCAGCAATGTCGCCAACGGCGGCGTCTGGAAGATGGAACTCAAGACAGGCGAATGGCGGCAGATCACGCCCGTACGGCCGGGGGGCAATGGCGGGACATTCGGCTATTCGGGCATCGACGTCGATCCCGCTCACCCGGGCACCATCGTCGCTTCGACGATCGACCGCTGGTGGCCCGAACCCGACGAAATCTTCCTCTCGCGTGATGGCGGCGCCCATTGGCTGGCGCTGACCTCGGTATCGCATCACGACACGTCGCGCTTCCCCTGGCTGCAGCGCGACGGGCAGGTGACCGACGCCAGCAGGGACCGCATGGGCAGCTGGACGTCGGACGTGAAGATCAATCCCTTCAACCCCGACGAGATGATCTACGGAACCGGCGGCGGCCTGTGGGTGACGCGCAATCTGACCGCGGCCGGGTCGGGCCAGCCGGTCAAGTTCGACTTCGCCGACGACAATTTGGAGGAGACCGCGATCATCGCGATGGTCTCGCCGCCGAAAGGGGCCGTGCTCCTGGCGGCAATGGGCGATGTCGCGGGCGGGGGCTGGGATGACCTGACCAAATCGCCCGCCGCTTCGGGCCTCTTCTCGCCGAACGAATCTCACCGATCAGTAGATGTTGCGTGGCTTAACCCTGCCGTTGTCGTGCGTTCAGCGGACAACAAGCCTTATGGCTTTTATTCTGAAGACGGCGGCCAGCACTGGACCGCCTTTCCCTCCGCGCCGCCTTATGCGCCGCAGGATGCGAAGGGGAATTGGCGCACGATGGGGCCTGTGGCCGTGTCGGCGGGAGGAACCTCCATGGTGTGGAGCATCCCCCACGACAAAGCCTATTTTTCGTTCGACAAGGGCCGGAGCTGGACCGCGTCCGCGGGATGGCCGCAGGATCCGGATGCCACGTTGATCCCGATCGCCGACAAGGCGGTGAATGGCGTCTTCTACGTCCATGATCGCGCGGGCGGGCAGATATTGGTCAGCGCTGACGGGGGCAAGACTTTCGCCTCCGTGATCAAGGGCATCCCGCCCGTTGGTGGCTGGCAAGGCGTGGAGCTGGCGGTCGCGCCTGGGCGCCTGCGCGACCTGTGGCTGGCGGGACCCTTCGGCCTGCTCCACTCCGCCGAAGCTTCGGCGCCTTTGGCCGGCGTGAAGGGCGTCGATGAGGCCTGGCATATCGGCTTCGGCAAAGCCGCGCCCGGCCAGTCCTATCCCGCGGTTTTTCTGTCGGGGAAGATCAACGGCGTGACCGGAATCTGGCGCTCCGATGACGAAGGCAAGAGCTGGGTGCGCCTCAACGACGATACGCATCGATTTGGCGACGGCGGCATCCTGACCGGCGATCCGACCGAATATGGCGTTGTCTATGTTGCGCGCGGCGCGGGCGGCATCGTGGTCGGAAGGCCGGCACGATGAAGCTTGGTCTCCAGGGCGATCTGCGGGCGTGAAGCCGATCCGAATATTTCCACATCAACGTCACAGCTGAAGCGAGAGAATATATGTCAGCGACGAAACCGCCCGTCCGCTCGGGATCGGCTGTGCATTGGATATGGGCAACGGCTCGCCGCTTGTTGGGCATTGGCGGTTTCGCCCTGCTCCTTGCCGCGCCCGCGACGTCTCGTACGCTGGAGCTCAATGCCGATTGGCACTTCCATCGCGGCGATCAGCCTGGTGCGGAGCAGCCCGGCTTCGACGATCGCAACTGGCGCAGCGTCAGCGTTCCGCACGATTGGTCGATCGAGGATCTGCCTGGCCAAACGCATCCCTTCGACTCCAAAGCACCGGGCGGGGCAGCCGTTGCTTTCACCCAGGGCGGCGTCGGCTGGTACCGCCTCAAGGTCGGATTGCCGGGGGACGTAGCGTCGCACACGGTGCTGCTGCGCTTCGGCGCGGTCTATATGAATGCGGACATCTGGGTGAACGGCCAGCGCGCGGGGCATCATGCTTACGGCTACACCCCCTTCACGCTCGACGTCAGCGACAAGGTGAAGCCCGGGCCGAACACCATATCCGTGCGGGTGGAGAATCAGCAGCCGTCCTCGCGCTGGTATTCGGGGTCGGGCATCCTCCGCCCTGTCTATCTGGACGTGCTCGACAAGGTGCATATCGACGCGGACGGACCGACCATCACCACGCCGACCGCGACCGACGACAAAGCCGAAGTCAGGGCTTCCACGATCGTGGCCAACGCGCTCGATCGTCCGGCGGAGGCGCGGCTGACCAGCGCGGTCGTCGACGCGCAAGGGCGTGAAATCCGCCGAACCGAAACCGTCCGGACTATCGCTGGCAAGACAGGCGCCGATATCGATCAGGTGCTGACCTTCGATCGGCCTGCGCTTTGGTCGCCCGACGCGCCCAACCTCTACCGGCTCGTGCAAGAGGTCAGGCTCGGCGGACGGATCGCCGACCGCCGCGAAACGCGCTTCGGCGTGCGCAGCGTGACCTTCGATGCCGAACATGGCCTCAGGATCAACGGCAAACGCTATCTGCTGCGCGGCGGCGCGATCCACAGCGATAATTACATGCTGGGCGGGGTGTCGCTGCCCCGCGCGGACGAGCGCAAGCTCGAGCTGATGAAGGCGACGGGCTACAATGCAATTCGCAGCGCCCACAATCCGGCGAGCCAGGGGATGCTGGATGCGGCCGACCGGCTGGGCATGCTGGTGGTCGACGAGGCATTCGATGCCTGGTCAGCCGCTAAGCAGTCGCATGACTATAGCAGCCATTTCGAACAGGATTGGCGCAGCGACATCGCCCGCATGATCGCGTCCGGACGCAATCACCCGAGCGTGATCCTGTGGAGCATCGGCAACGAAATCCCCGAGCTCACCAAACCATCGGGCCACAAGGAGGCGCGCGAGCTCGCAGACCTGGTCCACAAGCTCGATCCCACGCGCCCCGTCACCGCTGCGGTGAACCAGTTCGGGTCCGGGTCGGAGGATTATATCAAGCCGCTGGATGTCGTCGGCTACAATTATTTCCCGGAGCGGTACGGATGGGACCATGCCGACCATCCCCAGCGAGTGATGTTCGGATCGGAGTCCTTTTCGGCCCAGGCGTTCGACTACTGGACGCCCACCGAGACGATGCCATGGGTGATCGGCGATTTCGTCTGGACCGGCTTCGACTATCTCGGCGAGGCGGGGATCGGCTGGACCGGCTTCGACGATCATTTCGGCATTGGCCCCTATCCGTGGCAGCTTGCCATGTCGGGCGAGATCGACGCGACCGGCCGGCCGCGCGCCGCGGCTTATTACCGCCAGGTCCTGTGGAAGACGCACCTCGCGCCCACCTCCGCCTTCGTCGAATGGGCCGGCGCGGTCGGATCGCTGCCCGATAAGACCGCCAGCGGGTCGCAGGCGTTGCTCAACTGGAATGAAGAAGACCTCCACCCGATGTGGAACGGCTTCGGTATTCCGGCCGATTACATGCCCCACAAGATCGTGGTCTTTTCCGAGAATGAAGAGGTCGAGCTGTTCATCAACGGACGCAGCCTGGGCCGTAAGCCGGTGTCGAAAGCGACCGAATATAAGGCGATCTTCTGGGCTCGCTTCGAACCGGGCGAGCTCAAGGCGGTCGGCTATGTCGGCGGCAAGCCCGCCTCACAATGGGTGCTCGAGACGGCGGGACGGCCCGCGGCGATCCGCCTGAAGGTCGATCGCGCGAAGATCCAGGCTGACGGCGACGATCTCGCTTATGTCACCGCCGAACTTGTCGATGCGAAAGGGCGGCCCACGTATATGCCGGATGCCGACACGCTGCTGACCTTCAAGGTCGATGGCGCGGGGGTGCTGGCCGGTGTGGGTAACGGCAACCCCACCGCGCTCGAAAGCTTCCAGAGCGGGAAGCGATCGACCTTCCACGGCAGGGCCGTGGCCGTGATACGCGCCGGCCACAAGCCGGGGCCGATCCGGATGGAGGTGAGCGGGGCAGGGCTGACGCCCGCCACCGTCGCGGTCGCGGTCGACGCGAGCGGATCGTCCTGAACTGCTTCACGCGCTTTTCGATTGCCGATTGCTTAGGGGCGGCCCGGCGTGATCCGGACCGCAAGGCAACGCTTTCCCGTCAGGCGAAGCCGATCTTGAACACGCTGGCATGGCGTGAAGGAAGCCGTTTCGGCACGTCTATGACGAGCGCGCGATCGGTCTGCCGATAGGACATCCGCCCCCGCTCACCGAGAAGCTGGACGTGCCGGACCGGACGGCCGCCACGGCCCTTGGCGAGGGACGTGATCTCGGTCATGCCCGCCGGCTCGCCGAGCACGATCGCATAGAGGTCGTTGCCCTTGGTCGTGAAGCGGATATCCCGGGCGGTATAATCGGCCTTCTCGGCGAACATGCCCGCAGCGGTCTCGGTCGGCCCCTCGCCATAGACGCGCCAGGGACGCGTCCCGTGAATGGCTTCGGAATTGACGCTCATCCATGCCGCGAGTTCGGCCAGCAATGTCTCGGATTCCGGCGGCAGGCTGCCGTCCGGATATAGGACGACGTTCATCAACAAATTGCCGTTTTTGCTGACGATGTCCGCCAGCATCGTGATGACCTCACGCGGCGACTTATAGGGTTGGTTCTTGTTGTAGAACCAGTCGCCGTTCGATGTGTCGGTCTGCCATGGACGCGGGTTGATCCCGCTCAGGACGCCGCGCTCGACGTCCTGCACCACCGCCTGCTTGTCGAACTCGCCCGAGCCGGTGTCCTTGCAATTATAGACCGCCTCCAGCTTGCCGCTGCGGCGGATGCTGCTGTTGTAGAAATGCGCGACCAGCGAACGCCCGACCTCGCCGAACGGCAGCCCGCCGTCCGAATAAAGGAGATCCGGTTCGTACGAGTCGATCAGATCACGGATGCGTTTGAACCATGTACGGTGATACGCGGGATTGGTCGTGTACCAGCTTGCCGGCGTGTTGCGGAAAGGCTCGTTGCGATTGTCGTGATACAGGTCCGCGTAGCGCGGATCGGCGCCATCATAGTCAATGCCCAGCTTGGGCCAGAACTGATCGAAGAGATGGTTGGGATACGACCAGGTATAACTCGCCCCCAGATGTTCCGACACGCCGAAGCGCAGACCCCGCCGCTTGGCGGCCGCCTTCCACGCGCCGACAATGTCGCGCTTGGGGCCCATGGCGGCGGCGTTCCACCGATGATGCTTTGAATTCCACAGGTCGAAATTGTCGTGGTGAACGCCCATCGACACGAAATATTTCGCCCCGGCCGCGGCATATTTGGCCATGAGCGCATCGGGATCGAACCGGTCCGCCGTCCAGAGCGGTATCAGGTCCTTATAGCCGAATTCCGACGGGTGGCCGTACGTCTTGAGATGATGGTCGTAATAGGGGTGACCGGGGACGTACATGAAACGGGCATACCAGTCGCCCTGGCCCGGCACGGCCTGCGGCCCCCAATGCGCCCAGATGCCGAACTTCGCGTCGCGAAACCAATCGGGCGTCTCATATTGGCTGAGCGATTGCATCGTGGGCGCGAAGCGCCCTTTCGGTATCTCCAGGTCGCTTGCGCCGGAAGGGGTTTGGCCCTGTCCCCGCGCTGCCACGCTAGCCCCTACCGTCGCCATCAGCGATGCCTTCAGGACGTCGCGCTTGCTAAAGGTAGCCATTCGATCCTCCGTCCAGCGTGCCGCCTGTTCGGCGAATGAAGGGTTCGCCTCAAACGGATGTCATGGATTTGCATATATGCAAATCGGTTTTCATGTAGCAAGCGCTAAGGGCGACGGCTTGACCTCGCCATGCGCGCGGCTTCGGTCCGGCTTCGGTTGCCTTACCGGGCCCGGTGGCGAAGCGCTCTCGCCCGCCATCCTCTGTCTACCCGGCTGATTCTTCGGGCTGATAACCGAGCCGGTCCGATACCCGCGCGGTCGCGGTTCGCAGCAGCTCCTTGGCGGCTTCAAGGTCGACCTTTTGCGATCCGTCGATCAGCTCGAGGAACGGGATGGTCAGCGCCGCCACGACGTTGCGGTCGAAACCGAATACGGGAAAGCTGATATCGGTGACGCCATAGGTGATCGGGCTTTTGCGGCTGTCATATCCGCAGCGCCGAATGACGGCCATGCGGTTCGACAGCCAGCTCCGGTCAACCTCGATCGCACGCTCGTCCTCGGCGGCGCGCACGATGCGTTCGGCGTGTTGGAGATTGGAAAAGGCGAGGATCACCTGGCCCGAGCAGCTGTTGATGATGTCGATCCGCGCGCCGACCTTCAACGCGAAGCCGCGCATGCCTGGCTGCTCCTCGCGCGCAATCACCATGCCCTGGCCTCCATTCGGCACGACCAGATGACAGGATTGGCCGGACTCGAGCGCCAGCACCTGCATTTCCGGCATGGCGGCGCGGACCAGGTCGTGCGCAGGCGTCGCGCGATAGGCGAGGTCGAGCAGCTTGTAGGCAACCGTATAGCGGTCGCTGTTCGACGATTTGCGCAGATATCCGAGCTGTTCCAGCACGACGACGATGCGGAATAATTCCCCAACGGACCGGCCGAGCTGTGCGGCGATCTCGCTGATCAAAGCCCCCTCAGCCCGGGTGGCGAGCAGCTCCATGACCTCGAAAGCCTTTTCGATGGCAGGCGCCGCGTAGGTTCCCTTGAGACCCATTGCAATCTCCCTCCCGCTTATCTTGTCGCCCCCTGATCAGTTCGCGCGATTGGAGCGACGGCGCAAGTCAGATCGTCGGTTCGCCATCGCAATGAGGCGGGTTGATGCGGCCCGAGCGGTTCGATAGCTGATGGTCAATCTGCCTCGCGGCCAGCCATATTCGACGGCCGCCGCGCCGATCATAGATCCGTGTCCTGGAATCACGACGATGATGACATTATTCTTCAGTCGAAATCCCAATCCGCGGCTTGCGGTCGCGGTCGCGCGCTACCTCAATTCGGCGATCGACTTCGAATATGCTTCGCCGTTCGCGCCGGGTGAATCGGAGAGGTTCCGGGCTCTGAATCCCAACCTTTCCTTGCCCATCCTCGTGGGCGGCGAGCGGGTGCTCTGGGAGGCGGATGCCATTGCCTGCCGGCTTTCGCGCGACGCAGCGTCGGACTTCTGGCGCACGGGGGATGACGAGCCCGAGATGATCCGCTGGCTGAGCTGGGGGAAAGAGAATTTCATGCGGGCGTGCGATATGGTCCATTTCGAGCGTGGGACGAAGCAGCGCTACGCGCTGGGACCGATCGATCACGAGAAGGTTGCGGAAGGGATGGCGCATTTCCACACCGCCGCGACTATTCTCGAAAGGGAGCTCCAAGCGCGGCAATGGCTTGTCGGGGAGTCGGTTTCGTACGCCGACTTCCGGATGGCTGCCTTCCTGCCGTTCAACCAAGTCGCCTGCCTGCCTGTCGGCGCGTATCCGGCGATTTGCAGGTGGTATCGGCAACTCGAAGACATCGAGGCATGGCGGGAGCCGTTCAGAGGACTGAATGCTCCCGACCTGCCTCCTATAGCCTCTCCACAATAACGACCGCGTTAAGGCCCGCGCCCGTCATCGCCTGATCCAGGCGACGAACCCTCCTCGACCGGCCAGGCTCGCCTGGACAGACGAGGCGGAGCTCACTTTCTCCTCGCGGCGATCATAGGCATCGGGCCGGTCCGGCTGGTCCGCGAGGCGCGTCATTTTCCACGATCCCCGACCCAGGAAGCTCAAGTCGATCTTCAGTGAAGCCGGATCCGCGCCGTTCAACACCCCAACGAACCATGTATCGCCACGCCGGCGCGCGAAGGCCGCGATCTTTCCCGGTTCGCTCCCCGGCAGCACCCGGGTTTCGTCCCAGGTCGCCGGCAGCGCGGAGATCACGTCGTGCGCGGGGTTGGCGAGGTAATCGGCCGGGTCGCCTCCGAAGCACAGGAAGGGTGAGGTGAAGACGATCGCCTCTGCCAGTTCATGCGCCCAGCTATTGCCCTGCAGTTCCTTGGGATTGAACACCACCGGCGTATAGTCGCCATGCCCGATGACGTAGCGCGTGAACGGCAGGATCACGTCATGATCGGGCTCAAGCTTACGGTGATAGCGGGTGATGTGATATTCATGCCCCCGGATCGCCTCGCGGGTGAGCTCGTTGGGCCAGGTCCGCTCCATGCCCGTAGGTTTCACCGCCCCATGGAAATCGACGAGCAGGTGGAGCGCGGCGGCATCGCTCAAGACATCGCGATACCATGTCGACCACCAATGATTGGCACCCTCGGGGAAATCCACCTTTACGCCTACGATGCCGCTCTCCGCGGCCCGGCGGAGGTAGGCGCGACGCTTTTCGGCGTCGGCAACCTCTTTGCTATGCACCCACAGCCAGACTTTGACGCCTTGCGACTTGCCATAGTCGGCGACCGATTTCAGTGACGGCCAGGGATCTTTCCAATCCGACCAGCCTTCGTCGACCAGATAATATTCGAAACCCAGCGCCTTGGTGCGATCGACCCATTGATGCTGGTCGTCGAACTTGGGCGCGCCGATCGCCATCCACTGCCATGACGACCGTCCGGGAAGGATCCAGTCCGCATTCTTCAGCGACGGCGCGGGCGGCGGATTGAGATTCTGGATCAGGGTCGTGTTGACCAGCGCGGTCAGGTTCCGCGCCACGATCGTGACACGCCAAGGCTGCACCACCTCGGCCGCAGTCTCCCAACCTTTTGCGTCAAGGGGCAGGAAGCCCGCGAGAACATTGTCGGCCTGCTTCTTGATGCCGAGGTCGCCATAATCGACGAGGCCTGCTTCGCTCAGTGCAACATAGGCGCCCCCGACTTTTGCCGTGAGCGGCAGGCCATAGGCTTCGCCGCCGAGTGTGCTGAGCGAAGCGGTGTGATAAGGCTTCTCATAGCCGGGGTCATAATGCGTGGCCCACACGGTCGGATCGCCAGGCAGCTGCCACGTCGAGAGATCGGTCTCCACCTTGCGTCCGGGCTTGGCAGGCAGGCGCAGTCGCACGCCGACGCCATCGTCCGCGACATGCACGTCGAGGCTGTAATGATAGCCGTTCGTGTCGAGCGGGATGGTCGCGACGCGGGCGCGATTCACGGCTTTGGCCTTGCCGCCCATGAAGCCATAAGTCTCGTCCACCATGCGCATGCGGACTTTGCCGAAACGGGCGTGCTTGCCGAGGACGAGTCCGTCGCTCTGAATGCCCACGGTGGACGGAGCCAATACCTCGGACCCGTCCAACGAGACCGTGTAGCTCACCGCACCACCCGCGTCGGAGATCGTGGCGGCCAGCTTGCCGTCGGGACTCGAGATCGTGATCGGCGCGGCGCCGCAGGGCACGGCAACGGCCACCAAGGCCGCCGCGGTGAAGAAACGCAGCGAATATGCCATCAGACCCTTCCGCATTTTCCTGCCTATCCGACTTTACGAGCAATGCGCCGCAGGTTGGGCAGGGACGTAGCAATCCTCTCCGGGCTTGGCAATTGTCTGACAATAGGCGGAATTGCTGCGCTGGAAACATGCGTGTTGCGTTGCGCAGGGAAGGGCGTCGAGTTCAGGGCCGCATCATAAAGCGATCTCTCCGGTGCTGTCGCCGATGCGGTCGATTCCTACGTTCAAGGCACGCGCGGCGGAAAGGAGGACATTCGCCATCGGAGTATCCGGCGCGCAAACGACGTGCCGGCCGCCGCGGACGGTGCCACCGGCGTACCCGGCCAGCACCAGCGGAAGACAATCATGGCCATGCACATGGGAGTCACCCATCGGGCTTCCGTACAGCAGGAGCGATTCATGCAGGAGATTTGAATCGCCGTCGGCGGTGTCACGAAGGCGTTCGACGAAGCGGGCGAATTGCCGCACGTGAAAGGCGTTCAGTCGAGCATAGGCCTCGATTTTCTCAGGCGCTTCCGAATGATGCGACAAGGGGTGGAACGATCCTTCGACGCCGCTCTCGGCATAGATACGCTGGCTGCGATCCATCCCGAGTTTGACCGTCGCGACGCGGGTGATGTCCGCTGTGAAAGCGAGGAGCAGGAGGTCGCTCAGCAAGCTTACATGATCCGAAAACGATATTGAATCTGCACCGCTGTCGAATGCGCCGATCCGCCGCTCGACATCGCGAATAGCCGCAAGGTGAGCATCGATCCTGAGCCGGTCTTGCGCACCCAAATCCTTGCGAAGCGTGGCGGATGATTCCGACACCGCATCGAGAACGCTGCCCCGTCCGGCGGGCGCGCGGCCGAACAAGGTCGCGAATATGGCGCTCGGCGATCGCTGCGGCCGCAGCGGCGTCGCGGCATCGGCCCAGCTGATGCACTGGCGATAGGACGCGTCATAGCCGTCGGGCCAGGGCTGGCCGTTGCCGGGGTCATCGGGATTCTCGATTCCGAGCTGGAGCGACCGCACCGGAGTTTCGCCGGCGATCTGCCTCGCATAAATCTGGTCGATCGAGGTGCCCACCCGGATTTGGTTCCCGCGTCGAGGATGCGCTCCGGTCAGGAAGCAGGCGGACGAGCGGGCGTGGTCGACACCGGGCCCGTCCTCCGACGCATCGTGCGAGGTGGCGCCCATCAGCGCTGTATTGCTGACGATGGTGAGCTGATTCCGGACCGCGGCGAGCGGGTCGAGGATCGGGGTCAGCGCAAAGTCCGCACCCGCCACCGCGGGCGACCAGAGATGCCGGTCGCGGCCATAAATGGTGCTGCCGGCCGATCCGTGGACCATCTCGAACGCCACAAAACGGATCGGCCGCTTGGCGGCGGAACCGCGCCGCGCGGTCGGCCCGGCCATTGCGTCGAGGAAAGGAAGTGCGATCGCCGCTCCGACCCCCGTGAGCATCGCCCGCCGGTGCAGGAGCTTAGAGCCAATATACATTCGGGGCCTCCCAGATATCTTCCCGGGGGGATTACGCCTTGTATCGGCTCCGCTCTCTCGATAGCTTGCCAATTCATGTCGGATTTGCGTCATGCGGTTGCCGACGATGACGGCATGGCACAGCCGGCCGAGATCCTGACGCTGGCGCGTGACTATCGGCCGGGCGATGCCATACCGCCGCACCGCCATTCCCGCGATCAATTGGCCTATGCGTCGCATGGCGTGATGACCGTTCACACCCACGCCGGGACCTGGGTCGCGCCGGCGCATCGTGCGGTGTGGATTCCCGCCGGTGCCGATCACCTGATCGTCATGTCCGGCCATGTCGCGATGCGAACGCTTTACTTCAGGCCGGGTCTCGCCAAGCTGCCGTCACGCTGCTGTGTTCTCGGTGTGACGGACCTTCTCGGGCCCTTGATCGAACATGCATGCCGGCATCCCACGCTGACGTTCGCGATGCCGAAGGAAGACCGGCTGATCCGCTTCCTCATCGATCAGCTCGATACAATCAGCATGCCCGGCCTGGATCTCCCGAGTCCGACGGATCCCCGCGCTTGCCGCATTGCCGCGATATTCGGCGCCGATCCGACCGATCCGCGGCCGCTTGCGCAAATCTGCCGCGAAGCCGGGACGAGCCGGCGCACCGCCGAGCGGCTGTTTCTTCGCGAAACGGGCCTGACCGTCGGAAAATGGCGGCACCAGCAACGCCTGATGCACGCGCTCCGGCGGCTGGCGGAGGGCGCGAAGGTCATCGAGGCTGCCTTTGAGGCCGGCTACAATAGTCCAAGCGCCTTTACGGCAGCCTTCAAGATGACCTTCGGCATGACGCCCGCGCGATATCTGAAGCCGGGGCGCCAGGACCAGGAAGAGTGACGAAGCCGCTGCGTTACGCGGCCATGGCGGACTGGCGGCTCGCCGGAAGGCGCTCGATCTCCCTGACCACCTCCCGCGCGATCGTGTCGGGGTGATCCTCCTGAAGATAATGCCGACCGGCGCCGAGCAGCACGAGCCGGCAATCCTCTAGTTCGGCCGCGAAAGCCCGCGCATAATCGGGCGAAACGAGCGCGCCGGGATCGCCGGCGAACAGCAGCTTCGGATAGGTCGAGGCGCGGAGCGCCGCGTGCGCGGCCGACAACCGCGCCCACACGTCGGCGGGGCTGCCTTCGATCGGGAGTTCGTTCGGAAGTCGCCACGTCGGGATCCGGCTCTCCGGCGTCGGGAATGGCGCGCGGTAGACGTTCATCTCGTCCTCGCTCAACGGCCGAACGATCGAGGCGGGCAGGATATGCTCGACGAAAGCATTCCCCTGCAGGATCATCTCTTCGCCGATGCCTGGAGTGCGGAACTTGCGAAACGTGTCGCGGGCCGGCTCGGCTTGATGGAACTCGGCCCAGGACGTCATCGGCCGGATGAATTCCATGAACGCCAGGCCGGTCACGAGCTCCGGACGGCGCGCCGCAAGATCGAAGGCGAACGCGGTTCCCCAATCCTGGGCGACGACATAGGCTTTCGTGATCCCGAGCGTATCGAGGAACGCGTCAAGATAGCGGGCGTGATCCGCGAAGCGATATTCGATCGCGGGCTTGCCCGATTGCCCGAAGCCGACAAGGTCCGGGGCGATGCAATGGGCGACGCGCCCCACGGCGGGCAGGATGTTGCGCCAGATATAGGATGAGGTCGGATTGCCGTGCAGGAACAGGACGACAGGGGCGTCCACATCACCCGCGCTACGGTAGGCCATTTGCGTGCCGAGGACATTGACCAGCGGCAGTTGCACGTCTGCGTTCATTGGGCTTCCTCCTTGAAAACCGTTTCGAAAGCGATGCGCCGGAATCGGACGAGCGGTGCGGGATCGCGCTCCACTTTCATCCGCAAGATTGCCCCCTCCCAGGAGGAGAGCAGGAATTCGGCGAGATCATCGGCTGCGAACCGATTGCTGATCTCACCGGCCCGCTGCGCTTCGGCGATGCACGCGGAAAAGGGCCTGATCCATTCGGCATAGATTTCCGCCAATCGCTGGCGCAGCGGTTCGCTGATTTGTGGCGTTTCAAGGCTGAAGTCGCCGATCAGGCATCCGCGCATGAAGCCGTCCGCGGCGAGGCGATCGGTGACGATCTCCAGATAGCGCTGCAAGCGCGCGCGCGGCGAGATCGCGTGGTCGCCCAGCGCTTCCTCGACGAGGCGGCGCGTGTGGCCGAAATAATCGTCCAGCACTTCCAGCGCGAACGCTTCCTTCGACCGGAAGTGATTGGTGAAAGATCCGTGCGGAACGCCTGCTTCGGCGGCGATGTCACGCACGCCCGCACCATGATAGCCCTGACGGAACATCACGCGAAGCCCGGCGGCCTTGAAGGCATTCTTGTGTGAAGCTTTGCTCATGAACGCTTAATACGCACGTGCGTATTAAGCGTCAATACCCTTCTGAAACGCCTCGGAGCGGCGAATATCCGCTATTCGCAGCGATAGCCGTTGCGGCGATTTTGCGCGGCGTCGTTCTTCTGGTCGAGATGCTTTCCGAGCAGTCCGCCGCCACCCGCGCCGAGCAATGTGCCGAGCACGCCGCCGCCCAGCGCGTGGCCGATCAGCCCACCACCGACCGCGCCGAGTACGAGGCCTGTCGTGCCGTCGCTGCGCTTGCAATAATAGCGGCCATCGCTTCCGCGATAGACGCGGTCCTCTGCCGCCATTTCGCGTGCCTGCTTATCGTCGTGGCGATAATGGCGTGCGGGATCCCAGTCGCTGTCGCGATCGCCGTTCCAGCCATAATCATTGTCCTGGGTCTGGGCGGCGAGCGGCGAGGCGATCAGCACGGCCAAGGCTGCCTGGGCAAGTATCTTCCTCATGGGAATACTCCTTACTGCTCCCGGACCAACGAGACTGGAGATAAAGGGTTGCGCGTGCCGTGTTTGAGCGCTTGCGCGATCAGGCCCTGCCGCGGGCCAGTACGGTGCGGGCCTCAAGCGCCTGCCAGGCGATCAATGCCGGAAGTCCGATCGCGACGTCGCGCGCGCGCTTGAGGATCGACAGTGCGAGCGCAGTTTCGGGAGGCAGGCCGAACATCGGCCCGACCAGCACATAAGCGGCTTCCTGGAAGCCGATCGCGCCCGGAACCGCGAAGGCGACGCTGCGCACGGTGAAGATCAGGCTCTCGATCGCGAGCACCCACAGGAAGGGGAAGTTTATTCCCATCAGCCGGAGCAGGATCCACGCGCCGGCCGCGCTCGCGATCCAGCCCGCCAGATTGAACAGGAAGGACAGCGCAATATGCCCGCGCTGCCCATAAGTGCGTCCGAGCTCGGCATCGACCGCGTCGATCGCGAGCGCGGTCGCTGGCAGCATCCGGTGTGCCAGCCGTGTCGCCAGCGCGAGCATCGGCCGCTGGCCCAACACGACGAGGGCCATGATCCCAATCAGCGCCGCCGTACCACCGAACACCACCGGGCGCAGCGCCGCGCCATGCACGCCCAGCAGCAGCGACGCCATCGTCGCCAGGCCGAACAGCGTGAAGAGCAACTGACTCGCCATTTCGGTGGTCATGTCGGCGATCATCGAGGCATAGACGCGCGGGCGCGGTACGCCATGCGCGGCGAGCGTGCGCGTGCCGACCACCAGCCCGCCGATCTGCGAGAAGGGGAGCAGATCGGCGACGCCCTCGCGGACCAGGCGCGCCCAGATGAAGAGGCCGATCCGGCTCGGCGGCTCGCCGGGGGCGGCGGTCAGCCAGGCGCCGCCAAGCAGCACGAACACGCCCAGCGAATAGAGCCAGTATATGATCGCGCCGGTCCAGCCGATCCCGCGCGCCGCCTCGACCACGCCGCCGACGCCGACCGAGCGAAACAGCCAGAGCGCAATCGCCAGCCCGATCAGCGTGGCAATGAGCAGACCGATCCGGGCGCCGTTTTTCAGCGCATCGCTCCCGCCGGCCTGGGCTGGCCCGCGAATTTGAGCGCGAGGCGCATCATCGCAGGCACGAATTTCGGGCGCTTGAGGCGCGAATCATAGAGCGACAGCCGCCGGTCGTTCTCCGCGAGGCAGATGCGTACCAGCTCGGAAAAACTGACCTCGACGCCCAGCTCCCTGGAACCGTTGAGCGTGAAATTATTCTCCTGCGCCTTGCTGTTGTCGCCCATGCCGCGCGCCAGGCTGATCCGCTCGCCGATCAGGAAGAGCCATACGACCAGCACCTTCGCCTCGAAGATCGGCCGCCGCCACCAGGGCATGTTGCGCCGCCACCAGGCGACCCAATTGACGAAAAACAGGATGTGGCGGCCCTCCTCGCGCATCACCGGCTCGAACGTCTCGACCAGATCGTGCGGAAAGAACCCCGAATCCTTGGCAAGCTTGAACAGGCCGAAGCCGAAGAAGCTGTCGATGCATTCCGAATAGCCGGTGCGCATGAAGGCGAATTCGGGGTCACGCGGGCGCTTATATTCCGGCTCGGGCGCAAGCGCGATACCATAAGCCTCGACCATGTTGGACAGCACCAATTTGTGCCGGTTTTCCTCGAACGCGTTCATGTCGATCGCGGCCTTGAGCAGGCGCTCGCGCACCTGCTCGCCATAGGTCTTCACGTTCATGCCCGCGCGGCCTTCGGTCGCGACGGCGATGTCCCAGATCGGCAGCGATACGATCCGGTCGCGCGTCTCGTCGTCCAATTTGGGCCAGTCGATCACCGCCGGGCGATAGGGATCGTGCGTGTCGAGAAGCGTGCGGCTGAGCAGGGTCAGATGTTCTGGACTGCCCCACTTGATCCGGCCGGTGGGAAGCGGGGCCGAGGCATCATACTCGCCCCATGTACGCGTGAGCTGCATCGTTCGAACCTCAGACGAAATCCGCGAAACGACCGAGGGTGACGCCATCGCGCAGCACCCGATCCCTGGCAAGACGGTCGGTCAGCGCCGCCAGTTCCTCGGCATAGGCATAGCCCGGTGCCGAACCGGGATAAGGAGCCGTGGCGGGATGGGCGTAGATTTCGGTGAGACCGTCGGGGAGCTGTTCGATCAGGCCGCGCAGCCTGTTCGTATCGAGCGCGCCCGACCAGGCGAGGCCGAACACCTGATCCGGCACGAGCAGTCCGGCGCGACGCATCCGGCGGCGGAGCAGCGCGGCCCAAGGACGCGCGATGTCCAGTCCGCCCGCGCCAGGCTCGATGCGGTTCAGCACGTTCCTGGGCTCGATCGGCGCACGCATCGATTTCATGCCGTGACGGCGGCCGACTGACAGGATGGTCGAGGCGATGGTCGGGTGCAGGTGGAAATGCTTGTGCGCGTTGACATGATCGAGTGGAAGACCGGTCGCGGCGAAGCGGGCGAACTGGGCCTCCACCTCGCCACGAAGCTGGGCGCGGGCGGCGGGTTTGGTGAAAATGCCGATGGCCATCTGAACCATATCGGTTCTGAAATGGCCTGAGCCCTCGACCAGATCCGGCAGCCGCTCGGGCGGCAGCGCGGGCTTTCCTTCCACCAGCACGATGTGGAGACCGACACCAAGCGTCGGCATGCACCTGGCGCGGGCCGCGGCATCGTCGGCGGCATCGCCGGTTACCATCAGGCTGGCGGCAGTAAGAATGCCTTTGCGGTGCGCCCGCTCGACGGCATCGTTGACCTCGGGTGCGGCACCGAAATCGTCAGCGGTGACAATCAGGCGTTTCATAAATCCTCCCCTTGCAGAGGAGGACTTCTCAGGCTGCTTCCTTCCGCGTGCGCAGGAAATGGAAGAATTCCACGCCTTCGCGCAGCCGCCGCTTCATCATGTCGAAATCGCGCACCATCTCGCCGACGATCGCGCCGATCTTGCGCGGGCGGAAGTAGAAGCGTTTGTACATCTCTTCCACCTTGTCGAAGATCACCGCCGACGAGAGGTGCGGATAGGAAAGCTGCGCGATCTGCGTGCCGCCGTCGGTCAGCAGATGGTCACTGCCGTCGAACCAACCATTCTCGACCGCCTGATTGTAGAGGAAGGTGCCGGGATAAGGCGCCGCCAGGCTGACCTGGATCGTGTGCGGGTTGATCTCGATCGCGAAGCGGATCGTCTCCTCGATCGTCTCCAGCGTCTCGCCGGGAAGGCCGAGGATGAAGGTGCCGTGGATGACGATGCCGAGCTCGTGGCAATCCTTGGTGAACCGCCGCGCGACGTCGACCAGCAGGCCCTTCTTGATATTGTGCAATATCTTCTGGTTGCCGCTCTCATAGCCGACCAGCAGCAGACGCAGACCGTTCTCCTTGAGGATCTCGAGCGTCTTCCGCGGCACGTTCGCCTTGGCGTTGCAGCTCCAGGAGACCTTGAAGCCGGGCTTGCCGAAGCCGAGCTCGCCCAATGCGCGCGCCAGATCCTCGACACGGTCGTGGACGTCGGTCAGCGTATCGTCGTCGAAGAAGATCTCCTTCACCTCGGGCATTTCGCGCAGGATATATTCGACCTCCTCGATCACCTTGGGGATCGAGCGGAAGCGGTAATTATGCCCGCCGATCGTCTGCGGCCAGAGACAGAAGGTGCAGCGGCTCTTGCAGCCGCGACCCGTATAGAAACTGACATAGGGATGGCGCAGATAGCCGCCGAAATATTTCTCGATTGTCAGATCGCGCTTATAGACCGGCGAGACCATGGGCAGCACGTCCATGTCCTCGATCGTCGCGCGGTTCTTGTTGCGCACGAAGCTGCCGTCGGGCGCGCGCCAGGTGATGCCGTCGACCTCCGCCAGCGGCTTGCCTTCCGCGACTTCCAGAATCGTGAAGTCATATTCCTCGCGGGCGACGAAATCGATGTCCGCGCTGGCGGCGAGACTCTCTTCGGGCTGGACCGCCACCTTGGCGCCGACGAATCCGACGAGCGCGTCGGGATTGCGCTCCTTGATCAGTTTCGCGGTGCGGATGTCCTGCCCGAAGCTCGGCGTCGAGGTGTGCAGGATGACCAGCTCCTTGCCGTCCACCTCATGCTTGATGTCGTCCCAGCTCTGGTCGTGCGCGGGCGCGTCGATCAGGCGCGAGCCTTCGACCATCGCCGCGGGTTGGGCGAGCCAGGTCGGATACCAGAAGCTGCGGACCTCGCGCTTCATCTGGTAACGCGCGCCGGCTCCGCCGTCATAGCCGTCGAACGAGGGGGCCTGGAGAAAAAGGGTACGCATCATCGGCGCGGCAACTCCGTTTCGGCGGCGATCCGCCCGTCAGCTTCCATTGTAAGACGCTTGCCCCGCCAATCAACCGAGCGGACGGCATAACTTGCGATGAAAATCGCCAAAGAGACGAAATCCCGGGCCGGGAGTAGCCATTTGGACGCAGTCGAGGCGCCCGCGACGCTATCCACCATCGCCGCCGCGGCCAATCGCGTGACCAATGCGACGATCGCCAGGGCAATGCCGGCGGTCGGGTGGAAGAGCGCGCCGATCAGGGCGAGCGGGAGGGGAAAGGTGATCAGCGACCCGGCATAAGCCGGCCATGGCGTCAGGCCGCGCACGGTTGCCGCCCAGCGCAGCTCATGCCGCCATAGTGCCGCGAAACTCGTCTCGCCCGATCCATGGATCAGCAACATCGGGGGTATGACGATGTCCAGGCCCTGCGCCCGCACCGCTTTGCCGAGGGCATGATCGTCGGCGAGGATGTCGGCGAGTGGCGCGAAGCCGCCGATCGCGTCGAGCGTCTCGCGGCGGAGCGCGATGGTCGATCCCATGCAGGCATCGCCCATCTGCCCGATCGCGGTCGCGAAGGTCGCGTTGAGGAGAAATTGATAGCTGAGGTTCGCCGCAGCCAGTTTCGACCAGAAACCGGCATCGCCGCGACCGCGGTAAAGGCAGGTCACCACGCCCGCACGTGGTCGATCGAGAGCGGCGGTCAGTTGCGCGAGATAGGTGGGGGGCACCGCCATGTCGCTGTCGCTCAGCACGACGATGCCGTGCGCGACATGGCGTTCCATGTTGATCAGGTTGGCGATCTTGCCGTTGCTGCCGTGCGGGGTCGAATCGACGATCAGGTCGATGCGCGCGTCGGGATAAAGGTGGCGCAGGTCCTCCACGACCCGAATCGCGGGATCGTCCTCTTGCTCCACGCCGCAGAGCAACTGGATCGGCCCGTCATGGTCCTGCCGAAGAAAGGTTGCGAGATTGTCGACCAGCCGCGGCTCGGCGCCGTGAAGCGGCTTGAGAATCGTGACGGCTTTGTCCGAGGATGGCGCAGTCTCGTCGACCGTGAAGAAACGGAAGAGGACGACCGCGGTCGCCAGTACATAGCCGCAGCCGATCCCGGCGAGCGCGAGCAGAAGCCAGCCGATCATGGACAGGATTGTCACATTTGCCGCCCTACGGGATTTCGCGCGGCGCGGGAATCGTTTCGCGGTCCGCCGCACGGGAGGTGACGATCTCGAACGGACCGGCTAGGCGCTCGCATGTGACGGATGAGCTGACGCTGGTGACCGGCGTGTCCGGCTTTGTGGGGGCGGCGGTGGCGCGGGCGCTGGCCGCTTCGGGACGGCGCGTGCGCGGCATGGCCCGGGCCACGAGCGCGCGCACCAATCTTGAGGGCTTCCCAGGCGAATTGGTCGAAGGGGATTTGCGCGACGCGGAGGCGGTGCGGCGCGCCACGATGGGCGCAAGCCATGTCTTTCACGTCGCCGCCGATTACCGGATCTGGGCGCGCGATCCCGAGGAGATCGTCCGCAACAATCGCGCCACCACGCAGAATGTGATCGACGCCGCGCTCGGGGTGGGCGTCGAACGGCTCGTTTATACGAGCAGCGTCGCCACCTTGCTGCCCGATCCGGAGGGGGCCGCGGATGAGAGCAGGGTCGCGCGGCCGGAACAGGTGGTCGGCGCCTATAAGCGCAGCAAGGTCGTCGCCGAAGAGCTGGTCCGCGCCGCCGTCATCGAGCGTGGTTTGCCCGCGGTGATCGTCCATCCCTCCACCCCGATCGGCCCGCGCGACGTCAAGCCGACGCCCACGGGCCGGATCATCGTCGAGGCCGCCAACGGCAAGATGCCTGCCTTCGTCGACAGCGGACTCAACCTTGTCCATGTCGATGACGTCGCGCAGGGCCATGTGCTGGCGCTGGAGCGCGGGGTAATCGGCGGGCAGTATATCTTGGGCGGGCAGGATGTGAGCCTTGCCGCGATGCTGGCGACGGTCGCGCACCGGATGGGTCGAAAGCCGCCGACGATTCGCGTGCCCCTCACGCCGCTGATGCCGTTCGCCTGGGCGAACGAACGGTTCGCGGCTTTGCTCGGCTACGAGCCTTTTCTCACCCTGGATGGCCTGCGCATGGCAAGGCATCATATGTTCTATTCGTCAGCCAAGGCAGAGCGCGAACTCGGCTATCGTGCCAGGCCCTATGAAGAGGCCGTCGCCGACGCGATCGGCTGGTTTCGCGAGGCGGGGATGATCCGGTGATCGCGCTTGGCATCGGGGCCGTGTCGCTGCTGATCTGGCTCGGGCTGGCGGCGACGGGCTTCTGGCGGACCGACATCAATGACGCGCATGCGCGGAAAGCGGAGCCGGCGATATGGCCCTCCGTGGTCGCGGTCGTACCGGCCCGCAACGAGGCCGACGTGATCGCGCATTCGATCGGCAGCCTCGCGCGCCAGGATTATCCCGGATCTTTCTCGATCCTGCTGATCGACGACAATAGCGATGACGGCACCGCCGATATCGTGCGCGCGGACGGTGCGCGCGTCCGGATCCTGCGCGGCGCGCCGCTCGCATCGGGGTGGACCGGCAAATTATGGGCGGTGGCGCAGGGCGTCGCGGCGGCGGGCACGCCCGATTTCCTCTGGCTGACCGATGCCGATATCGAACATGCGCCCGATACGCTGCGTACGCTGATCGGCATCGCGGCGGCGGGCGATCGGCGGATGGTGTCGTTCATGGCCAAATTGCGCTGCGACACGCCGGCGGAACGCGCGCTGATCCCCGCCTTCGTCTTCTTCTTCCAGATGCTCTACCCGTTCGCATGGGTGAACCGGCCGCGAGGGATCGGCGGAGCGGCGGGCGGGTGCGTGTTGGTGCGGCGCGACGCACTGGAAGCCGCCGGCGGAATCGCGGCGATCCGCGATGCGCTGATCGACGATTGCACGCTGGGCGCATTGATCAAGCGTCAGGGGCCGATCTGGCTCGGGCTGACCGAGCGCTCGCGCAGCATCCGACCCTATGACACAGCGGGCCCGATCGCCGCGATGATCGCGCGCTCGGCCTATGCGCAGCTCGATTATTCGCCGTTGAAACTGATCGGCACGATACTCGGCCTGGGCCTGGTCTATTTCGCGCCGCTTCTATTGACGCTGTTCGGCGCAGGTACCGCGCGGTGGCTGGGCCTGGGTGCCTGGGCTTTGATGGCGGCGAGCTTCCAGCCGATGCTCCATTTCTATCGCCGCTCGCCGCTCTGGGGCCTGGTCCTGCCCGCGATCGCGGCTTTCTATGCGGGCTGCACCATCCTATCGGCGTGGCAGCACGGACGAGGTCGGGGTGGCATGTGGAAAGGGCGCGCGCAGGCGGCGGTGGGGCAATGAGCGCGGACGCACCCGATCTTGCCTCGGGCAAGGGGCATAAGGACGAGAATTTTCCTGTCGCCTCGATGCTGCTCAAGCCGGAGCATCGCGCACCGATCATGGCTTTCTATCGTTTCGCGCGGTCGGCCGACGATGTTTCGGACCATCCGACCGCCGCCGCACAGGAGAAACTGGCGCGGCTCGCGCATATTCGAAACGGGCTCGAGGGCGAAGGTGCGGCGGAGGCCATGGCGCTGGGCAAGGTCATGCGCGAGCGCGGGCTCGACCCTGTCCATGCGCATGAATTGCTTGATGCGTTCGTGCAGGATGTGACGGTCAACCGCTACGCCGATTGGGACGCGCTGATCGGGTATTGCCGCCTCTCGGCCATGCCGGTGGGGCGCTTCGTGCTCGACGTCCATGGCGAGGATCGTGCGGTCTGGCCGCTCTCGGATGCGCTCTGCGCGGCCTTGCAGATCATCAATCATCTCCAGGATTGCGCGAAGGATTATCGCGAGCTCGATCGCGTCTACTTGACCGCGGATGCGCTTGCGGCGACCGGCGCGGATATTAGCGACCTTGCCGCCGACACAGCGACGCCGGCCTTGCTCGGAACGATCCGCTCCATGGCCGCTTCGACGCAGGATCTGCTGCGGACGAGCGCACCCTTTGCCTCCGCGATCCGTGATCGGCGGCTGGCGGTCGAGGTTGCGATCATCCAGCGGCTCGCCGAAGACCTCACGCGCCGCCTGACCGCGCGCGATCCCTTGAGCGAGCGCGTGCACCATTCTACCGCCGAGGCGGCATGGCTCGCGGCGCGCGCCGCGCTCGGCCAATTGTTCGCGAGGCGTAGGCGATGAACCCCCAGGCTTCTCCCACCGCCTTGCAGGCGCAGGTTTCGGGCAGCTCCTTCTATGCCGGGATGCGTGTCCTGCCGAAGGCCGAACGCGAGGCGATGTACGCCATTTATGCCTTCTGCCGCGCGGTCGACGACATTGCCGACGACCAGATGGGTAGCCGCGCGGAACGGGCGGCGGCGCTGGACGCATGGCGCGCCGATATCGACGCGCTCTATGCCGGAAGGGATCCCGGCCAGGCAGTCCTGGTCGCCGAAGCCAAAGGCCGTTTCGATCTCGACCGCGCCGATTTCGATGCGGTGATCGACGGCATGGCGATGGATGTCGAACACGATATCCGCTGTCCGCCGGCTGCCGAACTCGACCTCTATTGCGATCGGGTCGCCTCCGCGGTCGGGCGTCTGTCGGTGCGGATCTTCGGAATGGACCGCGCGCCCGGCGAGGCGCTGGCGCACCATCTCGGCCGCGCGCTGCAGCTGACCAATATCCTCCGCGACATCGACGAAGATGCCGCGATCGGGCGCGTTTACCTCCCCTGCGAGTTGATGATCGAGGCTGGAATAAAGATCGGAACGCCGGCCGAAATCGTGGCCGATCCGCGCATCGACGGTGTCGCCCGCACGCTCGCGCGCCAGGCGCACGATCATTACGAGGCCGCCCAGGCGATCCTGCGACAGCGTCCGCGCGGGCACCTGCTCGCGCCGCGGCTGATGGCGGCGGTCTATGGCGGGGTGCTGGCGCGGATGGAAGCGGCCGGCTGGCGCGCGCCCCGCCGGCGCGTGCGCGTCTCCAAACCGGGCCTGCTCTGGACATTGCTGTGGCTAAGCCTGACGCGGTGACGTTCAAACGCGCGGTCGTCGTGGGTGCCGGGCTTGCGGGCTTGTCGGCGGCGGTGGCGCTGCGGCGGGCGGGGGTCGAAGTGTCGATCTTCGAGGCGGCGGCGCAAGCGGGCGGACGCTGCCGCTCCTATCATGATCCGCAGCTCGGCATGGTGATCGACAACGGCAATCATCTGGTCCTGTCGGGCAACCAGGCGGTGGCGCGGTTCCGCAAGATCATCGGCGCGAAGACTCCGCTGGCAGGTCCCAACGAAGCGGCCTTCGCCTTCCACGATCTGCGTGATGGCCAGGGCTGGACGATACGCATCAACAAGGGCCGGCTGCCCTGGTGGGTGCTGTTTCCCAAGCGTCGCGTGCCCGGCACGCGCCTGCACGATTATCTGCGCTTCTCGAAGCTGGGCAACCTGGTCGCCAATTCGGTCGATACATATGTGCGGACCGAGGGACCGGTCTGGGAAAAATTGCTCGCGCCGGTGCTTCTCGCGGTGCTCAACACGCCGCCCGAACGCGGAGCAGGCCGGCTCGTGGGGAATGTCGTGCGCGAGACGCTCGGACGCGGCGGGAAAGCGATGCGACCGCGGATCGCCGAGCCGACTCTGGCCGCAGCCTTCATCGACCCGGCGCTGGCGTGGCTGGAAGCGCATGGCAGCCCGGTTGCGCTCAACCGTCGTCTTCAGACGATCGGCTTTCCCGCCGGCGAATGTGCGACGCTCGATTGGGGCGAAGGCCCTGAGCCGATCGGCCCAGACACGGCGGTGATCCTTGCGGTTCCGCCCTGGGTCGCGACCGGTCTCGTGCCCGGCTTAAAGGCTCCGGACAAATTCCGCTCGATCGTCAACGCCCATTTCGCCTGCGCGCCGCCGCCGGGTGTTCCGCAGATGCTGGGCCTGTTGGGTGGAACCGCGGAATGGCTGTTCGCCTTTCCCGACCGTATTTCCATCACGGTCAGCGCGGCCGACCGGATCGTCAATCGCGACCGCGAGGAGTTGGCGCGAACATTCTGGGCCGACGTCCAGGCGGCTTACGGCTTCCAGGCCGCAATGCCGCGGTGGCAGATCGTAAAGGAAAAGCGCGCAACCTTCTCGGCGACGGTCGGACAGGATTTCCGCCGCCCGGGCGCCGCAACGCAATGGCCCAACCTCTTCATTGCCGGAGACTGGACCCAGACCGGCCTGCCCGCGACGATCGAAGGCGCGCTTCGGTCGGGCGAGGCAGCGGCGGCGCTGGTGGTCGGCGGCCGGAGGCACTAACGGGGCATTATGCAGGTTTCCGGCGATGCCACTTTGACCGACGATCCGCTTGGAAGGCTCGATAGCGCGGTGGACCGCGCTGCCGGGGCGCTCGCCAAACAGCAGCGGCCCGACGGCCATTGGGTGTTCGAGCTGGAGGCGGATGCGACCATCCCCGCCGAATATGTGCTGTTGCGCCACTATCTCGGCGAGCCGGTCGATGCGGCGCTGGAGGCGAGGATCGGCCGCTACCTGCGGCGGATCCAGTCGCCCGAGCATGGCGGCTGGCCGCTCTATCACAAGGGCGCGTTCGACGTCAGCGCGACCGTAAAAGCCTATTTTGCGCTCAAGATGATCGGCGACGATGTGGGCGCCCCGCACATGGTGCGGGCGAGAGACGCAATCCTGGCCGCGGGGGGCGCGGAGACCGTCAACGTCTTCACCCGTATCCAGCTCGCGCTCTATGGCGCGGGATCATGGGATGCCGTGCCGGTGATGCCGCCCGAGCTGATCTTCGCGCCGCGTTGGTTCCCGATCCATCTGTCGAAGACGAGCTATTGGGCGCGGACCGTGGTCGTGCCCTTGCTGGTGCTGGCGGCGCTGAAGCCGCGTGCGCGCAATCCGCGCGGGGTGCGGGTGGACGAATTGTTCAGCGGCCGTCCCGCGCCGGTGGGCAGCAAGGCCGACAATGTCCGCTGGTGGTGGCGCGCGGGCTTCGTCGGACTCGACCATCTGCTGCGGCGCACGCCCTGGATCTGGCCCAAGGCCACGCGCGAACGGGCGATCCGGGCGTGCGAGCAATGGGTGGTCGAGCGGCTGAACGGCGTGGACGGGCTTGGCGCCATCTATCCCGCCATGGCCAACAGCGTGATGATGTTCGACGCGCTCGGCTATCCGTCCGATCATCCGCATCGCGCGACCGCACGTGAATCGGTGGAGCGGTTGCTGGTGCTGCGCGAGGATAATGACGAAGCTTATTGTCAGCCCTGCGTCTCGCCGGTGTGGGACACGGCGCTCGCGGCGCATGCGATGCTGGAGGCCGGCGGCGACGAAAGCGAGGCGCGGGCCGGAGCCGCGCTGGAGTGGCTGAAGCCGCTCCAGGTTCTGGATGTGAAAGGCGATTGGGCCGGGGTGAAGCCCGATGTACGGCCTGGCGGCTGGGCTTTCCAATATCGCAACGACCATTATCCCGACCTGGACGATACGGCGGTGGTGGTGATGGCGATGGACCGCGCGCGGGGCCGGGCGGGCAGGGCCTATGACGAGGCGATCGATCGCGGCGCCGAATGGGTCAACGGGCTGCAGAGCCGCGACGGCGGCTGGGGCGCGTTCGATGCCGACAACAGCTATCATTATCTGAACAATCTGCCCTTCGCGGACCATGGCGCATTGCTCGATCCGCCGACAGCGGACGTGAGCGCGCGCTGCGTATCGATGCTGGCGCAATTGGGCGAGCCGCTCGACAGCCCGCGCATGAGCGCCGCGATCGGCTATCTCGCGGCGGAGCAGGAGGCGGACGGGAGCTGGTTCGGCCGCTGGGGCGTGAATTACATCTACGGCACCTGGTCGGTGCTGTGCGCGCTCAATGCCGCCGGCCTGCCGCCGGCGCACCCGATGATCGCCAAGGCGGTGGCCTGGCTCGAGCGGGTGCAGAATGACGATGGCGGCTGGGGCGAGAGCTGCGACAGCTATGATCTGGCATTGAAGCGCCATTGTCCGGCGCCGTCCAATGCGTCGCAGACCGCCTGGGCACTGTTGGGGCTGATGGCTGCGGGTGAGGTGGATTCACCCGTAGTCGAGCGGGGCATCGCCTGGCTGGTCGCCCGCCAAGAAGCCGATGGCCTATGGGGGCAGGAACATTATACAGGCGGCGGCTTTCCGCGCGTCTTCTATCTGCGCTACCACGGCTATCCCAAATATTTCCCGCTTTGGGCGCTTGCGCGCTACCGCAACCTCAAGCGCAGCAACGCCGTCCGGGTCGGGTGGGGCATGTGACGATCCTGATCGCGACCGGCCTGCGTCGCGAAGCGCGGCTGATGGCGGGGCCGGGCGTGACGGTGATTGCGGGCGGGGGCGATGCGACGCGGCTGGAGCGCGAACTGGATGTGCTGGCCTCGTCGGCGACGGCGATCCTTTCAAGTGGGCTGGCGGGGGCGCTCGATCCTTCGCTGAAGGTCGGAGACGTCGTGATCGGGGCTAGCCTTATTGTCGCTCAGGAGCGTTCCCCGGCGAAAGCCGGGGTCCAGCCGCAGCAGTTGGACTGGGCCCCGGCTTTCGCCGGGGAACGGGAGGGGGGAAGCCAGGGCAGCGACCTGCTTGGCCGTAAATTCGCTGGCCTCTTGCCGGATGCCCGGATCGGACCGATGGCCGCGACCGATTACCCCCTGGCGAGCACGGGCGAAAAGAAAGCGCTGTTTGGCCAAACAGGCGCTATCGCGGTCGATATGGAAACACATATCGCAGCGCGCGTGGCGGCGCGGCATGGGCTGCCGTTCGCGGCTGTGCGGGTGATTTCCGATGCGGCGGACACGACGCTTCCGCCGGCAGCATTGGCCGGGATGCGGCCGGATGGCGGGATCGCGATCGCGGCCGTCCTGGCGTCGCTGGCGCGCGATCCCGGGCAGATACCCGCGCTGATCCGAACCGCGCGCGATGCGGGAAGGGCGTTTCGGGCGCTACGCCGCCTTCACGACATGCTTCGCGGCGGCGGGATTGGCCGCCTTGATCCGCGCCAGCTCCTGCTCGACATGACTTGAATAGACGTCCTCCGCGGGGCGCGCTTTGCTCAGGTCGATATCCTGCACAAAGGGGCCATCGGTGCGCACGCCCTTGCGCGCGACGCTCAGCATCTTGAGCGGGTGACGGATCGCGTCGGTCGCCGCGGTGCCTTCGAACCCGCAATGGACCATGCAGTCGGAGCATTTTTCATATTTGCCGACGCCATATTTGTCCCAGTCGGTCCCCTCCATCAACTCCTTGAAGGTCGCGACATAGCCTTCGCCGAGCAGATAACAGGGCTTCTGCCATCCGAATATCGTGCGCAGCGGCATCGACCAGGGCGTGCATTCGTAGCTCTGGTTACCCGCGAGGAAGTCCAGGAAGAGCGGCGAATTGGTGAAGGTCCAGGCCTTCCCGCCCTTGCCGCGCCCGAACAGGTCGCGGAAGAATTGCTTCGTCCGCTCGCGATTGAGGAAATGCTGCTGGTCGGGCGCGCGCTCATAGGCATAGCCGGGCGAGATCGTGATCTCGACGCCGAGCGCCTCCATCCGATCGAAGAAGGCAGCGAGCCGATCTGAATCGGCACCGTCGAAGATGGTGCAGTTGATCTGGACGCGAAAACCGCGCGCCTTGGCGATCTCGATCGCTTCATAGGCGATGTCGTAGGTGCCGTCCTGGCTCACCGCCTCGTCATGCATTTGCCGGTCGCCATCGAGGTGGATCGACCAGGTGAAGAAAGGCGATGGTTCGTAATCGTCGATCTTCTTCTTGAGCAGCAAGGCGTTGGTGCACAGGATCACGAACTTCTTCTTCGCGATATAGCCGCGCACGATCTTGGGCATGTCGCGATGAAGCAGGGGCTCGCCGCCGGCGATCGACACGGCGGGCGCGCCGCATTCGTCGATTGCCTCCATGCATTGCTCATAGCTCAGCCGCTGATTGAGGATCGGATCGGGATAGTCGATCTTGCCGCATCCCTTGCAGGCCAGATTGCAGCGGAAAAGCGGCTCGAGCATCAGCACGAGCGGATAACGGCCGCCCTTGATGTGCTGGCTGAGCGTATAGGCGCCGATGCGCGCCACCTGGCTGAGGGGCAATCCCATCTTTTTCTCTCTTTCCTATTCGGCCGCTGCCGCCGCGGCGCGCGCACGGCGCAACGGGGGTGGCATGCTGAACGTCAAATTTTCCTCCACCCCGTCCAGGTTGGAAACCTCGACCGGACGCACCCGCGCGATCGCCGCGATCACGCTTTCTACCAATTCGTCGGGAGCCGAAGCGCCCGCCGTGAGCCCGACCGCATTCGCGCCGTCAAGCCATTCCGCCCTGACGCCATCGCCATCGTCGACAAGATAAGAGGGTACGCCCATCTCTTCGCCAATCTCCCGCAGGCGGCTCGAATTCGAGCTGTTGCGCGCACCGACCACGATCACGACGTCGCTCGCCTTGGCCAGGTCGCGCACCGCCGTCTGGCGATTCTGCGTGGCATAACAGATGTCCGCCACGTCCGGACCCACCACATCGTCGAACCGATCCTGGAGCGCGACGATCACGGTTCGCGTATCGTCCACGCTGAGCGTGGTCTGTGTGACATAGGCGATCGGGACCGAGGGATCGAGCGGCAGTGCTGCCACATCCTCGGGCGTGGACACCAGGTGGATCGGGGCGTCGATCTGCCCCATCGTGCCGATCACCTCGGCATGACCGGCATGGCCGATCAGCACGATCGTCCGCCCCGCGCGCGCATAACGGCGGCCCTGGACATGGACCTTGGTCACGAGCGGGCAGGTTGCGTCGAGAATGGGCAGGCCCCGCGCCTTGGCATCGGCCACCACCGAGCGCGCCACGCCATGGGCGCTGAATACCGTGTTCGACCCCTCGGGGATTTCGGACAATTCCTCGACGAAGATCGCACCCTTACGCCGCAGCTTGTCGACAACGTGGCGATTGTGGACGATCTCATGCCGTACGTAGACAGGCGGACCGTACAGATCGAGCGCCTGCTCGACGATATCGATCGCGCGCACCACGCCGGCGCAGAAGCCCCGCGGACTGGCGAGGAGAATTTTCAATGATTGCTTGTCATTGGGCAAGATGACACGTCTCCCAGCCGATATGCCGAGCGGCTCGACTTACATACCGCTTGGTCCACATGCAAACCACATATGTGAAACGAACGTGCAATCCGAGCCATTCAGGTTCCATTCGTCGCAAGTGGACGATGGCGACCGCTTTGACTAATGCCAACGAAGCTGAATGGAGCCTGTGCCTTGCGTAGTCGCTTCCTTGCCCTGACCCTTTTGCTTACCCCCGCCGCGGCCGTCGCACAGGCCGAAGACCCCGCCCGCACCACCGTGCAGGCGCTGGACGACGGGCTGATCGCGATCATGAAAGGCGGCAAGGCGGCGGGCGTTGCCGGCCGTTCCGCCATGATCGGGCCTATCGTCGATCGGACGTTCGACCTGCCGCTGATGACGCGACTAGTGGTTGGGCCGACATGGAACACGATTTCGCCCGCCGACCAGACCGCGCTGGTCGCCGCATTCCGCAAGATGACGGTCGGGCAATATGCGCGCAATTTCGATAGCTGGTCGGGCGAGAGCTTCGTCATCGCGCCGCAGGTCGAGGAACGCGCGGGTGACAGGCTGGTGCGGACCACGCTTCGCGGTGCGGGTGAACCGGTCTCGATCAGCTACCGGCTCCGCCAGAATGGCGGCCGGTGGAGGATCATCGATATCTTCTACAAGAATGCGATCAGCCAGCTCGCCACCCGCCGGGCGGATTTCAGCGGGATCCTGGCGTCGGGCGGTCCCAGGGCCCTGATCGCGCATCTCGACCAACTCGCGATGAAGTCCGGCGATTGATCGCCGATCCGCCGCCTGTCATTCAGGCCCCGCCGCCGCCATCGATTCCGATGGTGGTCGTTCCGCTGCCCGCCGCCGTTGCTCTTCCCGCCGCCCCGCCGCCCGTCGTTTATCGCCACGCGCCGGGCGACCCGCTCGAGAAGTTCAACCGGCATATGTACGCGATCCATCAGAGCCTGGATCGCGCGGTGCTGCGTCCCGCGGCGATGGGCTACAAGCATGCGATTCCCTCGCCCGTCCGTGGCGGGGTGCGTCATTTCTTCAGCAATCTGGGCGAACCGGTCGTCTTTGTTAACTTCGTCCTTCAGTTCAAGCTGCACAGCGCCGCGCGTACCGCCGTACGCTTCATCATCAATTCCACGATCGGGGTGGGCGGGCTGGTCGATGTCGCCAAGGGTTCCGCGTTCGAACTGCCGCACCTTCCAAACGGGTTTGGCGACACTTTGGGCTATTATGGCGTCAAGAGCGGACCTTATCTGTTCCTGCCGCTGGTCGGGCCGACGGATTTCCGCGATCTGCTGGGCAGCCAGGCGGACGGATTCTTTCTGCCGGTGGTCGTGGGCAAGCCATTCGATCGCCTCGAATATGCCGTTCCCAAAGCTGTCTTGACCGGCCTGGATGCGCGCGCCGAATATGATGCGGATCTGAAGGCGCTGCTCGACGATGCGCTTGATCCTTACGCCACGCTGCGTTCGGTCTATCTGCAGGACAGGGCGGGCGAGATTGCGGCGCTCAAGGGCGCTTCCGCCGACGTCTCGATGCCGGGAGACGAGATCGATCCCGCCGCCAAAGGCGCGCGCGCATCCGCCACGCCCGAGCTGGGGGATCCCCTCGCCGATCCGGCCGCAAAGCCGGCCCCGACTTCGACCGGGCCCAAGCCTGCGGCCGCGCCCGAATTGCAGGACCCGTTGACGGATCCCGCAGCATCTAAGCCCGCCGTGCCGCCCCCGCCCGCGGCGGACCCAGGAGCGCCGGCTCGAAGATAAGCGCGCAGATCAATGTCCAGATCAGCGAGATCATCAATATCTTGCCCATGCTGGCGGTGCCGGGATGATGCGAAAGCCACAAGCTGCCGAACGCGGTTCCCGTCGCGCACGCGCTGAAGAGGATCGCACGGGCGAGGCTGGAGGATAAGAGGCTGGTCGCCCCGCCGCGCCAGGCCATCACGAAATAGATATGGAAGGCCACACCGACCCCGAACAGCAGCGGGAAGGCGATGACGTTGGCGAAATTGATCGGCTGACCGATCGCGACGCAGGTGCCGAGCGTCAGGAAGATCGACAGGATCACCGGCGCCAGCGTGAAGGCGACCTCGCGCAGATTGCGCAGCACCGCCAGCAGGAGCAGGCTGACCGCGGCGAAGGCGATGACTCCTGCCTGGACGAAGGCGCCGGCGACCGTGGACGCGGCCGCCTGGGTCGCCACGGGCAGACCGGAAATGGCGGGCGTAACCGTCGCGACGGCGTCGCGGAAGCGCCGGATCGTTCGGTTGTCGTTGGCGTTGCCCGCGGGGAAGACCTGGAGCCGTTCGTGCCCGTCCGGCGTCACCCAATCGCGAACCAGCGCCGGCGGCAGCGTGGCGCGCGAGACCAGTTGCGCCTGAAGCGTCGACCTTATCTGGTCGAGCATCACGCCAAGCGGCTGGACGAGCCGCGCTTGCACCAGCGCGCGTTGGGCGGGGCTCGCTCCGGCAAGCCGGTCGAATGCTTGGCCGAGGCGATCCGCATCCGCGCCCGCCCGCGATCGATCGTGGGCCGCGGCCAGATGCAGCTTGGCGGCGGCGGCGCGCAGGGCCGCGATCAGCTCGGCATCGGACGGCGCCGGCGCCAGATCGAATGGATTGAGCGTGAGATCGAGCAGGGTCGAGGCGTCCTGGATCGCCGCGAGCTTCGCGGACTGGTCGTCCGGCACGAAGCTATCGAGTGAAGCCACCTGCTTGACCTCGGGCAAGGCGCCGATCCGCTTGGCCAACCCGAGGGCCTGCGCCCGATCCGCCGCGAGCACGTCGATCACATTCGGCGTCCGATCGGGGTCGCGTGTCAGGTCGATCAACATGCGCATCGCCGGCGCGTGGGGATCGCGCAGGTGCAGCGGATTGAAGTCGAACACCACCCACGGCAGCGCGGCAATGCTCGCCACCATCGATACAGCGAACAGGCCCAAAACCCAGCCGCGCCGGCGTTCGAGCAGGCGTTCGGCCGGGGCGAGGCTGGCGAAGCCCACCTCGCGCGTCGGCGCGCCCGGTCGCAACAGTATGACCAAGGCAGGCAACATGGTGACGCTGAAGACCAGCGCGACGATCATGCCGATCCCGGCGATCGTGCCCAATTCGGCAATGCCGATATAAGCCGTGGGCAGGAAGGCGCCGAATCCCAGGAATATGGCGCCTGCTGCCAGTAGCAGCGAGGCACCCAGCGCCTGCGCCGCACGCCGCATGGCCGCGTCCGGCGCGGCGCCATCCGCGCGCTCGGCATTGAAGCGCACGCAAATCTGGATCCCGAAGTCGATACCAAGTCCGACGAACAGGGGAATGAAGGCCACCGAGATCAGGTTGAGCCGCCCGACCACGAGCAGCGCGATTGCCGTGGTGACGATCAGTCCGACCAGAATCGTCGCCATGATCGCGCAGACGAGGCGCAGCGAGCGGGTGGCCAGCCATAACGTGCCGAGCATCGCGGCGAGCATGACGATGCCGACCAGCGCGATATTGTCTTGCAGGGTCGCGAACTCTTCGTCGGCGAGCGGAACCTCGCCGGTCAGGCGGACCTGGACCCCGTGCGCCGCATCGAGCTGAAGGGCGGTGGCGAGGCTATGCACCGCATCGCTCGCCGCCTCGCCCGGCATGAGCGCGCCATGATCCAGCATCGGCTGAGCTAGGACCAATCGCCGCGTCGGCGGAGCGGGGCCGTTATCCGCGAACAGCATCTGCCATGAAAAGAAGGCCGGCTTGCCCGCCAGGCTGTCGGTCGTGAGCGCGGTGATCGCGCGCATCGGCGCATCGATCCGGGTCAGGCTGGTCGCGCCGTTGCGCACACCATCGAGCATGGTCGAAACGCCGTCAGCGACACCGCGCAGCGAGGGATCTGCCGCAAGCGGACCCAGCAGGGGCTGCGCCTTGATCAGGCTGGCGGTGGCGCGCTGCACATCGGCACGTGATTGGAACAACAGGCCCTCGCGCGCGAAGAAGTCGCCGCCGTCCGGGCGGCTGACGCGGCGGAAATGCGCGCGATCCGCCGCCATGCGCGCCGCCAATCTGGCGGCGGCATCTTCGGCAAGCTCGGGCGTCCGGCCATCGATCACGACCAGCATCGCGTCGGCGAGCTGCGGAAAGTCACGCTCCATCGCGCGTTCCTGTTGCCGCCACGGAACATCGGCCGAGATCAGTGCCGCCGTATCGGTCGTCATCTCGAACCGGGCGGTGGCGACCAGGATCGCCGCCAGCCCGAGCAGCAGGCCGATGCCGAGGCTGATCCATGGCCGCGCGATGCTTGCGTCGACGACGCGAGGGATTGGCGACCTCATTTGCGTGGAGCGTCCGGTCCGGAAGCCCCGAGGAAATAGCGCATTCTCAGGCGAAGGTGCGCGTCCCCGGCAAGGGTGAATTTCGCGGCATCCCATTTGGGCGGCCCCAGCCCGACCGGCGCATCGTTGGAGAAGCCGATCCCCTCCTTGGGGATGCCGAACAAGGCGCGGTCAACGCGATGGTCGTCATTCTCGTCGTGGAAGGCCTGGATCGCATAGTCACCGGGGGGCACGCCGCGTATCATGACCGATGTCTTGCCGGCATGCGCCGGCGCATCGCCGGAATAAGGGCAATCCTCCTTCAGGAAATGCTGCTGCGGGCAGACATCGACATGCACATGCCCGCGCGCGTTTCGGACGTTGCCGATCTCCGCGGAGAGGGTGGCGGCCTTCGCGGAGGGGAGGGCGCTCGCGAAGAATGCAAGCAAAGCCGCCCTAAACCACATCGCGCAGGACAGGCACGTCATTATGGCGCAGGGCGGTGAGGACGGTTGCGACGATGCCGTCGGCGTCGAGCCCGGCTTCGGCATATTGGCGTTCGGGTTTGTCCTGGTCCTGGTAGCGGTCGGGCAGGCGCAGCGTGCGCAGCTTGAGCCCGGCGTCGATCAGCCCCTCGTCGGATGCGAAGGTCAGCACATGCGCGCCGAAGCCGCCGACCGCGCCTTCCTCGAGCGTGATCGCGACTTCATGGGTGGTGAGCAGCCGGCGGATCAGCGCCTGGTCGAGCGGCTTGGCGAAGCGCAGGTCGGCGACGCTGGTCGACAGCCCCTGCGCCTCCAGGCGGTCGGCCGCCTTGAGCGCCTCCTCGAGCCTCGTGCCGAGCGACAGGATCGCAACGGTCTTGCCCTCGCGCACCAGCCGGCCCTTGCCGATCTCGAGCAAGCTGGGCTCGGCGGGGATCGCGACCCCGGTGCCGCTGCCGCGCGGATAGCGCACCGCGATCGGGCCCGCGTCATAGGCCGCCATCGTGTGGACCATGTGCGTGAGCTCGGCCTCGTCCGCGGCCGCCATCACCACCATGTTGGGAAGCGTGCACAGGTAGGCGAGGTCGAACGAACCGGCATGCGTCGCCCCGTCCGCGCCGACCAGGCCGGCCCGGTCCATCGCGAAGCGCACCGGCAGATTCTGGATCGCGACATCGTGCACGACCTGGTCGTAGGCGCGCTGCAGGAAGGTCGAATAGATCGCGCAGAACGGCTTCATCCCCTGCGCGGCCAGACCCGCCGCGAAGGTCACCGCATGCTGCTCGGCGATGCCGACGTCGAAGCTGCGCTCGGGGAAAGCCTGCGCGAAGCGGTCGATCCCGGTCCCGCCCGGCATCGCGGCGGTGATCGCGCAGATGCGGTCGTCGGCCTCAGCCTCGCGCACGAGCTGGTCGGCGAAGACATTCTGATAGGCCGGCGGGCCCGACGGCGCCTTGGCCTGCTCGCCCGAGACGATGTCGAACTTCTGCACGCCATGATATTTGTCGGATGCCGCCTCGGCCGGGCCATAGCCCTTGCCCTTCTTGGTCACGACATGGACCAGGATCGGGCCTTCGGAGGCGTCGCGGACATTCTCCAGCACCGGGATCAGATGGTCGAGATTATGGCCGTCGACCGGGCCGACATAATAAAAGCCCAGCTGCTCGAACAAGGTGCCGCCCATCGCCATGCCGCGCGCGAACTCGTCGGTCTTGCGCGCGGCGTCGTGCAACGGGCGCGGCAGCCGGCGCGCGATCCGCTTGGCGATGTCGCGGATCGACAGGAACGGCTTCGACGAGACCAGCCAGGCGAGATAGGCCGAAAGCCCGCCCACTGGCGGCGCGATCGACATGTCATTGTCGTTCAGGATCACGATCAGCCGGTTGCCCGCGGCCTCGGCATTGTTCATCGCCTCATAGGCCATGCCCGCCGACATCGCGCCATCGCCGATGATCGCGATCGCCTTGCCCGGCTTGCCCGAGAGCTTGTTCGCGGTCGCGAAGCCCAAAGCCGCCGAGATCGAGGTCGACGAATGCGCCGCCCCGAACGGATCATAGTCGCTCTCCTGGCGCCGGGTGAAACCCGACAAGCCCCCGCTTTGGCGCAGCGTGCGGATGCGGTCGCGCCGCCCGGTCAGGATCTTGTGCGGATAGGCCTGGTGACTGACATCCCAGATCAGCACGTCGTTGGGCGTATCGAACACATAATGGACCGCGGTGGTCAGCTCGACCACACCCAGGCCCGCGCCCAAATGGCCGCCGGTCGAGGAAACCGCCGAGATCATCTCGGCGCGCAATTCGTCGGCAAGCTGGCGAAGTTCGGACGACTTGAGCCGCCGCAGATCGGAAGGAAATCGGATCGTGTCGAGCAAAGGCGTCGCGGGGCGTTCGGACATCGAGTCGCTCCTTAGGACCGGCAGCGTTTCAGGCAATCACCTAAATCAGGAAATGCGGCCGACGGAAAATCGGTATCAGAGGGGGAAGTTTACTCCGCGGCGACGGCGATGGCGGCGTTGGCGGCGTCGATTTCGGCGGCCTTGGCTTCGACCAGCTTGACGATATGGTCGATCATGTCGGCGTCCTGCACTGTGTGATCGGTCACGCCCGACAGATAGACCATATGCTTGCCGTTGCCCCCGCCGGTGAGCCCGATATCGGTCTCGCGCGCTTCGCCGGGGCCGTTGACGACGCAGCCCAGCACCGACAGCGACATCGGCGTGCGGATATGCGTGAGGCGCGCTTCCAAGGCCTCGACCGTCTTGATGACGTTGAAGCCTTGCCGTGCGCAGGACGGGCAGGAAATCACGCGCACGCCGCGCTGCCTCAAGCCCAGCGCCTTCAATATCTCGAACCCGACGCGGACCTCCTCCTCGGGCTCGGCCGACAAGGAGACGCGGATCGTGTCGCCGATCCCGTACCAGAGCAGGCTGCCCATCCCGATCGCGGACTTGACCGTGCCCCCGATCAGCCCGCCGGCCTCGGTGATGCCGAGATGCAGCGGGCAATCGACCGTCTCGGCCAGCTGCTGATAGGCCGCGACCGCGAGGAACACGTCCGACGCCTTCACCGCGACCTTGTATTCGTGGAAATCCTGGTCCTGGAGCAATTTGATATGGTCGAGCGCGCTTTCGACCAGGGCCTCGGGACAGGGCTCGCCATATTTTTCGAGCAGGTCCTTCTCGAGGCTGCCGGCATTGACCCCGATCCGGATCGCGCAGCCATTGGCCTTGGCCGCGCGCACCACCTCGGCAACCCGCGCCTCAGACCCGATATTGCCGGGATTGATGCGCAGGCACGCAGCACCCGCATCCGCCGCCTCGAGCGCGCGCTTATAGTGGAAATGAATGTCCGCCACGATCGGCACGTGCGACGCGCGCACGATCTGCTTCAAGGCCGCGGTCGAGGCCTCGTCCGGACACGACACCCGGATGATGTCCGCACCCGCCTCCTCGCAGCGCCTTATCTGGTCGACCGTGGCGCGCACGTCATCGGTCGGCGTATTGGTCATCGTCTGCACCGTGATCGGCGCATCGCCCCCCACAGGCACAGTGCCGACCATGATCTGGCGCGATGGACGGCGCGCTATGTCGCGCCAGGGACGTACAGAAGACATGCGCCGCCATATAGCGGCACAGGCTGACGGTTCA